>Ga0315286_10003730_pt1 | contig 14483 bp, 14 predicted proteins | sample YL17G10_0_MG_FD_205038 | JGI IMG/M metagenome (GOLD analysis project Ga0315286, IMG submission 205038) | Sediment microbial communities from Yellowstone Lake, YNP, Wyoming, USA - YL17G10_0 | ecosystem: Environmental > Aquatic > Freshwater > Lake > Sediment | place: USA: Wyoming | collected...
GCACCTCGAGCCGTCCGCCGATCATGGGGGAGACGACGAACTGCGCGCCCGGCATCAGGGAACCGGAAAATTCGCCGATGTCCTTGAGCATCGACCGCTCGACGGGCTCCGCTTCTACGGCCGCCGGGGCCGCCTGACGCTGTTGGGTCTTCCCCTTTTTTTTGGCTGTTTTCATGTAGAGCTGGTATCCCACCCCTGCGAGAATCACGGCGGCGGCGGCGGCGAAGATCCATTTCTTCATATGAAGTTCCATCGATTAAATACCGAATAAAATACTCCGCCGTACCTCCTGTGAAAAGGAGGATTTACATCCTTGTCACAGCGGGTGAGGCGCACCCCGCGACAGGTAACAGGGAAGAGGATTCAGTATAAACTTGTGAGGGCGTCTCGCACGGGCGGTTTTCGGGGTTCTTCCACATCAACTCCCCGTGCAAGGCAGGGTCTTCAAAATGTTCAGGGGCTCGAGCCCCCAAGGGTACCGGCTCTTCGTGCGACAAGCGCCGCTTTACTGACGGGCCTTTAAAACGATGACCCCGCCTCCGATCCGCGGGCCCGCGTTCCCCACCGGCTGCCCGAAGTCATCCTCCTTCGCGTGGAGGATCACAGACCGGCCGCCCACGCTGGTGGGCCCGCCTGAGAGGGTCAAACCCGGGATCGTGAGCGCCAGGGACCCTTTTCCGTCCGGTCCTATCTCGATGTTCCCCAGATCGCCGGCGTGCGCCTTGTCGAGCCCGTCCGAGGGGAGGTACCCGTGGGGTTTCCCCGCCGGGTTGAAATGCCCCCCGGCGTCGTTCCCGCCGTTGGTCAGCACGCCGAACTCGTGGATGTGGAAACCGTGCTTTCCGGGGGGCGCGCCTTGCAGATCGACTGTTACCTTCAACCCGCCCGGCGTGTCCTCAAACAGAACCGCCCCCAAAATCGGTGACCCCGGCGCTATGCCCCGGATCGCCGCGATCCCCGAATCGGAAAATGCGGCAAAGGCCGAAAGAAGGAAAAATGCGGCAATCGTAAAATATGCGAATACTCTCATGTTTTTCTCCTTGTGACTGCATGTTATCTACATTAATACCGAGCGATCGGGGGTCAAGAGCGATCGAATGCGCGGTGGTTTTTTGCTGTCGGTACCGGTGGGGAAGCTGTATAATTTACCCGGGGGTGTCGTGAAAGAGGTTTTGATGGTCGGATCGATAAAGAATGTCTACGAGGAAGACGATTACGAGATCAACCTGGAAGATTCTTCCCCGATGAAGGGTTTGTACTTCCAATGGGTCGACACCGAGCTGAAGTACCTGAACATGGAGGCAAGCAATGGAGCGGATACGTACCATATCGGCGGCGTCGCCTTCGTGTTCTGAGCGTTCGCACCCGCAGAGCGGGTCAACCCCTTACCGGAGAGGTACACCATGAAACGCCCCGCGCGCGTCCCCCTGAACAGGGCCCTGCTGGTCTTTTTCCTCAACGCCCTGAGGGTCGCCTTCACAAACCCGGTCCAGGCGTTTTCGTTCATCCGCACCATACTCTGGCTCGGTAAAGCGGCGCGCGCGCGTTCGGTGTGGAAGAAGCGGGGGGTAGTCGTCCCGCCCATCCTCATTATGAGCGTCACGAACAAATGCAACCTCAAGTGCAAGGGTTGTTACGCTATGTCCTTCCAGCGGGAAGGCTGCGGCGACGACGAGCTCGACGACGAAACGCTCGGGAGGATCGTCCGCGAGGCGCGCGAGCTCGGCGTCTCGTTTTTCGTCATAGCCGGGGGCGAGCCCCTCATGCGGCCTGGTTTCCTCCGCGTCGCCGGCGAGCACCCTCAGGCCGTTTTCATCGTATTCACCAACGGGCTCCTCGTCGACGGCGGGATGATCGACACCTTCAGGCGTGCCCGGAACATCGTCCCGCTCATCAGCCTGGAGGGGGCGAGGGACGAGACCGACGGCAGGAGAGGGGAGGGCACCTACGAGCAGCTCCTCACGGTCATGGAGCTTATGAAAAAGAGGGGAATCTTCTTCGGCAACTCCCTCACCCTGACGAGGGGGACCTTCTCGGCGGTCACCGACGAACGGTTCATCCGCGGCCTCGTCACGGCGGGCTCCCGGTTTTTTCTCTTTATCGAGTACACGCCCACGGTCGAGGGAACGGAGGGTTGGGTTCCGACCCCGGAGCAGCGGGCGAATATGGCCGCGGTCATAAAGGCGTACCGGAGGCGCTACCCCGCGCTGTTCGTCGCCGTTCCCTGGGACGAGGAGGAGGTGGGTGGGTGCCTTTCGGCCGGGAGAGGGTTCGTCCATGTAAGCGCGAACGGCGAACTCGAGCCGTGCCCCTTCGCCCCCTTCTCCGACGGGAATTTGAAAGACCTTTCGCTGAAGGAGGCCCTCGGCTCCGAGTTCCTCCGCGAGATACGCCGGATGCCCGAGCTCGCCCGTGAAACGGGGGGAGGGTGTGTGCTCTGGAAGGAGCGGGAGCTCGTAAAAACGCTCCTCGAACGGACGGCGCGGGCGAATCGGCACACTGCGGGGAACAGCTGACTTTTGCCCCTTTATTTCGTTCGCCCCGGGCCTGTCGATGTCAGCGGGAGTCGAGCGGTATTCCCTCCATCCGGAGGAACGCGGCGTAGAGACCTTTGAACCTCGCCGCCTTCCCGGTTTTCTGGGTTACTTCGACCGCGAGCGTGATCTTCCCCCTTTTCTTCGACTTAATGCGGTTCAAAAACTCTTCCCACTCGAGGGCTTTCGGGGACGCGCAGAACGAGGTGAAAGGAGCGACGACCGGTACGAGGTAACGTATCTCCGCGTCCCGGACCACGACCGAGGCGTCGAGGCCGGCTTCCCGAAGACCCAGCGTCACGAGCCCCCAGCCGGTGAGGACGGCTGCGGAGTAGATGCTCCCCGCGAATGCGGTCCCCTTGTCGTTCCTGTTCGGCCCAAGGGGCGTGCTCAGCGTGAGCCCCTCGGCCCCGTAGGAGATCACCTGAATCCCCATCGCGCCCGCGATCGGGATGCCCGAAAAAAGAAAACTGTTCAGCAAATCCACGTCGTTTTTTCCCGACATTCTCAATACCCCCCTGAGCGAGCCGCTTCCCGTGTAGGATACTCCATCACGGGAGGCTGGGTCAAGGAACTGAGATATGCGTATATTGTGCGATTAAGGTGCAATAAAAGGGGTGTGTGCGCGTCTATTTCGTTAATACGGGAAAGGAATTGAACATCGCGGAATGAACACGGGATGGAAGAACAAGGAAGACCTTTCGAAGACTGTCGCCCGGTTTTTTGCGAATGAAAAGGAAAACCTCCTTCGGTTCGTGCGGCGATTGATAGAGAACACAGCGGAGAGGGACGGCGAGGATCTCGTCCAGGACGTAATGCTCGGCCTTTTCGAGAGGGCGGATGTCACCGTGCCGATAGAGAACCTCGCCTCGTACGTGTACAGATCGCTGTACAACAGGATCGTGGACGGCTACAGGAGGCGGAAAAGACTCGCGTCGCTCGATTCCCCCGCCCTGCAGGCGGAAGACTCGACGCTGATGGAAAGTATCGCCGACACGAAATACGATGTCAGCAGCGAGCTGGAAAAGAGAGAGACGATAGAGCGCGTATACGAAGCGATCGACCGGCTCAGTCCTCGATTGAAATCGGTGCTTATCGCGACCGAGTTGGAGGGCCGAACCTTCAGGGAGCTTTCGTTAGAGTGGAAGGTCCCTTTGGGCACCCTGCTGTCTTACAAGCACAGGGCGGTGCGCGCCGTCCGCACGATGCTCGCCGATGAAAAGGGTGGACGAAGAAATGTGCTGGACCAGATCACACCAAAGGAGAAACACAATGAACAGTGACGAAAAAGAGGGTGACGCGATGAAGAGGGAGAAGCACCTCAAGAAGGGGTTTCGGATCGCCGCTCATGTCGTGTTGGGCGTCCTCGCGGCCGGGCTCTTCGCCCTCGCATTCGGGGTTTTGGTCATGGTGCTGTGGAACTGGCTCATGCCCCCGCTGTTCGGGCTGCCCGCTGTCACCTATTGGCAGGCCTTCGGCCTCATCATATTGGCGAAGCTGATCTTCGGCGCTTTCGGGGGGTTCGGGGGCCGAAGGCACGCATGGAACGGGCACGGCCGCGAGTGTCATCCGCCCCATGGGTGGGAAAAGGAAAAATGGGGTCCGGGCATGTGGCGGCACTACCGGAACTTCTGGAAGGAGGACGGGAAAAAAGCTTTCGAGGAATTCATCAAGCATGCGGAGAGGGAGCGAACACCCGGCAAGGCGGCTCCGGAATATACGAACGAGGAAAAATAGAGAAGATCTTTCTCGATCAGGACGCGGGCCCCGGCCGGCACAGGGCCTACTCCTCGCTTGCCGCCCGGGTGCGCGTCACTCACCCGCGACTGAAAGCCGGTTCATCGGCGTCGCGCACAGGCAGCTTGGCCTCGCTCAGGTAGGTCTGAAAGCTCCCCATGGTGAGCCGTGTGCCGCGCCTTTTTCCCGACGATGGCCCTGAGCTCCGGGGACCCGCACGCCCACACCAGGTCCGCGCCGGCTTCCATCTCGCGGAGCCTTTCGGCGCGGACCCCCGTCGCGCAGATACCGGTCTTCTTTTCAACCTCCCTGAGATCCGAGAGCCGTTCGTCCATGAAGGTCCTGATCTTCTCGCGGGCAGCGGCCGAATCGGCGTACTCGGGGTAGAAGTATCGGGCAAGCGGGCAGTGGGACATCGAAGGCTCGGTCACGCGGATGACCTTCCCTTCGGACACTACGACGAAGGCCGAAAACATCCGCGTGACGTGAAGGTCCCTGTGCTTACTCTTGTCAACGCCGATTTCTTGGAGAAGCGCGTCCGCGTTCATCCCGGTGTCAGCCCCCTCGTTCGTTTTGGCGGGCTTAGTAGTTCACGAGGACCGATTTGATCACCTCGGGCGGCTTCGGGGAGAGCTCGTGGAGCGCGTGTTCGAGCTGAGGGTAACGATAGGTTTTTGAGATGAGCTCAGACTGGTCGTACTTCCCCTTCTCCATCAGGCGGACGGCGTCCGCGAGGTCCTTCGAGAAGCTCTTCGACATGAACGGGGTCGTGTTGAGCACCTCGATCCCCTTCATGTGCCAGGCGTTCGTCGGCACGGTTTCGTCCGCCGCGTGGTGGCCGAAGATGCACAGCCTGCCGCTGTTCTTCAGCATCTCCGTCGCCTTGGCGAGAATCCCCGGGATCCCGACCGCCTCGATCACGAGATCCGCCTTCCCGTGGGCGGCGTCGAGCGCGGCCTTCACCGGGTCGTCCCTCTTCGCGTTGACGGCGAAGCCGGCGCCGTATTTCTTGGCGAGGTCGAGCCTGTCGGCGAGGATGTCGACGGCCGTGAGGGTCCGGATGTACTCTTTGGGGAGCCCCTGGATGATAAGGAGGCCCATATACCCGGTGCCGATAACCACGACGTCCATCCCCGGCTCGATCCTGAGGAGCCTGAGGGCGCTCACGACGCAGGTCACCGGCTCCGCGATCCAGTGCTCGTAGCGGTCGACCTCTTTCGGGATCTTTGCCACCGTGCTCCTGTCGGCGATGTACTCCTCCGAGAGGGCGCCCCCGAAGGCGATGCTCGTCACCTTGTCGCCCGGCTCGATGTCCGTGACCCCTTTCCCCACTTCCATCACGATCCCCACCCCCTCGTGCCCGGGCATCGCGCTGTAGACGGGGTCGACGGATGTGTCCTTGATGCACTTGGCGTCGTAGAGACAGAGCCCGCAGGCCTTCATCCCGACGCGCACCTGGTTTGCACCCGGCCCCGCGACCGATCCCTCCCTGACGCTCAGTGCGCCCTTTCCCGTGAATGAAACCGTTTTCATCGTCGTACCCCCGGCTTGGTTTCGGCAATAGTACCCTAGAACACTCCCCCCTACAACAGGAATATTTTCGCGGCTGTCTCTCAGCCGCAGGACCCTTTCTCGGGGGGCTTGAGCTCGTCCGCGAGGCGTTCGATGAACACGCTCTCCAGCTCCACGGGGCGGAGCGCGCGGCCGATCTCGAGGATCGCGAAGACGACCCCGGCCGTGAGGAGGGACATGCCGAGGAAGAAGAGGAGGGACGCCAGGAACAAAGAGGGCGGCCAGAGGACGCTCAGGCCCATGCAGAGGGAGCAGAGGGTGAGGGCCGCCATGGTGAAGAGGAGGAACTGGATCGTCCTTCTGATGAGCTTCGCGCGGCCGAGCACCTCCCGGGTCTGACCGTCGAGCATGTCGATGAGACGCTGGTGGTGAAGACAGCTCTCGCTCCTTGCTCCGGGGTCGCAGCTGAGCCGGTCCAAAGACTCGATGTGGGAGAGGCGCTCCCGTTGGAAGCTCCTTAGGCGGGCGACAATCGCCACCATCCTGTTGTAAAAGGCCAGGGCGAGGAGGCCGCAGGCGGAAAGCCCCACCACGGGGACGACGGACGCGGGAACGATCTTCGCCCATTCGATGGAGAGCATGACGCGCCTCCCTTCGAAACTGTTAAATTGTGCAACGCTCTCAACCATGCACTCGGGTCGTACGGCATGTCAACAAAATAGAGCGAGTTTGCGGAGGCGGGCGCATCTTCAACCGGACGTCGGTTGAAAAAGCCACATTTTCGTAGGTGACCACCCCATAATCCTACAAATTTGTACCCGTTGTGTAGTTGATCGCCCGCCGGCTTCTTCGCGTGAAACAGATCGATTCTATCTTATTCTCTATTAATGAATTATAAATAAGACAAAATCTGTTGTTTGGCATATCAATTGCTAATACCTACTTCATTGGAAACCACATCACAATAAGGAGGTATCACCATGGATTCAGCAACGATGAAGGTAGCGCTCGACACCATGTGGGTGCTCCTGTGCGCCTTTCTCGTGTTCTTCATGAATCTCGGCTTCGCGATGGTGGAGTCGGGGTTGTGCAGGGCGAAGAACACCGTGAACATCCTGGCAAAAAACTTTATCGTCTTCGCCGTCTCGTCTATCGCTTTTTACCTGGTCGGCTTCGGTTTTATGTTCGGCGACGGGAACGGCTTCATCGGCCTCAAGGGAATCTTCGCGGTGGGCGGGGCGGACAACAGCCCCGCGACGGCGGAGGCATATCGGGGCGCCTATTCAGCCCTGAGCTGGACCGGTGTCCCCATATGGGCTAAGTATTTCTTCCAGCTGGTCTTCTGCGGCACAGCGGCGACCATCGTCTCGGGCGCAGTCGCCGAACGGATCAAATTCCTCAGCTTCATCGTTTTCTCCGTCGCGATCACCGCGCTCATCTACCCCATCGCCGGGCATTGGGTCTGGGGGGGAGGGTGGCTTGCCGCCAGGGGGATGTTCGACTTCTCCGGCTCTACCGTCGTGCACTCCATCGGCGGGTGGAGCGCTCTCGCGGGTATCCTCCTCCTCGGGCCCCGGATCGGCAAGTACAAGGGCGACGGGTCGGTGAACCCGATTTTCGGGCACAATATGTCGACCGCCACCCTCGGTGTTTTCGTCCTCTGGTTCGGCTGGTTCGGGTTCAACCCGGGGTCCACCATGGCGCTGAACGCCCCGGCGATCGCCCACATAGCGGTGACCACCAACTCGGCCGCCGCCGCCGCCGCCCTGAGCGCGACGCTCATGGCGACCTTACTGATCGGGAAACCGGACCTGTCGATGATCCTCAACGGGGCCCTTGCGGGGCTCGTGGCGGTTACCGCCCCCTGCGCCTTCGTGAGCGTACCGTCGTCGATCTTCATCGGGCTTATCGCGGGCGGCCTCGTGGTCCTCGCGGTGCTCTTTTTCGACCGGCTCAGGATCGACGATCCGGTGGGAGCCCTTTCCGTGCACCTCGTGAACGGCGTGTTCGGCACGCTTGCGGTGGGACTCTTCGCCGACAAGCGCGTAGCGTCCGCCCTCGGGACCGATTCCCCGCTCCTCTCGAACGGCCTCTTGGTCGACGGCACGCTGAAACAGCTCGGAGTGCAGGCCCTCGGCGTTATCAGCGTCGGAGCCTTCGTTTTCGCGGTCGCTTTTGTCCTGTGGCTCGTCATTAAAGTAACCATGGGGATCAGGGTCTCCCGCGAGGAAGAGATGCGGGGGCTCGACATCGGCGAACACGGCATGGAGGCCTACGCGGGCTTCCAGGTCTTCACAAATACCTGAGAGGAGGATGCCATGAAACTAGTCATCGCGTACATACAGCCCCACAAGTTGAGCGACGTGAAGCAGGAGCTCTACAAGGCCGAGGTCTACAAGATGTCGATCACCAACGCCCTCGGGTGCGGTCAGCAGATGGGGTACACGGAAACCTACCGAGGGGTCCTCTCCGAGGTGAATCTTTTAAAGAAAGTGCGTCTCGAGATCGCCGTGAACGAGAACTTCGTCAAGCCCACCGTGGAAGCGATTATAAAAGGGGCGCGAACCGGGGAGATCGGGGATGGGAAGATCTTCGTCGTCGCTCTCGATGAGTGCATCCGGATCCGGAGCGGGGAGACGGGAAAGATCGCGATCGGATAACGGCGATATCGCTGGCCCATATGCCGGGGCAGGGTCGGGCCGTCACAGGGGAACGCCGGGTCATCCTCCGGCTCACTCGAGACCCGGCTGAAAAAGTATCTTCATCGCGTTCTTTTGCGGGGAGAGGAGGAGATCGAAAGCTTCCCGGTACCCCGAGAGGGGAAGAAAATGGCTCGCGACGTGGGAGAAAACGGGCCAGCGGGTTTCCAGAATATCGACCGCCTCGACAAGTTCGTCCGAAAAGGCTGCACAGCCGAGGACACGCCACTCACTCTCGATAAGGGCGTTGAGATCGAAGGGGACGGGCCCCCGGTAGAGGCCCACCATGACGAGGGTTCCCCTCTTTTGCACCACCCGGGGGAGGAGATCTTCGGCGACACCGGGAGCCCCGGTGGTTTCGAAGACGATGTCATACCGCCCCGAGGGTTCGTCTGTGGAGCCCGGGTGAACCCTCTCGATCACCCCCCGGCGGTAAGGCGAACGGTCCGAGACCTGGATATCGGGGAGCCCTTTCAGGAGTAGAATTTCGTACAGGAGGGCGCCGACAGGTCCCGCGCCGAGGACGAGGGTCCGGCGGCTGAGCGCCCCGGCGCCCGCGAGCCCCGCCGCGTGGGCAGCGACGGCAAGCGGCTCGGCGAGGGCCGCCATACCGGCGGGCACCGACGGGTCGATCCTCAGGAGAGACGGCTCCTCGATGAGAATTTCCTCAGCGAAGGCGCCGTCCCTGACCTCGCCGATGAACCCGAGACGCTCGCAGAGGTTCGGGTGCCCCCTCCTGCAGAAATCGCATACCCCGCACGTGGACCTGGAGTCTCCCACCACGCGGTCGCCGGGCTTGAGCCCCTTTACGCCGTCTCCGGCTTCGAGCACCAGCCCCGCGAACTCGTGCCCCATTATCACGGGCGCCTTTGTCACGTACGCGCCGGTTTCGAAGACGTGGAGGTCGGTGCCGCAGATCCCCGCGGCCTCGACCCTGACCTTTACCTCGTTTCCCGAGGGTTTTCCCGGCCGGGGGACCATCTCCAATCGCAGGTCGCGGGGCGCGTGAAACCTGAGGGCTTTCATTCTCTCGTTCACGGCGGAGGTCCCTTTCCTTTCAGCTCCGGGCGGGGGTCGTTCAGTGGGGCTACCTTACCCCGCAAAGGGAAGGCGCGTCAACTCTTTTCATTTTTTAACAAAGGTCCCCTCCTGATACTCGCTGAAGGCGACCCGAAGCTCCTCCCGGGTGTTCATCACGATGGGGCCGTACCAGGCCACCGGCTCGCCGAGGGGCTTCCCCGAAACGAGGAGGAAACGGGCGGACCCCCCGGCCGTAGTAACTTTGACCGCGTCGCCGCTCCCGTAGAGGACAAGGGTCTCCTTTCCGATAAGGCAGTCGCGGGTTATCTCAAAGTAGCTCATCCCTTCCGAGTCGTAGTCATAGCAGTCGCGCCCTTCGTCGAAATACCCAGCGCCGTCGATGACGTAGGCGAAGACGGTATGCCCGGGCGGGACGGCGTGAACGAACTCGGTCTTCGAAGGCACCGAGACGTCGAGGTACTCGGGATCGATGACGATGTTTTTCACCGGCCCTTTCGTCCCTTCCAACTCTCCGCAGATGACCCGGATCTGTATGCCCCCCCCGAGCCCGATCTCGGGGATCTCCCCCTTCTTCAGCTCCTGGTAGCGGGGATCCATCATCTTGTGGGACGCTGGGAGGTTGGCCCAGAGCTGGAAGCCCCACATATAACCCTTTTTGTCCCCTTTCGGCATCTCCTGGTGGATGATGCCGCTCCCCGCCGTCATCCACTGGACGTCCCCGGAGCCGATCGTGCCGCTGTTGCCCATGCTGTCCCCGTGCTCGACGAGCCCGTGCAAGACGTAGGTGATCGTCTCGATCCCCCGGTGGGGATGCCAGGGGAATCCGCGGATGTAGTCGGCGGGGTCCTTTGAATGAAAGTCGTCGAGGAGCAGGAAAGGGTCGAGCTGGGGGACCTGGGAGTAGCCGAAGGCCCTGTTCAAGTGGACTCCCGCCCCTTCGACGGTCGGAACGCTTTTAAAAATTTTCTTGATCCTTCTCGTCATGGCCGCTACACGCCTCCTTTTTAGGATAAATGTAGCTTGCTTCGGGAAAGAGGGAAAGCGGCATGAAAAACCATTTCTTGAAATCCGGTAAACGACGTATTATTGATCCATGAGAAATACGCGCCCGGAAAGGGCCCGCCCAAAAAAAGGTCATCCGGAAAAAACTCGTTCCAGCGGCGTCAAACCCACTGGGCCCCGCCCCCGAGAGTCACGACCCGGCGCGGCGGGATCCATTTTCGTCGGAGCGAGCCGCGATCTCCTTCCCTATCTCAAACAGGAGCTCGGCTCGCTGGGGTTGCGCTGGACGGGGGAGAGCTCGGGGGGAGTGAGCCTCCCCGGGGGGATGCGGGAGGCGATGTTCCTGAACCTCCACCTCAGGATCGCTCACCACGTCTTTATCCTCCTCGGGGAGTTCAGGGCGCGGAACACCGACGAGCTCTATCTCGGGGTTTGCAAGGTGCGGTGGGAGGATTACATCCCCGAGGACGGGTATGTCTGCGTCTACTCGATCGTCGACACGCCCGAGGTCAACGACAGCCGGTTCGTGAACCTCAAGTGCAAGGATGCCATCGTCGACAGGATCAGGGAAAAGAGCGGAAAGCGGCCCGATTCCGGGCCCGCGAGGGACCGGACCGTCGTTCACCTGTACTGGAAAGGGGAGCGCTGCTCCATCTACCTCGACACGAGCGGGGAAACCTTGGCGAAGAGGAGCTACCGGAAGGTCCCCCTCGAGGCGCCCATGAAGGAAAACCTCGCCGCCGCGGTCGTGCTCGCCTCGGGGTTTGTCCCGGGCACCCATTTCATCAACCCCATGTGCGGGAGCGGCACCCTCGCGATCGAGGCGGCGCTCCTCGCCCTCCGCCATGCGTCGGGCGCCCTTCGAGAAAACTTCGGGTTCATGCACGTCAGGGGGTTCGACCGGAGGCTTTGGGAGGGGATGAAACGGGAGGCTCACGGGATGGAACGGGAAGCGGTCGGCGGGAAAATCATCGCCACCGACATCGACCGGGCCGCAGTCGAGGCCGCGCGGGTGAACGCCAGGAATGCCGGGGTCGACCGTTTCATCGAAATATTCGCGTGCGATTTCAGGGAGACCCCGATCCCCGAAGGAACCGGCGTGGTCGTCCTCAACCCGGAGTACGGGGTCCGCATGGGGAAGGAGAGCCGGCTTGAAGAGGTCTACACAGGAATCGGCGACTTCTTCAAGGCGAAGTGCTCGGGGTACAGGGGGTACGTCTTCTCGGGGAATCTCGATCTCCTGAAGCGGGTCGGGCTTCGAACGAGCAAGAAGCTCACCTTTCACAACGGGGAGATCGAATGCCGCCTCCACGAGTATGATCTCTACCTCGGTACGAAGCGGCAGAAGTTTCGCGAAACGGTTTAAGGGCCCGATCGCCGGTCGCGGGATCGGGACGGATGCGCCTCACCGCACTGTCTGCGGAGCGGCCTCATAGTGGATACGCGTTCTCGGCACCCCGATGGATCGGAGCACGCCTTCGATTTTCTTCATCATGACGGGTGGGCCGCATAGAAAGAACCTGCTCCCCGCGATATTTTCCACGTGCCTCCGGATGATCTCTTTTCCGATTTATTCCCCCGGAGAAGCGTGACTTTCCTTTCCGTCCCGTTGTCGCTGATGAAGCGGAGCATGCTCATGAAGGGCGTTATCCCGATCCCGCCGGCGATAAACACGAGGTTCCATGAGTCGCGGCGGTTGAGGAACGGCAAGATGCCGCAGGGGGCGTCGATGCAGGCCGTGTCGGTGGTTTCGACGCGATCGGCTAGAATTCAAGCCTATGAGCGCAGGGCGCGAGCTCGGCTCCGATGAGCCCGTGCACTTGAAGAGCACGTTGCCTTTTATCCTAATATAAGGTAAATTAATATTAAGAATCATGAATAGAAAGGTGTACCGAATGAAACGCAAACCGGAAACGGGCGGGAAGCCCGATACCATACTGGAAAAGATACCGGATGAGCTCCCCATATTACCCGTGAGAAAAAGCATCGTGTTCCCGTTTTCAATCCAGTCGCTCGCGATCGGCATCCCGAGATCGATGAAGCTGATCGAGGAAGCGGCCTCGGGCGACCGGGTGATCGGCCTGGTCGCCTCGAAGGACCCGTCTATCGACGAACCTTCTCCAACCCAAGTCCACGGGGTGGGGACCGTCGCTAGGATACTGCGGGTCATTCGCCTCCCCGACGGCACCATGAACGTGTCCGTGCAGGGTCTGGAGAGGTTCAGGGTCGAGCGATGGCTCGGACGGAAGTCTTACTCGCGACGGGAGACCAAACGGGAGGCGGGAGCCCCACCGAAAGATGAAAACAAGTCCGGGCACTACCTCAAAGCCCGCGTTAGGCTCGCGCCGGAAACCGTAGAACGGGACCTCGAGCTGGACGCTCTCCGGAGCAGCATCAGGGACCTCGCTCTCGAGGTGATTTCTCTTTCCCCGAACATCCCCAACGAGGCGGGCATAATACTGAGCAGCGTGGATGACCCGAGGCTGCTGGTGTACCTCATAGCCTCGAACATCGGCTTGGAAGCGCCCGAGGGACAGAAGCTCCTCGAAATGGACAGCCTTAAAGACAAGATGCGCTTCCTCATTTCCCGGCTCACACGTACGAAGGGCGTGCTGACCCTGGGCGCCGAGATCAAGACGAAGGCCGAAGAGGAGATAGGGAAGGAGCAGCGCGAGTATCTCCTGCGCCGGCAGCTCAAGGCGATCCAGAACGAATTGGGTGAGCTCGATGAAAAACTGTCTGTTGAAAAGGAATACGTGGTGAAGATCGAGAAGGCGCGGATGCCGGAGGAGGCACGAAAAGAGGCGCAGAGCGAGCTGAAACGCCTGTCTTCGATGTCTCCCCAGGCCGCCGAGTACTCGATGATGAAAACCTATCTTGACTGGATGGTCGAGCTGCCCTGGAGCGAGGTGAGCGAGGACAGGCTCGACATCGGCAACGCGAGAAAGGTGCTGGACGAGGACCATTACGATCTCCAGGAGGTGAAGGACCGGATCGTCGAGTATCTGGCGGTGCGCGCGCTCACGCGGGAGAGGGGAGCGGGTCCGGAGCGCGGGATGACCGATCCCGGCGGTAAGGCACTCGGGGCCATCCTCTGTTTCGTCGGCCCGCCGGGGGTGGGAAAGACGAGCCTCGGGCAGAGCATCGCGCGGGCGCTTGGGCGCGCGTTCACACGCATGAGCCTCGGAGGCATGCGCGACGAAGCCGAGATCCGCGGCCACCGGAGGACCTACATCGGAGCGATGCCGGGGCGCATCATCCAGGCGCTCAAAAGAGCGGGGACGCGGAATCCCGTGTTCATGCTCGACGAGGTGGATAAAATAGGAGCCGACTGGAGAGGAGACCCGTCGAGCGCCCTTCTCGAGGTCCTCGATCCGGCTCAGAACCGCGCGTTCCGGGACAATTACCTCAACGTGGACTTCGACCTGAGCGATGTGATGTTCATCACAACGGCGAACCTGCTCGAACCAATCCCGTCGCCGCTGCGTGACCGGATGGAAATCATCCATCTCGACGGGTACACTGAGCAGGAGAAGTTCAGGATCGCGCAGGGGTACCTCGTTCCCCGACAGCTCGAGGCAAACGGCCTCAGAAACGGAGAGGTGAGCTTCACGGATGAAGCGATACGAAAGATCATCCGTGATTACACACGCGAGGCGGGTGTGAGAAATCTCGAGCGGCAGATCGGCGCTGTTTGCCGGAAGTGCGTGGTCAAAATCGCGGAGCGGACGAACCCCGGGGAGTCCCACGGGGATTCATCGAGGGAATCCGCTCATGAGGACGCCGCTGTCGTGATCGACCCCGAAACGGTTTCCCGGTATCTCAAAAGGGAGATATTCGAAACCGAGCGGTCTGAATCCACACTGATTCCTGGTATCGCCACGGGGCTTGCGGTGACCGCTGTCGGAGGGGAAATCCTCTTCATCGAGGCGACAAGCATGAAAGGGAAAGGGGATCT
>Ga0315286_10003731_pt1 | contig 14481 bp, 8 predicted proteins | sample YL17G10_0_MG_FD_205038 | JGI IMG/M metagenome (GOLD analysis project Ga0315286, IMG submission 205038) | Sediment microbial communities from Yellowstone Lake, YNP, Wyoming, USA - YL17G10_0 | ecosystem: Environmental > Aquatic > Freshwater > Lake > Sediment | place: USA: Wyoming | collected...
GGTGACCGGTCACAAGGCGGGAAGAACGGTTTTCGTGCAGAGGAGTCATGAAAGATTTCCTGTACCTCCACCTGCGTGACCTGCCTTACTTCAGGGCTTTGATCCGCGCGGTGGAAGCGGAGTATTACCATACCTTCGATCTGCCTGCCCCGCTCCTTGACGTTGGCTGCGGGGATGGACATTTCGCCTCCCTTGTGTTCGACCGGAAGATCGATGTGGGCCTCGATCCTTGGACCAGTCCCATCCGGGAAGCCGGTCGGCGCGGTTGTTATGCCCTGCTCACCCAGGCAGACGGTTCGCAGGCGCCTTTCAGGAACGGCACTTTCGCCAGTGCCTTCAGCAACTCGGTCCTTGAACACATCCCGCATATCGATGCCGTGCTGGCAGAAACTGCCAGGGTGCTCAGATCCGGCGCCCCATTCTATTTCAATGTGCCCAACGAAAAATACCTGTCCGAATTGTCACTGGCGCGCCTGCTGGGATCGGGATACACCGAATGGTTCCGCAGGGTCACGCGCGTCTCGCATGCGGATGGATTGCAGGTCTGGCAGAAACGGTTGGAACAGGCTGGTTTCACACTGGAGCGCTGGTGGCATTATTTTTCTCCGGCTGCGATGCGCGTGTTAGAATGGGGCCATTATTTCGGATTGCCCTCTCTGGCAGCCAGGAAAATTACTGGAAAATGGCTGATTTCTTCATCCCGATGGAACCTGTGGATCACGGAGAAAATCCTTCGAAAGTACTCCTCCGCACAACCTATGGAGGATGGTGCATTCACCTTTTATATCGCCCGGAAGAGATAGGGTCGGTCCCTTGAGCGCCTGCCATCAGGCAGGCAGAAGCGACCGCAGAAGACATGGCTTTCGACGATCAATATTTCAAATCCCACACCTATAAAGAGGTCTCGTTCGCCAGGTATAGCCAGTACTGGTGGTCGAACCGTTTCTATGCCATCCTGGCGCGCAGGTATGCCAGGCCCGGGGGGCGCGCTCTCGAAATTGGTTGTGGTCTTGGTCATCTCATCGGACAGCTGGACCACAGTTTCGAGGCTTACGCAACTGATGTCAGTCCATGGGCGTTGACCCAATCCAAACCAATCGCGAAACGGACCTCCCTCCAGGTTGCCAGTGCGGAAGAAATCCCCTTCGCCGGGAATACTTTTGACCTGGTCATCATCAAGCATGTCATCGAACACCTGCAGCACCCGGATTCTGCGATCGCTGAACTTGGACGGGTGACAGCACCGGGCGGGGTGCTGATCCTTTCCACACCCAACCTGTCATCGCTCTTACGACCCTGGAAAGGTGAAAAATGGATCGGGTTCCAGGATCCCACCCATGTATCGCTCAAGGCACCGTCGGAATGGCTGGAAAGGATCCAGCAGGCAGGCTTTCGCTTGGTGAAGACGTTTTCGGACGGTTTCTGGGATGTGCCTTACATCCCGCTGGTTCCCAAAGTCCTGCAGAAATTGATCTTTGGTTCGTTGGGTGGTCTTCAGGCCGTGATAGGCCTGCCTTTCTTGCCATTACGCTGGGGTGAGAGTATCATGGTGGTAGCCAGGAAAATCAACGTGGATAATGAGAATTAATGACCAAAGAAAACAATCCTCCTGAAATGGAAGAACCCAGCATCCTTGATTACCTGAAATCAAGGCTGAAATTTTGGGAACACAGGCAAGGATCGAAGCCAATCCCCGGGGGGACTGGAATGGCGCCAGTCGTTGAAGCCAAGCTCCCAGCAGTAAGAAAAGAATCGCCCAGGCAAGCTCAAGCGGAAACTTCAGACTCCCTTGAACAGACATTGAAAATTTCCCCACGGCGTTATCGCTGGCCGTGGCGGTCACTGCTGGCCCTCTTTTTTGCCCTGCTCGGACAGAGAACCTTCGAACCATCAGGCACTCGATCCATTCTTCCCGGATTGATCTTCTACGGGTTTGGGCTGGCCTGGCTCATTCTTGCCATGCTGCGAAAAGAATGGGTTCCCTCTGCCTATCCGGACACAGGTGCCCACAGCGACACGCTGAAGGTGCGCCGCCTGCCGCTCATAATTGCCGTCATCCTCTCGGCGGCAGCTTTCATGACCCTCGGCGGCAACCTGTTCACGCCGGTGAATGTCAGCCTGTGGATCATGGCGATCATTTCCTTCGCCTGGAGCTTCTGGCTGACGGACGAAAACAGCCCGCGGCTCTGGCAGCGGGTGAAGGATTTTCTCAAGCGCGATCGCTGGCAGGTCAATATCACCCGCTGGAGCCTGCTTGTGCTGGCGGTGGTTGTTGTGGTGGTTTTCTTCCGTGTTTACAATCTGGGAGGGGTGCCGTCGGAGCCCTTCAGCGACCACGCGGAAAAGATACTGGATGTGTACGATATAACCCAGGGCTCTGCCCACATCTTCTTCCCGCGCAATACCGGCCGTGAAGCCCTTCAGATGTATATCACCCTGGCGGTTGCCTGGCTTTTTAACACCGGGCTGTCGTTCCTGAGCCTGAAGATCGGGACTGTCTTCTGCGGGCTGGCGACCCTCCCGTATATGTACATGCTCGGCAAGGAGTTCGGCGGCAGGCGGCTTGCCTTGCTTGCCGTTTTCTTTGTCGGGATCGCCTACTGGCCGAATGTGATCAGCCGGGCGGGGCTGCGTTTCCCTCTTTACCCGCTATTCGTGGCTCCCACGCTTTTTTACCTGCTGCGCGGACTGCGGACTCGCAATCGCAATGATTTCATCCTTAGCGGGCTTTTCCTTGGCCTGGGATTGCACGGCTACAGTCCTTTTCGGATCATGCCCATCGTGGTGGTGGTTGCGCTGGGGTTATACCTGCTGCATACCCAGTCCAGGGGCAACCGCAAGCAGGTGATCGTCTGGCTTTCCATGCTGGTCATCATAGCCTTGATCGTTTTTCTCCCCCTGGCGAGGTACTGGCTGGACAATCCACAAACCTTCAGTTACCGCGCTTTTTCAAGGCTCGGTTCCGTGGAAACACCGTTACCAGCTCCCGCCTGGCAGGTATTCTTTTCCAATACCTGGAATGCGCTGCGCATGTTCAACTGGGATAACGGTGAAATCTGGGTCCACTCGGTACCGCGTCGACCAGCGCTGGACATCGTCTCGGGAGCGCTATTCCTGATCGGTGTGGTATTGGTGTTGTACCGCTATCTCCGCCAGCGTCACTGGCAGGATCTGTTCCTCCTGTTGACCGTGCCCCTGCTGCAACTTCCCTCCATTCTTTCGCTCGCTTTTCCGTCGGAGAATCCAGCCCTGAACCGGGCAGCCGGTTCGCTGGTACCCGCCTTCCTGCTGGTGGCGATCGCGCTCGACGGGCTATTGGAGAGAATTGTGCATCCAGCCGAAACCCAGGCAGCCGACTCCGGAGCAGAACCGACCCGGAGCAGATCGGTCACCGGTACTGTCGTTTCGTGGCTGCTTGTCCTGCTCCTGGCAGGCTGGTCATCCTACCAGAACTATGACCTGGTTTTCAATCAATATGCCAGGCAATACGCTACCGGAGCCTGGAACTCCTCCGAGATGGGTGCGGTCATCAAGCAATTCGGGCAGACCTTTGGCTCCACAGACAATGCCTGGATCGTCCCCTATCCCTACTGGGTGGACACGCGCCTGCCGGGAGTCTGGGCGGGGATACCGAATCGTGACTTTGCGATGTGGTCCAGGGATCTCCAGCTAACCCTGGATGTGACCGGGACAAAATTATTCATCGTCAATGCAATGGATATAGAAGCGATGGAACATTTAAAGGCTTTGTATCCAACCGGCGTCTTGAGCCAGTTCCTATCAAAAACAGGACTGGAAGGAAAAGACTTCATGATCTTTCTGGTTCCGGCGGGGCAATGAGCGAGGCGTGATGAACGAGGTCCCGATTTCCAGCCCCAAAAAAATACCCTCCTGGTTGTTTGATATCCTGTTGATCCTGGTTCTCCTGCTGGGGGCATACTTCCGCCTAAGCGGGAGCGACTGGGGGGGAATGAACATCCAGCACCCGGATGAGAACTTCATGACCTCCGTGACGCTGGGCATCCAGCCGGTGCACAGCCTGGCAGACTACTTCAACACCGCCAAATCCACGCTCAACCCCGGGGTGGTTGGCTACCCGGCCTATGTCTATGGGACTCTACCGATCTTCATCGTGCGCTACCTGGCGGAGGCATTCGGGAAATTAAACACGGTGACCCTCTTCGGACGCCAGCTTTCAGCATTCGCGGACCTCGGCACCGTTGCGCTGCTTTATTTTATCGTGAGGCGGGTCTACGGGGCGAGGGTGGCATTGCTGGCGGCGGTATTTTCAGCCGTGGCGGTCATGCAGATCCAGCAGTCGCACTTTTTCACAACCGATAGTTTTTCCACATTCTTTTCAGTCCTGAGCCTGCTCGTTGCCACGCTGATCGCCACAGGGACCTGGAAAAGATCGGAGGACGGGGCGGATGGAGAGGCGAAGGAAGCCTCCCTTGCTTCCAAACTAAAGAATTTCTTCGCGCGCCTCCTTACCGATCCGCTCACGTACCTGACCGTTGCCTTCGGGATCACGCTGGGCATGGCAACCGCCTCCAAACTCAACGCGGCAGCCATGGCAGTGGTCCTTCCGATCGCACTCCTGGTCCGTTACTTCAATGGGCGCGCCCAATGGAATAAGGATGCAGAAAAGGGTCCGGTCAGCAATCGGCCGCCCCTGGAAGATTTCATCGCCAAGGCATTTATTTTCCTCGTCCTCGGCGCGGTGATCTCCCTGCTGGCATTCCGGATTTTCCAGCCGTATGCCTTCAACGGACCCGGTTTCTTTGGTATCCGGCTCAACCCGGTGTGGGTTCAAAAAGTGCGCGAGCAACTGCTCCAGGCGAGCCCGAACGCGGATCTGAACTGGGCGCTGCAATGGGCGCGCCGCAACCACCTGTATTCATTTCAGAACCTCACCACCTGGGGCCTGGGCCTGCCCCTGGGCATTCTCGCCTGGGCAGGTTTCCTGTGGATGGGCTGGCGCATGGTAAAAGGGGAATGGCGGCAGCACCTCCTGCTCTGGAGCTGGACCGGGATCTATTTTCTCTGGCAGTCGCTGCAATACAATCCGACCATGCGCTACCAATTGCCGATTTATCCATTGCTGGCGATGATGGCAGCCTGGATGGTTTTCTACTGGTTGAAACCCCGCCAGGTGGGACAGAAAAATCTGAACTGGCTGGCTATCCTCGCGGGCGTGGTTGGGATTCTTGTCCTGGGGGTCACCGGCTTATATGCCTACGCCTTCAGCCGCATCTATGTACGCCCGGAGACGCGCATGGCGGCCTCGGACTGGATCTACCAGAACGCACCCGGTCCGATCAATCTGGAGGTGCTCACAACGGATGGGACAACCTACCAGCAGCCGCTCCCGTTTCCTGCCGAGGCGGCCGTCCAGGCTGACCTTCCCTACAAGATGGTCTTCACCTCTCAGAAGGAAGGTGAATTAACTTCGATCCTGATCGGTCACCTGGCGGATACATCCGTGTCCGGTGTGCAAACCCTGCAGGTTAGCCTCTCCACGATCCCGGATCCGCCACCGGAGCAGGTGCTCGCCAGCCTGGTCAAGGCGGCTGATTTCACTCCGCGCAGCGACCCGCGCGGCGATCCGGTTGTGCTTCCCCTCGACCGACCTGTTCATTTAACGAGCGGAAATTCGTACTACCTGCAGATCCAGACAAGCGGCGGGATGCTGGTGCTGAACGGCGCCTCGGTCGCCAATGAAACCGATTACGATTACCCGCTGCCTTTCCGGACCGCGTCGTATGATGCCTTTGGAGGCATCTACCGCGGCGGGTTGAACCTGCAGGTGTATTGGGATGATAATGCCGACAAGATCATCCGCTTCCAGAGTGTGTTGGACCAGGCGGATTTCATTTTCATTCCCACCAATCACCAGTATGGGCAGATCACCCGCCTGCCCGAGCGCTATCCTCTGACCACGGAATACTACCGCCAGCTCCTGGGCTGTCCGGCGGACAAGGACATCATCTGGTGTTACCGGGTGGCGGAACCGGGCATGTTCCGGGGAGACCTGGGCTTTGACCTGGTTGCAACCTTTGTCTCCTACCCGACCATCGGCCCCCTGGTGATCAACGACCAGGCTGCCGAGGAAGCCTTTACCTTTTACGACCACCCGAAGGTATTCATCTTCAAGAAGAATGCTGCTTACGATCCGGTGAAGGTCGCCTCGTTCCTGGGAAGTGTGGACATCAGCCATGCCGTCCATCTGACTCCCGGTCAGGCGGACAATTATAAAAGCCTGATGCTCCCTTCGGATCAATGGTCGATCGAGCAGGCTGGTGGGACATGGTCAGAATTGTTCAACCGGGATGCGCTCTACAATCGATACCCGGGATTGGGACTCGTGCTCTGGTACCTGGTCATCCTGGTGCTTGGGCTGGTTGTCTACCCACTGGTGCGGGCGGCGTTCCCGGGCCTGGCGGACCATGGTTATCCCCTGGCGCGAATCGTGGGCCTGCTGCTTTGGGCCTGGCTGGCATGGATGGGCGGTTCGTTCGGTCTTGCATACAGCAAGTTGACCATCGGTATTGCATTCGGATTGATCTTCCTGCTGGGAGCGTGGCTGGCCTGGCGCCAACGCAAGGAACTGCTGCAGGAATTCCGCACCCGCTGGAAATACTACCTGCTGGTGGAAGCCATCTTCCTGGTGTTTTTTCTGGCAGACCTGGTCATCCGCCTGGGCAACCCGGACCTCTGGCACCCTGCCAAGGGTGGCGAGCGTCCCATGGATTTCGCGTATTTCAATGCCATCCTGAAAAGCACAACCTTTCCCCCCTATGACCCCTGGTTTGCGGGCGGTTACATCAACTATTATTATTTTGGCTACGTGATTGTGGGAACACCGGTCAAATTGCTGGGCATCATCCCCTCGGTCGCCTACAATTTTATCCTGCCGACCCTCTTCGCCTGCCTGGCGGTCGGAGCCTTTTCAGTCGGCTGGAATCTCCTGCAGGGAACCAGGGACTCGGATAGTAACGGGAATGATCATTCCTGGAAAAAAATCCTGGATGCGCGCTTCATTACAGGGATCTCCGCCTCAACGGCAGTCGTCCTGCTGGGTAACCTGGGCATTGTCCGCATGTTGTACCAGGGATTCCAACGGGTGGCTGCTCCCGGCGGTTTGACCGAGGGAGCCAATCTCTTCCTGCGCTTCTGGTGGTCCCTGAAGGGATTCTTCATGGTGCTTGCCGGGCTGCGCCTGCCCTATGGTCCGGGAGACTGGTACTGGTTCTCCAGCCGGATCTTCCCACCCGGTTATGGCGAGTTCTACGAGTTCCCGCTTTTCACATTCATTTATTCCGACCTGCATGCCCACATGATCGCCCTCATGCTGACAGTGCTGGTGGTTTGCTGGGCGATGTCGGTCCTCAAGGCAAAAGCACGCTGGAATTCTCCCCTTGATACCATCTTGGGTTTCATAATGGGCGGGCTGATCATCGGTTCGTTAAAACCGACCAACACCTGGGATTTCTACACTTACCTGGCCTTCGCCGTGGCTGCCCTGTTCTACGCGGTGTGGCGGTTTGGCAACCCGGACGCCCTTCGATTGCGAAGTCCGGCATGGGGCAAGCGTCTTCTGCTGTCCGGTGGTGCCGTCATTATTCTGGCTGCGTTGTCGATCCTCCTGTATCAACCTTTCTCGCATTGGTTTGGGCAGGCATACACCTCCATACAGGCCTGGAAGGGACCCCGCACGCCCATTTCCATCTACCTGATCCAATGGGGTGTATTCCTTTTCTTCATCGTATCGTGGATGGCATGGGAGACACGCCAATGGCTGGCAGAGACTCCTTTCTCTGCCTTGCGCAGGCTGCGTCCATACCGGGATTTGATCATCGCCCTGGTCGTGATATTCTTCCTGGTGCTCGTGGTCCAACAAGCCTGGGTGATGAGCCCTGCCCAGAATGTGCCCTGGAAAGGGGTCACGATCCTCTGGCTGGCATTACCGCTGGCCGTCTGGGCGGCGATCTTGATGCTCCGCCCCGGCATATCCGATTTGAAACGCCTGGTCCTGTTCATGACCGGCACCGGCCTGCTGTTGACCATGGTCGTGGAACTGGTGGTGATCTCCGGGGATATCGGGCGGATGAACACTGTCTACAAGTTCGGGGTTCAGACTTGGGTGCTGCTGGGGATCCCGGCGGCAGCCTCGCTCGGCTGGCTGCTGGCTGAATTCCGTCACTGGCTGTCTGCCTGGCGAATTTCCTGGTCGGTGGCTGCCACCCTGCTGGCAGCCGGAGCGGGACTCTTCCTGATTATCGGCGGGGCTGACAAGATCCGCGATCGAATGAACCTGAGCGCTCCCCACGTGCTAGATAGCATGGAGTATATGGATTACACCAATTACTCCAATTACGGCATGGATATGGATTTAAGCGAAGACTACCGGGCCATCCGCTGGATGCAGGATCACGTCCGGGGATCACCCGTGATCCTGGAAGCCGCTTCAGCGGGAGTCCAGTACCAATGGCACCAGCGTTTTTCCATTTACACCGGGCTGCCTGATGTGGTCGGCTGGGAATGGCACCAGGTACAGCAGCGGGTGCTCGACACGGCCACAGTGATCGCACGCGGTAAGGAGGTGGATGGATTCTATATGACCATCGACCTTGCTGCTGAGCGTGATTTCCTGGCCAAATACAGGGTGCGCTACATTATCGTCGGGCAGCTGGAACGGGCAAAATACACACCCGGAGATCCCGGCGGGGCTGCCGTTTTGGGAGAACCGGATGGACTGACGAAATTTGCCCGGGATAATGGAGTGCTCTGGAACGAGGTCTACCGGGATGGCGGGACGGTGATCTATGAAGTACCTGTGATGGGGGAGGGCAACCCATGAACGATGCCCTGTTGCATATCACCCGGCAGGGAACATGGGCAGAGGTGCAGGCCTCCGGGCTTTATTCTGCAAACACATTGCCCAGCGATGGTTTCATCCACTGCTCGAAGGTTGACCAGGTATTGCGCGTAGCCGATACATTCTATAAGCACCAGAAGGATCTCGTGCTCCTGGTGATCGATCCCCAAAAAGTGAAGGCAGAGCTGCGCTGGGAAGCTGGTGTGGATGACCCGGGTGAGCTGTACCCTCACATCTACGGTCCGTTGAACCTGGATGCCGTCACAACCGTCATTGACTTCAAGGCTGGAGACGACGGGAAATTTATTCTTCCGCATATTCTCCCCTTGCCTGGCTGACCATGACACAATTCCTGCTGTGGTACCTGCTCGCCACTTTTCTCGGCTGGTTGACTTTCCCGCTGACCTTTCGCCTGTTCCCCGCGCTGGCGGATCGCGGCTTCAGTCTGGCTCGCACAGCCGGTATGCTCCTCTGGGGCTATGCATTCTGGATGATGGCATCCCTGGGGATCGTCCAGAACGACGGCGGCGGATTGCTGCTGGGACTGGTGGTATTAACCCTGTTGTCCGGATCATGTTTATCCCGGCAGGAAGCGCGCAAGTCGATGGGGGATTGGATCAGGTCAAACGTGCGCTTGATCATCACCGTCGAGGTCCTGTTCCTCCTCGGTTTTGCTTTCCTTGCATTCGTCCGTGCCGGAAACCCGGAGATCGCCGGAACTGAAAAACCGATGGAACTGGCGTTCATCAACGCCATCCTGCATTCCCCCAGTTTTCCTCCCCATGATCCATGGCTTTCCGGTTACGCAATTTCGTATTACTATTTTGGATACGTGCTGACCGCCATGCTCGCCAAAGCGACCGGTTCTCTGGGCAGCGTGGCGTTCAACCTGATGCTGTCCCTGGTGTTTGCCTTGAGCGCCGTGGGGGCGTATGGGATGATCTTCAACCTGATGAGCGCCTGGCGAAAGAGCCATCCCAGCCCCGCACGGCAAGGGTCGCTGACCGGTTATCCCCTGCTCGGACCATTCTTCCTGTTGATCGTCTCCAACTTTGAAGGGTTTCTTGAAATCCTACACCGGCGCGGCCTGTTCTGGAAATTCAACCCGGATGGATCCGCTTTTTCAAGATTTTGGCAATGGCTGGACCTGAAGGATCTGCGTACGCCGCCTGTGTTGCCGCTCGGCTGGCTGCCAGACCGGTATTATTGGTGGTGGCGCGCCTCGCGCGTGGTTACCGAATACAACCTGGCAAATGATTGGCACGAAATCATCGATGAGTTTCCATTCTTTTCCTACCTGCTGGGTGACCTGCATCCGCACGTGCTGGCAATGCCCTTCGGTCTCCTGGCGGTAGGGATGGCGCTCAACCTGCTCCTGGGTGGCTGGAAGGGGAAAACAAACCTTGGTTTCATTCAGCTGCCGGTTTCACCAACCAGCCTCCTCTTCGGTTCGATCATCCTGGGCGGCCTGGCATTCCTGAACACCTGGGATATCCTGCTTGGCTTTGCCCTGCTTGTCGGTGCGTTTGTATTAATGAGGGCACAGGAATCCGGCTGGACCTGGAAACGGCTCGAGGATATCTTCCTGCTGGGCATACCACTGGGATTACTGGCAATCCTGCTTTACCTGCCATTCTACGCGGGTTTTTCATCCCAGGCCGGCGGAATCCTGCCCAACCTGGAGAATCCCACCCGCGGCGCCCACCTGTGGATCATGTTTGGTCCCTTGTTGCTGGCGCTGCTTGCTTATTTGATTCATCTCTGGCGAGGTCAAAAACAACCCGCGAATTGGAAACTCGGTTTTGGGCTTGCGGGGGCTCTCATCCTGGCCCTGTGGATCTTCTCCTGGCTGCTTGGTCTCCTGGCGAGACAAAAGATGCCGGATTTCGTGGCAAATTACCTTGCCAGCCAGGGATTCATGAGCACGATCCTGTACTTCTCCGCGGCAACCATGCGCCGGTTGAACTTTATCAGCAGCCTGCTGACCCTGTTTGTTCTTGCCGGTGCTGCCCTGGGATTTCTCATTCGAAGGGGCAATGGAAGGGAAGCGGGTGGAAACGGCAGCGAGGAAGAACCATCCCATGACGCCATCTCTCCCACGCCCTTTATCCTTTTTCTCCTCCTGCTCGGCACCCTGCTCGTGCTTGCTCCCGAATTTGTCTTCCTGCGGGATCAATTTAACAACCGCATGAACACCATCTTCAAGTTTTATTACCAGGCCTGGTTGCTGTGGAGCCTGGCGGCTGCATTCGGTGTGGCGGTATTGCTGCAACAATTGCAGCGCGCTTGGAATGTGGTTTTCCGGACAGGGCTTGGCCTGGCGCTGTTCCTTTCGCTGGTCTACCCGATCCTGGGATTGCTCACCAAGACGGATAATTATAAGGTCCCAGCATTTCTTGAACACCTGAAGACTGCGCGCGCGAATGGTGATCCCGCGCCGTGGCAGACGGCGGCGCAGGTTTGGACATTGGATGGCGGCGCTTTCTATGAAGTGATCTACCCGGATGATATGGCTGCCGCAACCTGGCTGCGAACCGCACCCTACGGCGTGGTGGTTGAGGCCAGTAAGGTCGATGCGAGTTACACAGACTTCAGCCGCATCTCAACCTACAGCGGTCTTCCGACCATCCTGGGTTGGCCGATGCATGAAGGGCAATGGCGCGGCAGTTATGAACCCCAGGGCAATCGCCAGGAGGATATCCGCCAATTGTATGAAACCTCCAGCTGGGAGGAGGCCCAGGCCATCCTGACACAATACGCAGTGCGTTACATCTGCGTGGGCACCCTGGAAAGGAACACCTATCGCCTGCATGAATCCAAATTCCAGGAGCACATGGTACCCGTTTTCCAACAAGGCCAGGTGGTGATCTATGAGGTTCCCTGAGAATAAGGCGGGAACGAAACAGGGCATTCATCAATCCTGGGCGTCGAAGGAAAACCGAAAAATTGGGATCCTACCACCATGTTTCAACTCACCTGCAAATTTAGGCAAGAGGCAGTAAAATAACGCCAATGAAAAACCGCCCCCTCACTCTCGAACATGCCATTTACGCGCTGGCTCTTGCGATTGCCATAGGCCTGAGGTTCATTCATCTCGGAGTGCTTTCCCTTTCGGATTTTGAAGCCAGCTGGGCCCTTCAAGCCTTGCGGGTGGTGCAGGGATTAAGACCTGCCATCGGAACCAACCCGGCCTATGTCCACCTGACCGCCAGCCTCTTCTTTCTCTTCGGTGGCTCAGATTTCCTGGCTCGTTTCTGGCCAGCCCTGGCCGGTTGTGTCCTTGTCATGGCGCCCTGGCTGCTGCGTAAAAGGCTGGGCCGCCTGCCTGCGATCGTGCTGGCCTTTGGCCTGGCGATCGATCCCGGTCTTGTGGCCATGTCACACCTGGCGGGTGGGCCGATGCTGGCGATCACCTTCCTCGTACTCACCGGGCTGATGTGGCTGGAGGGGCGCGGGGCTGCGGTTGGATTTTTCGCCGGGCTGGCGCTGCTCTCCGGACCATCGATATGGTTTGGACTTCTCGGGCTGGTGCTTGCCTGGGCTTTAAGCACGGTGATCAAGAAAGCCTTGCCCTCCCCAGCAATCGTAATAGTGGATGACGGGCAGGGTTTTTCATACAACGAGGCTGCACAGAAGATCAATATACGAAAAGCCCTCGCCTGGGGATCAGGGACTTTGTTGATCCTGGGCAGCCTGTTCATCCTCTCACCGCAAGGACTATCCGCCTTTGTCATGTCCTTTGTTGAATCACTGCGCGGCTGGTGGATCCTGTCCGATGTAAGCCTCTGGCGCCTTTTATTGAGCCTGCCGGCTTATGAAATATTACCGCTGGGATTTGGAATCGCCGGAGCTGTGCGAGGCATCATCAAAAGGGAACGACTTTCCATCCACCTTTCCATCTGGGCTCTGGCAGCACTTGTCCTGGCACTCATCTATCCGGGGAAGCAGACCGGTGACCTCACCTGGGTGCTCCTGCCCCTGTGGGCGCTGACGGGACTTGAATTGGGCCGGCACTTCGATCTTAAAGGCCGCAACCCCTGGGAGTTGGGCGGGGTTTTCACACTGGTGGTCACTCTGGTGATATTTGGCTGGCTCGACCTGGCAGGCGTTACTTCCATGGACCTGGGCTCCGAACAGGCGCGCATGCGCCTGTACCTGTTGATCGCGGTATTCGTCCTGATTGGTCTGAGCCTGCTGCTGGCTGGAGCAGGCTGGTCACCCGCCATCGCCCGCCTGGGAGGGGTTTGGGGCGGTGTGATGGTATTGGGCCTCTTTACCCTGGCCATGAGCACCGGTGCGGCGGGCTTGCGCGAACCATTGACCGTGGAGCTCTGGCAGCCGGAGCCGCGCACGGGCAGGGTGGATGTGCTCCTCAAGGTGGCCAACCAGATATCCGACCTGAACCGCGGTTATAACAACCAGCTGCCGCTCACCATACTCGCGGTCGATTCCCCGGCTCTGCACTGGCTGTTCCGTGATTGGCTAGTCCAGGATGTCATTGCCCTGACACCGGATTCGAACCCGGAACTGGTGATTTCCTCCATCGGCGAACTGAACCTGGCGGCGGATTATCGCGGGGAGGCGCTGCCCCTGAACGAAGTTGCCGACTGGAGCCATGCCACTCCATCCAACTGGTTGAAGTGGTTCATCTACCGCCAGATGCCCATCCTGCGCGAAGAGGTGATCCTCTGGGTGCGCAGCGACCTGATGCTTGACAGCCAGGGCCTGCCCAACCCCTGATCGCCTGACCGCTGACCAACATGCCAATTCCCAGCATCATTGCCATTGACGGCCCGGCAGCCTCGGGCAAATCCACCCTCGGGAGACGCCTCGCCGATTCCCTTGGCTACCTATTCTTCGATACCGGCGTCATGTACCGAGCCGTTACCTGGGGAGCCCTCCAGCACAGCCTGGATATCGCCGACGAAAAAGCGGTCACCACCCTGGCTGAGACCGCCCAGATCGATGTACGCCCTCCCTCGCAGGATGATGGCCGCGCCTGTGATGTCCTGTTGGAAGGCACCGACATCACCTGGCAGACACGCCGTCCCGATGTGGAAGCCAATGTCTCGCCAGTCTCAGCCTACCGCGGCGTTCGCCAGGCGCTTGCTTCCCAGCAGCGGCGCATCGGGCTGCGGGGGAAGGTGGTGATGGTGGGCCGCGATATCGGGACCGTGGTCCTCCCGGAAGCCGACCTGAAAATCTACCTGGACGCCTCGGCAGAAGAACGTGCCGTCCGGCGGTATAAGGAAATCCTCCAGCGCGGGGGCCAGGCGGATTATGAGCAGATCCTGGAAGGGGTGCGCAAGCGGGATGAGATCGACTCGACCAGGGCTTTTTCCCCTTTACGGGCAGCGGATGATGCGGTCATCATCGATTCGGATAAATTGGATGCAGACGAGGTTTTCCTGAAAGTTGAGGCCCTATGCCGGTAAAGGAATACCACCTCGCCTGGTGGCGGCACTTTCTTTCGCGCCCGTTCATTCGATTGATATTGGGGCTGTTACTACTTGTCCTCTCGCCGATCAAGATCACCGGTAAAAAGAATGTCCCCCGCGGCAAACCTTATATCGTTGCCATCAACCATGTGTCGCTCTTCGAAG
>Ga0315286_10003732_pt1 | contig 14481 bp, 9 predicted proteins | sample YL17G10_0_MG_FD_205038 | JGI IMG/M metagenome (GOLD analysis project Ga0315286, IMG submission 205038) | Sediment microbial communities from Yellowstone Lake, YNP, Wyoming, USA - YL17G10_0 | ecosystem: Environmental > Aquatic > Freshwater > Lake > Sediment | place: USA: Wyoming | collected...
TTCCTCGGCTCCTGGCGATTCCGCTGGCGTTCTTGCTCGCCGCTGGTGCGCGCGCCGCAAGTCCTGCCGCCGAGAAATGGACCGCCTTCGATAAACCCGGCAAGTTCATCACCGCTCTCTGCGCCGCCGATGAGGCTCTGTGGATCGGCACCGAGGACCGCGGCCTCTGGCGGCTGGACCTGAAGGCCGATCCCGCCGCGAAAGATACCTGGCAGCAGTTCATCGGCAAGGACGGGCCTAACACCGAGCACGTTTACGCCATCGCCGTCGATGCCGCCGGGCGTGTATGGATCGGCACGGTCAACCAGGGCGTCAGCGTTTATAACGGAAGAGAGTGGCGGAACTACGGCGTCCTGGACGGCTGCTCCGGCGAGCGGGTCTTTGCCATCGCGGCCGACCCGGAAGAGCGGCGCGGCAACGTCTGGATCGGCACCGACCACGGCCTCGTGTGCTGGTCGCCCAATACGTCTGAGCGCGGCGGGCCGAGCGCTATAGAGCGCGGCGGGTCTCCCGACCCGCCGCGCGACGGTACGCCCGCCCTCGCCAAAGGCACCTGGCGGACCTATACTCAGGCCGACGGCCTGCCCTCGGCGCAGGTTTACGCCGTGGCCGTTGCTCCGACCGGCCGCGTCTGGGTCGGCACGGAGTGCGACGGCCTCGCGTGGGCCGACCCGCCGTACGTGAAGTGGAATCCGATTCGTGCGGCCGCCGAACGGTCCGGCGACGCTGGCGAACTGCCCGGCGTCGACGAGAAGGGCGCTCCGGGCCTGCCCTCGAACCTTACGAATGATCTATTGGTATTGAAGAACGGGACGGTCGTCGTCAGCACGGATTACGGCCTGGGCATCGGCCGCTCGGGCGGCCTGGTCTGGACGAGTTAGCAGGGCCTCTCGAAGCAGCCGTACGAGAACTACGCGCGCGGCCTGGCCAGTGACCCGGCCGGCGGCCTCTGGATCGCCACCCGCCACAAGGGCCTCGCGCGGCTGGACCTCGCGACGGGCCAGGTCCGGCGGTATCAGGACGCCGACCCGCCCAAGACAGAGAAAGGTAAGCCTGCACATGCCGCCAAGCCGTCACTGCCCGACAACTACGTTTTCTCCGTAGCCGTGACCGCCGGCGGCGACGTGTGGGCGGGTACGTACGGTGGCGGCCTGGCGCGCCTGAAGACCCCGCTTGCCGCCGCAAAGTCGCCCGCCGCCGCATCTCCATCCGCCGCCTCCGGCGTTTCTTCTTTCAATCCTCAATCCACAATTCGCAATCCGCAATCACCGGCTCCGCTTCCGGAGCCGGTTGGCCCGCCGACGCTCGACGAACTTAACGCTCTGCTGGCGAGCCTGGCGAAAGTGCCGTTCGTCCCGCCGGAGAAGCAGCCGGTTGTGGTCCGCCTCGACGACGACTGGCTGACGAAAGGCGATTGTCTTGGCCGCTACGGCCGATACTGGGGCTGCTGGTGCGCGATTTGTTCGCCGCAGAATTACATCTGGGGCGCTGGGCCGGAACCCGTGGACTACTTTGCACGTATCGGCCCCAACTGCGATAAGGGCGACGGCCTGCGCTACTGGGTGCACTGGCTTCACACGAAGAACGTCAACACTCTTGAAATGCCGCCCACGTACTGCCACAGCCGCGTGGTGAAGGGTTACATGACGGCGGATTTCACCCGCCGCCAGGCGGAATGGGACGACCACGGCGAAGGTTATCCCATGTCGAAGGACGGCCCCGGGCTGTTCTGCACCATCAAGGTTCCGGTCGGCCTTTACTACCTTTCGCTCTACAACTTCAACAAGGATGGCCACGACAGGAAAAACCGGTTGCGCGATTACCGATTGTCCGTCAGGCTGCACGCGCCGGGCCAGCCGCTATCCGAAATCGCAGGTTTCGAGAAACAGCCGGAACTGGCCCGCGCCCGCATGACCGATTTCTGGAACGGCGCCTACAAGCGGTTCCTGGTGCGCGGCCCGACGGAGATCACGATCCATGTCAGCCGCAACCACTCTTTCAACACCATCCTCGCGGGGGTCCTCTTGGACCTTGTGGACGAGTACCCCGTGCCGTACTTCCAGACCGTGGCCGAGTGGCAAAAGGTGTCCGCGGATCGGGAGAAGGAGCGGCAGGCCCTTCAGGCGGAATGGTTTTCGGGCGGCGCTCGCCTACAACGGTTTCGGCCGGGCCGGACGGAGGCCGAGGCCGCCGCGCGGCTGTTCGATGAAGTGCAGCGCATGCAACTTGTCAATCCCGCATGGTGGTCCAGGGAGAGCAGGCCGTTCTACGCGGCCGCGCTGCGGTGGACGTTGAAACGTCTGAGCGACGCGCCCCCCGGCCCCGACAAGCAGCGGCTATACGCCCTGGCGACGACGTGCTACTACCAGTTGGGCCTCTACGAGAAGTGGGAGGCGGGGCAGACGCTTCTGGGCAAAGTGCCCGCCCGGCGGATCGAGAAGTCGCTCAGGTGGGACGGAGTTCACGATTACTGGGGCAAGGGCAACGAGACCGTCGTCAAGTACCTCGCCGAGCAGGCCGGTAAGCCGGGCGGCGAAACCGCGCCGAATGTCACGGAGAAAAAGGAAACACGCCGTTAGGAATAGGCATAGAGAATCTTGGAACCCGTGAAAGGAGTGTGTAGAATGCAACGACGAGGCAGATGCAAATGGTATTCTTTGTTGCCCGTGATGGCGGCTACGGCCATGGTCGTCGGCGCCTTGGCCATCTTTGAAGTGCGTGCTGTGCCAAGGACTGAAACGGCGAGCGAGCCGGTTGATGAAACCGAGGTAACCGTAACTTTCGATCCGGACCCGGTTAAGACGGGGTATGAGAAGAATGATGGCGGCACGTTCAAATCTTCGCTCCTGCGTCACGTTATCGCCACCGTCAACCCGGCGTCGGCCAGGGACTCGATCACGTTCAACAAGGCCGATGCGACCGAGCGCGTTGAAATTCAGAACAAGAAGAAGTTGGGGGACGACAAGTGGGAATTCGATGTGGCTGGCAAACTAGCCACGCCCGTCGCCTACCCCGAGGGCGACACCACGATCCAGGCCAAGAAGGGAGGAAAAGTTGTCGGAAGCGTGCAGGTGATAGTGCAAGTGCCCGACAAGATAGGAAAACCCCATCCGCAGCCGTCAGGGACGGTTCCTGCTACCAACTTTGGCATGAACAAGGGTTCATCGCCGGTGGACAAAAACACACCTGCGAACCAAGTTCGCTTGGTAACGTACTATGCCCACCCTTTAACGGTTACGGTGGTTGACCAATTCGGAGAACACCTTGAAACCGCATACGAGAATAAAAGCGTTTTTGAGAACTTTGGCGGCTGGTTTGACACTAATCAGAAACTGACCGCGAATGGCACTTACAAAGATCCTGTCGGGGGGGTGATGGGTTTGGTAGCTGGCGGGCTGACGCCCGTTCGCGTGGCCAAGAATGGGCCGGAGGAACTGGCGTGGATGATCGGACTAGCATTCGTCGTCAACGGCGAGACCATTCCCGCGAATTTCAAGGTGGGCTTAGTCACGAAGAACTACCCTGCTCATAATCTGTCGGTGAAAATCGTGGGACATGTATTGTCGGAAGGCGTGGTGAATCGAGCAGTCCATGCTACGACACCGAACACAATCGAGATTGTTTGGCCCGATTGAGCGGCAAGAAAGGATAACGCATGAAACGGCTAACACTAGATGTTGTCGTGTTGCTCGCATCCGTTGCTGCGATGACTGGGCAACTGGCACAGAATGAGGCTCAGGCGGCCGGCGGCGAGAAGATGTCGCTGTCGTCGTACCTGACGCAATTGGGCAAGAGATTCGATTGCTACTTTACAGTTGAGCAAGACTTCGACGGCACGGCTCCCGCTCCCGAAGCACTCTGTATGTTTATTGAGCCCGACACAAGCCTGAAGGCTATTGCCGATGTGGTTCCGGTGCTCGGAAAACAATTGGAAGGTTTCGAGGTTGTCCAGTCGCCTGACAACCCTGCCGTTTTTCATATCGTAGCCTTAAAGGCGAAGTCTATCCCCGCGTACTGGCTGGACAAACGCGTGGACCTGTCCTTTCAAGGTTTGACCGGTGGCCTGCTGTGGAAGATTGTGAGTTCCGGCACGGGGGTGATACGCCAAACGGCATTCTCCACCGACGATATTCCCTGGGATGACGCTACAACCAAGGTCACTGTGACCGCCAAGGGCCTGGCGGCTCGAAGCATCCTGACGGACTTTCTGCCGCTCTCGCGGTATTCCCGGTTGCTCTGGAGCGCAACTACCACCGTGCTTAAAGAAGGAGGAACACGGATGCCCCTAGTGAATGGCAAGGCCGTGCCGGTTCCGGGCTTGACCGTGACTTGGGCTCCGGGAACGCAGGAGGTGTCTGTGTCGTGGGGTGGGTTGGTGCAGTCCGAAGAGAAGCCTTCGAATGAACTCGTTCCGTTCTCCGCGGGCGAAGTGGCCTTCCACCGGAACGTGAAGTCTCCGGAGGCGATTGCGGCGGCGGTCGATTACATCAACGCCCAAATGAAGACGGAGAATCCGTTCCAGGTCCGCTGGGCGATGTTCTACCTGGGCAAGCAGGGTGTCCCCGAGGCCGTGCCGCTGTTCACCAAGCACCTCACCTACAAGTACACCACCTGCGGAGTTCTTGAAGAGTCGTATCCGGCAGCCCTGGCCCTGAGCATGATGGGCAAGATTGGGTCTGCTGCGGCCCTGAAGGCCATAGGGACGGAGACCGATAGTCTTCGCCTGAAACTCCTTTGCCGCGTGGTGCTTCTGGTCGAGGGCCAGGACAACGGCGCCAAGGCCATTGAAGCCGAAGTTGTCAAGACAACCGATGCTCAGCAGAACCAGCGAATCAGGGACGCCCTGAAAGCGGCGGCCGAGCCACAAGTTGTGCCCCAGGCCCCCGCGGCGAAATAATTCGGGAAGTCAGTTACTGACAGAGTTGTGCCGACCCCCGAGTATGTGGAGCCCGCGAGGAAAAAGAGCCCCGAGGAAAAAGGGCACAGGCCCCTTTTCCGTACTGCGTCATTTACGAGGGGGCAAGGGGGTCAGGAGCCTTACAGGTAAGGCTCCTGACCCCTTGTGTTTCGGCGGTTCGCGGCCTGCGGCTACACGGGGCTTTCTTCGATCTGTTTCCGCAGGATTTCGTAGGTCTTGAACTCGCTCGGCAGGCCCGACTTGGCGAGGCCCTCAATCGGGCCGGTCTTGCCCATCAGTGCCTGCGTGGCTTTCTTGCCGGCCTTGACGCCCGGCTGATTGTAGGTGTTGATGCCGAGCATCTCGCCCGCCACCGAGGTCTGGACCATGAGCGTGTAGAGCAGCGCCCCGACCGCGCGCGGCGTGACGGCTGGCATGACGAAACGGACGGTTGGCCGCTTCGAGACGACCGCCAGCGCCCACGCCGTGGCCTTTTCTTCCGCTTTTAGAAGTTGCTTCATCGAGTGGCCTTCAAGGTAGTCGAGGCCTTGCAGGCTCTCCGGCGCATCGGGCAAGGGCAGATTGCAGCCGAAGTTGTCGACCGAGAGGATCGTAAAGACCTTGTCGCTGGGGCCTTCGCGGTACAGTTGCACCTGGCTGTGCTGGTCCGTCACGCCGAGGGCCTTGATGGGTGTCGGGCCGACGAACTTGGCATTGGGGCGGACCTTGCCGAGGCTCTCGGCCCAGAGTTGCCGGAACCAGTCGGCCACGTCCTTCAGGGCCGCCGAGTACGGCATCATGACGCTCATTACCTTGCCCTTGCGGTAGAGGCCAATCTGGACTGCGGCGCCCTCGGCGGCGAGGTTGACGGCAAACGCGGTCGACGAGCAGAACTTGTCGGCCGCCACGGCGCCGGCCAGCAGGCCCTTGACGTTGATACCGATCATGGCCGTCGGGAAGAGGCCCACCGGCGACAGAACGCTGAAGCGCCCGCCTACGCCGTCGGGCACGACGAAACTCTCCAGGCCTTCGGCGTCAACCATCGGCCGCAGGATGCCCTTGTGGGCGTCGGTCGTGGCGACGAAATGTTTGCGCCAGTTCTTGCCGACGCACTCCTGCACCAACTCCAGGGCGATCATGAACTGGCTCATGGTCTCGGGCGTCTCGCCCGACTTCGAGATGACGTTGAAGAGCGTCCGGTGCGGGTCGATACATTCTGTCATGGCGGCGAACTCGTCCGGGTCGACGTTGTCCATCACCCAGAGGCGCGGAGCGCCGCCGCGCCCGCGCGGCGAAAGCAGGTTCCAGTACGGCGGGCGCAGGGCGGTCTTCAAGGCCGTCAGGCCCAGCGCGCTGCCGCCGATGCCCAGGACCACGACATCGTCGAACTTGCCGCGTTTGCGGCGGGCGCTCGCCAGGACGGCATCCAGTTGCGAAAGTTGCTTCTTAGCCGGCAGGTCGCGCCACGGCGTCTCGCCGCGCGTCTTGTTGATGTGGCGCACGATGCCGACGGTTTCCTTCTGGAGGGCTTTCCATTCCCTCGGCGTCAGGCCGTCGGCGTCCCCCACGACCGATGCCAGGGCGCCCTGGTACTTGAACTGGATTTCGGCTTTCAGCATTTTCGAGGCTCCTTTGTTGATCATGCGCGCTCGCCTGCGGCTCGCGGCTAAACGTGGTCGCTACGCCGGGGCGATTCTTGTCAACCTGGCATACTTCGGGTCGAGCAGTTTTTCACCCACTGTGTTGAATCGCACGCGCACCATCCGGCGCCCGCCCTGCGTCTCGAACGCCACGATGCGCCCCGTGCCGTAGGTCGCGTGCCTGACGACCTCGCCGGCGGCGAAGCCCGTAGCCACGTCCTTCTCGGGCTTGACGACGCGGTCCGGGCCGGGCCCCGCGTAGCCGCCGCCCTTGTCCAGCGCGGCGGGCATCGTGCCGGTGGTCTCGTCGACGTTCTTCACGGTCTTGCGCGGAATCTCCTCGAGGAACCGGCTGGGCATGCGCCGCTCGGTCCGGCCGCGGATGCGGCGGAACCGCGCGTGCGTCAGGAACAGGTACTGCTTGGCCCGCGTCAGGCCGACGAAAAACAGCCGCCGCTCTTCCTCGATGTCCGACTCGTTTTCCCCGGTCCGAATGTGCGGCAAGAGGCCGTGCTCGCACCCGGAGATGACGACTGCGGGGAACTCCAGGCCCTTGGCGGCGTGCAGGGTCATGAGCGGCACGCGTTTGGCCGACTCGTCGTACGAGTCCTGGTCGCTTGATAGGCTGACGGTTTCGAGGAACCCTTCGAGGCCGTGCGGCACGGACTCGTCGTCGCCCGCCTCGGCGACCATGCGGTCGAAGTTCGCGCCGAGCGTCACGAGTTCGCTCAGGTTCTCCAGCCGTTCGCTCTCCTCGGCGGCCCGGAGGCTTTCCTCGTAACCCGACTGCCGGATGACCGCCAGTAGCAGCCGCTCCATGGACTCCTGCGGTTCGCCCACAAGAGAATCCAGCATGGCGCGAAAGCCCGCGACGGCCGCGCGGGCGCGCGGCAGGAGGTCGGGCACGTCCACCGCGTGGGGCAGGGTATCGAAAAGCGAGATGCCCTCGCTCCGGCCCCACTCGCGGAGAATCTCAACGGTCCTCTCGCCTATGCCGCGCGCCGGCGAGTTGATGATGCGCAGCAGGTTGACCTCGTCGTGCGGGTTGTGCATGACGTCGAGGTACGACAGGACGTCGCGCACTTCCTTGCGTTCGTAGAAACTCGTGCCGCGCACGATTTCGTACGGGATCGGGGGCCTCGCGCGGCGGAGGCCGTCCTCCAGGGCCCTCGTTTGGGCTCCCGTGCGGACGAAGATGGCGATATCGTTGAAGGCGAGGCCCTTCTCGCCGAGTTCGCGGATACGGCGGACGATCGTCGCTGCCTCGGCCTCCTCGTCGTCGGTCTCGATGACGGGGATCGGGTCGCCGACGGCGTTGTCGGTGTAGAGCGCCTTGGGCTTGCGCTGGTGGTTGTGGCGGATGACGCCGTCGGCCGCCGCGAGGATCGTCTTGGTGCTGCGGTAATTCTTTTCGAGGTACACGACCCTGGTGTCGGGGAAATCCTTCTCGAAGTCGAGGATGTTCGAGAGTTCCGCCCCGCGCCAACCGTAGATCGACTGGTCGGGGTCGCCCGTGGCGCAGATGTTTCGCCGCTCGCCCGCGAGGTCGCGCGAGATGATGTACTGCGCGTGGTTGGTGTCCTGGTACTCGTCGATGAGGACGTAATGGAACCGCTCGCGCATGGCGGTGCAGAACGCCTCGTTGGCCTTGAAGGCCAGTGCAATCTCCAGCAGGAGGTCGTCGAAGTCCATCGCCCGCGATTGCCGCAGGATCGCCTCGTACGCCTCGTATACGCGGGCGACGGTGCGCGGCCACATGTCGGTCCCGGCATTGCGGCTGTAATCGCCGGCCCGCTCCAAGCGGTTCTTGGCGCGGCTGATCGCGTCGGCGATGCGGTCGGGGTCGTTGTACAGCGGGTCGAGCGACAGTTGCTTGAGCGCCCGCTTCAGCGCCGCCGTCTGGTCGCCCGTGTCGTAGATCGTGAAGGCCGGGTCGAGGCCCAGGGCGGCGGCGTGCTCGCGCAGCATCCGCGCGCAGAAACTGTGGAACGTGGTCACCAGGGGCCGCCGCTCGCTCGGCACCAGCGCCGCGGTGCGCTCGCGCATCTCGCCGGCGGCCTTGTTGGTGAACGTGATGGCCACGATCTCTCGGGCCGCCACGCTGCGACTCATCAGGTACGCCACACGCCGCGTGATGACACGCGTCTTGCCGCTCCCCGCGCCGGCCAGGACCAGCAGGGGCCCCTCTGTATGCGTCACTGCCTCAATCTGGGCAGGGGTCAGTCCTTCGAGAATATCCATCCGGTGCCACCTCGGCTCGTTTTAGGGCGGGTACTATAGCACCGGCGGCGCGGCGAAGGAAGTGGCAGTCGTATCCCCTCAGTTTTGGGCGCTCCTTCCCCTGCCGGGTGGCATGCCCACGCCGCCGTTTGCGTGGGCATGCTCCATGGCCGCGGCGACAGCATGCCCAGCGAACAGCGCGCTGGGCATACCACCCGGCTTGGGCCGAATGAGCGCCCAAAACTGAGGGGTTACTGGCAGTTACTCTTTTCGCTTGGCCTCTGTGGCCGCGGCCCGTATCCTTACGCCCATGATCATCGGCCACGGAATCGACCTGTGCGGCGTGGAGCGCATCCGGCGGATGCTCGCGGATCACGGCGAGCGTTTCCTGGATCGCACGTTTACGGAGGCCGAAGTCGCCTACGCCCGCCGCCGCAGAAAGGGATTTGAGGAAACCCTCGCCGGCCGCTTTGCCGCCAAGGAGGCCGTCATGAAGGCCCTCGGCACCGGCTGGCGCGAGGGTGTCGAGTTTCGCGGCATCGAGATTCTCAGCGAGCCGAGCGGCAAACTGTACGTCGTCCTCCACGGCACGACCGCCGAGAAAGCCAAGTCGCTCGGCGTCACCACGTGGCACATCACGATCACGCATACCGAGGCCCTTGCCATCGCCTCGGCCATCGCCGAACGGGTGTAAGCAATTTTGCGCGGCGGGTCTCCCGACCCGCCGCGCAAGATGCCGTAGTTCATGTAGGGTGGGTGCTATGCACCCACGCTGATGCTGTTATGACGTTGACATAAGGTGGGTGCAGAGCACCCACCCTACATGAACGGCAGGCTCGCTAAGCGGGTTTGACGGCCTGGCCGGCGAACGCCGCCAGGAAGGGGTCCATGCTGTGCAGGTCTCCGCAGCAGGCCTCGGCGGCGGCCTTGCATCCGCCCATGCACGCGGCCTCCAGGCGGCAGCCCGAGCAGAACTCCGGCCGCGCGGCGGCAAACTCGCGGGCCGTGCGGCTGTCAACGAGGTCCCAGAAATTCCGCTGGCGGACGTTACCCAGGATGGTCGGCGAGTGGTTGCAGGGCCGGAGGTTCCCGATGGGGTCGATCGTGTAGTAGGCCCGCTCCGTGCCGGCCGCACAAAAGCCGAACGTGAGGTGCTTGTAACGGGCTGTATCGAAGAGGCACGGCGGCATGGCGATGCTGCAACTTATGGGGATGCCGTATTTCTCGGAGATGGCCTCGGCCTGCTCAAGCACCCGCGTCAGTTCCTCCGGCGATGCCTGAAGTTCTTCGATGTGCCGCGCGCCTTCGCCGCCGGGGTTGAAGCGGTTCAACATGATTCCGTCGGCGCCGAGGGCGAAGGCGAGTTCCGCCGTCTCGGGCCACGTGGCGATGTTGGCGCGCGTGGCCACGAAGACTGTGACCACCCGTTGCCGCGCGGCCTTGAGGTTTGCCAGGGCCATCGTCACGCGGTCAAACGCGCCGGGCGCCCCGCTCATCCGGTCGTGCACGGCCCGGTCGACCGATAAGAGGGGCAGTTCCCACACGCTGATTTTCTCGGGCGCAAGGTGCGCGATCGCATCCTCGGTCACGAGCGACCCGTTGGTGATGAGGTTTGCGGCCGTGCCGCGCGCGGCCAGGAAGTCGGCGATCTCGAAGAGGTCTTTCCGCAGCATCGGCTCGCCGCCGCTGAGCGATATCAGATGCGCGCCCGACTCATCCAGCACCTTGCCGAGCATCGCCAGGGTCTCGGCCGTTCCGAGTTCCCCCGCGGCGGGGTACGGCCGCGCGTTCTTCCACGCGTTGTAGCAGTGTGCGCAGGCGTGGTTACAGCGCTGCGTGATCTCGAAGACAAGCGAGTCGTGGCGGCGGGGGAGGGTCATTTCTGGCTTTCCTGCGGCGCGAGGCCGGCGCGCACCTTCTTGACGAGTGCCTCGGCGGCCTGGCGGGCCTTTCTGGCCTCGGCCTGTTTATCGGGTTCCAGGTTCTTTATTTCTTTCTCGTCACCGAGCACCTTGAGATCGTTCTCGATGCTGTACAGGCACGTCTCGACCACCGCTTGCGGCACACGATTCTCGGCGGCGAGTTTTTCAAGGAGGGGCAGGCGCTCGGAGAGGCTTTCGACGCTTGTTTCGGCGGCGGTGCGCGCCCTTGCCGTGAAGTAGCAGCTGGAGTGCATGCCTTCCTTGGGCCGAAATCCCTGCAACTTTACACGAAGGGTTTCCATGTTCAAGCGGAGAAGGTCGAACTCCGCCTGGGCCAGAAGCCCCGCTTCCAGCATGCAGTCTGTATTCTCGATGGCGGTCTGCATGTTCGCGAGGAGCCCGCTTTGGCGGCGTTCGTAAAAGGGGTACTCGCCCCGCGAGCCCGATGCGATATCGACTGCTTCCTTCCAGGTGCTGACGAGGTCCTTCCATGCCTGCGTTTCTGTGAGCGACTGCCCCCGCAGTTCCTGGGCCGTATAGGCCTTGATGGGCTCCGGCTTCGCAAAGCAATCGGCCAGCATCGCGTAAACCTTGTACATGGCGGCCTGCGACCTGTCGTACAGGGGATCTGTTGCCATGCGATTGCCGGACTCAGGATTCACTTTGCTGATCTCGTCTTTCAAAGCATCGAACTGCTTATGCGTTTCAACCACCGTCTCGCGGACAGGATCGAGCCATTCATTATATTGGTCCGACCGTTTCGCGAAGTCTTCGAGTTTGCGAGTAAGGACATCGAGCTGCACCAGCGGCGGCAGCGTGGCGTCGGGAGGCATCGACTCGGGCGCGTAGGTTCGTGTGCGGATTTGTTCCAGCAGGGTCTCGGCTTGCTTGCGTATGCGGACGGCTTCGCTTCGTTCTTTCTCTGGCAATGGCTTGAGTTCATCGTCGCCCAACAGCCTGACGTCGTCATCCGTGCTCAGAAGGAGTTGCCACAGGGGGTCCAGGTGGATCATCTTGGCGGCGGCTAATTTCTCCAGGAAGGGCAAGCGGTCCGCAAGGTGGTGAGCGACCGCACTTGGGGACACGAGCGTTGCGGCGTTCTCCCCGCTGCCGACAGGCGCTTTGGCCCGAATGCCCGGCGTCAGCGATTCGATGTCGTGCCGCATGAGAGCGGCCTCGGATTCGGTCAGGCAACCGGCCTTCAGCAGGCGCTCCACATCGCCGGCAGACCGGGCCAGATTTTCAAGGAGTTCCTTTTTGTCCTGCTCGGTGAACAGTATCAATGGGAGTTCGAAATGTCCTTCCGGAAGAACATAACCGGGTCTGCCGAAGACAACCTCGTCCGCCTGATCTCGCGCAGCCGCGAAGTCCGCCAGCATGATTTCTTCCGCGAGTTTCCTTTGGGGTTCGCGGTATTCGACGGCGGGTTCCGGTGCAGCCGTCGAGTCGGCCTTGGCTTTCTCGCCTCCGCCGGCTTCCAGCGCGGCCGCCGTCTCGGATGGCGTCGGCATTTGCTCCTGGCAGCCCGCCGGCGCAAATCCCAGCGAGGTCAGCAGGAGAATGCCCGCGCCCACCAACCGCCGCTTCCATCGCGGGCCGCGGTTGGCCGCACGGGCGAGGTCGAGGCCCAGGACAACGATCAACACGACGGCGGCGACGCCGGCGAGGGCGAGCACGAGGTTCACGGCGCGTTGGGGCATGGCGGGCTCCTCAAGAAACGTCCTGTAGAAGTTCCCTTTCCGCAGTAACGTGCGTATTATACAGTGGTTTAGACGTACGGAGCGAGGAACTATTAGAGCGTTTTAAGATTGCGTGAAGTCGCGCGGCGGGCAAGACTGCCCGCCGCGCAGAGCGGCTTCGGTTGGGGGCTTTTGCTATGGAAAACGGCGCTGCCGGGCGGTAGGGTTACCGCGACTGAACGCTTGGCTCTCCCGAACGAGAGTCCTGGAAATTCCTGACGGTGAACGAACCCGAATCACAACACGCATGCGACGGTCCGAAGGGGAGTGCCGACCCCGTGCCGCCTGCGGCGCGGTCGGCGGCGGCTTCTGCCGCGTTCTCTGCCGGCGCCGCTCCGGTCGCAGAAGCGGCGGGTTGCAGCCGCCGCAACTACATGCTGGGCATCCTCAACGGCACGCTCGGCACGGTGGCCTACGACTTCATCCATCCGGACCTTATCCTGGCGGGCCTGGTGTTTGCCCTGGCGCGGCCGGTGTACGGCGAGGAGTGGGCGTTTTTCCTGGTGTCGGTCCTGTCGATCATCAACAAGGGCGGGTCGCTCCTGCCGCAACTTTACGTCAGCAGCATGCTGGAGCACCGGCCGAAGAAGCGCCCCTTTTACGGGCTGCTGACGGTGATCCGGGCGGCGGGCACAGCGCTGTTGCTGGTGTCGATGTGGCTGCTGGCGTCGCACGTGCACTGGACGACGCTGACGCTTTTTTTCGGGGCGTTTCTGATTATCGCGGTCTGCATGGGGGCGGGGCACGTCATTACGCTCGACATGTTCGGCCGCATGATCCGCATGGATCGCATCGGCGCCTTTCTGGGGACGCGCGAGTTCTGGGGCGGCGCGTTCTCGTTCGTGGCCGGGCTGTTTATAGTTCAGCCGATCCTGAACCGCGGCCAGGGCGGCGACAACGCGGCCCTCGCTTCCAGTTACTTCTGGCTCGGCGTGATCGGCGGCACGTTGACGATCATCGCCATGCTGGCGCTCCTGGCGTGCCACGAAGAGGCTGGCCCGCGTGCCAAACGCCGCACGACGCTTATGGAGTCGCTCATCCGCGGCTGGCGATGGCTCAAACGCAACCGCAACTACCGGGCGTACTTCTGGCTGCGGGTGGCGTTCCGCATCAACGACCTGAGCATGACGTTCTTCATACCTTACGGGGCGACGAAACTGAAGACGACCGGCGACACGGCCGGCGTAGTCGTCCTGGGCGGCCTGCTGGTGGCCACGTTCAAGATCAGCCGCGTCTGCTCCAGCGCACTCTGGGGTTGGACCGTCGACCGCTACGGCGACCGCGCGACCCTGGTTGGGACGGGCGTGTGCTTTGTGCTGGCGCCGCTGCTGGCCCTGGCTGCGCCGCTTATGCCCGCGACGTTCGGCGTAACGTTTCCGGGGACGCAGGCCGTCCTGGACCTGCCGCTTGCGGTCTACCTGCTGGCGCTGGCGGCGATCGGCACGGCTTACCAGGGTAGCATCATCGGCGGGAACCGCTTCCTAATCGGCCGCGCGCCGCCCCGGCGCCGGCTGTCGTACATCGGGTTCCTCAACACGATCACCAGCCCGCTGACGTTCCTGCCGCTCGTCGGGGCCGCGATTGCGGCACACTGGGGCGTTACGACGCTCTTCGTGGCGATTATCGGCGGGGGGCTTCTGTACCTCGTGTGGGCGGTTCGTATCCGGCCCGAGGCGGAGATACTGCCCGTGCGGCGCGGGGGCGCCACGCACCCCGAACCCGCCGAAGGCGGGCCGTAAACGCCGCCGTCAGCCTGGGTGTGACAGGTTTTTCTGGCACGCACCGGTGCTGTCATTTCGAGCGAGGCCGCCTTGGCGGCCGAGTCGAGAAATCTCGCCGTGCCGGCGTCACAACGCCAACGACCACGGCGAGATTTCTCGACTCGCTTCGCTCGCTCGAAATGACAGGCTTTTCCGGCCTGCCGGAAACTTCGGTCACACCCACGCAGTACGTTCAGCGGAATGTGTCGGGGGTGACTGGTTTTTCCGGCACGCACCGGTGCTGTCATTTCGAGCGAGGCCGCCTTGGCGGCCGAGTCGAGAAATCTCGCTGTGCCGGCGTCA
>Ga0315286_10003733_pt1 | contig 14481 bp, 12 predicted proteins | sample YL17G10_0_MG_FD_205038 | JGI IMG/M metagenome (GOLD analysis project Ga0315286, IMG submission 205038) | Sediment microbial communities from Yellowstone Lake, YNP, Wyoming, USA - YL17G10_0 | ecosystem: Environmental > Aquatic > Freshwater > Lake > Sediment | place: USA: Wyoming | collected...
CTCTTCGGCGGGATGCTGATGGTCTATCCATTTGCCAGGAAGAAGTACAACATCGAGGCGAGCTTCTGCCTCTTCTTCCTTGGACTCGTGGTGGTCATCCTTGTCGTCCCTCAAACAATTACTGCGCTATCCTCGCGCGCGGGGAATTCCGCCGGGGGGTTCTACGTCCACTACATGTTAGCGGAACCTTTCGCCAGGATACTGAACCTTCTCGGCATAACCACAAGCTCCGTGGGGAGCGATGTGACCATCGTCTTCAGAGATGGAACGGTCAATACGCTGTCAATATCGGCATACTGCGCTGGCCTATACTCGTTCTCGATATTCGTCTCGGCCTTCATCTCATTCGTGCTGGTCTTTGAGCGCTTGCCACCGAAGGCCACGGTCATCGTCCTGGCAACCGGGCTCATTGCGGCGTATGCGGGAAACATTTTCCGAATGGTAATAATTGGCGTCGTGGGGTACTACAAGGGCCTGCCTGCGCTTCTGTGGACACACGAGAATGTCGGATGGGTGATATTCCTGGCATGGTCCAGTGTGTTCTGGTACTTGGTGATGAGGTTTGCCAGCAAGCACGAGAGCAAGGTCCATGCCGATGAACATTAATACAGAATGGACAGTCTGGTTTCGTAAGAGGTAGAGTCCGCGATGTTCCCTCGGAAGACCGTGTTGCTTCTGCTTTTCGCAATCATCCTGGTTTCTATCATCGTTAGGTATCCAATGGTGGAGCATGAGAGGTTCGAGACCGATTCGTACTTCGTTCACATACTGTCCAACGGTATTGTGCGTGATGGTCAGGCTGCATGGACGTTCAGCCCTCTCTCCTATCTCGGCTACTTCCCTTTTTCATATCCTTCAGGTGCCCCGTTCGTGTTTGCGGAGTTGTCGATTCTCACAGGTCTGAACGTCGATGTTTGTATACTGTTGGTCAATGACCTCTTTGCTGTGCTGTTCTGTTTGGTTGCGTTCTGTCTCTCCCGCGAGTTCATCTACAGGGCGGAGTTTGTATTACTCGCATCATTCCTCGCCGCCATGGGCCCCAGGTTCATTGACACTACCTATTGGGACGGAAGCGCGAGGGGGATCGAGACAGTTTTGATTGCCTTGCTTGTGTTTGTGACCTTCAGAGCTAGTGTCTCTCGGAACAATAGGCTTCTAGTGTGTTCGGCTCTGATAGGCTTTGGATGCTTTGCGGTGCATCACATGGCAGTTATTGTTGTTCTGTACGGAGTGGCGTACGTCACGGCTGTCCTGATCACTACGTACTTGCCTGGAGTCTTCAGGACGAGAATGAAGAGGCTAGGGGCATTCATTGCGGTTTCCTTGGTGCTCGCTGGTGTGCTAGTGGCGTTGAACTACTTCGGCACGCCTGGAAACTCATTCGAGAGTGTCGGTGAATCGGGGTTCTTCGAAATCAATAACCCCATAATGGCGGCACTCGTCAACCTAGGTGTGAGCTACACACATCAGGTGGGGCCAGTTCTGGTGCTTGCGTTCTTTGGCGTCCTCGCGTTCCTTGGGGCCCCTCGCCTCTCTATAAAGGCATTGTTCCCGTTGATTCTTTTGATTGCTCTTATTCCAGTGCTTGGCAGCTCCATTTACGTGTCCATGCTGGTCGCCCCCTTTGCGGCCATACTTGGCGTGCGTTGGACCATAAAACTGAGTGATTCAAAGAGAATAAGGGCCAAGTCGTTTGCTGTCGCGGTCGCAGTTCTCATGGTTCTATCGCTCACGGTCGCGGTATGGTCAGTGGAAAGATGGAATCAGTTGAAGCATACCACGGGGGACACAGTGGCTGTCGATAACGGAGTTTTCAACGACGCCACGTATCTCAATGTGAACGGAAACGGCATATTTGCCATGAGCAATGAGGAAGTCCTCGAAGGAGAACTATGTGCTTATTCGAACACCAGATTCCTTCAATCAGGCCCTCTTGCTGCCATCAACGGGGATGTGACTGGAAATGACATCAGGGGCAACGTTACTTTCTCAAGCACTCCATTTCCGGGCAACTTGTACAATTGGTACACTTATAAGGACGAATTGTTTGTTAGCAGATTCACATACTATCTGATGGTGGCCGGGGTAGGTGCACTTCAGAATCAGCCGAGCAGTCAATTCGGAGCCTATCCTGCCTCGCACTCCAACCTGCTAGTTGTCTTAGACAACAACTGGCCCAACGACTATGCATCAGTCCATGGGCCATACCACGCAGAATTCCTGAAGGAAGTAAGAGACTCTCAAAGTTCAGCGTCCGGTCACAATCATTTCGCCAGTTATGATATCTACACAAGTCAAAGGGTGACGATTTACATGGTCGCATTCACTCTGGAGTAGTCACTCGCGTTTCCACGGGCGAGTCTCTGGACGACCAGTCTTTGGCCTGGGTGCTAGGTGCGGCGCCGACAAGCCGTTCACGGCGTGTGCCCGGACGTCATTCCGGAGAGGGGATACTGCACGGCCAGAAGGACCGACCTGCCATCTCCGTGTAAATCACGACAATTTTGCCCGGTCGTAGGTTGCACATTCTTGTTCAATCTCGATGCTCAACGAGTCTCGAATATTCGAGCCCTGTCGAGCTCGCCGTCTCACTTATGACCGTGCCACCAAGATTCTTCCACGTGAACGGCCTTCCGATTAGTCCCTCAATCTTATCGCTTCGAATCCAATCCTCCAAATCCGACATTCATCGGATGATGGACAGAATCCTCTCTCAGCTCTTGGTATGGGCTGAACGATGCTGATCCTCGCAGGAGTCCGTGATTCTGTCACAGTAGTGGGGGTCATTTGGGCAATCGGAGATTGGCGGCCAAGCATTTCGATTCGATCGGGATTGTTGAGCAGTTGCTACAGTTTCTCACTTAGATCATTCGGTTTCTCCCTCTTGAAATGGATCACGGGATTGCCTCCGACATCTTGATTTTCCCTCCAAGTTGCTTGGCGCTGATGCTCGGTCAGCTTTTAGCGCGCCGAGTAGTGAAATTGAGGTGCCGTCGAACAGCGACGGACGTATGTGCACGAGAGCGCCGTTTCCGATGTTCCTAGGATCCTCGCTGCGCACGAACCCGACGCCGAGAATCCTTTGGTGAGCCTCCCCCTTCAAGCGTCCGAAGTTGTCATCAGTCCTCTAGTGTGTCTTCGACGTGGCCGGAGTCATGGCGGAACTCAACAGGGTTACGGAGGATTATGGCATAAGTTACCATCTCTGGCACAACTACTTCGTTCTATCAGGATGCCACTTAATGGAACGCCTTGCGAAGTCACGTCCGTGGGGTCATCTGCTCGGGACGAGGAATCCGAGCGCGACGTCGAACTCTCCGCGCGATTCTTGAGCTAGATTCAGCCTCCTGAAATCACAGAACCCCTGTCAAGTTTCCTCGTCCCATTGGCCATAGTGCAGGTCGATGCTGAGCACGGGAAGAATGGCGTGGACCCAGGGTTCAGCTATGAGCGTGAATACCTTCTCACCCCCTGATATCGAGAGCAGGCCGTCGGGCTACCCCCGTGATGTCCTCCTCACGAGGGCATATCTGTTCATCGGCAAGGAGCAGGCAATATGATTTCCTGGGCCTGTCGGAGATAACTGTTATTTATGTCTCGCTGCATCGGGAAGTGCGTATGAATGACCTGGATGAAAGGCCGTCACAATCTAATCGACGGCAACGATGGGAGTTGCTCGCGTTCTCTGCAATTGTGATTGCGGCCTTTCTCACGAGATTGTGGCCTCTTGCCTTCAGCAGCTACCCTTTCAACAACGACGGCCTGACTGAGTGCGGCCTTGCAGCGCAGATACTTGGTTCGGGACACTTGAGCGTGTTCGCCAACGGACAACTCATGACCACACACAGTACGGCCATCCCAGCGATGAACGTCGTCATCGCATATGCGTCGAGCGCGCTTGGTATCAATCCCTATGAGTTCGGCCAAGTTCTCACAGCGGTCGTCGCCATGGTGACCATCTCTGGCATATTCCTTCTCGGGAGAAGCTTCTCTGGGAACGTTAGAGGCGGGATTGCCTCGGCGCTCGCCGGGCTGCTGATGGGCACGTTCGTGTTCACCACGGGTTCTGTTTGGAAGGAGGCGTTCGGGTTTGCGTTCATCTCGCTGCTGCTGATAGCCTTTGTTCGGAGGAACGAGCCCAGATTCAGGATGCTGTGCTTGACGATACTGATACTGCTACCCCTTGTACATCATCTGGTGGCCGTCATAGCACTGCTCATGGTCGCGTACCCTGTCGGCTGGGGCTGGATTTTCGCGTTGTTGAATCGATCGGCTCGGCATAGACATTTTGACGATATCTTGATGGTGGTGCTGCCGACTATCTGGCTATTTGTCTACTACTCCGGGGTTTCCCTGGGCAGGTTCGAGGACGTCCTGTCGACGAAGACCCTGCCGCTCATCTTCGTCGTTTTTGCCGCCCTTACAGCCATCCAAATAGCAGTGTTCTCAATCAAGAACCACTCGAGGTTCACCTTCGCGCCGATACCAGGGATCGTCGTCGTTGTCCTGTTGGTTCTGGACTACTACGGCTTCTTGTTCCCGTACGAACCCGCCGCGCCGCTTGTGTATTTCCTATTTGTCGCCGCCTTTGGCGCATTGGTCTCTATAGCATGGTATGGGACTGAGTTTGCGTTCGAGGTCAGGCAGAGGTATCGCGCGGTCCAATTTGGGCTCCTCCTTGCCCCTGCAACGGTGATAGGGTTCAGCGTCGTGGCGGGCATCACCCTGGCGTCACAGAGGGTCATCTACAGATCCTTCGACTTCGCGGACATCTTCATTTTCACCGGCATCGGATTGGCGATTTCGTCAGCTTTCACCCTCAGGAAGAGAGCATATCCTGTCCTGGCCGCGATTGTGATCGTCTTCGTTGTGATATCTTTCCCGTTCGGCTACTACTCCGACCAGACGCTTGGCGTAAGGCACGACACCCAATCGTACGAGGTCGATGCATTGATGTGGTTCTCCAGCAGCCAACCAAATCCCCATCTGGTCTCTGATGAGAGGATGGCGTACGTGAGTGTAGCAGTGGCCGACATACCTGCTAACAGTCGTCTAGTCGACGTCCTTGCAGGAAACGTCACGTTGGCGCCACGTTCGTTCGTTGCGTTCGATGGCAGTTACTTGACCTCTGGAGTTAGCGATTACCCAAGGGGCTACCCGATCATCCCTTTCTCCAACAGCACCAGGTTGATTGATGCCTCAGATGTCCAGTACATTGGGGGTCCACGTAACGACCCATTCACGATGATGGCAACGTCCGGTATAGGACATACGGTCGTTTTTGGTCCATTCGTTCCCCCATAAGGTCCGGGGACGAACTCGTGGTCCCACGAAAAGAGTCATAAGAGTGCGGAGCGTTGAGAGTCAAGGTCTGGCTTGGTATGGAGACTCTGAGATTCCTGATGGTCTCGTCGCACTACCCTCCCAACCATCTCGGAGGCGATGCTGTGATGGTTCAGTACCTCGCGGACGAGCTCGCGAGGAGAGGGCACGAGGTTCATGTGCTCCATGACCCAGAGGTGTATTCGCTCGTCAGGAATGCTCGGATCCATAATCCGGTCCTGCACGAAAAGGATGGTCCGGTCATACACAAACCGACTTCGAGGAGCATGCGCAGAGAAGTTCTCCTCAGGCTCTCGTTGGACTGGTCAGACAAGATGAGGGAAGAGGTGAGTGGACTATCGAGGAGCCTTAGGATCGATGTCGTCCACTGGCACAACACCAAGGGGTTCATAGGTCGGCCGTTCGCCCCACATGGAAAGACGACGCTCTACACCGCCCATGACTACTATCTTGTCTGCGCAAGGTCAAATCTCGCCAGACCTGACATGTCCTTCTGTCAGAAGCCGTTCCTATGCCAGGCATGTCTCTTGAGATGGAGGAAGCCTCCGCAGCTCTGGAGACTCGGACCTCGAAGGGTGATACGGCTACCTTCGGAAATCAAAGTTATGTGCCCCAGCGATTTCATGTCCCGGCGACTTAAGCGCGATGGAATAGCAGCTCGTCATCTCCTTAGGAACTTCGTTCCAGACCCGGCTCCTGCAGTGTCTGCGGAACCTCTTGCTGGGGATTCGATTGCGTTCATTGGAATGCTCGAACCGCACAAAGGTCCTCGAACGCTACTGGAGGCGTTCGCCTTGAGTCGTGACCGCCAGGGGTTCAGACTCAATATCGTCGGGGAAGGATCACTGAGGGGCGAATTGGATGGCAGAGTCAGAGGCATCGGGCTCTCCGATCGAGTGAGTGTTCCAGGGTTCCTACCGAGATCGGAAGTCGAATCCATTCGAAGTGACTCCGCGGCCGTAGTGGTTCCGTCAGAGTGGCCCGAGAACGCCCCACTCACTGCGCTCGAGTCTTTGGCGCTTGGCGTACCGGTGCTCGCGTCGGATGCGGGAGGTCTTCCCGAGATAGCGGGTTCCGAATCGGGATCCATGATTTTCAAAGCAGGGGACGTTGGCAGTCTCGCTGATTGCATAGTTTCACTTTGGCAGAACAGAGCCCATCTTGGTGAGATGAGGCGGAAGGCAAGGGATGCGTACGTCAACAGATTCAGCCCCGCCGTTCATATTGCCCAATATCTGAAGATAATTCACGAAAGTCCTTAATGATTGTTGAATTCTTCGTGTGGAACCCCCGCAACGAATCCGTCGATGGCCCGCACCATGTCCTTCTCCTTGAACTCGGCAAGTACGTCACATCTAGCCTTGCTCCCAATCCTCTTGGCTCTTTCTAGATCCTCAGAGAGCATCTCCACTTCGGCAACAGAATCTGAATCACTACCACATTCACAGGCGAGGCAGTCGGTCCGATCCTTGCAGAAATCAGCCACGCCGTAGGACCGGGACGCGATCATACTCTTCTGCATCGACATGCGAGGCATCAGGGTCATCTAGCCGATTGGCGGATAGTCCCTGAGGCTCACCATGTTGCCGGGCCCCACTTAAGGACACATCCCCTAGCATCTCACATCAAATCTGAGGGGAAGTCATCTCATCCTTTCCGATGTACTCTATGCTCTGCATTTCAATTCCCTACTGCAATGCCTCGCAGTAATACCTGTAAAGGCTCCTGTTTCTCTCTGCGACGGAGTAACGTCCTTGTTCCACTTCTTTGAATGCAGCCTCGCCCATCCTTTTGCGCAGGACGCCATCCTCGATCAGATGGCCGAGAGAGGCTTCTAGAGCGTCCACGACCGGAGCAAAGAGTTTCTCATCCAGCACGGCCTCGCGATATCGCCGCACGGTTTCCGGCGTCCTCAGTCTGTTCGTCTCGAACGATGAGATTGGGGCATGCACCAGAAGCCCGGTTCCCCCATCCTTGACGATTTCCGGAAGGGCAAACATGTCTGTCGTGACGACCGGCAGCCTGTTTGCCATAGCCTCTAGAACAACATACCCGAAAGTATCCATGTATGATGGCATGCAGAAGATGTCTGATTTCGCGAAGTATTCGCTCCAGAGGACTTGCCTGGGAACGCGGGAATAGAGACGGACCCCTGGTTCCTTCCTAATCAAATCCACGAAGGAGTCGAAGTAGTCTAGATGGTGCTCGGGCACCGCAGTCACAAGGATGAGCTCCACGTCATACCTCTTTCTCAACCTTCTGAAGGCGTAGAAAAGCTCTCGCCCTCCTTTGTCAAAGAAATGATTGCCCACGAACAGCACCCTGACAGGCTCGTCCTCTCCTCTACTTGGTGAGTCCCTCAGTAGATATCTCGTCGGAACAGCAGGGGGGACGATTGCGGTCTTGCTGGCAATTGACTCAAATCCCTGCCCCAATCCGAGCCTCAAAGAGTTCATGGAGGCCTCAGAATGAGTCAGTATCTTCCTGCATTTCGGTCCTGAAAGAAGCCGCGTTAAGGAGTTTCGCATCGAAGGCCTCGAGGACCACGCGTCATCGAAAGAAAAGAATGCTGATGCATACTCGACGCTCCCCAAGATCCATGGCTTGTCTGTGACAGGGACCATGGTGCCATCAACGTGGACTAGGTCGCATCGCGCCAAGATGGGTATCCTTCGGGGGCTTCCTACGATTCGGAAGAACTCCCCCATCATGTTGACGCCGGCTCTCCTCATTGGTTGGTAGGCCGGTGGAGAGGAGAAGTTCTCAAAAACTGATGGATCCCTATTCGCAGAGAAGCGAATCCCTTCTGGTGGCTCCAGGAACATCGATTCGTGAATCGGATGTGCAGAACCGTAGTAATGCACTCTAGGAATGAGGGTAGGACGATCTCCTTGTTCCTGTGGTCCAAATGACTCGCCTGTGGGTCCTGTATCGTTCATCATTTCGTTCAATACGCATATTCGTTCGACGTATTAGACTTGTTCGACTTGTTGCACAAGCCTGGCATGACCATTCTTGTCCTCTAGGTTCTCAAGGGGTGATGCCCTCGGCCCGATACTGAAACGATTCCTAAGCCGAGGAACGCGCAGGGGGAAGACGCCGACGGACTTTGGTGGATACAACTCGATATGTGCAGCCCAGCCGAACACATGCATGCGCTTAAACAACTAAGTCGATCGCGATCACAAATGTGCATATCGCCGCTTGCACGCCCCATATCAGGAAAACCAGTTCTCTTTCAGTGACCTTCATATGCTTCATGTATATGTGCGTCAGGGACTCGATCCTTCCGTGATACTCAAGGAAGCCATTGTCTGACTTGGAACAATAGTTCTCCGCCATGAAGTGTCCCCTGAATTTGAGGAAGAACTCGATAATCATCGGGAGAAAGATGAAGAATGTCTGGACCTGGAGACTGGAGAGTATTCCCGCGATTGCGATAGTCGCCCCCATGAACAGCATCATCGTGTCCCCCGGGAAGACCTTGGCGGGGTATTTGTTGAACCACAAGAATGCAATAAGGGCACCTAGGAGCGGAACCAGAAGGTATACCCCATCCATCCTGTTGTGCACAACCGCCAAGATGACCAATGTGAGGGACATTATGATCCCCATTCCTGTTCCCAATCCGTTGAACCCCTCCAACATGTTCGCGGCGTTCGCAGCGCATGTGACAGCGAAAGCCGCTGCAATTGGCATGAATGGGCCGAGATTCAGAGTACCGACATGTGGAATCACGATCTTCGGGTCGACTGCGACCCCCAGAGGAAGGGCCAGGATGAATGGTAGAAGGGCCTTGTGCCGTTGACGTACATCGAACATGTCATCCATCATTCCCACGAATGCGGCGCCAAGGATTGCGGATAAGGAGACGTTCAAAAGGTCCCTATTCGCAATGTGGTCGAAGGTCAAGAGGACGCTGACGCCAGCGAAGAACCCGACCACAACGGCGATGCCCCCCATCTCCGCTATTTCGGGCTGTCCGGGCTTGTTGAGGTCCTTCCCGACGATGCCTCGAGCCGTCAATCTGGGGATCAGCCAGGGCAAGAAGATGAAAGTCATTGCGGCTGCGACAGCGAATCCGACAATGAAACCGATTTCGAGCGACGTAGTCGTCCCCTTTCCCGTGATTGCCTGATTGTATAACTATACTTGCTGGTGGCACGTTCATTTCTGTACATCGGTGGTCGAGCACATCTTCTCAGACTAGGCCTGCCCACCATTTTTCGTTGGCCACGTACCAGTCCACTGTTCTCCCAAGTCCTTCCTCCAGTTTCATCTGCGGCTTCCAGCCCATCTTCCTTATCGTGTCCCAGTTCAAGGAATACCGGAAGTCATGGCCTGGTCTGTCCTGGACGAACTTGATCAGGCTCTCTGGCCTCTTGAGGAACTTGAGGATGAGCTTCGCGATCTCGATATTCGTCACTTCGTTTCCCGATCCGACATTGATGATGTCCCCAGGCTTGCCCTTCTCGAGGACAAGGTCGATGGCCCTGCAATTGTCGAGCACGTGTAGCCAGTCCCTCACATTCGTGCCTTTTCCGTATATGGGTAGAGACTCGTTTCTCAATGCCTTGATTACTAGCACTGGGATGAGTTTCTCGGGATACTGAAACTGCCCGTAGTTGTTCGATGATCGCGTGACCACGACGTTCAGTCCGTACGTTCGCGCGTACGAGCGGGCAAGAAGCTCGCCGCCGGCCTTGCTGGCACTGTAAGGCGATGAGGGGTCCAGGATGCTTTTCTCGGAGAAAGATCCGGAGACGGTAGAACCGTAGACCTCATCGGTGGATATCTGGAGGAATTTCTTGACGTCGCTCTTGCGCGCCTGCTCGAGCAGCGTAAAGGCCCCGAGCACATCTGTCCTTACGAAATCCTCGGGGGACGTTATGCTCCTGTCGACGTGACTCTCTGCGGCGAAATTGACCACCTCGTCGCAACCTTGCATCGCCTTCTTGACGATCTCACTGTCGCAGATGTCCCCCTTGATGAAAGTGATATTGTACTTCACATCCTCGAGATTCTCAAGTCGGCCGGCGTAGGTGAGTTTGTCCAGGACGACGATCTGTTTCTGAGGGTGCTTCTGGAGCAAGTGCCTCACGAAGTTGCAGCCGATGAACCCTGCGCCTCCTGTTATCAGGATTCTCATCGCTCACACCTTCCTACGCCAGGAGTAGCCTATGGTTGGGTCATTCCATTCCAATCGATACTCGTCGGGCTGCTTGTAATTGTACAGTTCCGTCGGCGTGTTCACAACCCATATCTCCTTGTCATCGAGTGGGGTGAACCCGTGATGGACGAATGGAGGAATCTCGATGAATTTCGATTTGCCCTCCATTACTTCGATCTCCATGAGGATGCCCTTGGTTCTCGAGTCTGCCCTGGGATCGAAGAGCGCTATCAATGCGTTCCCGCGGATCGGCACGAAGTGGTCCCACTGTGACTTGTGGTAATGCCAGCCCTTGATAACCCCGGGCTTGCAGGTGGTGAGATAGGTCTGCCCGAACTTCTTGAACTCGGGCCAGTCGCTGCGGAAGATCTCCATCAGCCAGCCTCTGTCATCAACAACTCTCTTAAGGTCCTTGACAAGGACACCGTCTATCTTCCCCAGCTTCGGTTTCATCTGCTCCGGTTAAAAGTCTCAAATGGTATTAAGCTGTCTCTCTCCATTGCGGTGAAAAGGTGCGTCCAGCTTGAAGAGACTGCTCATTATTGGGGCGTCGGGGCTGCTTGGAAGCAAGCTTTTTGTGCAGGCGGCTGACAGGTTCGAGGTCAGAGGGACCTACAATCCTGATGTTGACGGCAGGACCGCTTGGCGCCTCGAGCCGCTCGACATCGGCTCGAAGGACGAGGTCGAGAGATTGTTCGACAAGATACAGCCTGAATGCGTGTTCCTCACGGCTGCCATGACGAACGTTGACGCTTGCGAGAAGAAACCCTTCATGGCCAACCGGGTGAATGCGGCGGGTCCAGAGCTCGTTGCGCGTTCCTGCAAGAAACTCGGCGCCAGGCTTGTTCATGTGTCCACTGATTATGTCTTCGATGGGTCGAAGTCACGGAAGTATACCGAGGACGACATGCCCCGCCCAATTTCAGTGTACGGTTCGACCAAGCTAGCGGGTGAGAAGGCGGTGCTCTCGACTGTGCCTGGATCCGTGATCGCGAGACCCGCCGTACTCTATGGATGGAATCCGATTGAGGACAAGGAGAACTTCGTCGTCTGGGTCCTCAAGAAGCTCCGGACTAAACAAAGGGCCACCCTTTTCGATGATCAATGGATCTCACCCACCTTCGCTGATGATCTGGCGAAAACCCTGCTTGAGCTGCTCGAGAAGGACGTGTCGGGTATCTGGCACGTTTCAGGTCCGGACTGTCTGGACAGGCCGACCTGCGGGAAGATGATCGCGGAGGTTTTCGGTCTTGACAAAGGGCTGATACATCCCGCGCCTTCGAGCAGCGTGCCACTTCCGGCAAAGAGGCCCAGATACTCATGCCTGGACGTATCGAAAGTCGAAAAGCTGTTAAATAGGAAGATGGTCTCTTTCGTGGATGGCTTGAGGACCATGCGCGAGCAAGAGAGGACATCACAATGAAAGGTTTGGTTCTGTCGGGCGGTTACGGCACGCGTCTGAGGCCCCTTACTCACACCGGTCCCAAGCAGCTGATACCCATCGCCAACAAGCCCAACATACTCTACTGCATCGAGGACATCCGGGACGCGGGGATCAAGGACATCGGGATCATCCTAGGCAACGTCATGCCTGAGAAGGTCCAGGAGTTCCTCGGCGACGGATCGAAGTTCGGTGTCAAGCTAACCTACATAGTCCAGGGCGAACCCAAGGGGATAGCACACGCGGTCAACTGCGCCAAGGATTTCATGGGAAGCGACTCGTTCGTCGTATACCTCGGCGACAATCTTCTGAAGAACGGAATAAAGGCGATTCCAAAGAAGATGAACCAGGAGAAGGCGGACTGCGTTATCTCGCTATGCGCAGTCAAGGAACCCCAGAGGTATGGCATCGCCGAACTGTCGCCCGACGGAAAGCAGGTTCTAAGAACGGTCGAGAAGCCGAGAGAACCGAAGTCGAACCTTGCAGTCATCGGTGTCTACGCCTTCAACTCGACGTTCTTCGAGATCTACCCGAAGCTCAAGCCTTCGTGGCGGAACGAGATGGAAATCACGGACGCGATCAGCACGATCATAGACTCAGGATTCAAGGTTGTGCCGCATCATGTGGATGGCTGGTGGAAGGATACAGGTAAACCTGAGGATATCCTGGAGGCAAATCATTTGATACTTGATGGAATTGATGCTCATAACGAGGGGCGGGTGGAGAATGGCGCCAGCGTCGTAGGCAGGGTTAGAATCGGAAAGGGTACTGTAATCACCGGTAGGTCAGTGGTCAGGGGCCCTGCCATCATTGGTGAGAACAGCAAGATAGGCCCGAACGCTTACATAGGTCCATACACTGCCATAGGAGACCGATGCGTAGTAGCCTCAGCGGAGATTGAAGATTCCATTGTGATGGACGACTCCGTGATTGACATTGAGCGCAAGGTGGTGAGAAGCATGATTGGCAAAGCGTCGCATATACTGAGTGCTAACGGCCTCATTCCCAAGGGTGAGCGACTGGTGGTCGGGGAGAACACAGTGTTACACCTGTGAAGGGTACCACCTATACAACACTGAGAAGAATCGATTGCACGAGAGGTAGGCATGACTACACTAGGATCTCGGCAACTGGCGGATACGCCCAGGGCGAGCGTTGTCGTAATCATTCTCAATCTGAATCGACCTGACGATACGATTCGATGCGTGGAGTCGGTGATGCGATCGGACTATCCCATTAGACGTGTAATCGCTCTCGATAATGGATCGTCGGGAGACGACGCCGCTAGAATCAGTGCGAAATTCGAGTCTTCGATTGATGTGTACAGGTCTGAGACGAACCTCGGGGTCGCCGCTGGTTGGAACTTGGCAATCAGTCACTCCAATGGTCTCTATTCTCCGGACTTTGCGTTTCTCTTGAACAACGACACGGTGGTAGATCCCAGCGTGATTGGTGAGCTGATCGACTTCATTCGGAAGAACGACCGTGCTGGAGTTGCCGGGCCTGCGATCGTTGACTTTCTTCCTCCCCACGAACATCAGCGCAGAGTGTTCAAAGACATCGTGGAGCCAACCATCGATCACTACCTTTCTGGATGCGCTCTGCTGATAAGGCTGGAAGTGTTCAAAGCCATAGGGATGTTCGATGAGAACTATTTTGTATATGGTGAGGAGACCGACCTGCTTGAACGTATGAAATCCTCTCGCTGGTTGCCATACTATGTGCCAACTCGAGGAAAGGTCTACCATAAATGGGCTGAGACAGCTTCTATGATGTCCGGATTCGAAGCATTTCACAGAGCGCGCAGTGGTTTGATCTTCAGAGTGAAGCATCGCAGAGGCTTGTGGGGAGTTGCGTCTCTTGCTTCCTATTTCCTGCACTGGGAGCTCACTGGCTATCTGTCCGACCTGCGTTCTCACGACAGGAAGAACAGGATTCTGTCACGGACGAGAGGAATCGTGGACGGTCTCAGGATATCTCGTGAGGTGAGGGAGAATTCTAGACTAGACGTCCCAATGCCGAGCAAGAATTCCAAATAGGTCTAGCATCGATTCTTATCTTGCTCTCCTGAAGTGGTTGCCTGCGTTCTTGGGTAGTACATAACCGCATCGAGGGCTCGTGGGGAACCGTAAGGGGAGCGTGATATCGGGGCGGTCCATCGTCAGAGGCCCTTCGATAATCGGGTTGACCCACAAGATTGGACCCTCCGCGTACTTCGACCCCTACACCGCCGTCGGAGACCGTTGCGAGATCGGCTCAGCGGAGATCGACGACTCGATAGTGATGGATGATTCCACTATCAATGTCGAGCGTAAGCTCGTTCGTAGCATGATTGGCAAGGGTTCCAGAATACTAAGCGCGAGCGGCATGCTCCCAAAGGGGGAGCGCCTCGTGGTGGGCGAGAACACCACCATGTACCTCTGAGAACGATTGCGGTTTCAGTCCTTCGTCTTTCCATCGACCAGTCGAATGCTCCTGGTCGCATGCTTGGCAATGTCTTCGTCATGAGTCGCTAATACGATCGTGG
>Ga0315286_10003734_pt1 | contig 14481 bp, 14 predicted proteins | sample YL17G10_0_MG_FD_205038 | JGI IMG/M metagenome (GOLD analysis project Ga0315286, IMG submission 205038) | Sediment microbial communities from Yellowstone Lake, YNP, Wyoming, USA - YL17G10_0 | ecosystem: Environmental > Aquatic > Freshwater > Lake > Sediment | place: USA: Wyoming | collected...
GGCGGAAGCACGAGGCGATGACCGGCGAGATCACGATCGAGGCGACCGGGGAGACGGTCGGCGAGGCGAAGTGGAGCGCCCTCCAGGAGCTCCAGCGTCGCGTGCCGGGCCTCGACCGCGATGCGATCCGGTTCCAGGTCGTGAGCGAGGGCGAGCGAGGGCTGCTGGGTGTCGGGTACACGCCGGCGACAGTGATCGCCACGGCCGACGTCGCCGACCTCCCCACCCGGGTCTCGGACGATCACGCCGATGAGACGAGCCAGGCGTCGCTCGTCCGCGAGTTGCTTGAGCAGACGATTAGTGCGAGCGGCGTCGCCGCGACGGTCCAGATCGACGAGAGCGGCGACGAGCTCGTGGCCACGCTCGTCGGCCCCGATCTCGGCGTGCTGATCGGCCGTCACGGCCAGACGCTCGATGCCCTGCAGTACCTCTCCAACGCGATCGGCCATCGAACCCACGGCGAAGATCGGCCCCGCGTGGTCGTCGATGCTGCGGGTTACCGCGCGCGCCGTGCGGCAACGCTCGAGTCGGTGGCCCGCAAGGCCGCTGAGCAGGCGGCTGCGACCGGCCGGCGTGTCGAGCTCGAGCCGATGACAGCGGTCGAGCGGAGGATCGTGCACGAGCTGCTCAAGGACGACCCCGAGGTCGAAACAGCGAGCGAGGGCGCAGAGCCGACCCGGTTCGTCGTCGTCCTCCCCTGCCGCTCCGCGGATTGAGCAGCCCAGCCGCGGACGTTCTCGGGCGCTGGTTGGCAGCGGTCATTGCGACGCCGGGATTGACGGCGATCAGGGACATCGAGACCGCTCGTATCGCACTTCTCGATGACGCGCTCCGAGGGATGGAGCTCGTCGCTGGTGCCGAGGGATCGATCGTGGACGTCGGCTCCGGCGGCGGGACTCCGGGGATTCCCCTCGCAGTCGCACTGCCCGACCGCCCCGTGACGCTGCTCGAGGCCGAGCGACGCAAGTGCGCGTTCCTCGAGACGTGGGCCTCCGAGCTGCCCAACGTCGAGGTCGTGTGGGGACGAGCGGAGGAACAGGAGCCGGAGCAGTTCGGAGTTGCCGTCGCAAAGGCGCTGGCCCACCCCCCGACCGCAGCCGAATGGTGCCTTCCCCTCGTGCGCGAGGGAGGCCTCGTCGTGCTCTGGGTGGGGCCGACGGCGGATCTCGACCAGGTGGCCGTCGCCGCCGTGCAGATCGCTGGTGAGCTGGAGGACGCTCCGCCGGGGTTCGTCACGATCCGCAAGACGGGGCCGACGCCGGCCGGGTTCCCCCGCCGCACGGGCGTCGCGAAGAAGCGCCCTCTGGCCTGATTCCCCGGCGCCCAGAGGCTTCGGCCCGTCTCCCGGGCGTTCTGCCCCACCAGGCCGCCGGGCCGGCCCCTTCAGGATCACGCGAAGCGTGCAGAAGAATGGGGTTGGAGAATCCGCGACACGCTTCTCCATCGCGGATTCTCCAACCCCAACGCGTCCGCCCGCCCGGCTAGCCTGGGACTCGTGTCCGCGCGTGTCTACGCAGTTGCAAACCAGAAGGGCGGCGTCGGCAAGACGACGACTGCCGTCAACCTGGCCGCCTGCCTCGCCGAGGCGGGCGAGCGCTGCCTGCTCGTCGACCTCGACCCGCAGGCGAATGCGACCTCGGGCCTCGGGCGTCGCGCGAACGGCGTCTCCACACACGACCTGCTCGACGGCGTACCGCTCTCCGAGCTCGCGAAGCCGACCGCGTTTCCGAACCTCGACCTCGTACCCGCGAAGCCCGAGCTCGCGGCTGCCGCCGTCCAGCTCTCGGCACTCGAGGGCGGCGAGCGGTATCTCGCCGACGCTCTCGTCTCTCCCGCGACCGACCCGTACGCGTTCGTCTTTCTCGACTGCCCGCCCGCGTTCGGTGCGCTGACCGTCAACGCACTGGCGGCCGCCGACCGCGTGATCGTCCCGGTGCAGGCGGAGTACTACGCGCTCGAGGGGCTGTCGCAGCTGCTCGGGTCGATCAACCTCGTCAAGGCGCGCCTCAACCCGCGGCTGGCGGTGGCAGGGATCCTGCTCACGATGGTCGACGGCCGCACCCGGCTCGCGGCGGAGGTGGAGCGGGAGCTCCGCCGCCACTTCGGTGAGCTCGTCTTCACGACGTCCGTGCCCCGCTCGGTCCGCCTCGCCGAGGCCCCGAGCCACGGGCTGCCCGCAATCGCCTACGACCGCCGCTCGTCCGGCTCGGAGGCCTACTGGAAGGTGGCGATGGAACTTGTCGAGCGTCAATGACACGCCCCGCCGCGGTCTCGGCCGCGGCCTCGAGGTGCTGATCGGCGGAGCCGGCGAGGCCGAGCTGCTGCACCTGCCCGTCGAATCCGTCCATCCCAACCCACGGCAGCCGCGCCGCCGGTTCGAGCCCGACGCGACGTCGGGGCTCGCCGCGTCGATCCGCCATCAGGGCGTGCTCCAGCCGGTCGTCGTCCGCCCTCGTGGCGAAGGCGGCTACGAGCTGATCGCGGGGGAACGGCGCTGGCGCGCCGCACGTGAGGCAGGCGTGCCGACGATCCCGGCCGTCGTCCGCCACGCCGATGACCGCGACTCCCTCCTCCTCGGCCTCGTCGAGAACGTCGCGCGGGAGAACCTGTCCCCTGTCGAAGAGGCACGCGCCTACGCCTCGTTGATCGACGAGTTCGAGCTCTCGCTCGGCGACGTCGCGGAGCGCGTGGGCCGGTCGAAGCCGTCCGTCTCGAACCGCGTGCGCCTGCTCGAGCTGCCGGAGGATGTCCTCTGGATGCTCGCGCGCGGTGACCTGACCGAGGGACATGCGCGCGCCGTGCTGGCGTTGCCCGACGACGACGCCCGCCGCCGGCTCGCGAAGCGGATCGCACACGAGGGTCTCACGGTGCGGGCCGCCGAGAAGGCGGCGCAGGACGGCGGCGCCCGGCGCCGGCGCACGAGCCAGGCGGCCGACCCCGCGCTGGCCGAACGGGCCCGTGCTGCTGCCCAGCGGTTGACGGGGATGCCGGCCCGTGTCAGTGGCGGCAAGCTCGAGCTCCACTTCGGCGACGAGACCGGGCTGGCAGAGCTCGTGGAGGCGCTCGAAGCTCTCGGGTAGGTGCGATCACCGTGGTCGCTTCGGTACACTCCCGCTCCCTGCGGGCGATTAGCTCAGTTGGTTAGAGCGCCGCTCTGATAAGGCGGAGGTCCCTGGTTCGAATCCAGGATCGCCCACTTCGAAACCCCTGCTCAGGCGGGGGTTTCGTCGTTTCTAGAGCCCCGGTAGGGGGATGCGTGGCGATTGCGGCTCTGTAGGCTCCGTCGGTGGCGGCGAATCGCACTCTGGCAGGGCTTCTCGCGCTCGGGACCGTCGTCCTGGCGGTGGGAGGGGAGCTGCTCGTGCTCACGCACACGGCGGGCGCGGCCGGCCTCATCCTCCTCGCGTGCGGGGCGGCGGCGGGGATAGCGGCGTGGGTCGCTCTCGGTGCGCCGCGCACGCGTCGCGACGTTCGCGTGTGACGCCTGCGTCGCCGGGTTACACTCACAATGAGGCCGATGCGCGAGATGACCGTCTATGGCGTGAGTTTCGACCTGGTCGGCAAGCAGCCGATCGTGCTGCTGAAGACGCAGGACGGCAACACGTTCCTGCCGATCTGGATCGGCCATCCCGAGGCGGCGGCGATCCTGATGAATCTCCAGGGCACCGAGCCGCCACGCCCGATGACCCACGATCTCGCCACCGCGATCATTGCGTCACTCGACGGTGAGATCCGGCAGGTGACCGTGACCGAGTTGCGCGAGAACACCTACCACGCGCTGATCACGATCGTTCGCAACGGCACCGAGATCGAGCTCGACGCGCGCACCTCCGACGCGATCGCGCTGGCGCTCCGCAGCGACGCCAAGATCTTCGCCGCCGACGAGGTGATCGAGGAGTCCGGCGTCGAGTTCGAGGGTGACGAGGAGGAGGCCTCGCGTCGCCTCACCGGCCACGAGTCGCTCGCCGACCTCGATCCCGACGAGTTCCGCCGCTTCCTCGACACCGTCTCGCCAGACGAGTTCGCGGCCGAGCCGGACGAAACGCCGAGCGAAGACCCAGACGAGGAGTAGGTCGTCCTTCGGGCGTCCGGCTGAAGCCGGACACCGCTACGCGCCGATCTCGGTCTTCGTCAGGTCGAGCAGATCGGTCACGAGCCGGTCGAGGCCCGCCGCCGAGAGCGGTCCCGTGTTCGCGGCCTCGAGGCTCTCGCGAAGGAGCCTCTCGCGGTCGGGATCGACGGTATCGAGCCCGAGCTCGGCCTTCAGCTGCCACAGCTCCGCGACGAGCGCGACGCGCCGGTTGACGGCAGCAACGATCGCCTCGTCGTTCGCGGTGATCTCTCGTCGGATCTCGTCGAAGCGGTCGCTCACATCGCCACCGCTGCCGCGAGCGCAGCTCCGTTGAAGAGCGCATGGACGATCATGCCGGGGACAACGCTACCTGTCTGCCAGCGGAGCCAGCCGAGCGTGATCCCGAAGATCGTGAGCACGGGGAGGCCCAGTACGAGCCCGTGTGCGAGGCCGAAGGCCAGGCCCGTGATCAGGATCGCAGGCCAGGGCCCCACGAACGGCGAGAGGAGCCCGTACCCGAGCCCCCGGTAGAGCAACTCCTCGACGAACGGTGCCACGAAGGTGACCACCGCCGCGTTCGCGAGGAACGGCACGGCGCGGCTCGAGTCCCAGGCGTCGGGGACGAGCCCCTGCTCGTTGCCGGCGTCGAGGAACGGGCTCAGCGCGGCCGCCGAGGCGACGATCACGACCAGCGCGATGAGCGCCCGCCCCACTGCCCGTCCCGGGCGCTCAGGCAGCTCGAAGGCCAGCAAGCTGCGGTCGAACCCGTGTGCGATCGCCAGGATCAGGATCAGCATGATCCCGTACTGGACGAGCGCGCCGACGAACGTCGACCACAGGTAGAGCACATCCTCGGGCGTTTCGGCGCCGGCCAGGCGGCCTGCGTACGCGACAGCCGCGAGAACGCCGACGAGCGCCGCCCAGGCGACGAGCCGTCCACCCTGCCGGCGTGCAGCTACCGGCGTCGAAGCGTCACCGCTGCCGTTCAGCACAATGCTCCGATCAGGCAACCCAGTACCACAGGGCCCATCTGACCACATATACGCAGAGCCCCGCCCCGAGAATCGCCGCCGTCAGCGCCACGGCACGCCGACTCCGGGCGATCGTGGCGAGGGCCATGAAGGCAGGAAAGGCGACGACCACGAACCGTTGCATCGAGAGGAGCGCGTCCTTGTCCGAGACGAACGTGAGCGGCAGCGCGACGCTCGTGAGCGTGTACAGCCCGTAGGCGACGCCGATCCGCCGCCACGCGACGGCGCCGAGGACGATCACCGCGGCGGCGACGGCGAGATCGAGCACCTGTCGGTCCTGCACTCCCGCGATCACGCCGCCGATAGGCCCTGCGGGAGAGAGATGGCGCTCCCAGACGATCTTCTGGGCGTCGAGGAACGCCAGCGGACGCCCGATCCAGATCGCCAGCAGAAGGGGGTAGACCGCGAAGAGCAACGGAGCGGTAGCCACGCCGGCGAGCGCCCGCCGCCGGTCGGGTGCACGCCACGCGAGCACAGCGAGTGCCGGCAGCAGCGCCACGCCCGCCGATCGCGTGAGAAGCGCCAGTCCGGCAAGCGCGCCCGCCTTCCAGAACCGCCCGCGTTCTGCGGCGAGGAACGTTGCGACCGCGAGCAGGAGGAAGAGAGACTCGCTGTAGACCGCGCCGAAGAAGAGCGATGTCGGGGCGACCGCGAGGAACAGAACCGCGTGCCGTGCTGTCTCCTCGCCGAGCCGGGTTGCCGTCAGGCGGTACAGCAGGGCGAAGGCGCCCGCTGCGGCGGCGAGTGAGAGCAGAACGCCGGCGAGGACGTAGTGGCCACCGAGCACCCGGCCGGCGGCAGCGACGAGAGCTGGATAGAGGGGGAAGAAGGCCGGGGTGCTGGACGGCCAGGAATAGCCGTTCTCGGCGATCCGCAGGAACCAGTCGCTGTCCCACCGGGCCCAGACGTCGGCGGCGGAGCCGAGGTCGTGGAGGCGGGCGCTGTCCCACTCGGCGTAGCGCGCTTGCGGTTTCCATCCGAATGCGGCGAGCGTCGCGAGCGCGAGCAGCCAGATTGCAGCGCGGCTCCAGAGGAACAGCCAGAGCGCGGGCGCGACGCTGCGCTTGTCGTCCGGCACACGCCGACTCTAACCGGAAGGGAGAGAGGCAGAGGCCGCCCGCCGCCGAATCGGCACGGACGATGGCTACCATCGCACAATGAGCGCGCCCCGCCGGCGACCACAGCGTGGGCCCGACCTCGACCTGCCTCTCCGTCGCCGCAGGCCGCGGAAGCGCCGGCGGCCGTTCCTCGTGCTCTTGCTCGTCGTTGCCGGTCTGCTGACGGTGGCGGCGGTCGCGGGCGGCGGAGGGGTGTACGCGTTCGGGTCCTCGTGCGACCTTTCGGCCCTGCGCGAGGTGCGGATCGGCCAGAACACCTTCGTCTATGCGGCGGACGGGTCGCTCCTCGGCGCGATCCCGGCGGAGCGCAACCGGCAGGTCGTGCCGCTCGACCGGGTCAGCCCGTGGATGCCCAAGGCGACGGTGGCGATCGAAGACCGGCGTTTCTACACCCACGGAGGAGTCGATCCGCAGGGCATCGCTCGCGCGGTGTTGGAGGACGTCAAGGCGCGCAAGGTCGTGCAGGGCGGCTCGACGATCACGCAGCAGCTCGTCCGCAACCTCTACATCTCGAACGAGCGGACGATGCAGCGCAAGCTCAAGGAAGCCTGCCTCGCGATCAAGCTCAGCGATGCCTGGTCGAAGGAACGGATCCTCGAGTCGTACCTCAACCAGGTCTACTACGGGAATCTCGCGTACGGCATCGAGGCTGCGGCCCAGACGTACTTCTCGAAGCCGGCCCGGTCGGTGAATCTGCCCGAGGCGGCGCTGCTCGCCGGGTTGACGCAGGCGCCGTCTGCGTACGACCCCTTCGCCGAGCCCGCCAAGGCGCTCTCCCGACGTAACGCAGTCCTGCGCGCGATGCGTGATCAGGGCTCGATCACAGCGGCCCAGTACGCCTGGGCCAGTCGCTCGGACGACCTTCACCTGAAGCCGGGCCGGCTCTACAAGGAGATCCGAGAGCCCTACTTCTTCGGATACGTCCGCGACCAGCTCGTCCGGAAGTACGGTGCGAAGACGGTTCGCTCCGGCGGCCTCAGCGTCTACACGACGATCCTCCCCCGCTGGCAGCGGGCCGCCCAGGACGCGATCCGCGAGACGCTGACCGATCCGGCAGACCCGGCGGCGGCCGTGATCTCGATCGATCCCGCGAACGGCGCCATCCGGGCGATGGCCGCCGTGATCCCCGGCCGCAGCAACAACCAGTTCAACCTGCTCTCGCAGGCCCGCAGGCAGCCGGGTTCGACCTTCAAGACCTTCGTGCTTGCAGCGGCGATCGACAAGGGCATCGACCCCGACACGAGCTACTACGTCTCGGCGCCGTTCACGTACCGTCCGGTCGAGACGGGCAGCTGCGAGGACGGGTCGTGGTGGTGCGTGAAGACGTACGACTCGACGTACAACGGCTGGACGTCCGTCTCGCGGGCCACGCTCCGCTCCGACAACTCGGTCTACGCCCAGCTGACGCTCGACGTCGGGCCCGACAAGGTCGGCGAGATGGCACGAAAGCTCGGCGTGCGCTCACCGCTCCAGGTCGGCGGCCAGTACGTGCCTGCAATGGGCCTCGGCTCGATCGCCGTCTCACCACTCGACATGGCGTCGGCGTACGCGACCCTCGCCGCTGGAGGTGTCTACTCGGAGCCGACGGCGATCCGCAAGGTCGTGCTGCCGAACGGCAAGGAGGACACGAAGGCCGGCTGGGGCTCTCCGAAGCGCACCCGCGTCATCCCCGACGGGATCGCCTGGAAGGTGACGCAGATCCTCGAGGACAACGTCAGCTACGGCACCGGCACCCGCGCGGCGTTCGGCAGGCCCGCTGCGGGCAAGACCGGCACCACCGACAAGCACGCGGACGCCTGGTTCGTCGGGTACACGCCCGAGCTCGCGACAGCAGTCTGGATGGGGTATCAGGCGGGTGAGATCCCGATGGAGAACGTCCACGGCATCTCCGTCTCGGGCGGCAGCTTCCCTGCCGAGATCTGGCGGCTCCTGATGGAGCGCACGATCGGGCTGCGCGAGGTCAGGGACTTCGCCGAGCCGAAGGTGCTCCCGCAGTACCAGCCGTTCATCCGCGGCCCGCTTGCGCTCTCCTATGACCCGTACTACGTCGCTCCGACGACGAGCACCAGTACCGAGACGACGGCCACGACCTCCACGGCGGCGCCGCCGACGGAGACCGCGGCCCCCGAGGCGCCGAAACAGCCGTGAGACGGGGCCTCGCGGTGGCCGCGGGCGCGGTCGTCCTCGCCCTCGTCGCCGCAGCCTGCGCCCTTGCCTGGAGGCCCGACTCGCCGCTCGTGCCGCGGCACGGCGGCAACGTCTCCGGCACCGCTCCGCTCTTTCTGGTCCTCCTGATCGCCGCGTTCGCGGCGTACCTGCTGGCGCTCCTCGTGATCCGACGCACGGCGCCTTCGACGTGTGCCGTGATCGCACTCGCTGCGGCGATCCAGCTGGTGCCGGTCGCCGCTCCGCTGCTGCTCTCCACCGATGCCTGGACGTACTGGTCGTACGGGTGGATCGCCGCCCGCGCCGACGGCAATCCGTACTCCGATCCGCCCGCGGCGTTCCCGGAGAATCCGGCGCTCCCGTACATGGGCAGCGCCTGGGTCGACACGACGAGCGTCTACGGGCCGGTGTTCACGCTCGCCTCGGAGCCGCTCGCGGTCGTTGCGGGCGACTCCGATGCAGTGGCGGCGTGGACGTACAAGGCACTGGCGGCCGCCGCGGCCCTTGCTGCCACGCTTCTTGCCGGCCGCCTCGCCGGCCGCCGCGCCTTCGCGATCGCGCTCGTCGGCTGGAACCCGCTCCTCGCGGTGCATCTCGCCGGAGGTGGGCACAACGACGCCTGGGTGGGGGCATTGATCCTCGCGGCGCTGGCGCTGTCCGCCTCACGTCGGCTGCAGGGCTCGGGAGCCGTCTGGGCCCTCGCGATCTTCGTCAAGTGGGTGCCGATCCTATTCCTCGCCCTGCGGGCCGCCGAGGCACGCGCCATCGGCCGGCCGCGCGCCTACCGAGGCCTCGCGCTCGGCGCAGCGGCAGCGGTCGTCGTCGCGACGGTGCTCTACGGAACCGCGTGGCCGTTCGCGATCGGGCCGCTTGCGGGTAATGCAGCGCTCGAGACGAGCTACGCGATCCCGCACCGGCTCGAGCAGCTCGGGGTCCCGGACGGCCTCGCCCTCGCCCTCGCCGCAGCGGTTCTCGTCGGCGGGTTCGCGTGGCTCCTCCGTGAGGCCGGCCGCGGGCGCGCGCGGCTCGGGCTCGCAGCGTGTCTCGTCCTCCTGACGACGCCGTACCTGGCGGTGTGGTACCTGGCGTGGACCGTTCCGCTCGTCGCCGCAGACGAGGACAGGAGCGCAACCGCGGTCTGCCTCGTCCTCTGCGCCTATCTGTTGCCGCAGACGATCCCGATCTGATCCAGATCGAACCGCTAGCGTCGGAGCACGACGACGCCGTCCTCGGAGCGGACGACGTGCCAGCGCGGATCGCGTCGCAGCCGGGCGTAGGCAGGCGGGAAACCGTTGCCGCGGGCGTCATCGAGGTAGCTCGGCCGCTTCAGGTCGACGGCGACCCACCGCGCCTCGCGGAGAACGGGGAAGCTGAAGATGCGTCGTCGCTCGGAGAGGTGCGCCCCCAGGGTGTTCGTCGCACTGACCGCGGCCCCGGCCGGCACGGCCCGCAGCACGCGCGCTGCAGCCCGGTCGTGTGCCGAGACGATGTGATCCCGCGTCGCGAGCTCCGAGCCGAACGGCACGTGCCGCCAGACGGGGAGTGGCCCGAGCACGATCCCGGCTGCGAGGACGAGCAGGACGAGCCCGCGACCGGCCGTCGGCCACGACGAGGGCCAGCGACGCTGCACCCGGGCGGCACCGAGCACCGCTCCCGCGACCAGTCCCGGGATCGCGCCGGCCGTGTAGTGGAAGTGGATCGACGACTGCGTCCGCGTACCGGAGAGCAGGTTCAGCGCCAGCTCCGGCAGGGCGCTCGCAGCGACGAGGGGCGAGAGCAACGGCAGCCCTGCGAGCGGGACGAGGAGATTCCGCAGGTAGGTGAGATCGCGGTGCTCGAGAGCTGCCTGCAGGACCCGCACTGGATGGAGAGCCGCTGTCCTGACGATCCCCGCCGGGGTCCCTCCGATCGCTTCGTAGCGGCCGGCAAAGGGTGACCCCGACCCCGGGGCGTAGCGCGGGACGATCACCGCGGTGGCCACGATCGCCACCAGCGCCCCGGCCACCGCAATCACCGCCCCGGCCCGGCGGCGCCCGTGCGCGACCGCGTGCCAGACGCCGAGCATGGCGACGACGAGGCCGATCTGCTCCTTCGTCAGGCAGGCGGCTCCGGCGCAGAGGGCGAACGGCAGCAGGCGATCCTCGTCGAGGTACCAGATTGCACCCAGGAGGAGCGGTGTGGCGAGAGCGACGGGGTGGAAGTCGTCGACGACCAGCCACTGGGTCGGCGGGTAGAGGAGGTAGACGAGGGCGAACCCGAGGCCCGCCCAGTCGGAGCCGAGGTGCTTGCGGGCGAGCAGAAACACGGGCACGGCGCCGAGCGCGACGGCACCGGCCTGCACGACCAGCAGCAGGCTGGGGCTCGGCCAGAGCCACCACAGGGGCGCGAGCAGCGCGACCAGCGGATCGAAGTGGGCTCCCAGCCGCGAGATCTGGTGACCCTGGAGATCCGTGACCTCGAGGAAGCGGCCGTGCGACGTCGACCAAACCGCCTGGGTGAGGTTGCCGACGTCGAACCGCCCGGTCTCGAAGGCCTGTTGCTGGAGCACCGCGAGCGCCGACATTCCGGCGGCGAACGCGCAGATCGCGAGTGAGAGCAGCGCGCCGGGCCGGGTCACGCGGCTGCGATCGCCCGCTCGAGCACGGCGCGCCAGCGGACGCCGAGCGTGGCCTCGCTCGCGTTCGCCTCGTAGGTCTCCCGCCCGGACTTGCCGATCCGGTCAGCGAGGGCGGCGTCACCAGCGAGCCGCCGCACGGCCGCCGCGAGGGCGCCGGCGTCGCCGGAGGGCACGAGGAGCGCGTCCACGCCGTCGGTCAGCAGCTCGCGGGCGGCGGGAGTGTCGGCCGTGACCAGGGGTGTGGCGCACGCAATCGCCTGGAAGGCCTTGTTCGGGATCACGCGCGCCGCCTTCGCCCCGGTCCCGAAGACCCCGAGCGCGCAGCCGGCGGACTGGATCTCGCTCGGGAGGTCGTCGTACTCGACCCAGGGAACCCATTCGACGTTCGCGGGCCGATCGTCGAGCAACGACTCGAGCTGGCCGCTGCCGACGACCCGGAACGGGATCTCCGGCGCCAGCGCTGCCGCAGCGAGGATGGTCTCGAGCCCGTGCAGCGGAATCAGCTTCCCGACGAATAGCGCATGGAACGGCACCTCCGGCTGCCAGCCGGGGCGAAAGAGCCGGTCCTCGGCGCCGACGAGGCAGACCTCGAGGTCGTCGTCGGCCAGACCGAACTCCTCGCGGAAGAACAGCGCGTGAGCCTCGGTATCGGCCACCACGATGTCGGCCCGCCGAAACGCCAGCCGATCGATCCTGTGCACCACTCCGGCTGCCGCCGATCCGCGCCGGAAGCGCCCCCGATCGTCGACGAGCGTGTCGTACAGCGAGACGAGGGGGTTGAAGACGACGGGCCGGCCACCGGCAACGCGCTTTGCGGCGAGCATGTCGAAGTGTCCGGGGTAGCCGACGATCAGGGCGTCGGCATCACGATCGTCACCGCGCCGCCGGCCGAGGCTGCGCTCCGCCTCGGCCACGCGCAGCATCTGGCGCAGCCCGACCGACCAGTTGTGGCGCCGCTCCCAGACGGCCCGGTGTTGCTCTTGTACCTCGACCCCGGCGCCACGCAGCGCAGATATGACCTGCGCGTTCCGCGGATAGGCGCGGTCGTAGGTGCCGAAGTAGAGAACCCGCATGCGTCAAGCCTCTAGCGGAGCACTTCGTCCACGAGGCGGGCGGCACGGTCTGCCCCACCCGTCCGCTCCTCGTGATGGCTCGTGATCAACTCGGAGAGAAGGCCGAGCGAGAGCAGCTGGATCCCGACGACGACGAGGAGGACACCGGCCAGAAGGAGTGGGCGCTGACCGATGGCGTGGCCGGCCAGCTTGACGATGGTCAGGTAGCCGAGGATGAGGCCCCCGAGCAGGCTGAGGATGAGCCCGATGCCACCGAACAGGTGCAGCGGCCGATGGCGGTAGCGGCCCATGAAGGTCACCGTGAGGAGGTCGAGGAAGCCGCGCACGTACCGCTCGACGCCGTAGTTCGACCGTCCGTGCTCGCGCGGCCGGTGGTTGACGGGCAACTCCGCGACGCGGTAGCCGCGGTAGTGCGCGAGCACCGGGATGTAGCGGTGGAGCTCGCCGTACAGCTGCATCCCGTCCACGACCTCGGCCCGGTAGGCCTTGAGCCCACAGTTCATGTCGTGCAGCCGGACTCCCGAGACCTTGCCGGCGACGGCGTTGAAGATCTTCGACGGGATCCTCCTGGTCAACGGATCGCGCCGCTTCGTCTTCCAGCCGGAGACGAGGTCGTACCCTTCGTCGAGCTTGGCGAGAAGGCGGGGAATCTCCGCCGGGTCATCCTGGAGGTCGCCGTCAATTGTCACGACGACGTCCCCGGCGGCCTCTCCGAAGCCCGCATCGAGGGCAGCGGCCTTGCCGAAGTTCCGGCGCAGCCGGACGACCCGGACGTTGTCGTGGGCGTCGTGAAGCCGGGTGAGCGCGGCGAAGGTGCCGTCGGTCGAGCCGTCGTCGACGAAGACCGCTTCCCACGCCCTCCCGTCCCCGGCGAAGGCGGTGGCCAGCTCGTCGTAGAGGAGCGCGACGCTGCGCTCCTCGTCGTGGACCGGGATGACGACCGAGATCACGCCGCGAGGGTACCCCCCGCGGCCCGATTCCGGCTTCCGGACTGGTGTAGCGTGCAAACGTGAGCCCGTTGCTGCCCGTCGCCGATGCCCTCGCCGCCGTCCTCGCGCGGGCCGAGGCCCTGCCGCGGGAGCAGGTTCTCCTCGAGGCTGCAGCCGGCAGGATCCTTGCCGATTCGGTCGCCTCGATCGTCGACTTGCCGCCGTTCCCGAGCTCGTCGATGGACGGGTACGCGGTCAGGGCAGCGGACGTTCCGGGCACGTTGCGGATCGTGGGCCGTGTCGCCGCAGGCCGCCCCGAGACCCGCCTCCTCCGCGAAGGAGAGGCGATCGAGATCTCGACGGGTGGTGTCGTCCCGGGCGGGGCGGATACGGTGGTCCCCGTCGAGCGGGTCGTCGCCCGGCCTGACGAGATCGAGATCTCGGAAGCGACGGTCCAGGGTGACAACATCCGGCGGCAGGGTGGCGACGTCCATGCGGGCGACCAGATCCTTGGCGCCGGAGACCTCCTCACGCCGGCGCGTCTCGCGGCGCTCGCAGCCTGCGGGATCGAGAGCGTGATGTCGCGCAGGCGCCCCAGCGTTGCCGTCGTCGTGACGGGGACGGAGCTCCGGGCGCCGGGCGAGCCGCTCGCGCCGGGGCAGATCTACGAGTCGAACGGGATCATGCTCGCGACCGCGCTCGCGGACGTGGGCGCACGTGTCGAGCGGTTCGGGGCGACGGAGGACAGCGAGGAGGCGCTCGCGCTCGTCCTCGAACGCGCACTCGAGGCAGATGTCGTCGTCACCTCGGGAGGAGTCTCGGTCGGCCCTCACGACCTCGTACGACGGGTCGAGGCGCAGCTCGGCGTCGAGGAGGTGTTCTGGGGCGTTGCGATACGACCGGGCAAGCCGCTCGCCTTTGGCGTTCGGGGGAGGACGCTCGTCTTCGGCCTGCCCGGAAACCCCGTTTCCGCACTGGTCGGGAGCCTGCTGTTCGTCCGACCGGCGCTCCTCGCGCTCCAGGGGCACCCCGATCCCGCACCGCCGTTCCGACCCGGAACCCTCGCGCGCGAGATCTGGCCCCGGCCCGAACGGGACGATTTCGTCCGCGCGCGCGTCACCTGGAGCGACGGCGGCGCCCTGCTCGACCCGATCGTGGGCCAGGAGTCGCACATGATCGTGCATACGACCGCGGCCGACGCGATCGTGCACATCCCCCGCGGCACGGAGGTGCTCGCGGCTGGCGCCCGGGCCGGCTTTCTTCTGCTCTAGACCTTTTGTCGCGGAGGCCGTCGCCCAACGGGCCGGTAGCGTCCGGCCGCAAGAGCGCCGAGCTGGGCCGCGATTGCGGCCCAGGCCAGCAGGACGAGCACCGTCGTCCACGGGATGAACCCGAGCGTCATCAGAGAGACGAGGTAGAGGGGTGTGTCCAGGCCGAGCTCGAGCTGAGTGCCGATCGCGACGGCCGCGAGCACG
>Ga0315286_10003736_pt1 | contig 14476 bp, 10 predicted proteins | sample YL17G10_0_MG_FD_205038 | JGI IMG/M metagenome (GOLD analysis project Ga0315286, IMG submission 205038) | Sediment microbial communities from Yellowstone Lake, YNP, Wyoming, USA - YL17G10_0 | ecosystem: Environmental > Aquatic > Freshwater > Lake > Sediment | place: USA: Wyoming | collected...
TCGAGAAGCGCCGAGCCGTCCACGGCGCTTTTCTCAATGAAAATCCCCGAGTGCTCGCTCTCGAAGACTTGTGCGTCTTCCCAGAAGAGTGTTTCGCTGAGCTTTTCCCCCTCCCGAAGCCCGATGTAGTTGATCGCGATGTCGGAACCCGGGGTGAGCCCCGAGAGGACGATCAGGTTCTCGGCGAGCTCCTTGATCCGGATCGGCCTCCCCATGTCGAGCACGTATATGTTGCCGTCCCTCCCGAAGCTCCCCGCTTGGAGGACAAGACTCGTCGCCTCATGGATGGTCATGAAGAACCGTTCCATGCACGGCGAGGTTATGGTGAGCGGACCCCCCTGCCGGATCTGCTCCTGAAAGACGGTTATCACGCTCCCGTTGCTCCCGAGGACGTTCCCGAACCTGACGGTGCACCCGTTCACTCCCCGCTCGGCGTAAGCGCGGATCATCAGCTCGCAGATCCTTTTCGTCTTTCCCATTATCGATATCGGGTGAACCGCCTTGTCGGTCGATATCCCTATGAACTTCTCGACGGTTTTTCCGCCCGAAAGATCGAGAAGGTTGCGGGTCCCGAGGATGTTGTTGAGGACGACCATTCTCTGATGGCTCTCCATCAGGGGGACGTGCTTGTAGGCGGCTGCGTGGTAGATCAGCTCGGGTTCGTAGAGGGAGAAAATCTCCCCGAGGATCGCCCGGTCTTTGATGTCCGCCACGCAGGGGATGAACCGGGTGCGGGGGCCGCACAGACCGTTGCCCACGGTATGGGAAAGGTAGAAGAGACCGTTCTCGTTGATATCGAGCGCGATGATGACGCTCGGCTCGTAGGGGAGAATCTTGCGGACGAGAGCGCTCCCGATCGAACCAGCGGCGCCCGTGACGAGCACTCTCTTCCCCTCAAGGGAGCTCCGTATCCGCGCACCGTCGATCCGAACCTCCTCTCTGTCGAGGAGATCGGCGAGGTCGAGGGACTTGATCTGGTCGAATCTCACCGATCCTTCCAGTATCTCCCTCGTCGAGGGAACGATCAGCAGCTTCACCTTCTCGGCCATGCAAACCTTGACGATGTCCCTGATGACGGGTTTCCCGATCGAGGGCATCGCGATGATCATCTCGTTTATGTCGAAGTTCCGTATGCAGCCGAGGAGCGTCTGCCTCGCGCCGAAGACCTTCACCCCGTGCACGCGGGTTCCCCGCTTATGCGGGTCGTCGTCGATGAACCCGAAGACCGCGATCTGTTCCTCGGGATGTTTCATGATTTCTTCGACCACCATCGCGCCGGCCTCGCCGGCCCCGTATATCAGCACCCTTCTCGACGTCGTCGGCATCCGCACCCCGCCTCAACAATGGATTTCATTGATAAATATCGGCAACAAACGCCGATATGATAAGGCGGCCATGATTTTCAGGTAACGGTCGCAGCGGTATGCGCCGTCCACCTCCGGAGCCTCACTCCGGAGGAATCTCCTTGAACGCGAGGGAGATGTCGATCCCCCTCTTCCTGTGGTATGCCCTGCTCGCGAGGTAAAAAACGACGGCGATGACGACCACCCCCACCACGAGGGAGGCCTGCTTCCACCCGCCGGGGGCCGTGAACGCGATCCCCATGTTCGGGACGAAGATGAAGGAGAGGACACTCGCCATCCCGAAGAGGAACCCTATCCCCCCTATCCAGACGACGCTCTTCCCGTACCGCGCCCCCGGCGAGGCATTATATATCGAGGGTGCCTTGAAGGGGAAGAGCGCCGCGGCGAGGGCGGATATGGTGAAAACGTACCCGCAGGCGAAGCTCACCCCCAAGGTCCAGGACCCCCACACGGGCACCAGGTTGAAGGCGACTATCCAGAAGACCGACCCGATGAAGTAAGCCAGGTGGGCATTCACGGGCGTGTGGAGCCTCGGGTTGACCCTGGATATCCACTCGGGGAGCGTTCGATCGAGGGCCATGGCCATCATATCCCTCGTCATCCCGATATAGCAGTTGCAGGTCACTTGGAAGGCGTTCGCCATGTACCCGATCCCGACGAGCACGATGACTATGGGGCTCGCCAGGATCATGACGATGATGCTGGGGAATGGGAAGCTGATGTTCCCGAGGGAGAAGGCTTGAACAGCCGCGTACTTGTAGGACTCGGCAGAGACCGCAACGAGGAACTCCCTCCCCACCGCCCTTTCGAAGAACCACCCCTGGAGCGCGAGAAGGATGCCCGTGAACCAGAGCGAGCCCACGAGAATGTAGAACTGATTGCCGAAGCTGCCGCCCCCCTTGATCTCGGAGCCCTGCTCCACCGAGTAGGTCGCCCACTGGAGGCTCATCCAGGCGATGGGAGCGACCCCGAGGGTGGCCAAGAAGCTGAAACGCGGTATGGTGTTGAAGCCCGCCGCTTTCACCTCCTCGATGATCGCCCTGTACGTGTCGCCTGCCGGGAGGTTTCCCTGCATCGTCGCGATGCGCGACATGAAATCGTTGAACCTCGGGATCAACGACTCCGTCTTCGTGAGGGCGAGGACGATGAGCACGAGTACAAAGGCGACAAGGACCGCCCCGAAGAGAAACCATTGGGCGACGACATAGTTCTTAAACCCCGAAACCAGGAAGCCCATCGTGAAGGCCGCGAGGAGTATCGAAATGATGATGACCCCCCATTTGCTCCAACAGAAGATCCCTAAAGCGAGAAGGACGTTCGAGTTCAGCTTCACCCCAAGGGTGACGAAGAGCGGGGCGAGTCCGAGGGTTGAAAAAAGCCATCCCGAGAGGGCGACCCACTGGAGGATCCAGATGACGAACCCGCTCATCACCGAGGTGTACCCGATCGCCCCGCCGAGAATCCGGCTCTGGAAGATGTAGTCCCCCCCGCTCCGGGGCATTGCGGAGGCGAGGAATATAACGGAAAAGGAAATGAAGGTCTGAAAGAAGGTGCAGATGAGAATCCCGAGCCAGAGGCTGGAACCCGGGAACGCCGCCGGCGACTGGAGATAAACCCATGGGAAGATCAGTCCCATGGTAAGCACGTTGTAGACGAACGCGGAAAAAGGCGACATCACCCGTATGAGACCCGAAGACCTCCGCACGAACACCTCTCGCATCGCCATTTTATTTCGTTCTCCTTTCGCGTCATGAGATATTGCTCATTATACCATGCCGGTCATCCCGACGTGAACTGATACCCCAGAACTTTGTCGTGCTGGACGTTGACGATCACCCCGCGGAGAATCCCCTCTCCGTACTCGCTCCCCGGGTTGATGATCACCGTCCTGCCGATCTTCGTGATCCCTCTCGACTCGTGGATGTGCCCGACGAGAGCGAGAAGCGGCTGGTACCGCTCTATCGTCTCCCTCACCGCGCTGCTCCCGACGTTCGCCATGACCGACTGCCCTCCCCGAACCACGGGGGTCGGCGGGTTCGTGGACGTGTTGAGAAGAGGAGCGACGTCGAGGGTGCAATCCTTCGGCGGCGCGTGAAAATTGAAAACCACGTCCGTGAAGTCCTCGATTCCCCTGACGCTCTCCTCGATCCGCGCCTTCAACCCCTCTTCTCCCTCTTCCCGAGGCGTCTTCCACGGAGTAGGGTTGGAAAGCCCTACGCTTACCATGGAATGGATCTCGTCGAGCATGATAAGCCGGCCCTCAGGGTTTACGACCGTCTCCGTCTGGTTCGCGTTGAGAAGGTCGACCATCTCCTCGTCGTCGTCGTTGCCGCCGGTCATGTAGAGCTTTAACCCAGTTCCGCGCAGAAGCTCGTCGGCATGCCGAATCCAGCTCAAAAGCCGCTCCTTCGCGTTCTTGACGAATATCTCCTCGACCTTCTCCGGGCACTTTTTCAGCATCTCGAAGGTGTCGTGGTCCATGACCTCGTAGTAGAACCCCATGCCGCCGATGAGCTCCTTGAGCTGCTCGAGCTCCCCGACGGTGCGCACCTCTCTCCTCACGTCGCTCACCATCGCGCGGTACTTCTGGCCCCCATCTTTTATGATCGGGACGAGGAGCTTGCCCGTGATGTCGCCTCCCAGAATAAGGAGGTCGGTGCCGTAGAACTTCCCCGCGTTGACGAACTTCCTGAAGGCCCTCTCCGAGCCGTGCACGTCCGTCGCGAAAAAGAGTTTCGTGAACTTCTGCGGCGCCTTCGCTCCCCTATGCTTCCCGAACAAATCAGCCTCCCTGGAGAGGATTCATACCCCTTGCTGTATTTCCCCCACCTCGTTGTACCAGGGCCTCCTGGTGCCTTTCTTCGCCCTTCTCTCCCAGCGGGCGCTCTTGGGCGCCCTTTCGATCGCATCGATGAGCGCTTCAACCCGCCCCTCGACGAGCCGTCGTTCAACCTGCCCGGAAAACTTTTCGAGGTACTCCCCGGTCTTTTTCAGGTTGTTCAGCGCGTCGTAGTGGAATCCCCAATCGTCCGACAGTATGCGGTTGACATACGTGAGATCGATCCGCTCTCTGTCGCCGCTTCCACCAATTTCATGCTCGAGGAGGAGGATGGCCATATCCTTGAGATCTTTATCCGAGATGCGGTGGATCTGAAGCTTTTCGAGGAGGAGGTCCGCCAGGGGGATCGTCGGGTCGTCGAGCTCGAGTCTCCCCTGGAGGCTGAGAACGTGGCTGAAGTTTAAGGAGTCGCGGAACACGTCGACGAAGAGACCTTCCTCGTTGACGTAAATCTCCCGGTACGCGGCATGCCAGACATAATGCCGCTGCCGCCCAAATCCCATCGCGGAAAGAGTCTTTTCTATCTCCGTAGATTTGAACGATCCGTAGGTGATAACGTCGACGTCGGTGAGCTTCCGGTCGAACTTTTTGAACAGGCCTTCAAACCGCGGGCAGTGGATGACGAAGGCGCTCGCACCGAGAAGCCTGAGGAGTATGCCGTTCGCCTCGGCTCTCTCCACGATACCCCGCGCCATTGCCAGGACATACTCATCGGCAAGATCCCGCTTCACCAGCTTGGTGTATGCGAGCTCATCTTTTTTTTTCACCGTACCCCGATTCTACCATTCTTTTTCTGCGGGTTTGCCGCGCTAGCTGACCTTGCCCCCGGCGCGGATATCCCGATCAGAGGTGAGAAGGGCGAGCTTCTTCCCGTCCGAGACAGTGAGAAGCATCCCGTTTGACTCGACGCCCCTGATCTTGACGGCGTTGAGGTTGGCCACGAGAACGACGGTTTTTCCCTTCAGCTCGTCCATCTTGTAATGCTCGGCGATCCCCGCCACGACCTGCCTCTTCTCACCGCCGATGTCTACGAGCACCCTGTACAGCTTCTTTGCGCCTTCCACGGGTCCGACCTCGATGATCCTGCCGGTCCTCAGGTCCATTCTCTTGAAATAGTCGATGTCGATCGTCCCGGTTCCGGTTTTTCCCGCGCCCGATTTCTCCACTTTCTTCTCCTTTGCGCTTCGAGACCCCGAAGCCTTCACCGCCGCGCCGTGCGCAGCCGTCTTTTTCGCCCGCATCTCTATCCGCGGGAAAAGCCCTTCTCCCTTTCCGACCCGTGTGCCTGGCATGAGCTTTCCCCACGTGAGTATCCCGTCATCCCTGTTCACGTAGTCGACGGCGCCCAGGACTTCCTCGCCGAAGGCCGATAGCGCCTCTTGCGCCTTGTCGATGATGACGGGGGCGAGGAGCACAGTTGCGACGCGGAACCCCTCGCAGGCGGTATACAGTACGGTTTTCAGATCCCCCATCTTGCCGCCCTTATGCAGGCTCCAGGGAGCGGCGCTTTCGATGTACTTGTTGATCATCCGTACGTACGACACGATCGCGTTCAGCGCGGCGTTCAGCTCGAACTTCGCCACGTGGCCCCTTACCGTATCGGGGAGGGCGCTTCCGTGGCTGATTATCTTTTCGTCCCTCTTCAGAATCTTCGTCGATTCGGGGATCTTGCCGCCGAAGTATTTCTCCACCATGCTGATGAGCCGGCTCAGGAGGTTTCCGTAGTCGTTCGCAAGATCCGAGTTGATGGTGCTCACGAAGGATTCTTCGCCGAAATTCGCGTCCGCGCCAAGCATCATGTTCTTGATGATGACGTACCGGAAGCTCTCGTACCCGTATTTGTCGACCATTTCTATCGGCTTCACCACGTTGCCGAGGGACTTGGACATCTTCGTTTCCTGTAATAGCCACCACCCGTGGGCGAATATCGTCTTCGGCATCTCGAACCCCGCGGACTTCAGCATTATAGGCCAGTAGACCGCATGGGTTGTCACGATATCCTTTCCCACGATGTGCATGTCGGCGGGCCACCAGCGCTGGAAGGATTCATTGTCCCTGTATACGCCGATGGTGCTGATGTAGTTGATGAGGGCGTCGAACCAGACGTAGGTCACGTACCGCTTGTCGAACGGGATCTCGATCCCCCAGTCGAGCCTGGTCTTTGGGCGGGAGATGCAGAGGTCTTCGAGTGGCTTTTTTAAAAAACCGAGGATCTCGTTTCGCCTGGTGTCCGGCTTTATGAAGTCATGATGGTCCTTGATGTAGTCGACGAGCCACTCCTTGTACTTGGAGAGCTTGAAGAAGTAGTTCTTCTCCTCGATAGGGATGACCTCCCTGCCGCAGGAGGGGCACTTCCCCCCTACGAGGTCTTTTTCGGTCCAGAATCTCTCCTCCGGCACGCAGTACTTCCCCTCGTAGGTGTCGAAGTAGATATCCCCCCTCTCGTAGAGGTAGGTGAGCATGCTCTGCACCACGAACTTGTGCTTGCTATCGGTGGTTCGTATGAACCGGGTATAGCTGATTGCGAGCTTCTCCCACAAATCCATGAACCGGACCACCACCCGGTCACAATGATCCTTCGGATCGACCCCCCTTTTCTTCGCCGCTTCCTGCACCTTCAGACCGTGCTCGTCGGTGCCGGTCGAGAAGAACACCTCGTCCCCGAACAGACGGTGATAGCGGGCAAAAACGTCCGCGAGGACCGTGGAATAAGCGTGTCCTATGTGGGGTTCGTCGTTGACATAGTAGATGGGTGTGGTGATGTAGAACTTCCCCACCTTTGAGCTCCCGGCAATAGATATTTTTATACCCTCCGTCATCTTTCCAAATATTGTAAGGCTTACGATAAATTTGTCAAGGAGTAAATCCGGCGGCTACCCGGACAGATACTCCCCGCTCTCCTCGAGGATCCTCGCAAGCGGCCCCTCGAGGAGCCTCCCGCCCGGCATGGCTTCTATGAAAGCCTCGCCGTACCTCTTTGTCCGTATCCTTTTGTCGAGGATCACCACGATACCCCTGTCGGTCCTGTTTCGGATGAGCCTCCCCATCCCCTGTTTCATCTTCATCACGGCTTGGGGGAGACTGTACTCGAGGAACGGGTCTCCCCCCATCTCCTTTATCCTCTCGAGCCTCCCTTTTTCGACAGGCTCCGTCGGAACCCTGAATGGGAGCTTGGTGATGATCACGCATTCGAGGGCCTCTCCCGGGACGTCTACCCCTTCCCAGAAGCTCTCCGTCCCGAAGAGGATGGAGTGGATGTCGCGCTTGAACCGGTCGAGGAGGATCATCCGGGAGTCGCTTCCCTGCTTGAACGTCACGAAACCCGCCGAAGAAAGCTCACCCTTCGCCATTTCGAAGACTTCGTTCAGCGTGCGGTAGGAGGTGAAAAGGACGAAGGCCTTCCCCTGGGTTTTTTTAAGCACTTGCACCACGCCGCTCGCCATTGCCGGGACGTACCCGGGGTGATCGGGCCCCACCATGTCATTCGGGATGAGGATCCCCATCTGCCGATCGTATTGAAATGGGGAAGGGAGCACCGCCTCGTCCGCCTCCCCGTCCAGAGTGAGCCTCGACCTGATGAACCGGAAGTTTCCCCCCACCGCAAGGGTAGCGCTGGTGAGGACAGTGCTTTTCGCCCGTTTGAAAAGGAGGTTTTTCAGCATCGCCCCGACGTCGACGAGAGAAACAACAAGGGCGGCATCCTTGCGCTTCTCGAGCCATCGGGCGTATTCCCCTCTGCCGGAAGGTGCGGCTTCATCCCACCCCTCGTCTCCATGGCGAACCAGCTCGTGCCCGCCGCCGACCTCTTCATCCTCCGCCCCGTTCGAGCCGTCGCCGCTGCGTCCCGTACCGGGGGGGTCGTTTCTGCGGGTGAAGATATCGAATGCCTTTACGATGTCACCGAGCCTCGCAACGAACCCGCCGAGCTGCTTTTGCGCCCGTTCCTCCCCCTTCCTGTCGAGCAACTCCATGAGCTCAATGAGGCTCCCCGCAAGGGTCCCGATGTCGGCCCGGCAGGTCATGAGAAACCCGCACACACCGCTCTCCCAGAGCGGATGCTCGAGGAGCTCGTCGCCCATCTCGGCGACGGGATGCTGTCCGAAAGAGGAACCCCCCGGCGAACCCTCGGGGCCCCCGCCGGAACGCCCGAGGGCGGCGAGTAGGTCCTCGATCCCGTCGAAGAGCTCTCCAGCGGAACTCTTCACCCTCTGCACCTCGCGGCGCAGCCGCTCGTGCCTTTCCTCCCCCTCGCAAAACCCCTGCTTCTCCAAAAATGCGAGATACCCCCTTTTGCGTTTCCCATCGCTGTAGAGCCTGCCGAGGAGCCGCAGAATTCCCGCCCGTGTGACCGTCTTCGTAAAAAAGGAGCTCGCCGAATCCTCCAGGTTGTGCGCCTCGTCGAGGACGATGCGCTCGTAGGCGGGAAGAATCGAAGAGCCGCTCCTGGCGAGGGAGGCGTCGGCGAGAAGGTAGTGGTGGTTGGTGACTACGAGATGGGCGGTGATTGCCCTCCTTTTCACCCTGTTCACGAAGCACCTTCCGAATAACCCGCACCCCCCCCCGAGGCACGTCTCCGAGCTCGAGTTTATCTTCTCCCAGAGGGCGGCCTTGGGGACAAAATCGAAGTCGGAAAGGCTCCCGTCGCCGGTGACTTCGAGCCAGCGCGTGATATGGTCGAACTGCTCAATCTCCTCGTCGTCGAGAAAGGAAAAGAGGTCTTGCCTGATCTCGGCCACCTTGTTGAGGCAGACGTAGTTGTTCCTTCCCTTCATCAGCACGTGGGAGAAATCGAGGCCGAGGGCCCGTTTCAGGTCGGGGATGTCCTTCCCGATAAGCTGTTCCTGCAGGTGTATCGTATGTGTGGAGACGACCACCCGTTCCCTGTTGAGGAGAGCCCACTCGATCGAGGGGATGAGGTAGGCGACGGATTTCCCGATGCCGGTCCCCGCCTCGATGAGGGCGACGGAGTCCTGGTTGAAGGAAAGGGCGACTCTCCTCACCATCTCCTTCTGCCCCTCCCGCTCCTCGAACCCGGGGAAGGATCGGGCGAAGGGGCCTCCCGCGCCTATGAGGGCGGCCAGCTTCTCCACATCTAGCGGCTTCAGCCCCCTTTTCAGGACGGGTTCAACGGCGACGTAAACCCTTCCCGCTTCGTTGTCGACGATGAAGAAGCCGACCCCGCGCCCCGCCGTGAACGAGGCTATGCGCATGTCGTTGTCGGAGGGGACCAGCCTCCCGTCGGGGTGGTTGTGGATAAGCACGTCGGGAAGGAAACTCCGTTCCAGCGGGACGGCAACGCACTCGTCGGTGCCCCGCGCAACCGCCTGCACCTTGACGACCCGGTTATCTTCGCCCGTCCAGGCGAAGAACAGCACCTCGTTCCCCCCTGACCTCTCGATCTCCCGCCGGATGATTTCAGGGACACTGCTCTCGAAGTACCGTTCCATTCCCTCCATTCATATCGCCTCGAGCACCGCCCGGATCAGCTCTCCGACCCTCCTCGAGGCCTTCTCCACGCTCGACAGCACCTCGGCGTGGCTGAGCCGCCCCTTCGCGATCCCGCACGCCATGTTCGCGATCACCGAGACCCCGAGCACCCCCATTCCCTCCTGCGCCGCGACGATCACCTCGGGAACGGTGGACATCCCGACGGCGTCCGCGCCTATTCTTCGGAAGAAGGCGATCTCCGCCTTCGTCTCGTAGCTCGGGCCCGTGGTCGCGAGATACACCCCTTGCGCGAGCCTCCCGATGTCAGGCCGGCGCCGGGAGATCTCACGGGCTTTCTCGACGAGTGCGCGGCTGTAGGGCTCGCTCATGTCAACGAAGAGGGGTCCGAATTCGCCCGGATCGGCGCCGACGAGCGGATTGCTCCCAAGGCAGTTTATGTGGTCGGTGATCAGCATGATGGAGCCGGGTCTGAGCCTCCTGTTGATCCCCCCGCTCGCGTTCGTGACGACGAGCACCCGCGCGCCGAGCCGCTTCGAAATCCGCACGGGGAAGGTCACTTCCGACAAGGGGTAACCCTGGTAGTAGTGAAACCGGCCGTTGAAGATCACGGTCCCCTCGCCGAAGAGGAGCTCGCCCTTGTGCCCCTGGACCAACCCTGAGGTCTCAAACCCGGGGGGGAACCCCGGGATGTCGCCGTAGGGAATCGTTTCCTTGGCACCGAGCTGATCCGCGACCCCCGCAAGACCCGACCCAAGAATGACGGCAGCTTTCAGCGGACCCCGGACGCGGGCCTTAAGGTACCCGACAGACTGTTCGATCCTCCGGTAAAACCCGTCCATGCTCCGCCCCCTGCCCCAAAAGACACCCTGTGCCTTAGAAGGCACGCGCAACCCACTCCGTGGGGTCCGCGTAGACCCCGTTCACGTACACTCCCCAGTGGAGGTGGGAGCCCTCCGTGATCCCGGTCGAGCCAATCTCGCCGACCCGCTGCCCCTTGACCACGTAGCTCCCCTCATCGACGAGGACGGCGCTCATGTGAAAGAGAAGCGAGAAAATGCCCTGTCCGTGGTCAATAACGATCGTGAAACCGGTGGTGATCCTCATCCCGGCGAAGACAACCACCCCGCTGTTGGGCGCGAGCACCGAATCGCCGGTGTTCCCCCGTAGATCCACTCCCCTGTGAAACCTCGTAAAGGACGGGAAACCGGGAATGTAGTACCGCCTGATCCTGCCGAACTTCGAGATGACGCCGGGCGCGTCCACGGGATAGCGGAAGGTGTAATTCCAGAGCTGCTTTCCGCTTGGGGCCGAGAGGACGGTAAAAAGGGCCTCCCGCTCTTCGGTCTTCTCCTCGGAGGGCTCGAGGAAAGCACGGCTGCTCTCGGAAAGATAAACCTTTCCCGACTCGAAGTCCGATTTCTTGAGATAAAACGGATGAACAACCTCGGTGACGTCCCCGCTTTCTCCCACGACCGAGATCTTCAAGGCGTATTTGTGCGCCCCGGCCTCCACGTCGAAGCCGAGGAGGGCCCTGTAGCCCCCGCTTTCAAAAGGGTAGAAGCGAACCTCCGTTGAGCCTCCCCTCGAGTCGTTGACGGCGGCCCAGACGCCTTCGATTCTTTCATCCGAACGCACGACGACTGAAGCCGTCTTCCCCTGCGTGGGTTGAGCAGAGACGTAATAGCTGACGGAGTTCATGAGCGCGTCGGTCGATTTCGTCATCTTCCCGTAGATGAGCTCAGGCTCCTCGCTGACCTTTGCCGCGCTCACGGCGCCGAGCTTGCGGTAACCCGGATCGCTCCTGAGGACTATGCTGCTCCCCGCTTTCGTTCTCACCCTCGCCCCCGAGGGTACGACTTCGCCCTTCAGGAGCGCCCTTTCTTCCCCCGTTTCGGTCTTCACGAGGGCCGTTCCGGCAACGCTGATCACGGTGACGCCCCCTGCGACCCCCCAGGCCGCCGTGGGCAGGAGGACTGCGAGGATTACAATAATGGTAAAAGCGCGTACCCGGTTGCACGGCATGGCGAAAACACCGCTCTCACGGGTAAAGCCGGTTGATCAGCCTGGGGAAGGGGATCGCTTCGCGGACGTGCGGGAGCCTGCAGATCCAGCTGAGGAGCCTCTCGAGCCCGAGCCCGAAACCGGCGTGCGGCACGCTCCCGAACTTTCGTATGTCGAGGTACCAGGCGTAGGAGTCGACTTTCAGCCCGCTCTCTTTTATTCTCCGAACAAGGGAGTCGTAGTCGTCGTTTCTCTGCGATCCCCCAATAATCTCTCCATATCCCTCGGGAGCGAGCAGGTCGTCGTTAAGGACCGTTCTCCGGTCTTCTGGATTTGGCTTCATGTAGAATGCCTTGATCTGCACCGGGTATTCCGTGACAAACACGGGTGAGGCGAAGCTCTCGGAGAGAGCCGTTTCTTCGTCCCCCCCGATGTCCTCCCCCCACTGCACGGAGAATCCCTTTTTGTGTATGAGGTCCAATGCCTCGGTGTATGTGATCCTCGGAAAGGGAGGTTTGATCTTCTTCAGAGGCTCGAGGTCGCGCTCGAGGTAGAGCAGATCCTTTTCGCAGCGGGTCAGCACGCCGTCTATGACGCTCGCTATCATGTCCTCCTGGAGGTCCATGTTGCGATGGGTGTCGTAATAGGCGACCTCCGCTTCGAGCATCCAGAATTCAGTGAGGTGCCGGCGTGTCTTCGACTTTTCCGCCCTGAAGGTGGGTCCGAAACAGAACACCTTCCCGAAGGCGCTCGCGGCGGCCTCGAGGTAGAGCTGCCCGGTCTGTGCGAGGTATGCCTTTCCGAAATCGAAATATTCCGTCTCGAAGAGGTTGCCCGCGCTCTCGCCGATGGAGCCCGTGAGGATGGGAGTGTCGATGAGGGTGTACCCTCCGTCGTGGAAGTATCTCCTGAGAAGCGCGATAAGCTCGCTCCTGATCCTGAGGATGACGAGCTGGCGTCTCGAACGGAGCCAGAGGTGCCTGTTTTCCATGAGAAAATCGGTTCCGTGCGACTTCTTGGAGAGAGGATATTCCTCCTCTGAGACGTTCAACACCTTCAAGTCCCGGACGGTCAGCTCGTACCCGCCCGGCGCGCGCTTCTCTTCCCTGAGAACCCCCTTAACCTCAAGAGCGCACTCGATCCGCGCCTTTGCGCACTCCTCGTATATTTCGGGGTCAAGCTCCGCTTTCACCGCAACCGCCTGGATTTCACCGGTCCCGTCGCGCACCTCGAGGAAATGGATCGAGCCGCTCGACCGGAGGTGCCGCACCCACCCTCTGACGACGACCTCTTTGCCCGCGTGCGCGGGAGCATCTACAATCCTGAATCCGTCCTGAAGCATCATACCCTCCATCGTCATGATAGTACCCGGGCTCAGACCAGAGTGAGGACCTCCGCCTCGCCGTCGTTCACCAGAACGGTGTGCTCGAAATGGGCTGAGGGTTTCCCGTCTTTTGTGACCACGGTCCAGTTGTCCTCTTTGATGATAACCTCGGCCCTCCCCATGTTAACCATGGGTTCAATCGCGAGGGTCATGCCGGTGTGGAGCTTCGGACCTCTCCCCGGCGTCCGGTAATTCGGTATCGGAGGTTCTTCGTGGAGCTTCTTGCCGACGCCGTGTCCTACGAAATCGCGGACGACGGAGAAGCCATGCCCCTCGACGTGGTCCTGAACCGCCTTTGAAATATCCGATACGTGGTTCTTGTCGACGGCCTTCCCGATCCCTAGATAGAGGGCTTCCTCGGTCACCCTAAGGAGCAGCGCGCGCTCCTCCGAAATCTGCCCCACCGGCACCGTAAAAGCGGCGTCGCCGTAGTATTCCTCCTTGCGCACTCCCACGTCGATACTGAGGATATCACCCTCCCTCAACCGGTAGCCTCCCGGTATCCCGTGGATGACTTCTTCGTTCACCGACGCGCAGATCGAGGCGGGAAAGCCGTTGTAGTTCTTGAAGGCGGGCTCCCCTCCCTTTTTCCTGATGAACTCCTCGGCCTTCTCGTCGAGCTGTTTCGTGGTGATCCCGGCGCGGACGATCTCTCTAAGAAAGAGCAGGCATTCTCCCGCTATCCTGCTCGCGTGCCGAATGTATCTTATTTGAACGACGGTCTTTAGTTCATGCATTTTTGAACGCGGTTTTCTTGTCCTCTTTCGCCGGCTTCTCGGGGCCGATGAGATCAACAAGCTTCGGCCCAGCGGTGAAGGATTCCATGATGATCTCCTTTACCTCTTTCTTTTGGCCGGCGCTGACCACGACGACGCCCTGGACGACGACTCCTTCCTCGATAAGCACCTTCGGAGCCTTTATATTCCCCAGGATCCTGCCGGTGGCGAGGAGAGTGACGGACTCCTCCGCTTCGATGTTGCCGACCACCGTCCCGCCCACCACGACTCTCTTCGCGACGATATCGGTCTTCACTTTTCCCGTCTCTCCCACTATAACCTGCTCTTTTGTTTTTATCTGCCCCTCGAAGCGCCCGTCAATCTGAAGGGAACCGTTGATGTAGAACTTCCCCTCGAATACGGAGCCGTCTCCTATGACACTGTTCAGCTGTGCATCGTTTTTCCCTGCCATCGTATCCCCCTGAGAGTTCGTGTCGACCTTGAATTCGATAGTGCACACGGACCGTTTTTCGAGCAGCTGTCCGCTTTCAACTGCAGACGGGACGCATCTGCCTGACCAGCCCATCGATGTACTTTGCGTCCTCTTCGCCGATCTCCTGGAACTTGACCCCGTAGGTGGCCTTCTCTTCCTCGACCCTATACACGACGCCCCGTGCGCGAACCTGCCTGTCGGCAAAGAGAAGCGCCATGAGAAGGATTGAAC
>Ga0315286_10003738_pt1 | contig 14476 bp, 11 predicted proteins | sample YL17G10_0_MG_FD_205038 | JGI IMG/M metagenome (GOLD analysis project Ga0315286, IMG submission 205038) | Sediment microbial communities from Yellowstone Lake, YNP, Wyoming, USA - YL17G10_0 | ecosystem: Environmental > Aquatic > Freshwater > Lake > Sediment | place: USA: Wyoming | collected...
CAGGCCGGGCTGGAGCCCGGCGATCCCAGGGGTGTCACGCCGTCAGGACCGAGGGTCGAGCCACAGCCCGGCGATCCCAGGGGTGTCACGCCGCCAGGACTTCAGGCCGGGCTGGAGCCCGGCGATCCCAGGGGTGTCACGCCGCCAGCCCAGAGGTGTCACCCCGCCCACCTGTCCGATCCGTCGCGAGCCTGGGATCGCCACGCTCCAGCGTGGCTCCGGGGCGGTCCGGGCTGCGTGCCTGGTCAGATCAACTGCCTGCTCCCCAGTTCATCCTTGAGATACGCGTAGTAGATCGGCGCGGCGACGAGTCCGGCCATGCCGAACGCCGCTTCCATGACGAGCATGGCGAGCAGCAACTCCCACGCGCGCGCCTGGATCTGGGTGCCGACAATGTGGGCGTTCAGGAAGTACTCGAACTTGTGGATGACCACCAGAAACACGAGCGAGGCGATCGCGACCGGCGTTGAGACGCTCAGGCTCACCACGACAATCATGGTATTGGAGATCAGATTGCCGACAACCGGCAGAAGTCCGGTGGCGAACGTGACGACGACGAGGGTCTTGGCGAGCGGAACATGAATCCCGAACAGCGGGAGCACGACGAGCAGGTACGCGCCGGTGAGCAGGGTGTTGATGGCGGCGATACGGACTTGCGCGAACACGACACGCCGAAAGGCGGTACTCAAGCGGGCCGCACGCTCCTGCAGCGCACGGGCGAGCGGACCGAGCGATTCGCCCCCTTTCACCTCATGAAGGGCGACCAGCGCCCCGATCACCAGCCCAACCAGAATGTGGGCGAGGACGCGCCCGGCCTCGGCGCCGAGTTTCTCAATCTCGCCGGCGTGGACGCGCAGCCACTCCACGAGCCCGTTCTTCAGAGCATCGACGTCGTCCGGGGCGCTTTCGATCACTGACGCCGGCAGCACCGCGCGCCAGCGATCGAGGATGTCCGCCATCTTCTTGAGGAGTGTCGGGAGACTGCCCGCATCACTTCGCGCGAACGCGACGATTCCGACCCCGGCCAGCACGATCCCGAGCACGACGACGGTCGCCAGGAAAGCGACAGCCACGAGTTTGCCGCGCTCCTGATGGATCCGGAGGATCTTGAGCCGTGGCGCGAGGATGTGCACCAGTTCGTGCACGAGCAGGCCGGCCAGCAGCGCGGGCAGCAGGTGCAGTTGGAGCACCAGCACGAGTGCGCAGCCTGCGAGGATCCACGCCGCGATCTCAAACGCTCGACCAGAACGGGCGACGGTGTCGGCAGTCTTCATGTCGCGATCACCCCCGGAGTGATTCTCGCACAGACCAGGCCGGGCTGGCCGCCTCCGCGCACCGCGCTACGGCGAGACCTCGACGAAGCTCGAGGAGCGAAGTCGGGGAGCCCGGCGATCCCAGGCGTGTCACGCTGTCCAGCGGTCCGGGCCGTTTCGAGCCTGGGATCGCCACGCGCCAGCGTGGCCTGGTGCCTCGTTGTCTGGTGTTCCCGCCCGGTGGTAAGCTCAGCGCTACCGAAACGGCTTCGTGCCATGGAACCGGTTTCGAAACCCGTTCTCGCAATCCTGGCTCGCCTCAGCCGCAGGCGCAGCCGGCCGCAGAAGAGGCCGCTCACGAAGGTATTGAAACCGTCCCGATTGAGTATCCACGGAGGACACTATGCGCTCCCCCCGTTACGCGTTCGTCGCCGTGCTCGCAGTGGTTCTGGCGACCGCCGCACAACCCCCGGTTCTGACCCAGACCGGTTCGGCGCCAACCATCGCACAGTTTCTCGGCGCGGCGTCGCCGATCGAGGTCGTGGCTGCAAGGAAAGTCGATCGCATCGCGTGGATCGCGTACGACGAGGGAAAACGCAACGTCTACACGGCCGCGGCTCCGGCGTTCGTGCCGGTCCGCCTGACGGCGTACCTGAAAGACGACGGCATCGATCTGACGGCGGTCCGCATTTCCGCCGACGGCTCGACGGTGGTATTCGTCCGCGGCAGCGCGGCCAATCGCGCCGGCTGGCATGCCAATCCGGCGAGCGACCCGAATGGTCCAGACGAGGCGGTATGGGCGGCACGCACGGCAAATCCCGGCGTCTCCTGGCGCGTCGTCGAGGGCAGCAGCCCGCAACTGTCACCGGACGGCCGCTGGGTGCTGGTCGTGAGGGACGGCCAGATCTATCGCGCCGCCGTGACCCCACTGAAGCCGGCCACCGAGATGGATCGCGGAGACAAGCCGTTCATCACTCAGTACGGCGCCAACAGCAATCCAATGTGGTCGCCGGACGGGACCAGAATCGCGTTTGTGAGCAATCGCGGCGATCACAGCTTCATCACGGTCTATCATACGAAGACCAGGACGGTGACGTATCTGGCGCCGAGCGTGGACTTCGACACCAATCCGGTGTGGTCGATCGACAGCCAGCGCGTGGTGTTCACTCGCCGGCCGGGCACGCCATTCGGACAGCAATCGCAGGCTGGCGGCGGCAGCTGAGAGACTCGCGCCGGGCACAGCGGTCGGCCAGAAGATCATCTTCCCGATATCGCGCCCGGGGTTCCCGACCGCCGCGCACGTCGAGCCGGAGCTTGTCACTACGACGGCGCCGGACGGCATGCAGATCCCCAACCAGCTGTTCCTGCCGAACAACATCAAGCCGGGCGAAAAGCGGCCGGCGATGATCTTCGTGCACGGCGGGCCGGTGCGCCAGATGCTGCTCGGCTACCACTACCGCTATGTCTATCACCAGTTCTATGCGACCAACCAGTGGCTCGCGGCTCACGGCTATGTCGTGCTGTCGGTCAACTACCGGAGCGGCGTCGGCTACGGGCGCTCGTTCCGCACGGCGCCAAACACCGAGGCACGAGGAAACGCCGAGTACCAGGACGTGGTCGCGGGCGCGAAGTACCTTCAGTCGCGTCAGGACGTCGATCCGGCGCGCGTGGGGATCTACGGCCTCTCGTACGGCGGCCTGCTGACCGCGCAGTCGCTCGCCCGCAACTCCGATATCTTCGCCGCTGGCGTCGACTACGCCGGCGTGCATCTCTACGGCAGCTCGCTCGATCCGAATGATGTGTCGTATCAGTCGTCGGCCATCTCGCAGATCGATACGTGGAAGTCGCCCGTGCTGCTCATCCAGGGAGACGATGATCGCAACGTCGCGTTCTCGCAGACGGTCGGGCTCGTTCAGCTCCTGCGCCAGCGCGACGTCTATACCGAACTGATCGTCTTCCCGGACGACGTGCACGACTCGCTGCTGCACAGCCGGTGGCTGTACCTGCTCGGCCGGATGGATACGTTCCTGCAGAAGTTCCTGGGAGACGGCGCAGCAAAGAGGACATCGACGGGCGGATACTGAGTGCCGGGGCTGAAGCCCCGGCCTCCATTGAGAAAGACCCAGACTGCAGCCGGAGGGGCCGCGTACTGGAGGCCGGGTCTTCAGACCCGGCGCGAGCGTCAGCGGCGGAAGGTCGCCGTCCAGCCGATTTCGCGGCTCGCGTCAGCTCGGCACGTGATCTTCACGAGCGCTCCTTCGCGGGCGGCGCTGCTTGACCGCGCGCCCTCACGCAGCGCGCCTGACAACTGCGCCCCGTCGCACGTCGCTTTGTCGAACACGAAGCCCGCCGGCTCGGTGATGTAGACGTCGTACGGGTCGCCGCCCACAATCCTGCTCCTCCCCGCCAGGCTTCCCTCCCGCCATCTGACATCGAGCAGATCTACCCCGCCACCGGTGATGTGCCGGTTCGTGGCCACGACCTGCGGATGCGCGACACGCTCGCGCACGACGAATGCCTGCGAGTTGAACCGCGGACTGATCACCCCCGGGACAAACGCCTTCGTAACGCTGCCCAGCAGCCGCTTCTCCCAGAACTCGAATACGACGTATTCCTTCGCCGGGTCCAGCCCCAGCTGGTCGAATGGAACCTGATCAATCGCGCCGCCGGTCCGCCCGAGCACGACCCACGATTCGAACGGCCGGTTGATTTCGAGCAAGTACAGATGCGCCGCCGGCTCGAGTCCGGCATCAAACGGTTTCGGGTCGCGGCCGCTCACCTCGACGTCCGCGCGCCACAGGTTGGCGGATCGCGACGGATCCACGTCGTAGAGCTGTCCCGGCAGCGTCATGAGCACGGGCGCAGTCCGCCTGGCGGGATCCGCAAACTCGGTTCGATACCGTTCGGGTTTGTCGGTGAGCATGAAGAGCGATCCGGTCAGCGACGTCACCATCGTCGAACGCCACGCCTCGCGCTCGCTGAGCTCAATGTGATCAGGGTCGTTGCGCCACACGACGTTGTTGAACGAGTTGAACTGCGCCAGGCCCGCGAACGAGAAGCCGTCGGTGCCAAGGCGGCAGCCATCGACAATGCCAATCAGCTCCGGCCGAATCCCCCAGCACGCGAGCATGAACCGGTCGCGGCCGATTTCATCGCGAACGCTTCGGACGTAGCTGCGAAACGCCTCCACCAGGCTGGCTCCCTTCTTCGCGAAATGCCCGCCGTACGAGTTGTAGCCCTCGTAGCGCAGGTGCCGCAGCGCGTCCAGCTTGAAGTACTCCCATCCCGATCGCTGGAGTTCGCGATAGATCGGCCGAACCAGCTGATCGAGCGCCTCGGGATTCGAACCGTCGACGATGTGGTCGATCCAGTTGCCGCGCGCCAACCCGCCCTGCGGATCGAGCACGAACCACGACTTGTGCTGCTCGGCGATGTCGGTCTGGGAAAACGTTGCGTTGGTCCAGATGCCCGGCTTCAAGCCCTTCTGCCTGATGTAGGCCGCCAGCGCCGGCATGCCGCCAGGAAACTTGTCGTTCGGCTTGAGCCAGTACTCCGGCGCGCCGGTCGCGCGCTGATAGCCATCGTCGATCTGGATGTACTCGTAGCCGAATGGCGCCAGCACGTCCGCGACCGTATCGGCGGTCCTCTTGATATCCGATTCTGTCACCCGGTCGAAAAACGCGAACCACGAGCACCAGCCGACGATGGGATGCGCCCACGTCCGATACGTCCAGGGCTCGAAATGCGACAAGCCGCGATGCTGCTGATAGAAGCGCGGCCTGAAGCGCAGGAGAATCTCGCCGTCCTTCGCCTCGAGCGAGAACGTGCGACGCCCGGAGGCGTCCGTGAGCGGGACCACGCGCACCGCGGTCCGGGGATGGTCATCGACCGAGAGCACCCAATCCCACTGGCGATCGTAGACGGCGTGGTTGCGAAGACTGCGGCTGGGACCGGAGCTGTGCCGCACGATCGGCAGACCGCGCAAAGGCCGGTCGGACTCGGCCGCAAACGCCTGGTCGCTGCCGCTCACCGTGCCCGCCAGTTCGAGCGGCACGCGCCCCGAGCGCGCCGTGAGCGCCACGACCTGGTCCACGGCGGTGCCCGCCCGAACGGCGTTGACCGTGGCCCGCGCCAGCGCGTCCCGGTTCTTGATTCGGCCTTCGAAGATCGTCCCGCCGTGGTAGCGAATCGTGATGGCCTCTCCGGCCATCTCGACGACCGCCGGCTCATTGGGCGGCGGTGGCACCACGCCGGCCGGTTGGACGAGACCAAGCCCGAGGGCAACGGCGGGAACCAGCATCAGGCGCTTGTCCATGGTACAGAGAGCATGGGGCGATTGATCGAACGCGTCAAGAGGCCAGCTGAATCCAGATGAACCCTGTCTTTGGCCCTCCGGGCGCCCTCGAGGCGTCTAAATGGGTGAGGCGTTGAATGTCACCGCACATTGAATCCTGGATCAGCAAGGTCTGCGCTGCGCGCGGAGCCTATCGTCTTCCCGTCCGCGCCGACGCGCTGGCCAGTGAATTCGTCAAGGACGCGCTGGCGCTGCTCTTCCCCCACTTCGCGGCCCAGCGCCGGTGCGATCTGCAGGGCGTGGGCGCCGAACTGGCCCGGCTGCAGGAATCGCTGCGCCACTTCATGCTCGACACCGGGTACGTCGACGATGACGCCACGGCCAGAGCGCGGGCGTTTGTGGACCGATTACCCGCCATTCACGACGCGTTGATGCTGGATGCGAACGCGACCTTCGAGGCCGATCCGGCGGCCTCCAGTGTCGACGAGGTGATCCTCGCCTACCCCGGTTTCTACGCCCTGGCGTGCCATCGCTTTGCGCACGAGCTATGGGCGCACCGAATCGCGCTGCTGCCACGGCTGATCAGCGAGACGGCGCACCGGACCACCGGCATCGACATCCACCCTGGCGCGAATCTCGGGCACGCGATCGCCATCGATCACGGCACGGGGATCGTCATCGGCGAGACCAGCGTGATCGGCGATCGCGTCAGGTTGTACCAGGGCGTCACTCTCGGAGCGCTGAGCGTCCGCAAGACGCTGGCCGGAACCAGACGCCATCCAACCGTCGAGGATGACGTGATCATCTACGCGAATGCCACGATTCTCGGGGGCGACACCATCGTCGGGCACTCGAGCGTCATCGGCGGAAACGTCTGGCTGACGCACAGTGTGCCGCCGTACTCGATAGTCACCAACGCAGCGGTCTCCGAGCGGCCTTCGGCCGAGACCCTTCAGCCGCTCGATGTCGCACTCTGACTCCCAATCGACACTGAGGAACCCGCATGAACGCCCAGACCATTCTCGAGACGATTGGCAACACGCCGCACCTCCGGATTCGCCGCCTGTTCGATCCGCGCGTGGAGGTGTGGATCAAGCTTGAACGCGCCAATCCCGGAGGCAGCATCAAGGACCGCATCGCCCTTTCGATGGTCGAGGACGCCGAGGCGCGCGGCGTGCTGAAGCCGGGGTCCGTCATCATCGAACCGACGTCCGGCAATACCGGCATCGGGCTGGCGATGGTCGCCGCCGTGAAGGGCTATCGGCTCATTCTCGTGATGCCCGAATCGATGTCCATCGAGCGACGCCGGATCATGGCCGCCTACGGCGCCACGCTGGATCTCACGCCTCGCGAAAAAGGCATGAAGGGCGCGATCGAGCGGGCGACGCAGCTGGTGACTGAGACGCCAGGGGCATGGATGCCCCAGCAGTTCGACAACCCGGCGAATGTCGCGGTGCACCAGCGGACGACCGCGCGCGAAATACTCCGGGACTTCCCCGGCGGCCTCGACTACCTCATCACGGGTGTCGGGACGGGTGGCCACATCACCGGCGTTGCCGAGGTGCTCAAGCCCCAGATGCCGCGCCTCAAGGTGTTCGCGGTCGAGCCGGCGAAGTCGGCTGTCATCTCGGGCGGGCCGCCCGCACCGCACAAGCTGCAGGGTATCGGTGCGGGCTTTGTGCCGGCTAACCTCCACCGCGACATCCTCGACGGCGTCATTCAGGTGAGCGAAGAGGACGCGTTCATGTACACCGGCCGCGCCGCCCGGGAGGAAGGCCTCTTTGTTGGAATCTCCTCGGGTGCCTCGCTGGCTGCGGTGGCCTTGAAGCTGCCGGAGATCTCGGACGGCGCGCGCATCCTGACGTTCTGCTACGACACGGGAGAGCGGTACCTGTCGATCGACGGCCTGTTTCCGGCGTGACTGGCGCCGGCAATAGCGATACACTACGCGCTCGTCGATGGTCCGCAGACCTGCTGATCGGAGCGCGTCGTGCCCCTCCCCTCGGTTCGTTGGCTCGAGACAGATGTCCGAGTCGTGCTCGCAACGATTCTGATCGCTGCCGGTGCCGTCGTGTCGGCGCAGTCCGGCGCGACAGGTTCCGTAGCGGGCCACGTCGTCGATCCCAGTGGACTGCGCCTGGCCGGGGTCCGCGCGACGGCGAAGAGCCAGACCGGAGGTCAGACGAGCACCGCGCTCACGGGCAAGGATGGCGCCTACACACTGCCTTCGTTGACACCTGGTATCCACGAGGTGACGTTCGAGCTGGCGGGATTCGAACTCCAGCAGCACAAGGCCACCGTGCGGCCTGGCGCGATCACGACGCTCGATGCGGAACTCGCGATCGCGCACATCCCGGCCACCGTCACCGTCACCCCTGAACCGACGCCCCACAGCATCGATCCCGAACTGCCCCAGGGCTCGAACTTCGGGATCTCAATGCTCGAGCTGATGCCCATGGATGGATCGCTCGAAGCCCGCATCACGCTGGCGCCTGGCGTGAACGCGAGTGGCCCGGGCGGGGCCATCACGATGTCTGGCGCGCCGTCATTCGGCAATCTGTTCCTCATCGACGGGTTTGTGATCAACGAGAACCTCCGCCAGCAAGCGCGACCATTTCTGATTGCGGATGCCCTTCAGGAAACCAGGGTGGCCGCCAGCAGCGTGGCGGCCGAATTCGGCCGCTTTCAGGGCGGCGTCGTCAACAGCGTCACCAAGTCCGGTACCAACAAGCTGGCGGCCTTGTTCCGCCTGGGATTCACCAACGACAGCTGGCGCGCCCTGACGCCGTTTGGCGGCGACCGGACGGTCAACCGGCGCATGCCCACGATCGAGGCCACCATCGGCGGGCCGCTCCGCAAGGACCATCTGTGGTACTTCGGCGCCATCAAGCTCGAGAAGTTCGAGCAGAGCCGCATTCTGCCCTATAGCGGGATCACCTACGTCTACGGAGACACGCAGCAGCGCTACGAGGGGAAGATGACGTGGTCGCCGACGAAACGGCAGACCGCCCGGCTCTACTACTTTCGCGTCGACGACCGGCGCACCCGCGTAGCAACCGGCGTAGTGATGGATCTGGCCAGCCTGTACGACGACACCACCCCGGAGGCCCTCTACGCCGGCAGCTACAACGCCACCATCGGCTCGCGCATGCTCGTCGAGGCGCGGTACTCGAACCGGCAGTTGACGCTGACCGACGTGGGCTCGCAGGTGACGACACTGGCGGGAGGCGGCACGCCAATCTGGGACCGCTCCAGATCGAGCGCCCGATTCAATTCGCCCACCGGCTGCGCTGTCTGCCCAGGCTCCGATGACGCGCGCGACAACAGGAATCTGGCCGCCAAGGTGTGGTTCACGCGTCCGACGCGCACGCGTGGCACGCACGAGGTGACGGCCGGCATCGACGCCTTCCAGGAGACCCGCCGGAACAACAGCTACCAGAGCGGGAGCGGCTTTCGCGTTCTGGCGACGCGCTCGCTCATCGTCGGTGGCCAGGTCTACCCGGTGTTCCTCGCGGACAAGACCACCTGGATCTACTGGGTACCGATCCTGCAGGACGCGGCTGGCAATGACCTGCGCACCTTGTCTGTCTTTTTCGCCGACACGTGGCGGATGAACCGGCACATGACGGCCCGACTGGGCATGCGGTACGACTACAACGCCGACAAGGACAGCCTCGGCGTAGGCGTCGTGCACAATCATGAATTCAGTCCGCGAATGGGGTTTACCTGGGATGTGCGGGGCGATGGCCGATGGCTGGTGAACGCAGCGGTCGCCCGCTACGCGGCGGCGATCAATTCGAACATTGCCGATGCGGCGTCGTCGGGCGGCCGTCCGGCGACGTTCGTGTACGACTACCTTGGCCCCGCCGTCAATGCGACATCAGCGACGGTCGCGTCGGCCGGCGCGCTCAAGACGCTCTTCGACTGGTTCAACGCGAACGGCGGCACGAACCGCGCGGCGCGAAGTGCCCCGAGCATTCCCGGACTCACCAGCCGGATCTCGCCATCGCTCCGACCGCCAAGCGCGATCGAGTGTGCCCTTGGCCTCACACGTCGGCTGGGAGGCAGCGGATCACTGCGCGTGGACGGTGTTTACCGTACATCCGCTGATTTCTACGCGAACCAGCGCGACATGACAACGGGCCGCGTCTCCGATGGGCTCGGCCACGTGTACGACCTGCTGATCGTCACCAACTCGAACGATGTGGCGCGGACCTACGCGGCCGCCAATGCGCTGGCGTCGTACCGGCTGGGGTCGCGAGTCCAGTTGTCGGCCTCGTACACCCTCTCGTGGTCACGTGGCAACGCGGATGGCGAAACCGCCACCAGCGTCGGTCCGGATGCGGCGGCGTACACCGATTACCCGGAGTACCGAGACCCGCGATGGCACTCGCCCACCGGCTGGCTGGCGATCGATCAGCGGCACAAGCTGCGAACGTGGGCGATCATCGACGTTCCCGCGCCACGACCGATCGGTCGCGTGAGCGCCACCATCGTGCAGCGGGTCGACACGGGGCGGCCCTACAGCGCCGCAGGCTACATCAATCCGACCGCGTACGTGGTGAATCCGGGGTACGTCACGCCGCCGACATCGGTGCCGTACTACTTCAGTGGCCGCGGAGAGTATCGCACCGATACGCTCAGCGCGACCGACCTGTCGGTGACCGTCAATCGCACGTTCGGGACGAAGACGAAGGTGCAGCTGTTCTTCCGCGGGCAGTGCATGAATGTGTTCAACCAGGCCGCGGTGATCAATGTCTCCAGGTCGGTGCTTACCCGCAACGACAACACGGCCTACGTCGCGTTCAATCCGTTTACCGACGAGCCGGTCCGCGGAGTGAACTACCAGTTCGGCCCGGACTTCGGCACACCCACAACGCCGAGCGACTACCAGCCGCCGCGGGAGTTCTCGTTTTCCGTCGGATTCCGGTACTGAGACGTCACACCCCTACGATTCCAGGTTGCCGGTGTCGGTCGGCGCAGATGCAGGGGTCGCATCGGCGGCTCGAGACTTGACCGAGGCATAGACCAGCCACACTCCAACCAGCACGAGCGCCAACGGCCACCATCGCGTCACCCACTCCATCGACAACCCGAACGCCGTGTGGAAAAACAACAGGCTGCCATACAACACCAGGCACACGCCGCCAACCATCGAACCGTGCGAACCGCTCACCAGCAAACCGTGCCACTCGGGCGTCTTCTGATCCTCTGGCAAGTCCATCGGCCGCAGGCCCGAGAGCGCCTGGTTATAAAGAGAGGCTCGACGCCCCGCGTCCACCGCGCTGTACAGCCAGGTGAATATCGTCAACATCCCGAGCAGCGGCTGGAACTCACGCAGGCCGAACGAATAGGGGTTTGTCGACACCGTAAAGAGTGCCCCCGCGATCAACACCAGCCTGATTCCCTGCTGGTAATACCCGACGTAGATCTGACCGAGCCCAGGCATCATCGACAGCGCAACGGCCAGCATCGGAAGCTTGCGCCGGGGATCGGCGATGAACCCGGCGTGGCGTTGCTCGCGCGCGACCAGATCTCCAATCGGCGTGTGCCACACTGACGGCGGCGGCTGTTGCTGTTGCGATGCCGGGGGCTGTTGCCCCGCGACCGGTTGCTGCTCATTGATCGTCGTCATCGTTCGGTCCCCATTCGCTTGTCTGCCAGGCTGGAGCCTGGCGATCCCAGGCCCCCCGTCGTTCACATTCCAAGACCCGACCAGCGGCGTTCTCCTGCTGGATAACACGTGCCGGAGCGTTCGGAGGTTCCGTCGCGGCGCGCGGTCGGCTACTGACTGGCACGCACGGGACCCTTCGCGGGTTCGGTCTGGGCTGACGGAGCAGGCGGAGTCGTCTGTGCGCCGACCCAATCGAACAGCCCGCGCAGCCAGTTCCACGATGCCGACCATAGCTGCGACGTGCGTTCGACGAACCAGTTCCAACTCTTCGCGGCACTCTCCTGCTTGCGCTCCACCTCGCGCATCGCGCGCTCGACAAAGGCCGGGATCACCGAGCCAATACCCTGCGACGCCATGCCCTGTTGCCGGCCGCCTGCCGTCCCCGATGCGGTGTCCCCAGCCACCAGCCCGCTGGTGCGTGCGCCCAGCGCGTCGGCGACGAGCCCGGGATTGCCGATGATGATCACCAGCAGCACCGTGGCCAGGTACGCCAGCTCCAGGCTGAGCCGCGGCCGGGCCAGTACGCGATCCCACGTCGAGGCTGCCCGTTCGCCGAACGCCACAGTCCAGGCCCAGCGCTGGGACAGGCCGGCCCACATCGGACGCCGCGCAGAGGATCTCCGGCCAGACGTCGCCGCCACGACATGCGCGGTGAATTCCACGCCCGGCTCGATCTCAGCCAGCGAGGCGAGTCCGTCGCGCGTCTCGGCGAGCGTGCGCTCGATGGCACGGCACTCTTCGCAATGCTCAAGGTGTCCTGCGACCAGTGCCGTGGTCTGCGCGTCGAGCGGCTCGTCGGGCTGGCCGCCGACCAGCGTGAGTGCCCGTTGGCACGCGGACCCCGCTGTTCGGGCCAACACGGCCGACGTCATCGCCCGCCGCTCGGCCGGCGTCATCAAGGTTCGACAAATGATCGGCTGGTGCGGATGCCGTTCCATCGGTCACCACCCTCCTGGCGCCGGCGGGTCGACCGGCTGCGTGAGCGACAACACCTGCTGCGCCAGTTCGATCCGCGCGCGGCTCGTGCGCGACTTGGCCGTGCCAATCGGGATGCGCAGGATCGTCGCCACTTCATCGAGCGATAGTCCATGAATGTCGCGCAGGATGATCGTCTCGCGGCTGATATGCGTCAGGCGACGCAGGGCTTGCCACACCAGCGACCGCCGACGGGTTGCGGTGACCTGGGCCTCGGGGTCCAGACTGCCGCCGGCCAGTTCGGCCGCGGCGTCGAGGCCGACCTCGGTTGCGGCGGTTCTCGCCCGGCGACGACGCAGAAAATCGACTGACAGGTTGCGACTGGTCGCGACCAGCCAGGGCACGAACCCAACGGCTACCGGCCACTGGCGTTTGCTCGAATACAGGCGGACAAAGATGTCCTGTGCCAGATCGCGGGCATCGTCCGGATTTCCCGCATAGGAATAGGCAATCGAGTAGATTCGACCTTGAAACCGGCGGACAAAAGCCTCCCACGCCAGTTCGTCGCCGGCATGACACCGCTCAAGCAGATCGGCCAGTTCCAGTTGCATCACCGCTCTTGCTGATCAAAACGCACGGCGCTCGCCCGAAGTTCCCTGCCCATCCAGCGAGGCGGGCCGACACAGGGGTCGGCCCCTACGAGAGCATCCCGATTCCCGAACCCCGCTTGCCACGCCGAAGCCCGTCGAGAGGGACTGGGCGAAGTCGGGAACCGCCAACCCCAAATCCCCAACCCCGACTACTTCCGATTCCCCCAACTATGGTACCTTGCTGGCATAGGGGGATATCTTGACGACACGAATACCGACATCCATTTTCCTGGTGGCTTTGATTGGAGCCTCCGGGTGTTCGAGTCAGCCTGCCGCCAAAACGGAATCCGCCGCCGAGACTCAGCCGGCGTCGCAGACGGCGGCGCCAGCCTCGGCCCCGGCGCAAGGTCAGGCTCCGGCTGACGGACAGAACGAGGCTCCGCAAGTCATCACCGGCGCGGTCGTCGAGACCATGGACGCCGCGAACTACACCTACGTGCGGGTGAAGTCGAACTCTGGCGACGTCTGGGCCGCAACCGCCCAGTTCAAAGTCGCCGTCGGCGACCGCGTGGTCGTGCCGCTCGAGACTCCGATGTCGAATTTCCACAGCCAGTCGCTCAACCGCGACTTTCCGCTCATCTATTTCGTCGGGCGGATTGGCCTTGAAGGCGAACGCTCGCAGCCGGCCATGATGCCGGCCCACGCGTCGACGCCTGCGGGCGGCCCTGCGGGCCCGCCCCAGGCGGACGCCGCCCAGCCGGTGACCAACGTGGCGCCGGCACCAGGCGGCGTGACCGTCGCGGACGTGTGGGCCAGGCGAAAGACGCTGGGCGGCAAGACGGTCACGATCCGCGGCAAGGTCGTCAAATTCAATGGCGGCATCCTGGGCGTCAACTGGATACATCTCCAGGATGGCACCGGCACAGCCGCGGATGGCACTCACGACATCACGGTCACGTCCCAGGAGGCTGCCAAGGTGGGTGATGTCGTCACCGTCACCGGCAAGATCGCGCTGGACAAGGATCTCGGTTCAGGCTACTCATATCCGGTCATTCTCGAAGGCGCCACCATCGTCCTGAAGTGAGGACCAGGTCCCCGGGTAGCCGCGCGATGTAACCGCCGGCTCCAGCCGTCTGTCTAAACCCGATACACAGGCTGATGAGGCCGGAGTCGACGAGGACCATAGATGGCGACGATCGCACCCGAAACGCCCGCACGGACAGTGACCATCCAGGCGCCGCGATCAGACGGCGAACGCGAGGAAATGACGGCGATTGGCGTCATCAGCGCCGGCGGCCTGACAGCCGCCTCACCGCCATCGCCGGTTGACCCGCCCAGGGGCGCCCCTGGCGATCTCCCGATTGCGAAGACAGCCATCGAAGCTCCCTCGGTCCTCAACGAAGCGTACGACTACGCGAAGCCCGCGTCGTTTACGCGCGGGTTGCGTTTCGACATCGGCGACACGTCGATGCTGCTGATTTCGGGCACGGCCAGCGTGGACGAAGCCGGTCGCACGACGCATGTCGGTGACTTTCGAGCGCAGTTGTGGCGTACGTACCGCAATATCACGGTGCTGCTGGCCTCGGAAGGCGCCACGTGGCACGACATCGTGCGGACGACGTGTTATCTGCGGGACATCGAGCGCGACTACAAGGACTTCAACGAAGTACGGACCGTGTTCTTCACGTGGCTGGGGCTCGACCCGCTGCCCGCCAGCACAGCCATCCAGGCGAGAATCTGTCGCGAGGAC
>Ga0315286_10003739_pt1 | contig 14475 bp, 12 predicted proteins | sample YL17G10_0_MG_FD_205038 | JGI IMG/M metagenome (GOLD analysis project Ga0315286, IMG submission 205038) | Sediment microbial communities from Yellowstone Lake, YNP, Wyoming, USA - YL17G10_0 | ecosystem: Environmental > Aquatic > Freshwater > Lake > Sediment | place: USA: Wyoming | collected...
CCTATCTGTTTGTTATGTTGTCGCCGTCGAAACCAACACCTGTTTTTTTATCCGGGCCGGCCGAAATAAGCCTCGGAAAGCTGTCGCCGGCGGTATATCTGTAATCCAGAACCGTGCCCCACGGGTCATATATCTCGTATATTGGCGGCCCTGGGGCCGGATTGGTGAATTTGTTATGTATTATCTTTTCACTGATATTCTCGAGTATCCTGCGAGAGCCGGGCAGAGAATTAAGCGCCGCGTAGAGTATTTCGCAATTGACGTTCGGATTGGCGTCATTCGCAGCAGGAAACCTGCCCGTAAAGTCGTAATATTCCTGCAGAGCGCTCTCGAGCAGGGCGAAGGTGGCCTTGACGGCCTTTTTCTTGGACTGATTTTCAATGCCGAGGCCGACACCCACCACAATCCCCGCGAGAAGCATAATAACAGCCAGAACAACCAGCATCTCGATAAGGGTGATGCCATAACACGTCGCTCGTCGCTCCCTTCGACAGTGCTCAGGGCAGGCGTCGCTCGTCGCTCGTGTTTTGATATTCGACATTCGACATTCGATATTCATAATTCTCCTGTCTTATGTCTTTTGCCTGTGGTCTTATGCCTGATTGCTTAGTCGCCAAAGTTGCGGATGTCGTCGGGCGTACCGTAAATGCCATCCGCCCCCGCTGAAATCAATATGTATGAGCCAGGTCTGTAAGGCCAGAGCTTGGCTGTGATCTTCGGATCCGTGATGTATCCTGGTGTCACTAATGCCCCGGTTGGACCGTCAATTCCATAGAAATACTGATTGCGGCTTGCAAAAGGCGGCGGAGGCGCGCCTCCGCCGAGGGGATGCAGCTTGCCGTCAGCCGCTTCCTTCAGTGCAACAATCCCGTCATTGTCGTTAATCCTATAGACCGTGCCAATCGTTGTGCCTGAAGTGTCGGCCTTATAGTAAAGGATCGGTGCCCCTGCATTAACGGCCTTCCCGCCCGGAAGCGTTACCTTCGTCCTCCCAAAAACGTCGCAGAGAACATAAGTATCAGGCGCCAGAGGGGCGGTTCTTGCAAACAAGCTGCCCAGCTTAAACGCAGTTTGGGTTCCAAGCTCCAGATACGGCCCTTTCCTCTCCCCGAAGGTGGCATTCCCTCGGACCTTGGCCGGATCATAGGATAAGGTCCCCCCGGCTGCATCAAGCCCATCGGCTACCCATGCCGACTTCGGGTGAAATCCCAACAGGTCCCAGCCTAAGAGCGCTTCGCAGAGCTTCTGAGCGCCGCAATAATTAGTGGGCGGCATCAGCCAGTCCGAGGGTGGATAATCGCCATAGGCGTCGGGGTCCTTAAAGGTCGTCAGAGCCACATCAATGGCAAAAAACTGGCCTTTTTGCTTGGCCTCCATCGCACTTCTCTTCACCGCGGTTACGGCCGGGATAAGCAAGCCGACCAGCAGCGAGATTATCGCCAGAACTGTAAGGAGTTCCACGAGTGTAAGTCCTGATTTTTCACGCTTGCGCTTCACGGCTCAATCCCTTCAATACCCATTAAAGTTAACGGTACAGCTACGGGCCCTCCTCGGCGCCGCTGCAGCCGAGCCACGTCTCGGCAAAGACCGCAAGGTCGAAAAAGTTGATTGCGGCGCGCGGCCTTATATCGTCGCCGTGGAACAAGTTGTATTCATAATCCGGGTCAACCACCCCCAGCCAATACGCAGCAATACCTTCCGTACCGAGCATATCGCCGGGCCATGCGGCGGCGTAATTCGCAAAGTCCCTAAAATCAATGGTCGCGTAGCTGGTCAGGTCGTCCCCGACGCCAGACAAATTGGCCGCATCGTTCGGGTCAACCCCATCGCCCAGCCAGAGACCGGCCAGCAGCTTCAAATCGTTCGCATCGACACAGCAGTCGCGGTTAATATCGCCTTTGAGAAGCGGTGCGCCGCCGCAAAAGAGACTGCAACCGACATTGTCCCACTGCAGCTTGTACATCGACTCTGTCCAAAAATACGAATCCACGTTCATTCTCATGCCGAGCGACAGTGTATGCAGGCCGGCGGTTCTGTACTTGTCCTCCACGGTATAAACCTGCCCGAGATAGACGCCCCTGACGTCCGACCCAACGCTCTTCGACCGCCATACGACGTCACCATCAATCAATAAGACTGCCGAGCATACAGCCGGATCCCACGCGCCAAACGCGGTATCCAGCTTCACATCGAACGTGATTTCGTTAACGGCGGCAAGGTCCATCTGCTGGGAAACCGTCCCCGTATCTCCCGCATACAACTGTACTCTCTTCTTTGAATACAGGGTAAGACTGTAAAAGCCGTCGGTGTGCCAGTCCGTGTATATGTACCCGACGAACTTGCCGGCGGGAATATTGACGGTCCAGCCGTTCGGCTCTTCTACCGAGATGTCATCTATCCGGCCATCGTCCTCAAAGCTCGGGTTCACAATCCCGCAATCCTCGGATCGAGCCAAATTGACGGCCAACAGCATAACCATAATCGCTCCAATCGCCATTACGCTCTTCATCATTGCTTTCTCCGTCCTTCAGATTTTCGCTATCATCAACATCGAGACCGCTCGTCGCCGGCACTGTGCCGGTCGTCCCAACAAACATCATCGCCATGGTTGCCTCAGCAGCAGTGGCTGGCTCCTACCACCCCGCCCCGCTATCCACGTATTTCCAATCAAAATTGCATATATCGTCAGCCGTACCGTACTCGGCGTCGTATCCCGCAGAAATCAGGATATACTTATCCGCATTGAAAGGCCTGGATGTAGTTGTAATCTTGTCACTCAGCGTGTTCTTGTAAAACCTCAGCGGGTTCTTCAGCAGGAAGTCGGAGCCGGGCGGGGCCCCTGGTATCCCGAGGTCAAGCAGCTCCTGGTTGTCATAGAAGTTGTAGATATTGTTCTGATTATCACGAGGCGTCATAGCCCCTGCCAGGCTCGCATCGTGCAGGCTGCCTCTTGTGTCGGCCTTATAATAGAGTATGGGCATCCCGAGCTTTGTCCCGGAAGCAAGCTTGCGTGTATAGACGTCACAGAGGACACGACTGGTCGCCAGGAACGGAGTCGTGGTACTCCATATCTCCCGTATCTCAACGGCGTCGGCGCTCTCGGGCGTCAAATATGGCCGCTTTCTGGACGACAGGTCGGTCGGGTCGTATAAAAGTCTGGTCCCGGTTGCATCCCTGCCGTCCCTTCTGAAAACTGAGTTGGGGTGGAAGCCTAATAAGTCCTGGCCCATCATCGCCTCGCAGAGCTTCATCGCGCCGCAGTAGCTTTCCCCTGTCGGATCCAGCCCGCCCGATTCGGGATAACCGTCGAAGGCGGTGCTGAAAAGCTCGATAGCAGCCTCCAGGCTGTGGAACTGGGCGCTCTGCTTGACTTCCTTGGCGTATATCCTGACCGCGTTCAAAGCCGGCACGAGCAGACCGATGAGAATCACGATAATGCTCATGACGGTCAGCAACTCCACAATGGTAAATGCCGCTTTCCTATTCGATTGTTTGGCGATTGTCTTCATTTTTGTTCTCCTTAAGTATTTTCGGCTTATTTGTGTTTCAGTTTCTTCTCAGACGGTCAACGAAGTAATAATCTTAATCATAGGCAGGAACACCGACAGAAGGATTGTCATAACGACAAGGCCGAGCACAACAATCATAATCGGCTCGAGCATCGACATTAACCCGGCGACCATCACGTCAACCTGCTCGTCGTAGTTGTCGGCCACTTTCAGAAGCATCTTGTCGAGGTCGCCGGTCTCCTCGCCGACGGCAACCATATTGCTGACAATCAGGTCAACCGTTTTTGACTGCTTTAACGGGCTGGCGAAAGTGTCGCCCTGCCTGATGGAATCGTGAACGGTATGGAGCGTATTGGAATACACTTCGTTTCCCGCCGTTTCCGCCGTAACGGTAATAGCGTCGAGGATCGGCACGCCGGCGCTAATCAACGTCCCCAGGGTCCTCGTCCACCGCGTGACCGATATTTTGCCGCTGAGCTGGCCGATCACCGGCAGCTTCAGCTTGATGGTGTCCAGTATCAGCCTGCCGACGCGGCACTTCTTCACAATTCTAAGGAGGAAGATTGTGGCAAACGGGATGCCCACCAAGACGGCCCAGCCGTACCTGTACGCGATCCAGCTGCTTATCGCCAGCACGACCCTTGTCAGCCGTGGCAGGTCCTCGCCCTCGGTCATCTCGGTCAGCACCGCGGTAAAATTCGGTATCACAAAAGTCATCAGCAGCAAAAGAATAATGAAAGCAAAGCTCAAGACCACCGCCGGATAAATCATTGCACTTTTCACTCTTCCCTTGAGCTTCTGGGCCTTCTCCATAAAGTCGGCCACACGCGACAGGATAATATCCAGCACCCCGCCGGTCTCGCCGGCCGCAACCATACTGACAAGCAGCCGATCAAAGGCCCGCGGGAACCTCCCCATCGCCTCGGAGAGTGTTGCCCCCCCCTCGATGTCGTCGCCGACATAACCGATGACCCTTTTGAACGTGCCCGATCTCTGCTGCTCCTCAAGAATCCGCAGCGACCTCAAAATGGGCAGACCCGCGTCCTGAAGCGTTGAAAGCTGTCTGGCGAATTGCGATATATGCTTGACTTTGACCTTACCGCCCGCGCCTCGTCTCCGCGTCGGCCTCACGGCGGCGCCCGCTGCCTTCTTGCCCTCACCGCGAGCACGGACCTTCGTGGGGAAATACCCCATATTCCGTATCTTGCTTATCGCTTCCTTCTGGCTCAGGGCTTCGATCTCGTCCTTTATCTCCACGCCCTGGGCATCTAATGCTGAATATTGAAATGTAGGCATCTTCGACCTCCCTGGGAACCATACTAAACAGCCAGGTTCCACTTCGCAGAGTAAGTCCTGCTATATTTCTTCCATAATCGTTTCCTTGACGACCTCGTCTATCGTGGTGATACCGTCATAGATTGTAGCCAGGCCATTCTCACGGAGCAGCGCCATACCGGCTTTCTGGCCCGCGGACCGCAAAACGCCTGTCGAAGCCTGATTCATAATCAGGTCGCGTATCTCATCATTGAACGTCATAATCTCGAAAATGCCGATCCGGCCCCTGTATCCGGTGCCGTTGCACTTGTCGCAGCCGCGCCCGTAATAGAACTCCTTGTCTTTGACATCCTCCGGCCGTAGTTGCAGCTCCATCAACTGAGTCTCACTTGGCTCAAACGGCGTCTTGCAGCTCTCGCATATCCTCCTGACCAGCCGCTGGGCAACGATTCCCTCGATAGTCGCCGTGAGCAGAAACGGCTCAACACCCAGGTCCAGAAGTCTCGCTATGGAGCTCGGCGCATCGTTTGTGTGCAATGTCGTGAACACCACGTGGCCCGTAAGAGAGGCCTGCGCCGCAATCTCCGCCGTCTCAAAGTCGCGAATCTCACCTACCAATATAATATCAGGGTCCTGACGCAAAATCGAACGCAGACACCTTGCAAACGTCAAGCCGATGGCAGGCTTCATCTGCACCTGTATAAGACCGTCAATGTCATACTCGACCGGGTCTTCGGTAGTGATTATCTTTGTCTCAATGTCGTTGAGCTCCTGCAAGGCCGAATACAGGGTCGTCGTCTTGCCGCATCCGGTCGGACCAGTAACAATGACAATTCCATTAGGCTTTTGAATAAGGCGACGGACTGTCTCATGGTCGTTAGGCCTCAACCCGAGCTTAGCCAAATCAAAGCTCACCTGGCTCCTGTCCAGCACACGCAGCACAACACTCTCTCCGAACATCGTAGGCAAAACGCTCACACGCAAATCAACCGGGTTGCCCTGCACCGTCAGGGATATTCGTCCGTCCTGAGGCAAGCGCCTCTCGGCGATGTCCAGACTCGCCATGACCTTTATACGAGAGCTTAGTGCCGCCGCAATATACTTCGGAGGAGGAATCATTTCGTATAGCACGCCGTCAATACGATAGCGCATCTTGTACTCATCCTCAAACGGCTCAAAGTGAATGTCGGAGGCCTTGTCACGAATCGCCTGCAGCAAAACCAGGTTCAACAGCTTCTTCACAGGATTGGACTCAGACAGCTCCTTTAGCTCATCCAGGTCGATGCTCTGGTTCCTGCCTTCAAACTCCGCCAGGAAGGAGTCGCCCTGTATCTCATCTATCAGCTCATCGATGTTGTCGTCCTGCGTATCCTTGTAGTACTTCGTCAGCGCTCTCTCGAGGGAATCTGCGTCCGTCATCTTTGCCTTGACCTTGAAACCCATCAATGTAGCCAGGTCATCGGTCGCCCGGAAGTTCTCCGGGCTGTCAAGCACAACTGTAAGCTCATTCTCCTGCTGATTATACTCAAGCGGCACGATGTGATACGTCTTGGCCATTTGCGCCGGGACTCTCTGAATAACATCAGAGGGTATATCAATGTTGTCTATATTGACGTATTCCATCCCCCGCTGTGCGGCTAGCGCCATCCGCAACTGGGCTTCATCAACAAGCCCCAGTTCAAGCAGCACCTTGCCGATCTGCACCTTCCCCTGTCGCTGCCCCTGCACCTTAAGACACTCGTGCACCTGCTCCCGGCTGAGGACTCCCATCTTCATCAGAATCCTGCCGACAGTTCTGCCCCGCAACTGGTCAATCGGGGGCATCTTTCGCATTGGTGTCGTTTCTGCCATGTGCGGATTCCTTCAAATTCAACCGACCCTTTAAGCCATTCTTATTATACAACATTAAAACCTGTTTGACAAATAAATTACAGAGTGGACATGTGGTTTTTAGGACTGTGAAGTGGTCTAAATAAGACCGTTTAGGCAACCTCCAACAGCGAATCCACCATCCCCCATCTTCACCAACAATATGCCCATCCCCCCACATCTGAAATGCGACAGGGGGCCATTTACAGAGGTCCGATAACGGGTCAGGCCCGAAGGATAGGCCCCAGGTCCTCCATTTCCTTGACCTCTTCTTCGCGCTTTCCCTTGGCCTTTTTGCTGTGAATTTTGGCCATAGCCTTGTCCTGCAAGGCGCCCGGCTGCCGGCCTTTATCAAGCATCTCCTCAAGGGTGATTTTGCCGGTGTCATACAGATTCCAGAGGTGTTCATCCAGAAGCTGCATGCCGAGCTTTTTGCCCGTCTGTATGCTGGAATCAATTCGGTAGGTCTTATTCTCTCGAATTAGATTGGCAATAGCAGGTGTTACGACCATAAACTCATAAGCGGCGATCCGGCCTTTGCCGGTAGCCAGGGGACAAAGGGCCTGGCTCAGAACTGCTATCAGGTTGCTGCTTAACTGAATGCGAATTTGCTCCTGCTGGTCAACAGGGAAAACGTCAATTATTCTGCTAATGGTGCCGGCGGCGCTCGTGGTATGCACTGTACTAAAGACCAGGTGGCCGGTTTCAGCCGCCCTGACCGCCGCCTCAATCGTCTCCAGGTCCCGCAATTCACCCACCAGAATCACGTCAGGATCCATTCTTAAAACTCGTCTTAATGCCTCTCCAAAACTGGGAACATCAATGCCTACTTCCCGCTGGTTGATAATAGATTTCTTATGTGTGTGATAATACTCTATCGGGTCTTCAACAGTTATAATATGGCGGTCGAAGTTTTCGTTAACATAGTTCACCATACAGGCCAGCGTAGTGGTCTTGCCGCTTCCGGTTGGGCCGGTCACCAGGAACATGCCTCTGGGTCTGCGGCACAGGGCCGCGCATATCCTCGGCAGTCCTATTTCCTCGAACGTCATAATCTTGGTTGGGATTAGGCGCAAAACGAGCGAGATACTGCCCTTCTGCCGAAATATAGAGACGCGAAATCTTGCTGCGTCCCCGAAGGCAAAGCCGAAGTCCGTTCCGCCCTCTTCCTGGAGCTCCTGCTGATTGCGGTCGGGAGTTATGCTCTTCATCAAGGCCGCCGTATCGTCGGGCTCAAGGACCTTCGTTTCGAGCGACCTGAGCCTTCCGTGTATTCTCAATACGGGCGGTCGCCCGGTCACAAGATGTATATCTGAGGCCCCTTGCGAAACACAGGCCTGCAGCAATCTGTCCATATTAACTGTTGCCATTTGATAAACCCTAAAAACTGCGTCTGATTAATCAACGACAGCGCCTTCTGTCTGCGTTGTTTTCGCCACCTCCACCGGCGTTGTGGTCCCTTTGAAGATCTTCAACTTGCCGTCATCCATCAGCGTTCTCATCCCGCTGGCTTTTGCCGCCCTTCTCAGCTCGACGGTGGGCGCCTTCGCAAAGGCCAGCTCCCTGACTTGGGTATTCATCTCAAACATCTCAAAAATGGCGATTCGACCCTTATACCCCGTGCCCTGGCACTGGCTGCACCCGGTGCCTTTGTAAACGGGATGCTTCTGAATATCCTGCGGACTTATGCCCAGAGCTCGCAGGTATTGGGGGTTGGGATTCTCATCGACCACTTTGCATTTCTTGCAGATAATCCGGACAAGCCTCTGGGCCATAATTGCCTGTATCGAGCTGGCCACGAGAAACGGCTTAACACCCATATCGATCAGACGGGTGATCGCGCTGGGGGCGTCATTGGTGTGCAGAGTGCTGAAGACCAGATGCCCCGTCAGAGCCGCCTGAATGGCAATGTCCGCAACGACACCGTCACGAATCTCGCCAATCAGTATTACATTCGGAGCCTGTCGCAGCATCGCCCTGAGTATCTTGTCAAACGTCAGACCTATTTCTTCCTTCACTTGGCACTGATTCATCCCTGTGAAGTTATATTCCACGGGGTCCTCAGCCGTGACGATTTTCTTGTCGGGCTTGTTGATCTCCTGCAGCGCGGCATAGAGCGTTGTGGTCTTGCCGCTTCCAGTCGGGCCTGTCACCAGGAAAATGCCGTTCGGCCTTTTGATTATCTTCTGGAACTCCTCGTAGTTGTCCTGTTCAAAACCGAGCGCCTCGATGCCGATATTGACGGCATCCGGGCGCAAGATTCGCAGCACGACACTTTCTCCGTGGTTCCCGGGCAGGGCCGAAACACGAAAATCGATGTCCTGCCCCCCTATCTCGCGCTTGATACGTCCGTCCTGCGGGAGCCTCTTCTCGGCAATGTCCATACCCGATAGAATCTTAACACGGGTAATCATAGGCGCCTGCATGTTCTTTGGGATGTTGTCCTTTTCGAGACATACGCCATCAACGCGGTATCTGATCCGCACTCTGTCCGCCATCGGCTCAATATGTATATCGCTGGCCCGCATGAAATAGGCGCTGTCTATTATCAGGTTGACAAGCCTGATAATGGGGGCATCCTCGCCCTCGCCTCCCCCGGCCTGGATTCGCAGCGCTTCGGCCTGAAGCTCGTGACCGGCCTCGGCAAGCTCCGCGGCAGTCGCGTCGATGCTGTGTTTGAGCCTGTCGTCTTCTTCCTTGTGAACCTTGTCAAACGACTCCTGGATGTAGGAGCGAATCTTGGTTGGATTTGCGAGATAGCATTCCAGCTCACGGTTCAACCGGAAACGAAGCGTATCCATCGTCTCGATGTCCGACGGATCGCCGATGATCAGCTTTAGCTTGCCGTTATTCACGCCCAGAGGAAGGACCTGATGCCTTTTAATGAGCTCCTGTGGAATGAGCGAGGCCGCATCAGCCGGTATTGGAGCCTTATCAAGGTTTATGTACTGTAGCCCGAACTGCTTGGCGATCGCCTTTGTCAGAGTCTCCTCGTCGATCAGGCCAAGTTCGAGCAGTACCTGGCCAAGACGCTTATTGTTCGTCTTGGAGGCCTTAATCGCCTTGATAAGCGATTCCTTCTCTACGAGCCCGGCCTTGAAAAGTATTTCACCTAAATGTCTGCGCTGCTTCGCCATAATCTCCACGGTATTGTGCAGGCCCCAGTATGCCTATTTTAACATTTTCATCGCAATTAGTCAATCCTTCAATCGCAATCGCAGCATATTTAAGGCCGTTTGAGCAGCTCTGTGTCGTATGGAGTCTCTATCGCCGATAAAACGCCGGCACTTGACCTCATATCCCTCCTCAGAATCAATACAGATATATACCAGTCCGACGGGCTTTTGTTCGGTCGCACCGGTTGGGCCGGCTATACCGGTTATGCCAACTGCAAAATCCGTTCGGGCCTTGGCCCTGGCGCCTCGAGCCATAGCCAGGGCCACCTCCCCGCTGACGGCGCCGTGCAGCTCAATCAACTCGGGAGCCACGCCAAGCTCGCCGGTTTTGGCCGCATTGCTGTACGCAATCCAGCCATGTGTAAAGTACCGGCTCGCTCCCGGAATATCGGTCAGAAGCTCGGCCAAAACCCCTCCCGTGCAGGATTCGGCTAGGGCCAGCGTCTTTCCACGTCTGGTCAGCTCCTGGCCGACCACCTCAGCCAAACCGCTTTCCCCTGTGGTGTAAATCAGGTCTCCAAGCACATTTCGCAGCAATTTCTCGTCCTCATCCGCCATTTGCCGCGCCTCATCCTGGCTCTGAGCCGTTGCGACAATATGCAGGGTAACTACGCCGGACTCCACGGTGCAGTTAACCAGCGGGTTTCTGCCCCTCTGCATAAGCGGGCCGAGCATCTCGGCGATTGCCGATTCGCCCGCCCCAAAGCACCGCAGTTTTCGCACAACCACGGCCTGCCCCGCCGCGAACCGGCGCAGCTCCGGCAGAACCGATTCGGCAAACATCTGCTTCATTTCCGAGGGCACGCCCGGCAAGGCGGCAAACACCCTGCCGTCCGTCTCAGCTATAATACCGGGCGCCGTACCGAGATTGTTGGCCAGTGCCTTTGCCCCGGCGGGTATATACGCCTGAATTCGGTTTTTCTCGGGCATTTCCAGGCCCCGTCCGGCGAAGAAACCCTGTATATTCTGCAGCAGCTCGTCGTGGAATTGCAGCTCACCGCCGAGGAACACCGCAAAGGCCTGACGGGTCAAATCGTCGTCGGTAGGCCCCAGCCCGCCCGTCGCCAGAACAATCTCGCCGTCGGCGCCTGCCAGACTCAGCGCCCGCACAATCGTATCTATCTCATCTCCGACCGTGTGGAAGCTGGCCACCGGCACGCCAACCCAGAGAAGCTCCCTGCCGAGGTATGCTGCATTTGTGTCGATAGTCTGGCCGCTCAGGACTTCGTTGCCGATACTGACAATGCTTGCCTTTTTCATAGAGCCGAGCTCGAATCGACCCGGTAAGCCAAACCAACCTTGCTGCCGCGGATTTCCCGGTTCATGCCCTGGTTTTGCCGCCTGAAACATTAATTACGGTGCCGTGAATATAGGCGGCCCGGTCGGATGCGAGAAAACACACAACATTTGCCACCTCGCTCAGTTTCCCGGCCCTGCCGAGCGGTATAGACGTCTGCTCGTACTTTGCACGCAGCGTCTCGACGGTCACTCCGCGGGCGTAGGCCAGGGCTCGTTCGTACTCCTCGGACCTCAGGGCGGTTGCCTCGACTATACCGGGAGCAACCCCTACAACGCGAACGCCAAACCTGCCCAGCTCTTTGGCCCAGGAGCGAGTCAGGGTATATGCGGCAGCCTTTGTCCCGGCATATACGCTCTGCCCTTCCGAGCCTTCCAGCCCCGATTCGGAGGCCATATTGATTATGACCCCCCCGCCGGCGCGAATCATCACCCGTGCGACCGCCTGGGCGCACAGGAAAAGCCCCTTCTGGTTGACCGATACAACCTTGTCCCAAATCTGCTCCGTCAACTCCTCTTTGCCCGCCGGGTCAACAAGCAGCCGGGGTATAAGTACGCCCGCGTTGTTGACGAGGATATCCACCCGGCCAAAGGCATCCAGCGTCGTTCGAACCATAGCATCGACACTGCTCTTCTTGCTGACGTCGGTCACTACGGCGATGTGGCCGCCCCCGAACTTCTCTTTCAATCCCGCAGCAGCGGCCTTGGCGCCTTTTTCGTCCACGTCCGCCGCCGCCACTCTGACCCCAACCTCGGCCAGACCCTCACAGACAGCCCTGCCAATCCCGGCAGCCCCGCCGGTTACGATCGCCACTTTTCCTTCCAAACCAAGCCAGCTCATCCCGTTCTTCACTCCATATCTGAGCAATCACACAAACTCAGCAGATCATACATCAATCACCGCCTTGATGACACCGTCCCCGTAGGCCGCAACCAAGTCGAATGCTTCGGTTGTTCTGTCAAATTCGAACCGATGCGTAATCATATAGTCAATGCCCGCCTGCCCCGTTGCTATCAGGTCCATCGCCCGCTGGACACAACGATTCTGCCGACGTATGTTTCGAACATCGATCTCTTTTCGCCTGGACTTGCAGATTTCCAACGATATCCGTTCTTCCCTGGGTATCCCCACGAGGACCAACATTCCGCCGGGCTTGAGGATCTCAATCGCCTGGTCCACCGCATCCTGCTGTCCGCAGCACTCGAACACGACATCCAGCCCGAGCGGCTCGGCGCCCGATGTCCCGCCGACACCCTTGCCGACGATGCTGCCGACGATGTCGTCTCTATCCGGGTTGCCGGCCCAGGTAACGCCAACGGCGCCGGCTGCCTCCAGACGCGCATCTATCCTATCGGTAACGTATATTCTCCCCGCCTTCTCGGCTTTGGCTGCCGCCAGGATGCTCAAACCAATCGGCCCCACCCCCAAGATGCCAATTCTGGCGCCCTTGGGCATAGCCGCCCGCTTGACGGAATACACGCCTATTGAGAACGGCTCGCACAGGGTGGCCTGATCGAGCGTGATCCTGTCTTTGGTCGGATAGCAGCACTCCTGCGGCATAACGATATACTCGCACAGACATCCACCGCCCTGGCCGGGGGTGCCGAGAAAACGCACCGCGTGGCAGGTGTTCTCTCTGCCCGTCCGGCATTGATCGCACTTGTTACACGGTGCGGCCGGGTCCACCACAACAGGGTCGCCGATTTTAACGCGGGTAACAGCCGAACCGACGGCTTCGACCGTCGCCGAGCACTCATGCCCTATAATAAAAGGATACTCGACAATCTGCGCCCCGATCCTTCCGGTCTCGTAGTAATGCACATCCGAGCCACACACGCCCACCTTCTCAACTCTCAACAAGACGTCGTCGTCATTCCTAATACTCGGACCGGGCACGTCCATCAGCTCCATCTGCCGCAGACCTGTCAGTACGATTGCTCTCATAGATAAACTGCTCCTGTTTTTTGCCCTTCTAAATGTTGAACCGGAAGTCTATAACATCGCCATCCCGGACAACGTATTCTTTTCCTTCGAGACGTATTTTGCCGGCGGCTTTCAGGGCCTTCTCGCTGCCAAGCTCTTTGAGGTCATCGAAACTGAAGGTCTCGGCCCTTATGAAACCTCGCTTAATATCGGTATGCACCTTGCCGGCTGCGTCATGTGCAATGGTGCCCTGCTTTATGGACCAGGCGCGCACCTCATCCGAACCGACCGTCAGGAAGCTAATCAGCCCCAGTGCCGTATAGCAGCTTTTGACGAATTTGCCCGCTGCGGACTCTGTCACACCCAGCTCAGCCATAAAGTCAGCCCTGCTGTCGGCATCCAACTGCGCCAGCTCGTATGCCAATTTGGCGCAGATTGTGATGACCGGTACGGATTCGTCAATACAGCCGCCCAAGTCATACTTCTTGTCCAACTGCCCCTCGCCCGTATTCACGGCGACTGCAATCGGTTTCAGGGTCAGAAATCCGAACGATTTGATCAACTCGTGTTCGGCCTCAGTTTCAATTACAGAGCTGATCGACTTTTCCGACTCAATTGCCTCGTGCAGCCTCTTATGCAGCGCCAGCTCGGCTTTGTCCTGCGCCTGGGCTTTGGTGGGTTTATGGGACTGTTTTTCGAGCCTTTCTATGCGTGTGGTAACAAGCCCCAGGTCTGCAAGCAGCAGCTCCGTCCTCAATTCCACGAGGTCGCGGACGGGGTCCACCTTATTCCGATAGGCTGGAACGGTCTGGTCCTCAAATGCCCGGACGACCAGGACGAGCATATCGACGGTCCGTATCTGGCCAATCAGCCGCCCTGCTGCGGCTCGCCCGTGCTCGTCGGCGAAGTTCAAGCCCGGCACATCAAGGCAGTCAATGGTTGCATGAGTCGTCTTCTTGGGCTTGTGGTATTCGGTAAGCCAATCCAGCCGCTCATCGGGAACCGGCACTATAGCTTCCTCGATGGCGATTGAGCCGTGGGCGGGCAATGCCTTGCCGCTGACAGCCGATACAATGGTGCTCTTGCCGGATTGTAACAGGCCGAATAAGGCAGCTTTCAATTGTGCAATCCTCTATTTATAAACACTGTTTCCATAGCAATCATAAGCCACAATGGCCGGGAAATCAACTACCTGCAGTTTCCTGACCGCCTCGGCTCCTAAATCCTCGTAGGCGATTACCTCGGCGGCAACAATGTGCCTGCTCAAAAGCGCCCCCGCCCCGCCGATGGTGGCGAGGTGGACGGCGCCATACTGCTTCAGGGCCTGCCTGACCTCTTCGCCGCGATACCCTTTTCCAATCGTGGCCTTGAGGCCGTTGGCGATGAGCATCGGGGCGAAGGCATCCATTCGAGATGAGGTAGTCGG
>Ga0315286_10003740_pt1 | contig 14474 bp, 13 predicted proteins | sample YL17G10_0_MG_FD_205038 | JGI IMG/M metagenome (GOLD analysis project Ga0315286, IMG submission 205038) | Sediment microbial communities from Yellowstone Lake, YNP, Wyoming, USA - YL17G10_0 | ecosystem: Environmental > Aquatic > Freshwater > Lake > Sediment | place: USA: Wyoming | collected...
GTCGAGCGGGATGCCGCTCGCTTTGACGCTTTCCACTTTCATCCCGGCCTTGAGGTCCTTGTCAAGCCGCTCGTAATAGCCCTTGAGCGAAACGCGCCAGTCCTGCCCGCCCTCGCTGATCCGATCGAGCTCCTCCTCCATCTGGGCCGTGAACTTGATCTCCATCAGGTCCTGGAAATTCCGGACGAGGAAATCGGTGATAAACATCCCCAGGTCGGTCGGGACGAACTTGCCCTGGTCTTTGACGACGTAGACGCGGTTCTGGAGGGTGGTGATGATCGGGGCGTACGTCGAAGGCCGTCCGATGCCTTTGGCTTCGAGATCTTTGACCAATGTGCCTTCCGTATAGCGGGCGGGGGGCTGGGTGAAGTTCTGTTTGGGTTCAAGGCCGGTCCCGGCGAGCCGGAGCTTCTCGCCCTCATGCGCCGCGGGCAGGTTTTCTTTTTCGCCGTTCTCCCGGTTGGGATAGAGGTCGAGGTAGCCGGCGAACTTCAGGACCTCGCCCTTGACCGAAAAGAGATATTTCGAGGCCGTGATCTCGAACTCGGTCTCCTCGAGGAGCGCGGCGCTCATCTGCGAGGCGAGGAACCGGTTCCAGACGAGCTGGTACAAGCTGAACTCCTCGCGTTTGAGATAAGGCTTGACGACCTCGGGGGCGAGGTCGGGGGAAGTCGGCCGGATCGCCTCGTGGGCGTCCTGGGCCCGGTTCTTGTTCTTGTAAAAGTGGGGTTTGGCCGGCACGTGCTTCGGGGAAAACCGGGTCTGGATATATTTGAGCGCCCAGGCTTGGGCTTCGTTCGAGACGCGGACCGAATCGGTGCGCATATAGGTAATCAGGCCGACCGGCCCGAGCTCGCCGATGGGCATGCCCTCGTAGAGCTTTTGGGCGATGGACATCGTCCGCTTGACCGGGTAGTGGAGGCGCTGGTAGGCGTCCTGCTGGAGGGTGCTGGTGATGTAGGGCGGCGGCGGAGTTTTCTTCTTTTCCCGGACCTTGATTTTGTTCAGGATGAAGTCGGCCGTCTTGAGGTCGGCCACGATCGCCGTCGCGCCGGCCTCGTTCACGATCTTGGCCTTTTTGCCGTCGATCTTCGTCAGAGCGGCCCGGAACGGCGGCGGATTCGACGCCGAGAGATGGGCGAAGATCGTCCAATACTCTTCCGGGACGAAGGCCTTGATCTCCTTCTCTCGCTCGCAGATGAGGCGCAGGGCGATGGACTGGACCCGGCCGGCGCTCAATCCCCGCCCGACTTTCTTCCACAGAAGCGGGCTGATGAGGTAGCCGACGAGACGATCCAGGATGCGCCGCGTCTGCTGGGCGTTGAACATGTCCCGATCGAGCTTGCCCAAATGTTGGACGGCCTGTTCGACGGCGGGCTGGGTGATCTCGTGAAGCATGACCCGGTAGATGTTCTTGTTCGCCCCTTCGAGCAGGGCGCTCAGATGCCAGCAGATGGCCTCGCCCTCGCGGTCCGGGTCAGCGGCCAGGATGATCGAGCTCGCCTTCGCCGCGGCCTCCTGGAGCTCGGCGACGACCTTGAGCCGCTCGGGGATGACGACATATTGGGGCTCGAACCCGTGTTCCACATCGACGCCCAGCTTGCTTTTGGGCAGGTCGCGGACATGGCCCATGGAAGCCATGACCTTGTAGTCCGAGCCGAGATAACGGTTTATGGTCTTCGCTTTCGCCGGCGATTCGACGATAAAAAGCGCCTTGTCCATCTAAATTCTCCTCACATAATTCATGCCCGGGCTCTGCCTGACCAGTCCCTTGATCTCAAGGGCGAGCAGGAGGACGAGCAGTTCGGAAGCCGACAGGCTTCCTTTTTCGACCAGTTCGTCGATATGGGTGAGCTCGTCCGGCTTCAACCAGTGATATACGGCCGCCTCGCTGTCGGTCATCAAAGGGAGCGGCCGCGTTTCGCCTTCCTTTTGGGCCAAGAGCGTTTCCCGGAGCGGAGAGCCCAGCTCTTCGGCTACATCCTCCCAGCTTTCGACAAGCTTAGCTCCCTTCTTGATCAGCCCGTTCGATCCCCGGCTCATGTCCGACGTGACGTTGCCCGGGACGGCCATGACCTCCCGGCCCTGGTCGAGGGCGAAACCGGCCGTGATGAGCGAGCCGCTCCGCTCGGCGGCCTCGACGACCACGACGGCCTGGGCCAACCCGCTGATGATCCGGTTCCGCCGGGGAAAATTGGCCGCGAAGGGATCCGTGTCCAGGGGAAATTCGGAGAGGGCCGCTCCGCTCTCGGCGAGCTTATCGACGAGCTTGCGGTTCACTCTCGGATAAATATTGTCCAATCCCGATCCTAACACGGCGACTGTCCGTCCTCCTTTAAGAGCTCCCCAATGGGCGGCCGAATCGATGCCCAAGGCGAGCCCGCTCACAACCACTACCCCCCGGGAGGAAAGGTCCTCGGCCAGCCGCTCGGCGACGGCCCTTCCGTAAGGGGAGGGCTTTCGCGTGCCGACGATGGCGACGGCCGGGCCCTGCAGCACCTCCGCGCGCCCTTGAACGTAAAGGACGCAAGGAGGGTCGAATATTTCCTTGAGGTCAGCCGGGTACTCCGTATCCCCAAAGGTTACAAGAGAATAGCCTTTCTTTTGGAGTCTGTCAAATTCTTTATGGGCCCGCTCCATCAAGGCCGGCGAGCGCAGGCGCGCCGCGCGGTCCATGTCGAATCCGAGACGGCAGAGCTCGGCGTCGGGCGCGCGGAAGGCCTCTCGGGGGGAGGGAAACCGGGACAGGATCTTCTGCATGAGCTTCAGATTGTTCCAGAGAGCCAGGTTCAGGGCCAGCCAGGAGAGGCGTCGCTCGTCCATTTTACTCTCGTAATATTAGCGGTTCGAGTCCTGCCACCGAAGGGCTCAAGGTCGTAAAATGGCCTCGCTCCAAATTCGAGTTTTTAAGGCCGTTTCCTCTACGTTCGCTCAGCCGATTCCCGACCTTGGCCTTCAAGCCCGTGAGAGTTGGGGGAGACTCAATAAAATAGACGATCGGCTAAAGGAATAAATATCATTTTGGTCGAAGATATTTGGCAAAGCTTCTTGAATTAAGGCCACCCTGTCGCCGCGTCGACAAAAAACTTCACAGCCGAAAAAGTTGGCAAGGGTACGGCGTTAAAAACCCGAGTCGGGAGCGAGATGGAAGAGAGTTATATTTTTTTTTCGGTCTCGACGACGATGAGCTTGTTGCGGGAAGTCGCGCCTCTGGTGATCGTGACGCAGGAACGGGGCACACGGAAGTATTCGGACAGGAGCTCGATGACTTCGTCATTGGCCCGGCCTTTATCCGGCGCCGCCTTCACCCGGACTTTGAGATCCCTCTCCCCCGTCCTTTCGACGCCCGGCGCGGAAGAGCGCGGCTGGACCTTGACGTTGAATTGGACTTTCAACAGGCTTATTTGATGATGTCTTTGTACTTCAAAAAAACTTTCTTGAGCTGGTCCCTGGTCACAACGTAACCATTGAGGTTCATCGAGATCGTGGAGCGGAGGGGATCGTTGGACTTGAACAGCACGAATTCCCGGACCAGGCCGACCCGGTTCGCCAAAGCCAGCTTGATCGTCACTTCGATCTCTTTGCCCGCGGCGACCCGCAGCGGAAACTTGGCCGGCTTGCCGTCGGCCGCGAAGCTCGCGTTCTGAAGGGCGCATTCGATTTTCAGCTCGAGCTCGCCCCGGTTCTTGATCACGACGCTCGCTTCGAGGTCGTCGCCCTCGATGAGGAGACCGGCGTCATGGGAGTAGCGGTCGAGGTCGATCCGCGGCTGGGGAGGCACGTCCACGGCGGCCGTGACCTTGAGCTGGAGCCGCGGCGCCAGCGGGTCGTCGGAATCCACGTAGATGTATTTCGTCACCTCGCCCTGGTAGCCCCGCGAATTGAAAACGACCTTGACCTTGCCCGATTTGCCCGGTTCGAATTTCGCGGTCTTGTTGTCGTCCTTGTCCGAAACGAGGGCCGCCGTACAGCCGCAGGACGTCTCGACGTTCTTGATGGTCAGAACGGCATCGCCCTCGTTCTTGAAGACAAACTCGAATTTCGGCTCGTCCCCCTGTTTGATCTTGCCGAAATCCTTGGCATCGTCTTTGAAGACGATCTTGGGTTGTTTGGCCGCCTGGGCGAAGACGGCCGAGGCCAGAAGAAGGGCCAAAACGCCCGCCGCGACGGCCATCGTATTCTTGCGCGCTCGTGTCGTCATGTCGGCCTCCCTCTTTCTTAAAAATTACTCCAAATCGTTCAAATAAGCAAGATGCAGCCCAGACTTGCAAAGCGCGGGCCGTTGCGATATAAAAAAACGCCCGGCCGTCCTCTTTTTTCTCAAGGAGACCGGGGTGCGAAAAATGTTCAAAACGAGGCGATCGCTCCCGGCCTCCTTGGCCCTCCTGACGCTCTCCGCGCTCTGCGCTTCCGCTCAAGAAAACCAAAGGGACCGCTTCGAGGTCGGCCTCTATCTCGGCTATGGACGATCGCTGGCCGAGGGACGTTCGATCTATCACCTTGAATGGTTGACGCCCCGCTTCTCGCGCGTCGTCGAGAACGACCTCTTGTCCCTCGATCCCGATCCGGCCTTGTCCGGAAGCGGTTTTCTGTCGTTCTATCCGGTCCGTTTCCTGGGCGTCCAGGCCGGATTCGGATATCTCAAAACCCCCATGGCCGGCTCGTCCGTCTTCGATCTCAGCCCTCCTTCGGGGTCCGCCCCCGCCCGGAACGACCGGTGGGAGGGCTACGGGGAGCTTACCGCCGTCCCCTTGTGTCTCAATCTGGTCGGCCGGACCGGCCCGGCCCAGATCCAGGCCTTCGCCTCCGGAGGGATGGCCGTGTTCCTGAATTCCTTTTTCGCCGGATCCTCGGCCGGCCTCGGCGGAGCGGCGGCGGCCGGCGGAGGAGAGGAAAAGCTCGACGCTTTCAAGGTCCCGGTGACGGTCGAGGACCAGACGTGGACCGCGATCGGAGCCAACTTCGGCGGAGGATTCGACCTCAGGATCGGCAAACGCCTGGCCTTGAGCGCCGAGGTCCGGTATTTTCTATGCCCCGCCAAGGACTTCGGTTGGACCTGGACGCCCGGCGTTTACGAAGGCCTCGGAAAAAACATCCCCGGCCTGAACCTCAGCCGCGAGACGGCCCAACTCGCCGGCCGAAGAACCACGTCCATGACGATCCGCCCCTCGTTCCTTCACTTCTCGGCCGGGATCAAGTTCTTTCTGCCCGGGATCGTCAAAGTCTCGGCGGGGAGCAACAAGCGAACGTCACCCTAAGCGAAACGACGATGTCGTCCAACTTTGGGATTAGCGGATGAGTTCCCTCGAAAGACTCGGGACGACTCAAGGAGTCGCCTGAGCGAAGCGAAGGATCTGACTCGAAGCGTCGTCCCGAGTCTTTCGAGGGATCTCATCCAACCTGCCCGAGGCTAAATGAGATGTTTCTCATCGCTCAACATGACAGCCGAAACATGATATAATCCGGGTTGATACGTTCGCGGCGCCAAATCCCGATTTTTAAATCGGGGTAAAAAGCGCCGCTCAGTATTAACCCTGCGCATACCCCGGGCTTCAGCCCGGGGATTCGAATGGGTTGATGAAGGGCTTATCATGAATAAGAACAAAGCGAGACCGATCGGATGTCTCATGGTTCTTTTCCTTTTCCTCGCGGGCTCACCGAACCTGGGCGCCGCCCCGATCAAAGTGAAGGTCACCGCGGAGCTGGCCAATATCCGGCTCAAACCGTCGATCAGCAGCGTCATCATCCGCCAGATCGCTCAAGGCGAGATCCTCGAGGCCGTCCGGAAGGAAGGCGAATGGTACTTGGTCAAGATCGAACCCGACGAGAGCGGCAACGCCTCCGGTTACGTCCATGAAAGCCTCGTTCTGCCGCTCGAAGAGATCACTCAAACGGGTCGAAAGACGCAGGTCGCGGAGCCCGTCGTGAAACAGGCGGACGAACGGCCTCGGAGAACGGAGGCCGCCGTCCGGGAAACCCCGGCCGCGCCGAGCGGCGAAGGAACGGCCTCGGCCTGGTCGTTCACGATCTCGGCCGGCGGAAATTACGCCGTCGGCGGCGACCTCAACAAGGGCGCCCAAGGCCTGGCCGATTATCTCGGCGCCCAACTGACGGCCGCTTCCAAAACGACGGTCGCCCCCGCCCGCGTGAGCTTCATGTTCGGGGGTGAAGCCACGATTCCTCTTTCGTCGTGGCTTCAGATCGCGTTCGGAGCGGATTATTACAGCAGTTCGAAAAACTCTTTGGTCAGCTACCTTCCGAGCGAGACCACTCCGACGTTCGCGGCCAAACCCCGATTCCAGGCCATCCCCGTCAGCGCAGCCCTGAAACTCCACCCGGTCAAATCGTTCTACCTTAAGCTGGGTGTCGCCTTTTTCCTCGCCAACTGCGGCTATTATTGCCGCTACGAAAACGATCTTTTTTGGCAGGAGTGGAAGGGAGACGCCAAGGCTCAGGGCTTCGGCTACTTCGGAGGCTTGGGTTACGACTGGGCCGTCTCCGAGAGCATCGCCTTGGTGTTCGAAGCCATCGGGCAATATGCGCCGATCAAAGGATTCAGCGGAACGGGAACTTATCAGGATTCCACGCTGAACGATCCGATCTCAGAGGACGGAAAACTCTACGCCTATAACGCCGCCTTGAAGGGCCGGTCCGCCGTCCCGCTGATCATCATCCGCAGCCAGAAACCGGCGGAAGCTTACGTCGAGAACGCCCGCGAGGCCACGATCGATTTCTCGGGCTTATCCCTGCGCCTGGGCGTCAAGATCAAATTGTAGTTCATTTTTTCCGCAGCAGGGCCAGGTGGTAGGCATGCAGGCCCCGAAAAAGGGGCTTCACCCTGACCGTTTCGAAACCGGCCGTCCGCGCTTCCTGTTCAAACTGCCCCTTTTCGATCATTTTGATGTTCGTCCGGCTCTTGTTGAACAGCCGGCGAATCCTCCGCTGCAGCCTGTGGAATCCGTTCGCGCGGTAAAAGGAGACGACGACCCAGCCGGACGATACGCGGAAAAATTCGCGAAGGATGGCCGCCCGGTCCGAAGGATCATGCACATGATGAAAGAACCGGACCGAGAAGATCAGGCCGAAAAAGCCCGGCGGAAAGGGCAGGCCCCGTTTCGCGTCGGCCACGGCTCCGGCAAAACCGCTCTTTCCCTTCGCCCGCCGGACCATCTCCAAAGAAAGATCGCAGTTGACGACGGCCCACCCGGCGCTCCGGAGCAATTCCGTGAACCGGCCGTAGCCGCAGGGGAGGTCCAGGGCCGGAGCTCCCGTCCGCCCGCCGCCTTCGGCCGCCCGGATGATTTTGAAATAGGCCCGGATCATCCGGACCTCCCGGGCGTGGACGATCCGCTGATCGATCCCCCGGTAGCGGCGGCGTTCGTAGTCTTCGACCCCCCGCTCGGTGAATTTGGAGCGCTCGCCGCTAGGGCTTGAAGAAGACATATTTGGGGGTTCCTTCGATCCTGAGCCGGCGGCCTTGGCCGGCCGCCTCGTTTCCGTCCCGGCCGACGATCCTTTCCACCGGCCGGGAGAATTCGTGCTCGAACGGCGGCCCGTTCGTCCAACAGGCCGCGAGTTCTCTCCCCTTTTTTTGGAACAAGAAGATCTCCGCGCCCGCGACATCGGCCCTGCTTATGAACGTGCTTTCGGATAGGATCCCGATCATCGTCCTGAGCGCGGCGAAGCTCGGCCGACGCCGCCAGGCCGCTTCGCGGCTGTCCACAAGACCATAGCCCGGAGCGACGAGCTGCCACCAGAACATTCGCTCAATCAGCCCCGAGGCAAGCCCGAGGATATAATAGCGGACGAGATAATCCGCCTGTTCGTCCTCGGTGACGTTGGGCTTGCCCGAAGCCGGCGAATATTTTCCGGTCCCTTCCAGGGGCCAGTTGAATTCGGTGATCCAGGCCTCGCCCGGTCTCTGCGCGGACCGGTCGGCGACCGCTTTGAAAAGAGCGACCTTCATGGCCGCCGTCCAGCCGAACTGGGCGTTCTCGGGAGCCCCGACGCGGTCCACGTAGAGGAGCGTGCTGATCTTATCGAAAGGCAGCGCCCTCAGCGTCGGGGGATACAAATGGAACTCGAAATCGATCACCGCCGGCCCGAGGAGCTTGAGCCCGTACTTCCCGCGGAGATCGAAGGCGGGCCGGGCCAGCTTCAGGTATTCGGTGTAATCCCAGACGCCCCATTTCGTCCGGTTCCAAGCGTGCCCGATCTCGTAGAACGGGCAGATGTCATGAAAGCGGGCGAAGACGTCCTCCAGGAAACGCGTCCAGGCCGCCGTTTCGAAAACATCCTCGCGCCGTTGAAGAAGGGCGATGGTCAGGCCGATGCCGTTGGAGCGCAGAAGCCGGAGGAATTCTTCATGGACCTCGAGCCGGTCCTTTTCCCAGGACGGGATGCGGACGAGCGTCTGAGTGACGCCGGCCTCTTTCAAGAGGGCCACGACCTCGGCGTTTCTCCCGGCGCACGGCGACGATGAAACGGCGAACATGTCCCGGGCGAACGTCACCGGCCGCCGGTACATTCGTTTCCGATAGCGGCGGTACAAGAAAAGGGCGGGAAGGCCGTCCCGGAGATCGGCCCCGATCATCGAAAAATAGGTCCGCCAGCGCCGGAGATGATGGCCCGTCCGCTCGGACCGCGGCGCGACGTTGTTCGGCTGGTCGGTGAACTCGTTCCACTCGAAGCGAAATTTCATTGGATCTTCAGCCTGCGGGAGATCTTTTTGAGCCGGAGAGCTTTTTTGAATTTGATCCAACCCGAAAAAACGCTCTTATTCAACTTGTACCAAAAAACGAAGGTTTTCATCAGCGGGCGATGTCCCGCCGCGGCATACCGCTCGAGGAAAAAAAGCCGGAGCGCCGGCGGAACGCCGAGACGGATGAGGTTTTTCGCCCGGGCGGCGGGGCCGATATGTCCGCGCGAGCGGACGCGATTGGTGTCGAGGAAGATGAATCGAAACGCGCCGGCGGCCTCTTTGACCAGAACATTTCCGTCCGAGAGATCGCGGTGGAGGATCCCCTTCTCATGGAGGCGGAACAGCGTTTCGGCCAGGGCCGCCAGGAGGGGCCGCAGCGTCTCTTCCGATGACTCTCTGAAAAGACGCCTTATTTCGCGCCCGCCGAAAACGCGTTCGGCGACGAAATAGCCCTGTTCGACGAATCCGCCTTTCCGCTTTTCTAAGAAGGCGATGGGAGAGGGTGTGTCGAAACCGGCCTCCCGGAGGGAGCGGGCGCCGCACCAGGCTTTGGCCGCCTTGGAGGGCAGGACCAGGCTCTTGAGCTTGTTGATCCCCCGAAGACGAAATTCCTTGATGACGATGTCCGCCGGCCCGGCCGAACTGAGCGCGGTCTTCATCGCGACCACCCGGTTCCGTCCTTCCAGCAAGACCTCCGCGCCGGAGGCCTCCAAAAGCTTCCGCGGTTCGGCGAGGAGAGAGAGAAATTCGGGCCCGGCATAAGCGTCCTCGATCCGTCCTTCATACGGCGGCAAGGACAATCGACGGCTTTGCGTCGTCCCGAGTCTTTCGAGGGATCTCATCCGGTCACCCAGCTTCGTCCCAGCCGATAATTAATTATTTCCAGCAGCCTGCGCCCGACGGCCTTCGGGGAATAGTTCTCCCGGACCAGGGCGAATCCCCTGTCGGCGATATCGCCGCGCAGAACGGCGTTATTCTTGAGCTTCAGGACGGCCGCGGCCAGCGATTCCGCCAGCGGTTCATCGCAAAAGAATAGAGTCTCCTCGTGCTTGAAAAATTCTTCCGCGGCCGGCGTCCGGGCCGTGATCAAGGCCTTGCCCATGCCCAGGGACTGGAAGATCTTGTGCGGCACGACCCGCCGCGCCTTGTCGGTCCGGCCGAAGATCCCGAGACAGACATCGGCGGCCTCGATGAGGGCCGGGAGCTGCCCGGCCGGCCGCCAGCCGAGGAATTCCACGTTCGTCAGGCCGGCCGCCGCCTCCCGGACCGCGCCGAGCGTCCGGCCCGAACCGATGAGCTTGAAATGAACGGACGGGTCCTTCGCCGCCGTGATCCTGGCCGCCTCGACGATCACCTCGGCGCCGTGGAGCGGGAGGAACGACCCATAGAATAAAACCTCGAAGCGGCCGGACCGAACGCCCGTCCCGGCCCTGGCGGCATCCCCTCGGGGCCTGAAAAATTCATCGTCATAGCCGAGGGGCAGGACCTCGACCTTGGCCGGTTTCAGCCCGTACGTTTCGCAGTAATAGGCCTTATGGGCCGCCGTATCGGCCAGGATGAGGCCGGCCGAGGCGAACGCCGCCCGGTCGATCTGGAAGTTCCACCAGGCGGCCGGCGCATCGGTCGATCTCCACTGCCAATCGACGATCTTGGTCTCGAAGCGGGCCGCGAGCGGATCGAAGATCACGTTCTTCGCCGTGAGCAGGCCCAGGAAGCCGGCCAAGGGCATGTCCTTCTGGCAGAATTCCGGAACGAAGAGATGATCCGGCGACCTCCTCCGCCCCAGCATGAGCAGAGGATAGCGGACCCAGAATTTGAATCGCGGCGACGTCCGGCACTCCACCACGTCCACACCGTTCAACCGCAGTCCTTTCCGGATGACGGAACTCCGCGGGTAGGCCGGGTCGTACGCGCCAAAGAATGTGATCCTCATGGACGTCACGGACTTCAAAATCCGGTGACACACATCGCGGTGTGTGTCACCGGAAATTCCTCCTGCCGATCATTTTTCGCTTGTAGGTTAATAGACGAAAGGCTTTATGTCAAATACGCGGGAATGACCTCGCCGGCCAAAAAAGCCTGTCCCCGATCAGGATCAAGGAGACAAAGGTGAATCGCCGCTTCCGGGAAAAAGATCAGTTGAACGAATAGCCGGCCAGGACAGTGAAAACCTTGTTCTTAAAATTCTCTATCGTGGAAAACGAAGAAAAGCCGAAGCTATAGCGGACGTCCAATAATATCTTTCCTTTCCCGACGGCAAAATCGATCCCTCCGCCGACGACCAAGCCCAGATCCGTCTTTTTTAAATCTTCGATATCGGTCTCGTCCCCCCCCTCGGCCGTTTCCTCTTTCATTTTAGCGCTCACGTTAACAGCCGCATACGGTCCGACAAAAACGTTAGGCCTCAGCGCGGACTGGGCGGACACGGGGAGAAAGAATTTGACAAGGAGGGGGATATCCACGAAGGTCAAATTGGCCTTAAGCGTAAGATCGGGATCGCCTTTCCACATGGATCCCTTTTGGGAATAAAGGACTTCAGTCTGGATCGCCAGAAGCCAGCTGATTTGGAACGATACGAAGCCTCCGGCCGCGGGACCGATCTTGGTTTTCCAATTTGAGTCGATGTCCGTGCCAACGAGATTGGCGAAATTTGCGCCTCCCTTGATGCCGACGCGGATCAGCCCTTCGGCAAGGACCGAGGCAGGAAGGGCGCACAAAACGATGACGAGAGCGATCATCCCAACGATGGTTTTTTTCAATTCTCTCTCCTTCTAGCCTATATCGCGATATTTATTTATCACAGCTCGAAAGCTCAAGTCAATGTTGACGGGTCGAACGTTGTGAGTTATTCTACGTGAGAGTTAAAGAGATCTTCCCTTGTCCCCGGCCTTAGTCAGGGAAAAGGGACGGAGGAGAGCCGACATGGCGCTTGATCCCAAACTGCTCGAGATCCTGGCCTGCCCCCAGTGCAAAGCGGACGTGAAGCTCACCGCGGACGAGAAGGCGCTGAAATGCGTAAAATGCCATCGCGTCTATCAGATCAAGGACGATATCCCGGTCATGCTGATCGACGAGGCCACGATCGAGCCCGACCGCCCGACCAAGAATTGACCCCGTCCAAGATCCTGATCGTTCGGCTGCGGCGGATCGGCGACGTCGTCATGACGACGCCCGCCCTGGCCCTCCTCAAGCAAAACTTCCCGAAGGCCCGCCTGACCTACCTCGTCGAAGAGCCGTATCGAAGGCTCGTCGAAGGCCATCCCAGCCTGGACCGGGTCGTCGCCATCCCCCCCAAACAGCGGTTCAAGGACTTCGTCCGGCTCATTCGGGAGGTCAGGAAGGAAGGCTACGACATTCTCCTCGATCTCCACGGCGGACCGCGGGCGTCCTGGATCACGTTTTGGAGCGGGGCGAAGTTGAAGGCCGGCTACGCCATCGAAGGCAAGGGATTCCTTTACGATATCCGAGCCTCCCGCAGAGGCGGGAACGGTCCGATCCACAGCGTCCGGAACCACGCCAATCTCGTCCGGGCCCTCGGCGCGGAGTTCGACGATGCGAAAATCCCGGCTCTGTCTCTTCCGGCCGCGAAGCCGGACGAGGTCGAGCGCGTCCGGGCCGTTTTGGGCGAAGGCGGGGCCGGAGAAGGAACGAAACTCGTCGTGCTGCATATCGGGGCCGGGAACCGATTCCGGGACTGGGGAGCGAAGAACATCGCCGCACTCTTGGAGCTGTTGAGCCGCCTCCCGAACGTCAAGATCGCCCTGATCGGGGCGGCCGCGGACCAAAAAGCCCAGGCCGAGATCCTCGAGGCGGCGAGCGGCTCCGCGATCCCTCTAGCCGGCCGGCTGAACCTCATCGAGATCCGGGAATTGATCGGCCGCGCCGCCCTCTTTGTCGGGCCGGACAGCGGCCCGATGCACATCGCCGCGTCCACGGCCGCGCCGATCGTGGCTTATTTCGGCCCGACCCTGCCGGCCCATTTCGCCCCGTGGCGGCCGCATGGCAACAGAACCGTGGTCCTCGAAAAGGACCTCCCCTGCCGCCCCTGCAAGCAGCGGGAATGCCTGACCGATGATTTCCGCTGCCTCCTCACGATCACTCCCAACGAGGTCTTCGCCGCCTGCCGCCCGTTTCTCCTGTGATATAATACCCCGGCATGAAAACGACGCTGCGATCCCTCACGGCCGGCCGAAGCCCTTGGGAAACGGGGCTCATCGCCGCTCTCGCCCTCGCCCTGCTTTTCTCCCAGATCTCGGTTTCTTTCGTCCAGAGCTTCCTCGGGATCGCCCTGGTCGCCTGGATCGTCCTTCTTGTCCGGGAAAAACGTCGATTTGCGTTTCCCGCTTTCTTTTGGCCGCTCCTGGTCTATTCCGCCCTCTCTCTCGTTTCGTCGGCGTTCTCGCGCGACCCGGCAATGAGCTTCAAGGACACGCGCAAGCTTCTCCTTTATATCCTCGTCCCCCTCGTCTTCACCGCCTTCACCCGCCGGGAGGAGATCGAGCTCCTGTTCGCCGCCCTCCTCAGCTCCGGATTCATCAACGCGATCTATTCGATCGCCTACGAGATCTTCAAAGCTTACCCCGGCCAGCGGGTGAAGGGATTCATGGGGCATTACATGACCCAGGCCGGGCTTCTCGTCCTGTTCGGGGCTCTCGCCCAGGGCTTCGTTCTGTTCGGGCGCGGAGCGAAGCGTCTCGTCTGGAGCGCAGGGCTCGTCCTCGCTTCGATCGCCCTGGTCCTGACCTTGACGCGAAGCGGCTGGATCGGGCTGGCCGTGGCTTTATGCGTCGCCCTGTTCCTCTGGAAGCCGAAGACGCTCTTAACCGTGCCCATCCTCGCCGCCTTGTTCTTCTTCCTCAGCCCCCGGCCGGTCAAAGACCGTGTCCTGAGCATGTTCACCGCCCGCGATTCCTCGAACCAGGCCCGCGTCGAATATGTCCGGGCCGGGATCAAGATCGTCGGGGACTATCCCCTCTTCGGGACGGGGCCCGACACCGTCAATATCGTCTTTCAAAACCCGAAGTACGGCCTCGACGAGCTCGCCCGTCAAAACGTCCATCTCCACAACAACATCCTCCAGATCGCGGCGGAGCGCGGGATCGCGGCCCTGCTGGCCTGGCTGGCCTTCCTCGCGGCCGCGTTCGTCTCGCTGGCCCGCTTGATGAAAAAAAAGGACGTCCGGCTGACGCCTTTAGCGGCCGGGGCGCTGGCGGCCTTGGCGGCCTTCACGGCGGCCGGATTCTTCGAGTACAACTTCGGCGATTCGGAGGTCTCGACCCTGCTCCTGTTCCTCATCACCCTCCCGTTCGCCTTGGAGAGGCTAGAGAAAGGAGCGCGGGCTGAAAATTAAAAAGATCCTCGGCCGAATCATCCTCATCGCCTTCCTCGTCTACGTCCTCTGGGCGGGTTGGCAGGTCGTCCGTTTCCAACGATACGAATCGCCGGCCCCCGCTCCGGCGGAGGCAGCGGCCGGGCCCGCTCTGACCGAGATCGAGGGCGCCTATCATATGCATTCGCGCTTCTCGGACGGGCGCGGGACCGTGGATCGGATCGCCAAGGCCGCCGCCGGAGCGGGCCTGGATTTCATCGTCCTCACCGACCACGGCAAACCGAATTTCGCGGCGCTCGACGCCCAGGGCAGGAAAGAGGGCGTTCTCGTCCTGGCCGGATCGGAGATATCGTCCAACCGGGGACATCTGGTCGCCCTGGGATTCGACCGCCCCGACAACGATTTCTCCTTCTCCTCGAACGCCGAGATCGCGGCCCGGGAGAC
>Ga0315286_10003741_pt1 | contig 14472 bp, 10 predicted proteins | sample YL17G10_0_MG_FD_205038 | JGI IMG/M metagenome (GOLD analysis project Ga0315286, IMG submission 205038) | Sediment microbial communities from Yellowstone Lake, YNP, Wyoming, USA - YL17G10_0 | ecosystem: Environmental > Aquatic > Freshwater > Lake > Sediment | place: USA: Wyoming | collected...
AACGGGTCAGGTTGACGATCATCTGGTCCGACTCGACCTGGGCGAAATCCGGGTTCAAGGTGAAATCCAGTTTCACCGTGGGGTTGATAAGGTAATCGAAATCCAATCCGATGTCCGCCGTGGCCGCCGCCCGGCCCTTCCTTTCTTTTTCCGCGCCGCCGCCGGCATACGGCCGGAATTCGAAAACGCGCATCCGGGTCAGGCCTTGAAGGCCGATGAGCGTTCCCGCCCGGTTGACCTGCTCGAGGTTCGAATCACGCGACCAGCCCTGCCAGAGAACCTGCTCACGCTTGCGCCGGATGTTGCGCATGAAATTGATCCCCCATGTCTGTTCGTTCGCCGAGCTGAATTTGAGAGTCGAAAAGGGGATTTTGATCTCGGCGAACCAGCCTTGGTCCGTCCGGGCCGTGGCGACGTACCAGACCCCGTTCCAACTGGAATTGGACTTGCGGCCGTTGTCCATGATGAGAGCGTCGTACTGGGCGGCATTGGGGTTGACGACGAAGTAATAGCCGTTCCGTTTGTCCTGGTAAGTGTCCAGGACGATCTCAAAATCGTCCTCCGCGTCGCGGTCGAAGTCCCACTTCATCTTCTGCGCGATAATTCTGGCTGGCTCGGAATCGAAACACCAGATGCCGATATAGAGCTCGATTCTGTTGAAGAGGACGGCGACCTCGGTCCGTTCCGTCGCCGGCGCGTTCTCGCTGAGCTCGCGCTGGATGAAGTTCGAGATGCGCGGAGCTTTGGCCCAGTCGGCTTCGTCAAGGATGCCGTCCAGCTTGATCGCAGATTCGATCCTTAGGGACTTGAGCACATCAGGCTGGCTGTGCTGGGCGTGAAGCGCAACCGCGCCCGCCACCATCAAAATAGCTCCTGCCAGACGGCCAACGGTTACTCTGATTTTCATGTGAACTTCCTTTGTTCGACAGCGGATGCGCTTATTGTTCGCCAATCTATGCCGCGAACGCCGCAAGGCAAGTTATTACCCGGCGTTCGGAAGGGTCTCGCTCGTGCCCAATCCGGACCCGGGGACTATTCGATGATCTTCCCGGACGGGTCGATCGTTACCCCGATTTTTTTGTCCTTGACCTGGATCTGGAGTTCGAATTGCTTGACGGCTCCCTTGATCAGGGTTTCGGCTGTCAGGATTTTGTATCCCGGGAATTCCTTAGCCAACGCCTGTTGAACGGCCGCCGGGAGGTCGGCGGGGGAGACGGCTTCTTCGATCTCCGTAACTTTCCCCTCGGCCGAATAAATCAGATTGCGCTGCATTTTTCCGTCGAGGCTTTCGACCTCGTAATATGTCACGCCTTTTTCAGTTTCCTTGCTCGTGCCTTTGATCTTGGCGTTTGGATAGGCCGTCTTGAACGCGGCCAGGACGGCTTCCGGAAGGATCTTGAGGTCCGGCGCGGCCTGTTGGCCCTCCGCTTTTTCCGCTTTTTCTCCGGCTTCGGCCTTCTCGTCTTTTTCTTCCTTTTCTCCTTTTTCTTCGTTCTCTTCCTTTTCGCCTTTCTCTTCTTTGGCGACGGCTTCCTTGCCTTCGGTTTTTTCGACCTTCTCCGCCTTGGCCTTGACCTCGGCTTTCTCCGCCGGCGTTTCCTTCGCCTTTTCCTTGCAGCTGATGGCGAAAGCGAAAATGACCGCCACCAGAAGCGCCACGAGACCCTTGAATTTCATCAGATTCTCCTTTCCATGAATATGTCCTGCGGAGGGGAATTCCATCCGCTTAATAGCCCTTTAAACAGGACGACCCTAGATCACGTCCTTCGATCATTTGAAAAAAGATCATTTCGGCAGCACGATCCGGAAAGTACTGCCGTGCGGCACGCGATTTTCCATTTCAAGGCGGCCACCGTTGGCTTCGACCGCCCATTTTGCGATGGCTAAGCCCAGCCCGGTCCCGCCGACGTCCCTCGAACGATCCTTGTCGACGCGATAGAAACGGTCGAAGATGTTGGCCTGGTGCTCGGCGGCGATCCCGGGCCCCGAATCCGACACTTCGATGACGATCCCGGTCGCTCTCTCCATCATCCGCACGGCCAAGACTTCGCCCCGGGGCGTATATTTGATGGCATTATCGAGGATATTCACGAGCGCCCGTCGGAACGTGTCCTCGTCGACGCTGACCCGGAGGTCCCCGGCCAGGTCCGTCGTCAAGTTTTGGCTTTTTTCTTCGGCCATGACGCGCATGTCGTCCACGGCTTTCTCGACGATGGCCGTGACGTTCTGTTCTTTTCGGTTCAGGAGAAGCCGCCCGCTGTCGGCCCGTGTCAAAAGGAGCAGGCTCTCAACCAGGCGCGTCAGATGGGCCGTCTCCTCGAGCATACTGCCGATGCGGTCGCGATAAGCCTCGGCGTCCAGGTTTTCCTGAAGGGCGACTTCCCCCACACTCTGAAGGGCCGTCAACGGCGTACGCAGTTCATGGGACGCGTCCGCGGTAAATCTTTGAAGCCGCTCAAATGCGTCCTGCAGGCGGGCGAGCGTCCGGTTGAAGACCCCCGCCAGCTTGCCGAATTCGTCCAGGGAATTTTCCACGGGGAGGCGTTCGGAAAGATTTTCCGCGCTGATCTTGTCGGCCTTCCGAGCCATGGCCGCGACGGGTTTGAGAAGCCGGCCGGCCATCACATATCCTCCCGCGGAGGCGAGCGCCAGGGCGACGGGGAGGGCCAAGGCGAGGATCATGAACAGCGTGTGGAGCGCCTTCCACACCGTTTCTTCGGCCAGGACGACCGTTAGCAGGCTGTCGTTGGCGAGCCCGCCCGTCGCCGATCGAAATCTCTTCCCCGATCCGGATCGCACGGTCCGATATTTGATGTCGGGCCCATAAACCAGCTCCGGAAGTCCGGCCTTTAGAAAGGCATCGCTCCGGAAAAGGATTTTATTTTCCTGAATGAGCTGGAAAAGCCTGGTGGACCCATCCGGGTCCAATTCGCGCAGGTCGCCGGGCTCTTCGGCGATTTCTCCGGCGATTACGGAAAATTCCGCGTCCAACTGTTGATTCAACTGCCGGAACAATCGGCCCTTCATGAACACATAGACGCCCCCCGAAAAAACAAAGACGATCACGGCGAGAACGAACGTCGACCAGAGGGTCAGCCGCAGACGGACGCTGACCGCCCGGGCGGCCATCAGCTTCTTACCTTCAGGATGAACCCGACGCCGCGGACGGTATGGAGGAGTTTGTTGGCGAACGGCTCATCGATTTTTTTTCGGAGGCGGGCGATATGGACATCGATGACGTTGTCAAGAGGTGTGGCCCTCTGCGTTTCCTGCCAGACGTCCCTGGCCAGCATTTCCCGAGTCACGATGTGCCCTTGATTGCGGAGGAGAAATTCGACGATTTCGAATTCCTTGAGGGTGAGGAACAGCGGCCGCCCGGCGCGAACGGCGGTCCGTCTGCTTGTGTCCATTTCGAGGTCGGCGAGCTTGAGTTTTGAGATTTCGCCGCCCGTGCCCCGCCGGATGAGAGCCTGAATCCTGGCCAGGAGTTCCGGAAAAGCGAACGGCTTGATCAAATAATCATCAGCGCCCGAATTCAGGCCGATGACTTTATCCTCAACGGTGTCTTTGGCCGTCAGGATGAGGACCGGCGTGCTATCGTTCCGGCTCCGCATCGCGCTCAAAATTTCCAATCCATCCCGCCCGGGGAGCATGAGGTCCAGGACGACAAGGTCGAATGTTTGCGCGTTGACCAGGAAAAAACCGTCCTCCCCGGTGGGGGCGATTTCAACGTCAAAGGACTCGGCCTCGAGGCCTTTTCGAAGGGCCTGAGCGACTTTCTTATCGTCTTCGATGACCAGAATTTTCATGGTCGGTTCCGGATTAATATAGCACTTGCAAAGAGGGTTAACCACTGAACTTTTCCTTAAGATTTATTAAGAAAAGGTCCGGGACTGTGAGTATAATCAACGGGAAACTGAAGCGACCTCGCCGAAGGTCAAGATCAGGAGGCGATATGCGGGATCATCACATAGCCAAGCTCTTTGCGGCGCTGTCCGTCTTTGTTCTGGCCCACGCGGTCCCCGGGTATTCACGGAGCTTTGACAATTTCCGGGAGCTGCAAAAATACGATATCGTCTGGGATCGCCCCGGGATCGACTCCAAGGCGTCGATGCCCCTCGGGAACGGCGACATCGGGTTGAACGTTTGGACCGAAGCGAAAACCGGTTCCGTCTGCTTCTACATCAGCAAAACCGACGCCTGGGACGAGAACGGGCGGCTGCTGAAATTGTCGAAAGTGAGGGTCAGGATCGATCCCAATCCGTTCCGTCCCGGCGAACCGTTCCTCCAGAGATTAAGTCTCGCTGAAGCCACCGTCGAGATAGAGGCTGGGAAGGACGAAGGTCAGACCCGATTCCGAATCTGGGCAGACGCCCATCATCCGGTCGTCCGCCTTGAGATGCGCGTCCCCGAACAAGCCTCGGTGACGGCAAGCATCGAGCCTTGGCGGATCAAACCCGAAACCTTGAAAGACGAGCTTGTCAGCGGCCTGAACTATTTCCAGGAGATCTTTGGATCCACCGTCGTCCAGCCCGATGTCGTCCTTGATCTTCCGTCGAACAGAATCGGCTGGTACCACCTCAATCCCGAAACGCCGTCATTCGCCAAGAACCTCAGCATGCAGGGGCTGGATAAGGCTCCAGTCCGGAATCCTCTCAAGGACCGGATTTTCGGCGCGGTCATGGAAGGTGAGGGTTTTTCCAAGCGGGATCATAAAACGCTGGCGGGCCCAAGCGGCGGATCCAAAGAGCTGAATATCCATGTTCTCACGAGCCAACCGGACACGCCGGAGATTTGGCTGAATGCCGTCAATAAGCGGATTAATGACAATGCGGCCATAGGCGCCTCCAAAGCCCGCGCCTCGCATGAGGGATGGTGGCACGGATTTTGGAACAGAAGCTGGATTTATGTCCGTTGCGCCGCGCCCGTCCGGACGGCTCTGGGCCTTGAAAGCGAGGGGGATGTGGTAACCCGGGCCTATCTTCTCCAGCGTTTCGTAAACGCCTGCGCGGGCAGGGGCGCGTATCCCATCAAGTTCAACGGCTCAATCTTTACGGTCGAGGCGGACGGGACGGAAGGATTCGCCGATTACCGCCGTTGGGGGCCCGGCTATTGGTGGCAGAACACCCGGCTTCCATACATGGCCATGCCCGCCGCGGGGGACTTCGACCTCATGCAGCCTTTCTTTAAAATGTATACCGACCTTCTTCCCCTCGGCCGCTATCGCACCAGGCTTTATTTCGGACATGACGGAGTCTATTTCCCGGAGTGCATTTATTTCTGGGGCTCGGTCTTTACAGAGACCTGGGGAGATAAGAATCTCTCCGAGATGGCCGAGCGCATCCAAGCCAGCGGCTGGCACAAGTACGAATGGGTGGGGGGACTGGAAATGGCGACGATGATGTTCGACGCCTATCTCTATACCCAGGACAAAGCGTTCCTCCGCGAAAAGTTCCTGCCGTTCGCGGAGGCCGTCTTGACATTCTTCGAAAAGCATTACGGCCTCGATGAAAAGGGCCGCCTCAAGCTCGTCCCCGCCCAGGCCCTTGAGACCTGGTGGGCTTGCGCCAATCCCATGCCTGAAGTGGCCGGCTTGCATTATCTGGCTCAAGAGTTAATGCGTCTGCCCGGCGGCCTCCTCTCCGATAGCCAAAAGAAACTTGCCGAACGGCTGGCCGCGATTTTGCCTCCGGTCCCGACCCGTGAAGTCGACGGCCGGAAGATGCTGGCGCCGGCGGAGCGCTTCGAGAAAAAACAGAACGTGGAGAATCCCGAACTCTATGCGGTCTATCCGTTCCGGCTTTATGGGATCGGCAAGCCCGACATCGAATTCGCCGTCCGCGCCCTGGACGCCCGCCTTGATCGGGGGCATTTCGGTTGGCGCCAGGACGATCTCTTCATGGCCCTCCTCGGGTTGACCGGCCGGGCGAAGAAGGGGCTGGTGGAGCGGGCGAGCCAGTGGGACAAGAACTTCCGGTTCCCGGCTTTCTGGGGACCCAATTATGACTGGACCCCAGATCAGGATCACGGCGGCGTCCTGGCCAAAACCCTCCAGGTCATGTTGCTACAGTGTGAGGACAAGGCCATCCGCCTTCTCCCGGCCTGGCCGAATGATTGGGATGCGACATTCAAACTCCGGGCGCCTTATGGAACGACCATCGAAGGACAAATCCTCCAAGGGAAGATCGTCAAATTAGCCGTGACGCCGTCGAACCGGAGAAAGGACATCGTCCAGTAAGCGTGGCGGCCGGCGTTTTCAAGCGGGCGTTTTTTGCGAATACACATGCTAAAAGATCTTTCCGGACGCGGTATCCCCGCGCTTCGGCCCAACGGGTGAGCTTCAGATTTGGTTTTTTCATATTTGAATCGTCAGCGCGCGCAGGAGTTTCAGCGGCGTGATCCTTTCATTACCAAACAGCTATCATTATTCTTAGAATGGCCCGGGCTTGGCAACGTCTTTTTTCCGGATTGGCCGTTCGCTAGAGTTTGGAGTGTTCCAGGCTCATCTTGACGATCGCCCCGGAACTGAGGGATCATATTCCTTCGCGATCATCGGGAGTTTCCCGTTCGCCCTCATGAACGCCGAGGTGGAGCGGGCGATCCGGGAGAAAAATAACCACTGCGCGAATTAAAAGAACGCGAACGATAGGAAAGTGACAAACAAAACCGTGAAAGCCAAATATCCTGAAGTTGGGATATGCGGGTTGTCGTGTCGCCTCTGCCCCGCATACAACGCGAAGAAGAGCTGGTGCGGGGGAGGATGCAAGAGCGAAACAAGGATAGCGGTCGGCTGCCCATTCATCACCTGCGCCCTGAAGAGGAAAGGGGTCGAGTTCTGTTGGGAGTGCGGCGAGAGCGACGGATGCGAGAAGTGGAAGAAACATCGAGAGTACGGAAAGCGCGGCGATTCGTTCAAGTGCTACCAGACGCTCGATAGAGATATAGAGTTCATCCGGAAGAACGGTGTATCCGCCTTCGTCAAGGAACAGAAGAGAAGGGAGGCGCTTTTGCGGGCGATGCTGGACGAGTTCAACGACGGGCGCTCGAAGAGCACCTACTGCATCGCGGCCACGGTCATGGATGAAAATGAGCTGAAAGGCGCGATAATCAAGGCAAAGAAGAGGGCCATCGGCTTAGATGTGAAGGAGAGGGCAAGGCTCCTGCACTCGATTCTTGACCGGATCGCAGGAGAGAAAAGATACGTCCTGAAGCTCAGGAAACTAAGGTAAGTCACGACGCGAAGCGAAAGGGGTAAAAAGTCGGGAAGAAGGAATACGTCCGGGAATCGAGGAGAGCCAAGTGATCGGATCGATTCGACCGTGAAATCACGCCGCCAGCCGTCCCGTTCATTGAGAAAATTCTCGAAGTTGGTTATAGTCTAAAGAGTTCCGGCCGGGGTGGCGGAATTGGCAGACGCAAGGGACTTAAAATCCGAAAATGGGGTGTAACGCAAACCCTTTAAAATCATCATATCCACTTGTCTTTATCCGCTCAGACACAAGACTTCATTATCCAAAAAATCGACAATGTTCTTCAAAAGATTTTAACGGACTTTGGCGCTATTGGAAAAATTCGCCGGGCTGTATGAAAGCGAGGCCTACGGGATGGCCCGCGTGGTTTGTGAAAACGGCGGCTTGGTGCTGCGATTGGGGCGGCTGACCTCTCTGCTGAGGCATTCGCAAAGCAACGCTTTTTTTATCGATACGTTCAGCATCTTAAGCAGACTCCCCTTAACGTTCCTCGTCGACAAAAACGGAAACGTCGATGAGATGAGGCTGTCGGGCATCACGGAATTCAAGCGCGTCGGCGAGAAGTCGGTTCTTTCCGGACGATTCGCAAAAGCAAAATCAGGCTGATCCGCGGCATTTTTTCAAAGAGGCCTTCAGCGGCCGGTGGGCTTGCTGGAAACCATGGCGCTCCAGGACCAGCCGGCGGCGTACCAGTTCGCGGTTCCGGAGGTGACCCGCATGCCGTCCGCAGACAATGTGCCGGAATAGCGGCCTTTGTTGCCGTGGCGATAGAAGACGATCTGGTTCCCATTGACCGATTCGATCTCAATGACATCCCGTATGGACCCGTTCCAGACCGCGTCAAAGACATCGGTTCCGCCCCGCCTCGTCCACGTCCCGTCGTAGACGCTTCCCCCGGCCACTTCCTTGACGGTCAGGGTGTTGCCCAGGACTCCACCGAATCGGGACGTGTTGGTGGTCGAAGCCGGTGGCGGCGGTGTCCCCGCGACCCAGACGTAGCTGATATGGAGCTTGGTACGCATGGAGCCAAGCTGCCCGAGGAAGCTGCTGACATGGATGACCATGGTCGCGCCTGGTCCGCCGTTCGGAATGGTCGCCTCACCCTTGCCGTTGCCGACCTGGCCGAACTTGGTGGACACACCGACGAAGTCATTGCCATCGCCGAGCGCGATCGTGCCGCTCCCGCTCGCCGGCATGGCGCGTACCTTGTCGTTGCCCCCGACCACCAGGCTCGCCTCGAACACGACCTTCTGTCCGGGTACCAGCGTCGCCAGATTGGCCTGGGCGCCGAAGGTGAGCGTCGAAGTCGCAAGAAACTGAACTCGGTCGGCGTCGTCAGTCTTGAAGAAACTTTCGATCGAGCCCTTGCCGTCGCCCGGTCCGGCCTGAAACCCCCCGGTCGCCTTCACCTCATACACGTGTCCAGGCAAGGGCTTGAGGGCCGCGTACTCCTCTGCTGTCGGCGTGATCTGATGGCCGTTGTATTTCCAATAGCCCGATGCCGCGAATGCCGGGTGTGGCCCGCTGATCTGGGCGAGAACTACGGCGGCGAGCAAGACGACACCGAGCAGACGGCGGGAAAAAGGCGGGATGCGGGACATGTTGGCGTCAGCGCGAACAGGAAAAATAATTATGTTCATTAATGGATTTTATGCGACTTTGACTGAAATTGCAATAAATGGCTGTGAATTATTAGCGCCAAATCAAATACGCCTTGACAATTGCGAGATTTGTTGGTTAGTTGGCGAAGTTGATTGGGAGACCCGGATGGGTTTTGGGCTGCAGCGTTCGTTCTGGCTTGAGGGAAGCACGGAGGACAAAGCTCGATCCAATTTCCATTCCTCGATACCAAATGCCCCTGTAAAACTTGTGAAAAGCCGGTGAATCTTCTATATTGGGAAAAGACCATTCCGCTGATTGCGCAGAATTTTTCAGGTCATATGCCGGGGTGGCGGAAGTGGCAGACGCAAGGGACTTAAAATCCGAAAATGAGGAGTAAGCTATTTTCTTTATAATCAGCAAATCTTCTTATTTTTCGATGAGGTATATTATATTTTTGTATTCCGTTAGTTGCCGCAAGTTGCCGTTAATTGCCCCACGAATATTCACAAATTATTCACACCGGAAATTTAGGACTTAGTCCTGCGCATTCCCTCCTAAGCCTGGGCAGAGATAATCCATGTAGTTGACCCGATGCTGGCTCTAGAATAAGCTCTACCTTGACCTTTTTCTGTGAGCCGCTCCGGATTCTAGATTTCTTATCAGTAAGCGCTCTTACCTAACCTCTTGAAGCGCGGGTGAGTGAGGAGGGGAGTCCAGACAGGGTCAAGGCGGAGAAGCGGTACGGAAATATCTCCCGTGATGGAAAGTAATTTTTCAATCAGGTCAAAGGCTTTATCGAATTCGGCCACCATGGCGTACACCTGGGCGAGGTCTCTGGCTCTGAATGCTCCTCCCATGAATTCTTTTGAAAGAGGAAGTATCGCGGTAGCTTTCTCTGCGGCAAGAACGGCGTCTTTTTTTCTGCCCAGACCGGCATAGGCTATGCCAAGGGCGCTATAGTAGCGCGAATCCTCGGGTTCTTTCCGAATTTTATTTTCCAGAAATGCGGCCGCGGATTCATATTGGCCTTTTTCCATTTGAGGGTTTTTCATCAGGCCGTAAATCTGGGCCAGGAGCTGAGATTTGGGGACAAAATAAAATTGGTATGAAAAAGCTTCGGACGTGTCCGCGGAAAGGTGCTGAAGGGCTGCGTCGTATTTTCCTTCATAAATATCAACCAGCGCCCAGGAGTAAAGGATGAAATTCGGGTCCGGGACGCGCAGTGTTCGGGACGCTTCTTCCAAGACCTGTCGGGCTTTCTTTGTGTCCCCCTGGTAGAAGGACAGACACGTTTTCCGATAGTATGCCAAGACATATTCAGGGTTCAAGATGAGGGTGCGGTTGAAACACTTCTCTGCTTCTTGATAATCGCGAAGCAAAAGGTAGCTCACACCGAGTTGAAATGGAATATTGATGGACAGGGGGTCCAATTCAGACGCCTTTTTAAGATAGGACTTGGCTTCATCCAATTTCCCCTGTCTTCTTTTGATAAAAGCGATCCCTTCGAGAATCGGTGCGTTCTGCGGCTGTTTTTCCAAGGAAATACTAAAATGTTCCAAGGCTTTCTCATAATCCAATTGGCACCAGTAATAATAATAGCCCAGGGCGGTATGGATTTCAGGGGCTTGTGGATTAAGCCTGGACGCTTTGTCCACAGCGTCTTTAGCTTTGGCCGATCGCCCTGGACTGTGATCATAATGAAAGAAATAATACTTCGCCTGAGCGTGAGCCAGACCGGCAAAAGCCTGGTAAAAGTTTGGATCCAGACTCACGGCTTTTTCATAATTCTCGATGGCCAGCCGTGTCGGTTTCTGATCGTTGGATTGAAAGACGAGGTTATTTCCCCGCAAGTAGTAATCATAGGCCTGCATATTCCGGGTCGGCATGATCTCAAGGGCCCTTTTCTCAGGCTCACGGAGGGCTATCCCTAGCGCGTTGGTGACCTTTTTCGAAATATCGGATTGAACTTGAAACAATGCGACGATCGATTCATCGTAGACATCGGCCCAGACTTGAATTGAATCAGATACCTTGGTCAGGGATGGCACGACACGCACTCGGCCTTGTCCCTCTCCCGGCTTCTGCCAGCGTATGGTTCCGGAAAGTACATAATCCACGTTCAATTCTTTGCCGATCTGCTGGAGAGGTTTGGTCGTTTTTTTATACTGAATGGAGCTGTTTCGGGCGATCACGTTCAAATCAGAAACACTCGCCATCCGGGCGATGATCTCATCCGTGATTCCGTCCGCGAAGTATTCATCCTCAGCGGGACCTATGTTCTCGAACGGCAGGACGGCAAGTCCTTTTTTGCCGGGAACCGCCGAAGGGCGGGGCGGGGCTTTTGTCAGATAATACCCGGCGATGGCCGCCATGACTGCCAGAATCACAAGCGCCGCGATGAGTCTCCACCTCTTCTGGAATGTTTTAGCGGTCTCTTCTGAAGTGAAGGATTCTTTTATGGGAAACACCTGTCCGACTATAGGGATGTCGTCTTCAGCCTTCGACAACTCTGCCATCAATTCTTCTGCGCTCTGAAATCTCCTCTCCTTAGACTTTTCCAGGCAGCGGAGAACGAGGAGACTAAGGTCTTTCGCTATCTGGGGATTGAAATTGTGAGGATCTTGAGGAGGCTCTGTCTTCTGCTTCAGGGCCACGCTGAGAGGCGTATCGCCCTCGAAGGGCACGCGTCCGGTGAGCATCTCGTAGAGGATGACGCCCAGGGAGTAGATGTCCGAGCGAGCGTCCGTCTCCTTCCCCTCGACCTGCTCCGGACTCATATAATCCGGCGTTCCGATGATCGCGTTTTCTCCGGTTAGCCCTTGGGTCTGCAGCGAGCGGGCGATGCCGAAATCCATGATCTTGGCATTTCCCTCTTTATCGATCATGATGTTTTGGGGCTTGAGATCGCGGTGGATGATTCCGAGCTTGTGAGCTTCCGCCAGGCCATCGGAGATCTGGAGGACGATGGACACAGCCGTTCCGGGCGCGAGATGCTTCGTCCTGCGGATCAGGCTCTTGAGATCCTCGCCGCGGACATATTCCATGGTGAGATACAGGGTCTGCCCGTCCTCGTTCAAGTCGTGCATCCGGCAGACGTTTTTATGGGTGATCTTGCGGGCGATCTTAATCTCGTTGCGGAAGCGCTCCACGATTCTTGTGTCCGCGGCGATCTCAGGCTTGATCAGCTTGAGGGCGACCTCTTCCTCCATCTTTTTATCGAAAGCCCGAAAAACCCTGCCCATTCCGCCGACGCCTAGTTCTTCGATGATTTCATACCGGCCTGCGAAAACAAGCCCCCGGGTGAGCTCCTCCGCGTTTGTACCCATGGTCATGGTGAATGAGGGGCTGATCGAGGAATCGAGCCGAGTGGCGCACTCGGCGCAGTACTTTGAATTTTGAGGATTATCGGTCTGACACTTGGGGCATTTCATGCCATGATTATCTTGAAGCTGGCCGGGAGAATACTCTTTAATAATAATGATGTCAAATGGGATCGGGCAGGTTTATCTCCAAGGCATAGGCTTTCCCTTACCCGAACCCCGCAGCCCAAGTGCCGAAGCGTTTCTCATCTTGGACTGTTGTCTTGCCTTGAGAAAACAACTGAAATCTTTTATATTGAGGGCATGACTTAAGCTGATTATTCGAGGTTCGACGCCCATCCGGCCGGGGTGGCGGAAGTGGCAGACGCAAGGGACTTAAAATCCGAAAACGAAGATTAGGTTATTTTCTTTATTATCAGCATAACTTCTTATTTTTCAACGTGTTATTATTATGTTTTTTTCTTCTGCTAGTTGCCGCATGTTGCCGATAATTGCCGCATGAATATTCACATATTATTCACACCTAGAATAGGTTTTTCCTTATATCCAACCATATCGAATTAAAGTTTTACTTACTCTCCAAGCAAATAAGCCAGCTAGTCCAATCAATCCAAGAGTCAGAACCGGGTTGAAAGCAGAATAGACTTGAATTCCCAGAATGATAATGGTGATCACGATGAACAGACAGAAGGTCGCCATTCGCTTGCGCTGAACTCGATGTTTTTTTAGTTCTGAGAATAGGCTGTCCGGGAGAGGAGTGTCAGGACCACATCTGGTGAGTAATTTTTCAATTGCTGGCTGCAATTTGAAATGAACATACGAAAGCAGTGCCATCAGCGTAATCAACAATATCGTCTTAAGAACGATAATCCAATTGGACCAAAGTGCTTTGATACCTAATGGCCCAAAGACTAAAAGCAGGACTCCGGTCAGAAAGACGGTGGACTGGAATGTATAACACCGATAAGCTCCGTGCTTTATGATGTTTTCCATATAGCGATCAACGGAATAATTAAAAGATGAGCTGAAAAAAGCCCGCTCGTTAACCACGATAAGATTAAACAGTGGCACCGACATAAAGATAAAGCTCATGACATGCAAAAATTTTAATAGATCATAAAGAATGTTCATTCATCGCCTCCTTGCGCGGTCATGACGACTCTCTTTTTCGATAATTATTATGACATGAATTCTGCATTTTATCCTTTAAGTCCTCTTAAGACGACAAAACCACCTTGTCCATGACCTTCTCTGATAGGACCGGGAACTGCCATCTCAGCCGGGTTAGTAAAAATAGTTTGGCACGATTGAATATCAACGAAACCCGCTTTTTGAAGAAATTCGATGACCTATTGCCCGGAGAAACTTGAGCGAACTGATCAAAAGCCGTACCCTGATGCTCGCTTTCACTCAATAATCTTCAGAAAGACCTTTCGTTCATAATAGTTCCCAAGCATTCCTTTTTTTGCATCGCCTTTGATGGCTTCGCCCTTTGTCAGCATAACTTGCAATTGCAGGTCAGAATCCTTGGCATCGTCGAGCGGCTGAAAAGTCATGGGCAGAACGGAAATCTTTGCTCCCTCGAATCCAGGCAAATGATCGCCGACTAAACGGCATGCCATCTGGAGATTCACGGCCCAGCCCGGCGCGAATTTTGAAAGAGAATTTGATCCTATCCTCGCCGGATCGATATAGGTCCAGGCGTTTCGGTATGGAGGGGCCGTCTCATCATCTTTAGCGCGGCCGATGACGGTGAGAAGCGTTTTCGATTGCCCCCGTTTTACCTCGATTATAAAAGTGCCGTCTGCTTGTCGCAAAGATTTCAACGTTTCTTTGTCAAGGATGTCGATTATTGTCTTCTCCGATTCGGACCACGGCCCGTTATTGATATGACAGATCATACATGATTTTGCTTTTCCCAGAATTCCGACTGCCGGGGGATAAGAAAATGTCCTTGCGGCAATAACAGGAATCAAAAAAAATCCTAAGGCTAAAATGTTTCGCGCTTTCATCTTGCGCCTCCTTTTTACAGCCTCTTGTGATCTTGCCACAAACAGGCATCTGACCTGTTTGTGGCAGTAGCTAAAAAGTCATATTTGTTGCTAAAAGTGCCCTTGCCAATCTCAGGGCGTTCCACGGTTTTTCAATTCCATACGGAGCGTCATTGATTATGATCGTCATCGTTTCCATTTCTTTAAGGTTTCCTTATTTTCTTCCAACTGCTCGAATAAAACCTCTCTCATCAGGTCACAGGCCTTAACGATTTTTGGATTTGCAATTCGATAGAAAACGCCCAATCC
>Ga0315286_10003743_pt1 | contig 14465 bp, 12 predicted proteins | sample YL17G10_0_MG_FD_205038 | JGI IMG/M metagenome (GOLD analysis project Ga0315286, IMG submission 205038) | Sediment microbial communities from Yellowstone Lake, YNP, Wyoming, USA - YL17G10_0 | ecosystem: Environmental > Aquatic > Freshwater > Lake > Sediment | place: USA: Wyoming | collected...
CGGAGCAGAACATTCCATTGGATAGTTTCCAGCTACGAACCCTGACGGGAAGATTATCTTCAGGGCGTTGGGCGCATCCGGCGTACCCGTCCCCGATGCGATACTTACCGACGCTCCGTTTGATCCGGAGCAATTGAATCCGCCCTCGTTGAGTGCATTAAAGTGCGAGTCGGCAACTACCGCAGCCCACGCAAGCGCAGGCATAAGAACCAGTAAAAGTACAAAGAGAAAGACATTTCTTTTCAAAGGTTTCCTCCTACTGAGCATCGTTTGGTATACAGGGTAACAAAAAATATCTGACCCGTATTTATTATTATAACATAAACGCAATTTTAGTGCCAAATTATTTTCCTTTAAAAAACGATCGATTAACAAAAAGAGTGTTAACGTCAAGTACAGTTATGAAAGGACAACTCACAATGATGTAATTACAACAAATATCGCCTATTTTAGGAAACGTACGGTTTAACGTCTCCCCGGAGGCAAATAGGTAACTGCTGTGCCTTCATGGGGCCTTCGAGTCGGTTCTGGTTGGATAGATCCATCATTTCATCAGGTTCAACACGTCAAGCCTTGACGAAGATGACTTCGTCCTTCAACAGGCGGTGTGACATCCTTGCAGGGGCGTCATTTATTTGTCCGGAAGACATCCCGATGCAACGCCAGGTCGAACAGGGAGACCGCCCTTGCCCAACCGAAACAAAGATACAGAATGGTCAACAAGGATACCCGGTCGATTTGTCCCCGGTATCTGTTCGCCGCATACAAGAAAGCGGGGATGACCTGGAAGAATAAAAACAACAATGTCAAAAGGATGTAATGCCGGGTGGCTGGTAACATCAATAAATAGCATGTCGTCAAGAACAGGTAGAAGATCGCAAGCATGAGAGGTTTGGATTTCCACGGTTTCCCGAGGTACCTTGACATTCCTTTTCCATGCCAGCGCATCCGTTGAAAGAATGAGGCGATATCTTTTGGATACCCGTGATGGATCGCCTTGATGTCGGCGTTTTTAAGAATAATTGCGGAATGTTTCAACCGGGCGTCTTCGCAAAGTTTCTCCTCTTCGCCGGTTTCGTAGGACGTGTCGAATCCCCCCAGCCACTTCATCATCTCCCGATGAAGAATCATGTTCCCCGCATTTATATATTTCGTATCCGCGGTATCCCGCAGGATGAGCTGCTCGTACCAGACACTCTCTATCCATGTGGGATTTTCCGGCACCAGGTAAGTCGAACCTGTGATGATCCTTTTCGTGTCCGTCCCTTTCCCGTTCAACGCTTCGATAAATCCGACTACCGTATTTCCCCAGTGCCGGTCCAGCTCCACATCCGCATCGACGAATGCTATCCATTCCTTGGTGCTGTTTTCAACGCCGAAATTCCTGAGCCCGGAGATGGACAACCCGGGACGAACATGGTATTTGATTTTCAATCCATAGCTATCCAATATACTCATCGTTTTATCCGTAGATCCGTTATCCACCACCACAATTTCCATGTCCAGGGACGCGGATTCCTGCCGGAGCAGGGAATCGATGCACAAGGATATGTATTTCTCCTCGTTTTTACAGGGGACGATTACGGATAACCCCAACATTGTTTGGTCTCCGTGTTAAAGCGATCGGTGAATGATTCTTGCCGCAAGGGTTGCGTCGTACGTTTCCGAGGTGAAGGCGGAATATATATCCACCGGTTTTCTTCCAGGGAGGAGCATTCGTTGAAGAAGTTTCAGCGGAGGAGAGATGGCGCGCAGGATGAAGAAGGGAAATCCCACCGCTTTCAGGTCCGGCCTTCCCTTCAGAAGATGCGATACAAGTTCTCCTCTCCTGGGGGCATCCGGCTCGACAAGGTTCAGGACGGGCGGCATGGCTTCGAAATCGTCGGCGTATGCGCGGATCACATTCGCCGCCGTCCGTACGTCGCACAGGCTGAGACGGCTTTTTTTGCTGCCGATATACACGTAGGTCCTTCCCACTTCCCTCCCCAATCTGCCGGGGGGTTCAAAGGCCTCATAGTCCACCAGCGGCCCAGGACGGATGATACGTATTTCGACGCCCAGTTTTTTACCGGACTCCTTTGCAAGGACCTCCGATTCCGCCTTCCCCCACACGTAGGGCCCCTTGCTCTCGCTGTCGGGCACGAGAGGTGTGGTTTCATCTACCGGCCTTCCCGTTTCGCGGCTGGATTGCAGGACGGCGATGCTGCTGATGTGCAGGAATTTGGTGACACCTGCCCTTGCCGTCGCCTCGAGGAAGTTTTGCGTCGCCTCGATCGAGTTTCGGACATGCGCCTCTTTCCCGCCCGCGGTTTCCGCTGCGCAGTGGATCACCAGGGAGATCCCCTTGAACAGATCCGGCGAAATATCCCTGCTGAGATCCCCAACCGCATACTCCACCCCGGGAACCCTTAATGCTGCGGGCGGAACGCTTCGGGAAACCACACGGGTAAGCACATTCCTTTCCCGTATCCTGGACGACACGACTTTCCCAAGGAAACCCGTGCCTCCCGAAATCAACACTCCGCCCTTCGTATCATCCACGGGCTGAAGCCGTGATTCCAGTTCCTTGAGCGAGGCGTCAGCCCTGGCGTTTTCAACGGCTTCCGCCGCCTTCAATTTCTGATGGGCCACCTCGCATATGCCCACGGTTTCAATAATGGACGGATAACTTATTGGAGGGTCGTTGCCCAGACGCACGCTCTCATAAAATGCGTAGATGATTTCGGCGAGACCGGGATAGCTTTTCTGTTTCTTCAATACCCGGGCGAAAAGCGCCCGCGTTGTTTTCGTAGCCGTTTGCCAGGCATGACTATATGGGTTGATGACTTTCGATATCCCCGAGGTCCCGGGACCCGGAAGCGTCACCACGGTGCCGCGGACGAAATCCGCAAGCAGGCATCCGTTGCTGCCCACAACCCGGACGTACGATTCCACGGGCCGCCCTTGCAACGTGACCACCAAATTGCCGGCTACGCCTCCGCATTGGAAAATCCCCCGGACCCATCCGTTGGCGGACACCGCCAGCGCCTGTGTCTCCACCGGGACATCCTCTCCATGGGGGGAGATCCCTTTCATGAAGTGCAGAAGGAGATAAACGGGGTGTGGAAGGATATCGACCAGTTGATCCAGGGGGGAAATGGTGCTCCTTCCGTCCATTGCCCGCCTTACCGGCCTGAAGGAGAAGTAACTTTCAACATATAATATTTTACCGATATTCTTCAGGAATTCATGAGCCCGCAACGCCGGGGATTCGTACAGCAGCTGGTGCCCGGCGCAGATCCTGCGCCCCGTTTCCTTCGCCAGGTTGATCATATTCACGGCATCGATTGAAGTCAGGGCGAACGGCTTCTCCACGTAGACATGCGCTCCCCCGGAGAGCGCCATGGAAGCCAGGGCGAAATGTGTTCCAGGTGGTGTACACACATGTACGATGTCCGGCGCGCTCTTCTGGAGGAGTTCCTCTCCTCCCGGGAAGACGAGTACGTCTGATCCGAGGGTTTCGCGCAACTTTGCAGGATCCGCCTCGGGGTCGGCAATGGCTACGAGCTTCGCATTTTCCTGGAGAGCGATCGCCTTTGCATGGTGCAACGCCATTTTTCCGGCGCCGAACAGCGCGACGCGTAAAACCTTATTAGGAAGTTTCCCTGTATTCAAGATCGATTCACCTTTTCGTTGGTATCCACATGTTGATCCGGACGGTCTTTTATCATTGAATCGTAAAGACGACTGTAATCCTCCGCCATTCTTCTTGCAGAATACTTCTCATTTACAAGTTTATAACCCTCTTCTGCCATCTCCCTTGTTTTCTCCGGATTGTTCAACATTTTTTCCATGCCGTTTTTCAAAGATTGTACATCCCCTGCTGGAACAAGATAACCGGTGACGCCATTTATTACTATATTTGGGATACCCCCGACATCCGTTGCCAAAACAGGAACTTTAAATAACATGGCTTCCAATAACACATACGGTAGTCCTTCCGTTAAAGATGGCAAAACAAGATAGTCTATATTCCTGTATACATACATCATATCTTTCCTTACTCCGCACAAAAAAACCCTGTCCTCTAACTTTAAATCAATTATCTGCTTTCGAATTTCTTCTTCGGATGGCCCTTCTCCTATTATCAGAGCAACACTCGTGGGGTAATTTTTTTTTATTTCGGAAAATGCGTTAATGAAATATCGATGTGCCTTATCCGGGAAAAGCCTGCCAATAACCGCGAATACCTTATTCGTGTTATTTATGGAAAAATAATTATCATTCTGTGTTCTGTCAGCGTCATAATAATAGAGTGATTCATCTATACCGTTTTCCACAATAACCACTTTTCCCTGTTTAATATTTTTTTTTAACAATTTATCATAAATTTCACGCGATACTGCAACAATATAGTCATAAAACCTGTACGTAAACGTTTCGTCCATATATACATAAAATTTTTTCACTATGGAATCTCTTGTTGTGCCTCCAGCTGTCAAAATCCGTTTCATACCAAGGTTTTTCGATGCGATCAACCCGTACAGGTTCGACTTGAAATCATGCGAGTGCAATATTTTTACATGGTGGTTTTTCAGTATGTCCCTGATTTTTTTAATGGATGAAAAATCCATTTTTCTATTAACATCCACTGAAATAACATTCACTCCAATCTCTTCTGCTTTCTTCTTCAATAAATCGCTTTTCCCATCACGGGACCTCAGGCATATAAGAATCATTTTATATCTCTTATCGGTATTTTTCCCTATGGTAAGTATGACTCGTTCGGCACCAAAGATACCGCCGCTATCTCGAATATGGGCGATGAAAATTTTATCCATTGTGTTTTAAGAATCTATCTGCTTTTGGAAACTGACCAGAAAATTTTTAACACCTGGATACGTGATGAACTGTTCCAGTCTGGAGGGGGAATTTTCCGGGAGGAGCTATTTCTGTTTCTATTTCCGATGGAATGATTGCATCCATGCTTCTTCGTACAGACACTTGTAGTTTTCGAACATTTTCTTTGTTGTAAAATTCTCCCTGACCAACTTAAGTCCTTCCTCCCCAAAGGTGCGCTGTAGAGAGGGGTTCCTGATCAGCTCCAATATTTTTTCGGCAAGTTTTTCGGGATTACCAAGCGGAACCAGAAAACCGTGTTTTCCATCGGTGATTATTTCCTCTGGCCCACCACATCTGGTAGCTACAACGGGCTTCGATGAGGCAAGCGCTTCCAGGGTGGCGATGGAAAAGGTTTCTTCATTTGAAGGCAAAACGAATATGTCGATCAGATGCATGAGTTGTGGAATATCCTCATTAAATCCGAGGAATCGGAAACGGTCGGTTAAACGAAGACGCTTTACCTCCTCCTGGAGAATACTCGAATAGTCCGTTTTTTTTCCGATGACGACAAAATTCGCTCCATCGAATTCGTCCACGATTAAGCGTGCCGCGCGGATCAGATGGATGTGCCCCTTGACCGGGTAGAGATTTCCGATTGCACCGATGACGATCCCGTTCAGTCCGAATTCGTGCTTCAAGCGGTTTGATATTTCTTCTTCACATGGGAAGAAGCGGTCGACATCCACGCCGTTAAAGATGACCGAAATATCGGAGGGGATGACCTTGATTTTTTCGATTAAATACTTCTTTAAATTTTTCGAAACCGCTACGATCCGGAACGCACATCGGCCAACGAATCTATAAGCAGACCTTCGCCGCCACTTATCGATGTAATATCTTTTCCCGTGAATGGTCGCAATAATGGGACATCTCGTCACCATCGAGGCTGCGGTACCATACGTGTTCATCAGGAACTCATGGGAATGGATGAGATCGATTTTTTTCTCACGGATGATCCGGACAAGTTTCAAGAGGAAGCGTAGATCAATAGATTTATTATTTTCAATGACAATGCACTCTACCCCGACTTCCGATAGTTTCTTCGTTAACCAATCAGATTTCAGTGTAACGACAAACACGTGATGCCCCTCATTCCGTAAGTGGTCGCACAAATCAACGACAACTTGTTCGGCACCGCCCCCCATGTAAGATTCTATTAATTGAAGAATGTTTTTTTTTCGATTCAATTTCCGAAACCGTGAACTTTCTTTTTATATTTTCCAAGAAATTCCAGAATCCCAAGGGGAGAATATGAAAAAAGTAGTGTCGAAAAAGATTTAAATAGGATCGGCTTGTATTTCATGCTGTATAATGCGTATTTCCTGGCATTTGCACGATCAAGTTCGCTTAAATAGTAATATGCTAACCGGGCATAGTGTTTGCCGAGAATCGTTCTATAAAGAGCATTCTTGCTGAATCGAAAGTCGTCATCCTTTTCATAAATGTCTTCGAGTGTCTTGATCGTGTTGATGATCAATTGAGGAGTGTTTTTATTTCCGGAAAGACTCCCGCCACCGCCAATCCGATATTCCGCGGTTACCGCATCGAGATATGCGACAGGAAAATGGCGAGCGAAATGCAGATGGAAATATTGATCCGTTGCACATCGGAATTCTTCGTTCCAAAGGAGTCCGATCTTGTCGATGCATTCCCTTTTAAACAACGCCGTACTTGGCAGGATAAAATTCCCTTTGCACAAATGATAATATACGTCTCCGAAATAAAGCGTGTGTTGTGAACCTCCCGGGCCGGCACCGTCGATCCAATTTGTGCGCTTTCCCTGGAATATTTTATCGATGCTTAATCCATAATCCTGAAATACGGCGAATGCATCTTGCTCGTATCGATCTTTTACGATATTGCCCTCCATGTCGATCCGGGAAAAATCAGTGAATACCAATCCAATATCTTTAACTTTATGAAAACATTCGATCTGTAATTTTAATTTCCTTGGATGCCACAGGTCGTCTGCATCCAGAAATGCCAAGTATTCTCCTTTAGAGTAACCCATCCCGATGTTTCGTGCCTTTGACGTTCCTTCATTCTTTTTGCGAATACAATTTACATTTTTTCCGAATTGTATTAATTTTTCTTGAGTGTCGTCTGTCGAACCGTCGTCTACAACAATAATTTCAACGTTTTTATACGTCTGCTTCAATGCACTCTCTATGGATTGTTCGATGTATTTTCCACAATTATAAGTAGGAATAATTACACTGACAAGTGGTTCGAAATTTCTATTTTGATTAACTTGCAACTTGAACCACCTGTTTCATTCTATTCTCAGTTTGCTTCCTGGCGACCGCATTGAGTGAAACGGTCATGGCCAGATTGATCCAGAAATATGGATAGTACAGAACTGTAATAAAAAATCCGCTCGCCAGATACCCGATCAGGGCCCCATCAAGTCCATGCGCCATATAATAAAGGAACCGGATCTTCACTTCTTTCTTTTCCCCTTTATGTTGCAAGGAAAGTTTTCGGGTCCGAAAATTATTTATAAATGTGTACATAATCATCAGAATAAAGACCAGCAATCCCGAATACCCAAGTTCAGAAACACATTGAATGAAAATATTATGTGAGTGTTGCTGATTATAGAGGCCGAAAATATTTTCCTGGGCGACCAACCAGTTGTTGTACCCTACACCTAAAACAGGAAAACGTGAAGCCAGTTCGAGGCCTCTTTCCCAGTATTCAAGACGAGATGTAGAAGATTTATCTTCTCCAGAGGACTGAAACCTTTCCAACTGTTGATCGGGTATCAAAAAATAAACCAGTGCTAATATAACTCCTACCGCGACCAGTCCCTTGAACCTGTTTTTCCCCCTCATAAGCATATAAAGAAGAACGCATACAGCTCCAACGACGGCTCCGCGTGAGGAAGACGAAATGGTTCCGGTCAAGGCGATAAAAGGGAAAAAAAGGAATAGTATTTTTTTCCATCGCGGCCAATATTCTTTCAAGGCAAAAAAGAAACAAGCAGCCAAGGGGAGGAAGACGCACATCTGAATGCCAAACTCTCCGGAGTTTTTGAACCACCCAGGGCCACTTCCGGATCCAATGGCTACATAAGCAAAGCCTTTGGACACCCATTTAAAGAAGGAAAATTGAGCCATCTTGAAGCTGTACAGGAGGAAGGCCAGCATGAAGATGAAAAAACGTTTTTCGGTATTGACAATGTTGGTGATCAAAAAAAATATGATCATCCAGGAAATAAAATCCGGTACTTTCTCGAACGCCACGCCGGGGGCCAAGGCAAAGACCGAGGAAAGAAGGATCACTACGAAAAAGAGAATGAGCAGTTTGTTCAACGGGTTTTTCACAAGGGGTGAATTGTGTCTAAGAAGAAAAACCCCCAAGGTTAGAAACAACAAGACCTTAGTGATGGGAAATAAGTCGATCGACGGATACAGCGTTTGAGGCCGGACGTATTCCATGAACAGATAGAAATTGATCAACCAGAAAAGGGCGTCCTGTGTTTTCAGGTAGGCCCATATTTCCTTGACCCGGACGGCGTACAAGTGATCCATCGCGCTCATTTATTATCGAAGATCATCCTGTATTTTTTCAGCACGGCATGGGCCTGTTCAGCAATGTTTGCAATGGTCTCAAACTGATTTTTCAAGGACGACCAGCTAATTGTAACAATAGAAATTTGTAATTCCTCTTCATATTTCTTACTTTATCAATAATTGATGGCGGAAATATTGTTAAAATACAATAAATAAGTCTATTTATCTTTGGATATAAAACAATAGATCGTAAATAATATCGCCTTGATATTGCGTAATTTCTTCTAGAAAATAAAAAATAGCCATAAGAGAAATAAATATCGGATTTTTTCCTCCGTAATATAAATCGTCCCAAGTGCCTTCTTAAATCCGGATATCTGTTTTCTATCAGCTCAAGATTTTTAATAACTCCATCAAGAAGATTGTTTGCAGATCGGCTAAGGCTGTCTTCCGTCCACCTGTAATGAACAAGCACTTCATCAAGAAGGTGGATTCTGTATTTAAGGGCTATCCGCATCCACAGGTTATCGTCCTCGGCTGCCTTCAGGCTTTCTTCAAAGCAACCTATTTCCCAAAAAACTTGTCTTCTGACCATGACCGTTGAAGTTGTCACGTTACTGTAAAGAAAAATGTTTTTAACAACATCTCCCTTCATGAGCCTTTCCTTTTTCCAATATAAAGTTTTCCTGAAACCATCTGTGTCGAAATCGAGATTTTCGGTGAATACCATCATCAATTCTTGATCCGCCTTAAATACCTCTAGTTGCTTCTCCAACTTCTCAGGTAGCCACAGATCGTCAGCGTCAAGGAAAGCAATGAATTCCCCACGTGCCATTTGGATGCCGTAGTTTCTGGCTCTGGACACTCCTTGATTCGGTATATAAAAATATTTTACTTGCGGAAAATATTTTTCAATGATTTCCTTGGTGTTGTCCGTTGAACCGTCATCAATTACTATTATTTCATAATCCGAACAGGTTTGATGAAGGACACTGCCGATCGCCTCGCTGATGAAATTAGCGGAATTGTATGTAGGTATAATGACGCTTATCATACTCCTACCTTATTCTTGAGTTTTAATATAAAAGCACTATTCATTGAGAAAAATGTTGCCATCGTCGTGAACACAATCATGTTGACCTTAGTAGCTAGCGCGAGGTCAGGATTGTCTTCCACACCATAAATGAACTGTCGCGCCCATCGGTTCTGGACATTGTGACGCTGGGAGTGGGGGCTGAACCATTCTTCAACGAATTCTTGCGCACGTTGGGACTTCGCGATGGCCGGCGCTCCTGGACGTGGGTGTAGCACGGACTGTGTGATGATATGAATCCACGTAAATCCGATCAGTCGTTTATAGACCGGGATATCAATCGTCACTAGCTGAGTCAGCTCACGATTCCTATTAGAACAATTTCTCAGGAGATCAGATCCTTCTCTTCACTCATCTTCAAGCGATGTTTCGGCAAACACCCTTGCAGTCTCACTTGGAACGGCATACAAAGGCGAGCGGCTATCCGAAACAAGCGGACTCCACAATTTACCCCGAAGATTTCAGCGACGCAGCTCTATCAAGAAACGCCTTCAGCTCTCCGATATTTTTAAATTCGGCCAATTCATTTCCATTGAAGCGAACATTGAAGGCTTGTTCGATACTAAACATGAGATTGATATGCGCGACGGAGTCCCATCCTGGAATATCTTGAGCGGTTGTCGCATCTGCCAAAATCAGATCTTCGAGATTGAATACTTCTCGAAACACCTCTTCAAGTTGTTGGTGTTGATTCACGTGAATCCTCCCAGGATTGGACCACTTCAATAAATTCGTTCTTGATGGGTTGTTGAACCGTCAGATCGAACCCCCATACAGTCGATCCCTCGCCCTCTTCGAGAAGTTTGAAGCCAAACTTGGCGAACACGTCTTTTGCCATGGCGTTCTTCGCGGTAGGGATATACGTCCCTCGTATTGAAGTGCAACCAAGTGCTTGCGCCCGTTCAAACAGAGACTGAAGCATGGTGGCTTCGACTGTACGGCCAAGCACCCGGCAGCTCATCAGCCAGGTATCGATCTCTAGCACATTCGCACGGCGCACGGCGATCATCAGACTCACCAGACCATGGTCGGCAAAACAGTCGCGCAGACGAAAATAGAAATGCACGCAGTTTGGATCTTTGACGAAGGTCTGAAGCTGAGGCATACCGTGCCGGCGCGTGGTGAGGTTGAATTGATTGGTCTTCCCTATAAGCTGCGCGATCCTTGGAAGATGAAAGTCATCAAACGACGCCACCATCGCTTTCATGTCCAGACTACGGTAAAAGTCGCTGAGGTTGGTGGCCGAAGCCTGCAATTCCATGATTTGCGCTCGTCCCCTGTATTGACTGGTCCGACTTGTATCCTCTGACGTGAACGAACTGGTTTCAAACAACAAGTAGTTCGAGAGGGCCTGCGCATAATAGGCTGGATCGGCTGGGATTGATATGACATCAACTTCAGGAAGGATCTGGCGGACGGCTTCGCGCTCGATCGGGTTGTCATCGACAAACACGAACGAGTCCAATCCCAGATCTAAGGCTCTGGCAATTGCCCGGAGATTGTCGGGTTTTGGTTGCCAGTTTGCGACGAACATCGCAATATCGTCGAGCTTGAGCCGCATCTCTGGATGCTTTTCAAACGGTTCCTTGGCATCGGCTTCGTTATTCTTCGAACAGACCGCAAGGACTATACCCTTCTGTTTCAGCTTGAGAATATATTCTTGGAAGGCAACGAACGCCTCGCCATCCACCCCATGGCCCAGCTTTATCCCTGCCAACCCGTCTTCAGCGATCACGCCACCCCACAACGTATTGTCGAGGTCCAGCACGAGACACTTCCGACTGAGTCCTAGATCCGCGGCCATGACTGCGGTCATATGCCGCGCCAGAAGGGGCAGCGCATTGAGCGCGACCGCCTGTTTTCCCAGATGCCAATATCGTGGATCGAACCATCGTAGTTTCCCAAACAGAGACGATAGGCGCTCACAATCCAGTATCGACACGCCATTGCGCGCACGCTCGCCAATTCGTGCATTGACAGCCTGCGTCATCATATACCGGGATCTAGGAAGCCTCGCTCCAAGATGACCCATTGGCGCTTCGCTTGGCAGAGCAAAATTGCACTGGATAAGACGAGTATGAGCGTGTTGTCCAACCATTTCCCATAGCTTTTCCCAACGACCTGCCTCTGCTTCAATGTCCCTCTCCGGAGAGTCGCTGTACTGCGGCAGTCGAAGATCGCGTTCGTGAACGGCAAGCACAAGAACATCGGGAGCAAATCCATAGAGCAGACTATGCGGGTTAATGATTTCCTGTTCATATTGGCCGTAGGGACTTTCGTAAATCTCCAATCCGACCCCGACTCGTCTGGCTGCCAACTTGAACATCTGGGCTAACTGCGTGGTCGTCGCACTTCCGGTCAGCGCGACTCGAACCGAACGAAGTTTTGCGACTCCACCATCTGAACCACATCGTTGCAAGAGGTCCGAAGCCGCCTGCCATGCAGGAAAGTCATCGCCTGCATCCACCACAGCCAGTGTCCATCGGCAAGCACTATGAAAATCTCCCAGCCGCTCATAGCCACGTGCGAGCTTGAGACAGAGCATAGCAAGAGGGGGATCCATCCCTTTGGCGGCGGTCAGATAGCAACTCACCGCCTCTTCGATCTGCCCGCTCTTTTTTAAGTCGTCGCCCTGGGCAATGAGCGACTGAGCCGCGACAAGATCAATACTGTGTGTCGGCATAGTACCTATCCTTAGTCTTTGCTTGTAAGCACGACGTGTTCTGGCGCACGCGGAAGTGGCTTTGCTTGATCCTCTTTCCGGCGAAGTTTGATGAAACGCGGTGAGGGACCACAGACGATTGTGCCTGCTGGGATGTTGGTCATTACCGTGACGTTGGGTGCGATGCGAACGTCATCGCCAATGACAACCTTCCCGATGATCGCCGCGCCGGCCCCAATTTCCACCCGGTTTCCAAACTTTGGAGCTTCCCCATAACGATCGCCTGCCTCACCTATCGTGACATTTTGATGGACCAAGCAATCGTTGCCGAACACGCTGTTGTAATGAATAATAATGCCGCCTTGATGGCCAATCTGGAATCGGTGCCCGACAATTGTCGTATCCGGCAACTCAATCCCATAGTGATTCCGAATATACCTGAACATGCAGAGATAGAGTCTGGACAAAATCCACCGCAACACTCCTCCCTTTCGATCTTTCAGCATGGCCCCGAAACGATGGACGGCAAGAGCACGAAAACCCGGTAAGGTCCAATCCCGGTGATGAACCTCCCAATCTTCACATATTTGCCAGTACAGGTCACCAAATGACCCATATCTACTTGCTGGATCCATCTCTCACTCTCCCCCGCCTTGTGATTGCTTGTGGATGAAGCTCCCCGCAGCCACAAAGGTCTGCTAAGTCCTTATCGGGAAAAGGAGTAGGAAAGGTTAGGAGTAAGGAATCCTTCGGGGGCTGGTCAGTCACGCCTAATGCTCGCCATAAATACACCAATCGGTATATCACTTGTGCGAAGGAATCCGAGGTTAATAGAAAAACAGGGTTTTTTATTTATTTTAAAATCCGCCGACACTGTTACAAGGTTTGAAAGAATGATGACTCATGGGAACAAGGCGTTGAACCATAAATTGGCCATGGACTGGTAGCCCGTGCCGTTGGGGTGAAACCCGTCGCTGCTAAAATTCCCCGGATGCACCAGGAGGTGATAAAAATCCGGCGGTGTGACCGAGATACCGTTTAAGGCGACCAGTTCATCGACAACAATGTTGTAATCCCGGATGCTCGGATCATCGTAATTGATATTGTCTGCAGAGGGGACCTTCGCAAGACGTGGGATCTTTCCCGCATTTATGATCGCCGAAATGATCTTCTGCATGTTGTCCTTATAAGACCCATCGTAACCCGGTCCAGAAGACAACCCTTTCCCGCTCGGCATCGGGGGTCCACCTAGAATATATGCTTCGTTCGTTCCATACTGCACGAGATAATACGTTGCCGTTGGGTAGTTCGACAGCGTCGTCGAAATCGTTAACGCTCCATCGGCAGAGGTGGTGCCGCCCGCCCCCTTGTTTACGACCGTAACGGGATACCCTTTCCTTGTGGTGATGAGGTTGGAAAGGATCGGTTCATAGCCTGTTCCGTCTCCGGGAATGTTATCTAAATAACCTTCTGTTATGCTGTCTCCGACGGCGATATACTCCACGAGAGGGATTGCGGTCGGCAAAGCGGAAACCTGGCTTGATTCGACGCTCTCGCCGTTGGCATTCACCGCCGTTACCACAAAATACCAGGTCGTGCCGTTGGTCAACGGGCTAACGACTCTCGGGCTGGTGACACCGGCGATATAATTCATCGCCGTCACCTTTGTGACACCCGCCGTCGAGGAATAGTAAAGGTTATACGAGGTTGCTCCCGAAACATTATCCCATGCGATCGTAGCCTCACCGTCGCCCGCAGTCGCCCTTACGACCGTTGGAGCGGCTAGGATTGGCGTGACGGTAACCTCGCTGGATTGCACGCTCTCGTCGGCATCATTCACCGCCGTTACGACAAAATAGTACTGCGTACCTGGATCCAGCGGCGTAACGACATTCGGGCTGGTGACGCCGGCGATTTTCGTTGCCGTTGACTTCAGGAAGCGGGACGTCGTGGAAAAGTAGATGTTGTAAGAGGTTGCTCCCGCCACATTGTCCCAGGCGATCGTAGCCTTACTGTAACCTGCCGTCGCCGTGACCCTCGTCGGGGCGGGCGGCGCCGGGGATGATCCCTCTCCCCCTCCTCCACCGCAGGAAAGGATGGTGAAAATCACCAACAGTAATATGGCCCAACGAAAATTTAACCCATTTCTTTGCCGCCAAACTACCGGTGCGACAGGGAATCCCATGCCCGCTCCTTTTCCGTCTTTAGTAGGGAAATAAGGGGATATTTCACCAAAAAGAAAAATAAAGCGAATATCCTGACTTTAGAATGTGCCGACATGGGAGTTGGTGTCGCACGGCGATTCGGAACAATC
>Ga0315286_10003744_pt1 | contig 14465 bp, 7 predicted proteins | sample YL17G10_0_MG_FD_205038 | JGI IMG/M metagenome (GOLD analysis project Ga0315286, IMG submission 205038) | Sediment microbial communities from Yellowstone Lake, YNP, Wyoming, USA - YL17G10_0 | ecosystem: Environmental > Aquatic > Freshwater > Lake > Sediment | place: USA: Wyoming | collected...
CGGGACCTCGCGATGCTGCGTTGGCTCCTGGCAGGCGCGGCCGGAGGCACGATCCTCCTCGCGCTCCTGGTGGCCGCCGCCACGGTCCGCCAGGGCCTCCGCCCGCTCGACGCCCTGGCGGCACGGATCGCGGCCATCCGCGAGGACAACCTGGCGGCCGCGCTCCCCGAGGATCGCATGCCCGCGGAAATGGTGCCGGTGGTCCGCCGCCTCAACGAGCTCCTGGCGCGCCTCGAAGCGGCTTTCCAGCGGGAGCGCGCCCTGACCGCCGACGTGGCCCACGAGCTCCGCACGCCCCTGGCCGGGATGCGGTCGACGGTGGAGGTGGCCCTCTCCCGCGCCCGCGCCGCCGGCGATTACCAGCAGGCCCTCCGCGATTGTCTCGCCATCGTCGGCCAGACGCAGGCGATGGCCGACAACCTTCTGGCCCTGGCACGACTTGAAGGCGGCCAGACGGTTCTGTGCGCGCAGGAGGTCCGCGTCGCGGAGTTGGTCGAGGCGGCCTGGTGCCCCCACGCGGCGGCCGCCCGGGCCCGCGGCATCGCGCTGGAGAGTCGCCTGCCCGCGGACCTGGAAGCGACCGCCGACCGCGACACGTTGGCGATGGTCCTGTCGAACCTCCTGGCGAATGCCGCCGAGTACACGGATGATGGCGGGCGCATCGAGATCGGCGGCTGGTCGGCCGGCGACCACGTCGAGATTGCGATCGGCAACACCGGCTGCCGACTCACGCCCGAGGAGGCCGCGCGCGTCTTCGACCGTTTCTGGCGCGGCGACGCGGCCCGCGCCGGCACCGGCGTCCACTGCGGCCTCGGCCTCACGCTGGTCCAGCGCGGCGTGGCCGCCCTCGGCGGAACGGTTGTCGTCAAGGTCGACGGCGGCGTGTTTGCCGTGGCGCTGATCCTTCCTGCGCCGGTCGGTATGTCCTCGCCATGAAGCGTGGCCAAGCGTCCGAGCCCGCTGCGGAAGCGGCGGGAGATACCCATTCTCCAAGTCTCCCGCCGCTTCGTACCTGTTTTTCGCGGGTGGCACGGTCACGCGCCGTTGCGTGGCCGTGCTTGTTCCCCCACGTGACCATGCACGGCCACGCAGAAGCGCGTGGCCGTGCCACCCGGCAATCAGTCATGACGCTAAACACATACGTCGCTTCCGCGGCGGGCTCGTTACCGCCTCCTGGCCTCAGCCGTGGGGCCAGACTCACGGCCGTTGCATCCTGCCCCGCGCCTGGCTACGATGCTCGCGGTGAAACCCATCGCATCCGAAGTCGAACGTGCAGACGTGGCCGTGATCGGCGGGGGGCCGGCGGGGCTGATGGCCGCCATCGCGGCGGCCGAGCGCGGCCGCACGGTCGTCCTGCTTGAGCAGCTCGACCGCCCCGGCGTCAAGCTTCTGGCCACCGGCGGCGGGCGGTGCAATCTTACCAACACGCTTCCGTGCGACGAGTTCATGGGCCGCTTCGGCCGGCAGGGCCGCTTTATGCAGCCGGCCCTCGCCGCGATGGATTCGCTCGGGCTGCGGCAGTTCTTCGACGCCCTCGGCGTGCCGACCCACGCTCCCGACGGCGTGCACGTGTACCCCGTTTCGGAGAAGGCGCTGACCGTCCAGCAGGCCCTCCGCCGCCGCGTGGCACAACTCGGCGTAGCCGTGCGCCTTGGCGTCCGCGTCACGGGGCTGCGGATGGAAGAGGGCAGCTTGCGCGGCGTCGAGACCGCGGGGGGCCGCGTGGCGGTGCCGCGCGTGGTCATCGCCACCGGCGGCCGGAGCTACCCCGAGCTCGGCGCCACCGGCACCGGTTACGACCTGGCGCGCCAGGCGGGCCACACGATGGTCGAGCCCACGCCCGCGCTCGTCCCACTGGTGACGCGCGAGACGTGGCCGCGCGAGTGTGCGGGCGTCGCGGTGTCGCCGGCGCGGGTCTGGATCGACCTGGTGAAGCAGCCGCGGGCCGGCGTCACGGGCGACATCCTCTTCACGCACACGGGCCTCTCGGGTCCGGCGGTGCTCGACCTCTCGGGCGACGTGGCGGCGCTGCTGCCCAAGCGCGGGTCGGTGCCGCTCAGGATCGACCTTGCCCCCGGCACGACGGTCGCGGAGTGGTCTGCGCGATTCGACTGCTGGCAGGCCGTCGGCGGCGAGAAGACCGCCCGCTCGCTCCTCGACCGCTACCTGCCGAGGTCGCTGGCGGCCGCGGTCTGTGCGGCGGCGGGAATCCATCCGCTGGCCCGCCCGGCGGGCATCACGCGGCCCCAGCGGCGGGCACTGGCCGAGCACCTGGCCGCGCTGCCGCTGACGGTCGCGGGCACCGAGGGGTGGGCGAGCGCCATGGTGACGCGCGGCGGCGTGGGCCTCAAGGAGGTCGACCCGCGGACGCTCGAGAGCCGGCGCGTGGCCGGGCTCTTCTTCGCCGGCGAAATCCTGGACCTCGACGGCCCCAGCGGAGGGTTCAACCTTCAGTGGGCCTTCTCAAGCGGCCATCTTGCCGGTGCCGCCAGTGCGGAATGCGGGGTGAGCACATGACTCGCCACTTAGCCGCCCAGCTTGCCGGGCGGGTGTTTCTTCTGTCGTTCGTCATGTCAACATGCTCGGCCGCCGCTTTGGCCGACGAAGTCCCCTACGGCGTTCCCGACAAGCCCTGGGACGAGGCGCGCGGCCTTCACCGCGCCCGCGTCCAGGTGGCCGAGAAGGCCGACGCCGTGTGGGCGCACCTTCCCTGGCGGCGGCGCGACGCCGATGCCGACAAGAAACATATTATCGTGGTCGATGCGGCCACGGGCCAGGAGGTGGCGAACGTGGTCCGCGCCGCCGTCACGCGCGAGGCGGGCGACATCGTCTTCCAGCCCGCCACCGCCCCCGGTGAATATCATATCTATTATCTGCCACACAAGGTGGTGGGCGGCGTCGGCTGGTACTCGGGCATGTACCTGGCGCCCAAGGAGACGGCCGAGAAAGACTGGGTCGATCGCCACGGCCTCGCGCCGGAGAAGCTGGCGGCGGGCAAGTGGCGCGAGCTTCCGGCGGCGAAGGTCCTCGAGTTCCAGGCCCGCACCGCCTTCGACCGCTTCGACCCCATGGAGGTCTGCGCGACGCCGGAGGAAGTCTCGCGCCTCCTGGCCGCCCATGCCGACCGGCCCTACCTCGTGTTCCCCGAGGACCGCCGCTATCCGATCCGCATGACCGACGACCTGCCCGCGCGATGGATCACGGCGGGGCCGTCTGCCAAGTTCCGCGGCGAGGCGCAGCGCAACGAGTACTACGCCTTCCAGATCGGTGTCTATGCCGTCCGCGCTGACCTCGAGGATCTGCGAGCCGATTTCAGCGACCTCGCCGGCGCCGGCGGCCGCACGATCCCCGCCGCGGCCCTGTGGTGTTACAACGACGGCGGGCGAGACTGGACCGGCGTGCCGTTCCGCCAGTGGGTCACGGTGCTGAAGGGGAAGATCCAGGCCCTCTGGTGCGGCGTGGACGTGCCCAGGGATGCGGCCTCGGGCGAGTATCGCGGCACGGTGACGCTCTCGGCCAAGGGCCTCCAGCCGACGAAAGTGGAGCTTGCCTTGGCGGTGGCCGACACGGTTCGCGAAGACCGCGGCGACGCGGAGCCCTGGCGGCACTCGCGGCTGAGGTGGCTCGACTCGACCCTGGCGATGGATGATGACGTGGTCGCGCCGTACACGCCGATGGCCCTCGACGGCCGCACGGTCCGCTGCCTCGGCCGCGAGGTCCGCCTGGGCGACGACGGCCTGCCCGCCAGCATCAAGAGCGGCGGCGTGGAGATCCTGGCCGGGCCGGTGGCCCTGGTTGCCGAGACGCCGGCCGGCCCTGCGGCCGTCACCTCGGATGACCTGAAGTTCACGAAGCAGGCCCCCGGCGCCGTGGCGTGGGTGTCGCACGGGCGGGCCGGGGCCTTGGAGGTCACGCGCCCCGCGAGCATGGAGTTTGACGGATACCTGCATTTCGAGACGAACCTGCTCGCCCGCGAGGCCGTGGACCTCAAGGACGTCCGCCTCGAGATCCCGGTCCGCCGCGAGGTGGCCGCGTACCTCATGGGCATGGGCTTCAAGGGCGGGCGCCGGCCGAAGGAGCACGCCTGGAAGTGGGGCGGCAGGGCCTACTACGACAGCGCCTGGATCGGCGACGTGCGGGCGGGCCTCCAGCTCGAACTCCGCGGCGCGGCGTACTCCGGACCCATGGTCAACCTCTACTGGTCGGTGCGCCAACTCATGCCGCCGCCGGCGTGGGACAACGGCGGCAAGGGCGGCTGCACGTTCACCGAGGAGGGCGACCGCGTCGTCGTGCGGGCCACGAGCGGGCCCCGGCGGCTCGAGAAGGGCGAGGAGATCGCGCTGGAGTGGGCCTTCCTCGTCACGCCCGTCAAGCCGCTCGACCCCGCGAAGCATTTCCGCGAGCGGTACTACCACGCCTGCGTGCCGGTCAAGGAGGCCGTGGCGGCGGGCGCGAACGTCATCAACATCCACCACGCCACGCCGCTGAACCCGTACATCAACTACCCGTTCATCGCCACCGACAAGCTGGCGGCCTACACGAAGGAGGCCCATGCCGCCGGGGCGAAGGTCAAAATCTACTACACGGTGCGCGAGCTTACGAACCACGTGACCGAGCTGTGGGCCCTGCGGAGCCTCGGCCACGAGATCTTCACGCCCGGCGGCGCGGGAGGGTACCCGTGGCTCCGCGAGCACCTCGCCGCCGACTACCGGCCCGCGTGGTACCACCATTTCGAGGACGGCGACGTCTGTGCCGCCATCGTCACGAGCGGCGAGTCGAGGTGGTACAACTATTACGTGGAGGGCCTCCGGTGGCTGATGGCCAACACCGGCATCGACGGCCTTTACCTCGACGACGTGACGTACGACCGGCGGATCCTCAAGCGGATGCGCAAGGTCATGGACCGCGCGCGGCCGGGGTGCCTGATCGACCTGCACTCGAACACGGCGTTCTCGCGCGGCCCGGCGAACCAGTACATGGAGTTCTTCCCGTACATCGACCGCCTGTGGTTCGGCGAGGAATTTAATTATGACGATCCACCGGATTACTGGCTCGTGGAGATCAGCGGCATCCCGTTCGGCCTGATGGGCGAGATGCTCCAGGGCGGCGGCAACCCCTGGCGCGGCATGCTCTACGGCATGACCGCCCGGATGCCGTGGTCGGCCGACCCGCGGCACGTCTGGACGGTGTGGGACGAGTTCGGCATCTCCGACGCGCGCTTGATCGGCTACTGGGACGCGGCGTGTCCCGTGCGGACCGGCCGCGAGGACATTCTCGCGACGGCGTACGTGCGGCCGGGGCGGACGCTGGTGTCGGTGGCGAGTTGGGCGCCGCAGGCGGCGGGCGTGCGCCTCGGCATCGACTGGAAGGCGCTCGGCCTCGACCCGGCGAAGGCTGCGCTTCGGGCGCCCGAGATCACGGGGTTCCAGAAGGCGGCGACGTTCAAGCCCGACGAGGAGATTCCCGTTGAGCCGAAACGGGGGTGGCTGATTTTCGTCGAGGACAAGTAGGCCGCGGCTGGCTCGTAAGTTGGCGACTCGGCCGTGTTTAGTACGAGCTAAACCCACGGCCTATGGCCGTGCGACCCGAAGAGCTTCGGAGCGATCCGGCGTATAGACCGGGCTTCAAGAGCAAGGTAGGTTCTCCCTCCGGGAAGGCCCCGTGGGCAGGAAGGAGAACCCCATGCATGAATGGGAGAGTCTAGCCCACGTCAGGTGGGAGTGCAAGTACCATGTGGTGATCATACCGAAGTACCGCCGGAAGGTGCTATACGGGAATCTCAGGAGGCAGGTGGGCGTGATTTTGCGGGAGTTGTGTCGACAGAAGGGCGTCGAACTGCTGGAAGGGCAGTTGATGCCGGACCACGTGCACATGTGCCTGAGCATTCCGCCGAAATACAGCGTGGCCCACGTGATCGGGTTCTTGAAGGGCAAGAGTGCGGTGCGAGTCCACCGGGAGTTGCTGCACGAGCGGCGGATGACGGGTCTGCACTTCTGGGCTACGGGGTATTCGGTGAGCACGGTGGGACTGGATGAGGAACGGGTTCGCCGTTACATTCGGGAACAGGAGAAACTAGAGAGCGGGCAAGGTGACTTGGATCTGAAGTAGCCTCGCCCGCGACGGCCCCAACGGGGCCTTCCCTACGTCATCGGCCCCCTCCGGGGGCCGTCCTAAAGCCACGCCCTCTGGGCGTGGATTCTTACTCAGATCCAGTCCAAACAGAGATGGCTGTTCACGGTGAAAGCGTGACGGATCTCACATTCATTGCGTTGTGCCATTTGCCCTTCGTAGGACGAAGGGTCAACGTTTGAACTCCTGCCTGGGTCAGATTCAGAACACCTGCCTTTTCCTTTTGGAATTTTTCCCAGCCGCCTGTCGGTCCCACGGCGTATTTCAATGCCTGACCATCCATGACGATGGTATACTCGCTGCCGGCGCACTGATTCGGGCAGCCATATTCAATTTCAACCGTGTAGCTCCCGGGCTTGCCGACCCTCACATCCCAGATCACATAATCGTCCCAGTCGGTCCACCCGCCGATCGAAATAGCCTTATCCTCCTTGCGAATGCGGAATGCAGGCGAATACCCGAAAATGGAGGCGTTTTCGGCCGCAAGGAATATCCGCCCATCGGCTCCCGCCGCGATGCTGATATCGTCCTTGCTGGGAACAGCCTCCAACCCCACCCCTTCGATCTTGAGCACATAGGCGTAGTCGCAGGGCTTTTTCGCAGGCATTCGTACGACAAGCCCCTTCTCGGTTTGTGACCATTCCAGTTTATCGGGACAGCCAAGCAGATTAACACTCGATATCGTGCTTCGATCCGATCCTTTTGTTTTTGCCAGCGAGCGAACAACGGCCTTCCCATCGCCCGGCCAATCGAGCAGGATGGCGTAAAGGGTATCGCCCTTTTTCGTAAACCTGACATCGGCCGCAGTCTGGCCATTAAAATAGCGATTCTCTTTCGGTATGGCGCCCAGCTTCAGCGCCGGTCCTTCGCCATAAGTCGTCCAGGGGCGGGTTCCATAAATGCACTCGCTGTTGATCGCCATCCAAGCCGCCAGTTGTTCAAGGATCTTCACTTCTTCGGCATCGGGCGTGCCGTCGCCTTTCAGGGGAATGTTCAGCAACAGATTCCCATTCTTGCTGACAATATCCACCAGCATCGGGATAATCGAGTTAGCCTCGCGATAACCGATGTTTTTCTTGTAATGCCAGTCGCCGATACAGGTATCGGTCTGCCATGGTTGAGTATCGAGAACGTCGCGCCAGCCGCGCTCGATGTCCAGGAGTATGGCCGTACGGCAACCAGGCGGTGCGCGCTTGGTGTTCAGGATCGCTTCCTGCCGGCCTTTATTCCACTGCAGATTCGCATTGTAGAAATGCGCACCGACATTCATTCCCGCCTCGCCGCAAGGCAAGTCGATGTCGTCGAAATAAAGAAGATCGGGACGGTATTTATCCAGCATGTCCTTGACGCGCTGGAAAAACCTGAATTCGTAGGCCCGCCTCGCTTCCTGCGTGCGATGGGTTCCATGCGGGCAGTACAAGTCCGCCGGATCCAAACCTTCCCACCACTTTCCCTTACCGTCCGCCTTCGTCAGCGCACCGTCATACGGGACGCCTTTCGACGGTCCTTCCGTGTCACTGCCATGCGCCGCTTCCAGCCAGTCCCACGCCCTGGCCGAATGAATCGTCACGCCGAACCGCAAGCCGTGCTTGCGCGCCGTTTCCGCCCAGATTCCGATCAAATCCTTTCTTGGCCCGACATTCACCGTATTCCAGGGCTGATACTTCGAATCCCAATTATCGAAATTGTCGTGATGGTTCCCCATCGCGACAAAGTATTGCGCACCGGCTTTCTTGTAGAGTTGCATCAGCTTGTCAGGGTCCCACTTCTCCGCCTTCCAGGCATTGCATAAATCCTTCAACCCGAACACCGAGGGGTGCCCGTAAGTATCGCAATGGAACTTGTAGATTCTGGACCCCGGCGCCGGTCGATACATATGCCACGCGTACCAGTCGCCCATCTCCGGCTGACACTGCACTCCCCAGTGCGCCCAGATGCCGAACTTGGCGTCGCGGAACCACTCGGGGCACTGGTACTGTTTCAACGACTCCCACGTCGGCTTATAGGGGCCGCCGGCAATGACAAACTTGTCTTCGGCCTTCGCCAAAGATGCAAAGGCCATCAGCCCCGCCACAAACGTCATTACAACACTTACCTTCATCGGCTACCTCCTGATTGCCAGGAAATTACTTTGGGGGTGGCCTGTGCAGCCGAAACGTGAGCATGGCTGTGGATCGGGAGATTTCACGTTATCTTTCAGTTGATAACCGGGGCAACGGCTGCCTTGCTGATCTTCAGCGACGAGGCCTTCCTGTTGAACTTGAACTCCTCGCAGCCGAGCGTGCGGACGAACGCCGTGCAGGTCACGGAGTCTCCGGTGAAGTTGTCCTTGTCATAGAGCGTCACGGCCCAACCGGCGTTGACCTTGACCGTTCCAAGGCTGTTGTCCGGAATGCCCGCCTCTTCCAGCTGCGCGGTGGTATAGGAACCCTCTGAAAGGCGAATGAGTTTGCCCTTTTCCGGCTTCTTTTGACGATCCGACTGCTTGATGCCACTGCCCACGTTGAGGCATTGGAAAGCGGGCGACAGGGTCAGTACGGGGGACGGCGGAATCCGGCCTGAGAACGTCAACCGCAGAGGATAGGCGTCGGCGGGGCATGGTTTGGAACCGGGCATCGTCACGATCAGGCCCGCCTCGGTCTGTTTCCAGGTCAGCGCGGTGACAGTTCCCGGTTTTTCGCCCAGAAGCTCGACTTTGGACAGGGAACTCAAGTCGATATGGCTCCGCTTGAGGCTTGAGATCGTGACTTGGGCGCCATCGCCCGGCCAGCCGCAGAAGATGGCGTACAAAACGGTGTTGGCTTTGTTCCGGGTGAAGCGGATATCCTGCGCGGTGCATTCCTTGACGCCATCAACCCCATGCGAGGGGCCTTCTCCGTAACTCGCCCAGGGACGGGTGTCATAGACGCATTCGCCGAATGACTTAAGCCATCGCCCCACCTCTCTGGCAATATCCTGTTGCTTCTGGGGAATGGTCCCATCCGCCTTCGGGGAGAAGTTCAACAGAAGCGCCCCGTTTTTTGAGGTGATCGTGATGAGCGAATGAATCACGGCTTTCGCCGGGTAGTAGTCCATCCCCTCAACGTAGCTCCAACTTCCTGGTCCGAGGTTCTGGTCGCACACCCAGAAGAAGGGAGCGATGTCGTCCGTCGAGCCGCCTTCAAAGTCGAGGACTCCGCAATTGCGGTTCAGTTCCTCGTTCTTGAAGGTGACCAGCACGTCCTTCCCCCACTTGTTCGCCTGGTTGTAATAGTAGGCGAGATGGTTGAGGCGATACTTCTCGGGAATGGCGATTATTCCGACATCGTGCCACACAAAGTCTGGCTGGTAGGCATCAACGACCTCCTTCAGCTTGTCCTCCCACAATTGCTGCCCTTCCTCGAGCGGAAGTTTCCCATAGAGCTTCTGCAGGCTCTTGTCGCCGGTCGCTTTGCACTTGGCCGGCCAGTAATCGGGATTGGTTTCGGGATACCAATTCCAGACGACCGGAAACGCATGATGGAAGGAAACCACAACCTTCAGGCCACGCTTCCGGACGGCGGCGATCATCTCGCCGACGATATCAACGCCGGCCTTGTCGAACGCGTTCCATTCGTTGACCTTGCTGTGCCACATCGAATAGCCATCGTGATGTTCGGCGACAGGCCCGGCGAACCGGGCGCCGGCATCGGCGAAAAGCTGCGCCCATTCGTTCGGATCGTACTTGCCGCCGTCGCGCTTGAGCTTGGGCTCGAACTTCACCCAGTTTCCCGCCTTGTCCTTGCCCCCGTTGATGAAGAAATGGTACGGCCATGTTGCGGGGTCGCCAAAGACTTGGGCGTGATGCTCGCTGGTCTTGTGGCCCGGCGTGTTCATCCACTTCCCGTACCACTCCCCGAATCCCGAGCTGCGGAAGGCAGGAACCGAATAGGCGCCCCAATGATAGTAGATGCCGAACTTGGCGTCCTTGATCCATTCCGGGGCCGTCCCGTCTGGGTTGTGACGGTTCACCGACTCCCACGTCGGTTCGTAGGGAGCTTTACCGACCACATCAGCACCGTGCAATAACGGTAAGAGCGAAGTCAAGAGAAGGCAGGTGGCGATAGAAACTCGGTATGAGGACTGAGGGATCTTCATGATGGTGTTATCCGGGATTTTCCCGTCGGCTCTCGGCCGACGACCGTCGTCGGCGATTTTAAGTAATGTAATGCCGCGAACTCGAACCGTCAAGAGTTTTCGTTCCTCAGAGCGACCGTTTTACGAACTTGGCGAGTTGTTTTGGGCGTTTTGTCGGTCGCCGAGGGCGGTTGGAAGGAGGTCAAGGCATGGCGGAAATCAATGGGAAGGCCAATTGCAGCAGCGAAGAACGGAACAGACAAGAGACGTAGGTGCCTGTAGAATAAGGCGGACGGGATATTTGGGAGGGGCCGGGAGCCTTGTTCGCAGCGCACCTTGATTCTCGTCGTCCGGGCAGATGGCAAGGTTGTATTGCGTGTGGACGAAAAGGGCAACCCGCCCAAGGAGCGCGGAGGAAGGCGAGTATGGACGCGGCGTTTGAACAACTTGGCAGCCGCTACATTGACGAGATTGCCGCACTCTCTCCGGTCTCGGCAACATGGCTGGGGGACCACCGCTTTGACGACCGGTTGGACGATGTTGGCCGCGAGGCGCTGGAGCGCCAGGCCGCGTTCTGCCGCACGTACCTCGGGCGTATCGAGCGCATCCCGAAGAGCAGGCTGTCGCGCGCCCACCAGATTGACGGGGCCATGTTGATCGTCCTGAAGTGGTACCTGCGCGGAATCGCTAACGCGATCATCGACCAGGCCGTCCACGCGGAGGATATGACCGAAGACGCGGCCATGAGGCTGATGATGGACGGCACGTTTCAGGAGGAACGCGAGGCCGCTGGGAAGTGGGTGCGGGCTCAACTGACGTCCGCCCAATTGTCCACGTACTTCGTGGGCTACCTCGAACACGCCAGCCTACGCCGCGACGTGGAGACCATGGCTCATCGCATCCTGTGGCTGCTGGCGGGAGTGGTACTGGCGGGGGCTGCCGCGAACGTGCTCGCGGCGGAGTTCTACGTTTCGCCCAGTGGGACGCCGGGCGGCGACGGGTCGAAGGCGCGGCCGTGGAACCTGGCGACCGCGCTCGCCCATCCCGCCGCCGTCAAGCCGGGCGACACGATCTGGCTTCTCGGCGGCACGTACGTCGGGGCGTTCGACAGCCGCCTGAAGGGCACGGCCGCGGCCCCGATCACGGTCCGCCAGGCGCCGGGCGAGCGGGCGACGATCGACGGCGTGAGCGAAAAGAGCGCCCTCTTCAGCGTCGGCGGTGAGTGGACCCGCTACTGGGGTTTCGAGGTCACCTGCTCCAATCCGCAACGCGAAACCCGGAATACGGGCTCGGCCCCGGCCGACGTCAACCGCGGCGGCGTGAACTGCCAGGGGTCGAACATCTCGTTCATCAACCTGGCGGTGCACGACGGCTCCTGCGGCTTCGGGTTCTGGTCGAACGGCGAGGGGGGCGAGATATATGGCTGCATCATTTATAATAATGGATGGGAAGCCCCCGACCGCGGCCACGGCCACGCCATCTACACGCAGAACAAGACGGGCACGAAGCGGCTCGTCGACAACGTCATGTTCAACCAGTTCTGCTACGGCATCCACGCGTACGGGTCGAGCCGGGCGTTCCTGGTCGGGTTCCGCGTCGAGGGGAACGTCTCGTTCAACAACGGCGCCGCCAAGAGCCCCACGAGCCTCGCCCCGGCGATCCTCGTGGGCGGCGGCAGCCCGTCGGAGCGGATCGAGGTCATTGAGAACTACACCTACTCCACCGGCTACGGCGGCGCGGCCCTCCAGCTCGGCTACGGGGCGGCGAACAAGGACGCCGTCGTCAAGGACAACTACTTCGTCGGCGGCGTGAGCCTGCGCAAATGGGAGAAGCTGACCGTTGCCGGCAACACGTTCATCGGCGGGCCGCCGCAGGTGGAGCCGTCGGCGGGCGATTGGCGTGCGTCCAACACGGTGGTCGCCGGACGGCCGACGGGCGTCAAGGTCGTCGTCCGGCCGAACGCGTACGAGCCCGGCCGCGTGAACGTCGTCGTGTACAACTGGGACAAGAAGGACGCGGTCGAGGCGGACCTCTCGAAAGTGCTCAAGGCGGGGGCGCGGTTCAAGATCGTGAGCGCCCAGGACTTCTTCGGCGAGCCGGTCCTCGACGGCCGGTACGATGGCAAGCCGGTGCGCCTGCCCATGAAGGAGTACCGGGCGGTGCCGCCGATCGGCAAGGAGAAGTACGTGCCGCCGGCGACGGGGCCGGAGTTCAACGTCTTTGTCGTCTTGCCGGGAGAGTGAGGGGCACTCCCGGAGTCCGTCTTACCGCCGAGGGCGCAGAGAACGCAGAGAGAAAAAGCGGAAACCATGATTCGCCACAGAGAACACAGAGAAAAGCAGATAAGGTGAGAAGATGAAACGACGGGGTTTTGGGAGAGCGATCGTTTCCGGTTCGGCGTGTATCATGGCTGGCTTGGCCACGCAGATCCTTCGAGCCCGCCGCGGGAGCGGCGGGGGATCTCCGCCCCCGGCGTCTCCCGCTGCTTCCGCCGCGGGCTCGGGCGGGTCGACCCTGCCGCCCGTCACCCACCTCTCCGGCTCGCCTTATCCGAGAGACATGCACGTCGAGGTTCAGCCGTACACGCTGTGATGTTGCGCGCCGGGTCAGGGTACGTGTTTGGCGTTATGCCTGATAGCCGGGTGGCACGGTCACGCGCTGTTGCGTGGCCGTGCACGGTCAGATAGGGGCGCAAGCACGGCCACGCAACAGCGCGTGGCCGTGCCACCCACGCTAAACACTTACGGAGACCCGCCGAGCATGACTGAGGTCGGCCTACACGTGTTCCTCGGCGGCCACGCCGTCGGCCTTGGGTCCGGCCAGGGGGCCAAGCTTCGGCAGGAAAACGGCGAAAACGATCGCCCCGAGGATGCACGCGGTCCCCCCGATCGTGACGGTGACAGGGGCGCCGAGCCAGTCGGCCAGCCCGCCCGCCAGCAGGCTGCCGAACGGCGCCATGCCCATGAAGGCCATCGTGTAGAAGCTCATGACCCGCCCGCGCTTGTCCTCTTCCACGATGGTCTGAAGAACGGTGTTGCTGACGGCCATCTGCGTGATCATCGCGCCGCCGACCCAGATCAGGATCGCGAAGCAGAGCCAGAACTGGCGCGACAGCGAGAACGCGATGAGCCCGATGCCGAACGCGGCCGCCGCCACGGCGATCAGCCGCGTGAAGTTGATGACGGCCCGCCGCGAGGCCAGCAGGAGCGCCCCGGCCAGCGCCCCCACGCCCGTGGCCCCCATCAAGAGGCCCATCGTCGATGGGCCGCCGTGGAGGATGTCTCTGGCGAAGACCGGCATCAGCGTCGCGTACGGCACGCCCATCAGGCTGACCAGGCTCAGCAAGAGGAGCACCGAGCGGATCGTCGGCGACCGCAGCGCGTACAGAAGTCCTTCCGCCAGCCCGGCCAGGACGTGGGTCCGCGGCGCCTCGACCTCGCGCGGCCGGAGGCGCATCGCCACCAGGGCCCAGATCACCGTCAGGAAACTCAGGCCGTTCAGGAGGAAGCACACGCCTTCGCCCGCCAGGACGATGATGCCGCCGGCCAGCGACGGCCCGACCAGGCGGGCGCCGTTGACGAGGAACGAGTTCAAGGCGATGGCGTTGGGCAGGTCCGCGCGGTCGTCGAGCATCTCGACAATAAACGACTGGCGGCCGGGAATCTCGAAGGCCCGCAGGAGGCCGCCCATCAGGCTCAGCACCACGATGTGCCAGACCTCGATGACGCCCGCCAGCGTGAGCGCGGCCAGGGCCAGCGCCTGGACCGTCAGCAGCACCTGGGCCGCCAGGATGATCCGCCGCCGGTTCCACCGGTCGGCCAGAACGCCGCCGAGCGGCGCGAGCACGAACGTCAGGATCTGCCCGGCAAAGCCGACCACGCCCAGGAGGACCACCGACCCCGTCAGGCGGTAGACGAGCCACGGCAGGGCCACGCTCTGCATCCACGTGCCGATGAGCGACACGCCCTGGCCGAAGAAGAAGAGCCGGAAGTTCCGGTGCTTCAGCGACCGGACGATCGAGGTCATGACGGATGGGGCAGGTGACTTATGGGTCATAGGTTATGGCGATACCTAAAACACATGCGCCCGGCAAGCTGGGCGGCTCAGCCTGCAGCGCCACCTGGCGCGGCGGGTCAGGTACATGTTTAGCGTGTTGCTCCGGATACCGGGGTGGCATGCCCACGCCGCTGTTCGCGTGGGCATGCACGCCGGACATCGGCGAACATGCCCAGGCAAAGGCG
>Ga0315286_10003745_pt1 | contig 14456 bp, 16 predicted proteins | sample YL17G10_0_MG_FD_205038 | JGI IMG/M metagenome (GOLD analysis project Ga0315286, IMG submission 205038) | Sediment microbial communities from Yellowstone Lake, YNP, Wyoming, USA - YL17G10_0 | ecosystem: Environmental > Aquatic > Freshwater > Lake > Sediment | place: USA: Wyoming | collected...
GCAATTGCACCTCCGCAGCAACGTGACTCTGCATATCGAGGCAGGTGCCACCCTGTGGATCGGCTCCAGCAAAGAGGACTATAAACGCGGCAATACCTTCTTGCTGGCCCAGGACCAGAACAACATCGCGATCGAGGGTCGGGGGACGATCCACGGGACGGGCCAGGAGGACCTGCAGCGCAAACGCGGTGACAAGAGGCCCCGGCCGGACTGGCGGGTCGGCATCCTGAAATTCACCGGTTGCACGAACGTCGCGATCCGGGATGTCACGGTGCGGTACAGCGACAGTTGGACGTTCGATCTGGAGCGGTGCGACGGCGTCGTGATCGACGGCGTGAGCATTCTGAACAACTACTATCGCGTGAACGCCGACGGCATCGATCCCGTCTCGTGCAGGAACGTGCGAATCTCGAATTGCCACATCGTGGCGGGCGATGACTGCATCGTCTGCAAGACCCGCGAGGGGCAGCCGTGCGAGGACATCGTCGTGACGAATTGCGTCCTGGAATCCATTGCCACGGCGGTCAAGATCGGGACGGAATCGCCCAGCGACTTCCGCAACATCCTGGTGAGCAACTGCGTGATCCGTAATTCGACGGTCGGCATCGGCCTGTTCATCAAAGATGGCGGCACGGCCGAGCGAATCAGCTTCTCCCATTGCACGATTGAGACGACTCGCCGGCCGGAATTGGCCAACGAGTCATTGCTGAACTCGATCTACCCGATTTTCGTGGACATCGAAAAACGCCGGGCGGACTCGCGCATCGGCAAGGTCCGCGACCTGAGTTTCTCCGATATTTCGATTCTCAGTGACAACGGCATCCTGATCCAGGGAATGACCGGTGGCAGGATCGAAAACGTCTCGATGCGCAACGTGACGATGCGGGTCGACAGGGCGGCTGACTATGCCAAACGCAAGAAGCACGTCGGCGGCAAAGTCGAGCAGACGGAGGACCGGCGCGAAACGATCTACGCCCGCAAGCCCTCCTACGTCACGCTCGCCAACATCGATGGCCTGACGGTGGACAATGTGCGAGTCCTGATCCCCGACGAAGTCTTCACCAAATACAACCGTTCGGCCCTGTCCCTGTACAGCGTGAGCAAGGCGACCATCAGGGACATCCGCCGCGAGCCGGCCGGAGCCGATTCAGAGGTGCCGGTCGTGATGATGGAAGACTGCCGCGACGCTCTCTTGACCAACTGCTTCGCACTGCCGAACACCGGTGTCTTCCTTGGCCTCGCGGGCAAAGAAACCGCGAACATCTCCCTCAAAGCCAACGACCTGGGCAATGCCAAAAAGGTGATTCAACTGTCGGAAGAGAGCCCAAGAACAGCCGTGCGAGAATGAGCCCCATTGGTTACAATGGGACATCGTTGTTTGTGTTGCCATGCTGTCCTTGGAAGGAACAAACGGAGGCAGTTGAATGAGAATCAAATATGAGAAAATCCAAACACCCAGGGAGATGTTCAGCCTGTTCCTGCCACTCCATACAGACAGTCTGAATTTCAGGAAAGTCTGGGTCTACCGAGGACAGAAGTGCTCTGACGCCAAGCTGAAAGGGTTCCGCAAGTTGAGAACGAGTCTCGAGAAGGCTCTGTCTGAATCTGGTCATTCATTAGACCAAGCACCCAGAATCGAAATGGGTCTGTTCAGGAAGTTCAAACGGCAGAGCGAGCAGTTCCTTGCGCACATTCCGGGGCAGGGGGACTACATGGAGTGGCTTGCGCTGATGCAGCACCATGGTGCTCCAACAAGGCTACTGGATTGGACTTTCTCTTTCTTTGTGGCTCTCTATTTTGCCGTGGCCGAGCTTGGACCCAAAGAAAGTGCCGAACTGTGGGCTGTGGACATGCAGTACCTCAATAGCCGCATGAGGAAATTGTTTCCCAGGCGTTCAGACAGGAGATGCGCAGAAGATGATCCGAACGCCCAAGTCCACCGCAATTTTGAACGCATGTTCATGCGCAGAGAACCCAAGCAATTCGTCTGTTCGATGAATCCTTATAGATTCAACACGAGACTGATCATCCAGCAAGGAATATTTCTGTGCCCGGGTGACATAACCAGGCCCTTCGGCGAGAACCTTAAAAATCATTTCACTTCGCAAGACGAATTGGATGACCACATGAAGGTGTTCAGAATCGAGAACGGAGCCCGAAACGATCTGATGGAAGTGCTCTACAGAATGAACATAGGTGAAGCATCCCTATTTCCGGGACTGGATGGCTTCGCCAGGTCTCTGAGAGATGTTCTGGCGTTCCGAAAGGTAACGAAGATGTTTCCTCCAGATTCTTCTTACATCAAGAAGAAGGTGTGGAGAGAGACAATGGAATCCTCTTCAGCGTCATGACTGTGGGATCTACACGCGGAGTGTGGCACCGTTTGGCAAGACTCAACCGTTTTGTCGGTGGTTGAAGCTAACACAGGTTCAGCACATCAGCATGCGCATCGGCTGGAGGGTCCGATCGAAGGGGTTGAAGACGAGGCCGAGGATTTCCAATGTTACGACGCCGAGCAATGCTTGGTCCCCGTCTTCGCCCAGCACGACCGGCGTGTGAGCTTCGCCTTGCGGCAGGACTATGTAGGCTTCGGAAATCGACCTCTCGATGGTTGTGCCGTCCGCGAGCGTAAAACCCATTTTGCGTTTCGCCTTCAGACCGATTTTCTCCCAGACGTCTTTGGGGAGAACCGAGTACGTGGCGCCACTGTCCACGAGGAATTTCACGTCCGTCTGCTTACCCTTCGGCCCCTTGACTTGCCCCTTGACGTAGAGGACACGGTTACCCATCGTTCTCCTCTGCCGCGAGCCGGTGTGCACGGCACACCCTACCCGCTGCGCTCTGTCATTCCCGCGAAGGCGGGAATCCAGCATACCTTGACTTTGCTGAATCCCCGTCTTCGCAGGCGCACCAAGGCATTAGCTCCGCCAGGGGCGGTCTCTTCCTTTGAGATTGGCCAGGATGTCGTTGAGGATCATGGTGTCCTCGGCGATCTCGAAATCGAACATGCCGGCCAGGGTGTGGTCGGCGCCGTTCTCGAAGACGTAGCGGAACGCGTCCTTCGGCGGGATCGCCCCGGCGGCCATCACTTTGAACGAAATCCAGGGCTTCGTCACGTTCTTCATCACCTCGATCGTCTCTTGCGGGTCGCGGCACCAGTAGCCGGGAACCTCGTTGTAGGCATTTTTCAGCTCGTTCGGCTTCGGGGCGCTGGGGTATTTGTGGTGATGGAAAGTCTTGATGTAGAAGTCGGCCGGGATGTTGTGCTTCTCGCACTGGACGATCACGTTCAGGTCGTGGGCGCCGACGCCGGAGGGGACGCCCAGGTCTTTGCCGATCTCGACGGCCTTGCGGACCAGGTCCATCTTCCCCTGGGCGCAGAGCGGATCGGAGCGGACGCCCCAGAGGTAGAGCGCCTCGGTGCCTTCATCGACCAGTTCTTTGGCCATGTCGGCATAGCCCTTCATATCGTCGGTGATTTCCGCGATGGGGCAGATGATCCACTGGATCTTGCCGTGGTAACGCTGGCGATACCGCTTGAGCATCGACACGATCCCCGGCGGATTGTGGATGGACAGGGTATTGATGCCGTGGGCCTCGGCCAGGGCCATCGTCTCGTGGATTTTGTCTTCCGTGTTGTAATGTGCGGTGAGGTTGTAGACGTACTTGAGGTCCCGGCTGTGCGTGTAGTGGGTCAACAGGTTGCCGCCCAGCAGCATCCGGCTGACCTCCAGCTTGCCGATCTTGCCCATCGGCAGTTTTGTCTTCGAGCCCGGCTCGACCTTGATGGTGGGTCCGCTCTTTTGGGAGGCTTGGCCCGTGTTCATGGCCAGCACGCCGCCAGCGGAGGCGGCCAGCGAGTGCTTCATGAAACTGCGACGATTCACCTGCGACGACATGTTTTCCTCCTGCTTACTATATGCCATGTTGTTGCGCTATGTTATGGGAGCTTTTGGACGATGTAACCGTGATTCCTCAAGTGATTCGCAGCAAGCTCGTGGAAATCCTCATGTAGGAAGCAATGATCCGCGGCGTTTTGGCGGAACTCCTCATGCTGCAAGCAGTCGTCCAAAGGATACACCATATCATGAGGGCCTACGGCAAGAGTTTCAAGGGACTTCCGTGGACCCTCCAACTGGGCTGGTTCGGGACGCACCGGTCCTATGTACCTGCCGCTTGCCTCATCGTGACCATCTTGCCTCGTATCGTGCATGGTGCGCAGCAATACCAACTGAGCGATCTCAACTCCCGGATACAGCACCACAGGGGTGTTGGAGACATTTGCGATCTCCAGGGTAAGGCAACCTCTGTAAAGCGGATGAATCCATGGGGCCGTTTCTATCGTTATGAAGGTGCGCGCCCAGGAAGACTTCGTCAAGATCTGACCGGAAATATCCGAAGGGAGTTTGATGTACTCGAGGGTTGACCCAAGAATTGTGTGATGAGCGGGAACAACCAAACAGGAGCCGTAGGGCACGCATTGCTCAGAATATAGATAGGAAGCATTCGTCATGCCTGGTATGAAACATGGGCTTCGATGCGCCCTGGGAACAAAAAAACAACTTCCTAACCTTAGGTCAATCGAATCTCCACAAATTTCCTTCGGACGCGGCGCGATGACAAAGGTATGAGTATCTCCCGGATTCCCTTCGAGCCTGCTCTTGATATCTCGATCCGTGAGTACGCCATATTCAGGACTTATTAGGCGCTCTTCGCTTTGCTTTTCTTTATTATTAGCCAATCTTCAATCGCCTTCAAGCACCACATCTCAACACGATTTTCAAGGAATGCTCTATCCTCTATGCTCCGTGCAGAGCGCTTTGGCACTGTACTGTATAGGTCGCTCATTTCCGACAGCAGAAAAAGCGTCCCACCATTGATGATGGCGAGAGGATGTGGGATGGAACCACCCTGCTCATTTGACGGTACGATACCGTGTCCCAGGCATTCTTTAATTCCTTTGGCATACGTGGCATATCGCTCGCAAGGTTTTGGCCTGTCAGAGAGCAAAGTATCCACTCTCTTGTGAAGGCCTGCAAGTCTCTCGGGCTTACACAAATGCTCTATGAGCATCGCCCATACCTGTGACATCTCAGGATCATCTTCGTAATCGGATGGCACCGAGTACTCATGGTCTGGTATTTTCGCAATCTCTTGAAGCTGGTTCCAGTGAGGGAGACCCTTCCCATACTTGGACCACCTATCTTTTCTGAGGACCTTGAGTTGCTCGCGAAACCTCAGCGCATCAGCTGGGTGATCGATGTCAAAGGTCTTTAGCTGATTCGGAGACAAATCTGTGACAAGGCGCAGCAACTCTATGTAAGAAAGCGTATATGCGATTCCTATAAGCTTAACCGCGACCAGATCTGCAAAAAGCTCTTCCATCATCCGATCGATGATTGGTTCCGCCCAATACAGGTACTCGTGAAATGACGCTTCCAGCTCATTGTGCAGTTTAGTTCGATCTTCAGGAAGTAGTATGCCAGCTTCTTCCGCGATGAAATGACCAACCTCGTGGTACAAAAGGCAATTCATGAACAGCCCTTTGAACTGAGAACATGGCAGTGCCAGAAAACCTACTCTCTGCGCACGCATAGGTCCTTTGACAAGAGGTTGAAGATAGTCGAGTGCCTTCCGCAGGCGGGTATGTCGATGTTGGAAATAGTTCAACTCCGGGCTGATTTCTATGACGAACCTCGCTTCCTTAACTGCTTGTAGTTCCCCAACGTGTTCCGTCAAGAAATGAACTAATGGATACGGGACTTTGAGGTTATCGGCATCCAGAACGGGTTTTATAAACGTATGAAGAAGTTCCCAACCTTTGATGACGAATGAAAGCCGATTAAGGGACATCGCGATGGGAATAGCGGGATCGGCATTGTCTTTGGACTGCTCTTGCAGATGTTTTGTTGTTGCATCAGCAGTACGCTCACAGAAGGTGAGGAATTGATCTGACCATTTGGGATAAGTTTTGTCAGCCCGCGCAACAGCCACCATATCCTTCAATGAGGAGACAAGCTTCCATGCTGCCGTGCACTTGTCCATGACGACATCAGTGAACAAGTTCTCTCACCCCCCGAGGAACACTCTCTTCCGGACATTCTGCGTTTATGATTGCTATCCGCGCGAGTTCACCGAAGAACTTTATGGCCTTATCCGTATTCTGCATTCTTTTCTTCTTCGGGGTGTTAGGTCCTATAATTTCATCGAGTGTCTCTCTTATTTGATCTACGTTTTCCATTCCCGTCTGCACGTTTAGTGCTTTGCGGAGCGTTCTTGCCTCCTGATAGTCTTGAAAAACGAGATCCTTCCATCGTGAAGGTTCAACCGCACCTGGCGACTCGATTGCTTTGAGGGACTCAATGGCTATGATTACCATCTGCTTTCTTGCAGGAGGGGTCTCCGGCTTTCTCTTCGCCTCCAGCAACTCGTCGAGCAAAGCATGTGAGAACAATCCAAGGGTTACATAACCTACACTATCTCTGACATTCCGTCTGCCCAGCATGCCCCAACCCCTTCCTTTTCCTATTGTGCCGCAAGCGGCACTTGTTCGACCGGCCAATTACCTTACCCCTATTATACAGGATGCCTTTCGCGACTGAGTTGTCGCACGCGATCCGTGCGTCCCATAATGCTCAGTGAACTCCTGCATGACAACATCATGTCAAGGACACAGCCAAGCAAGGCAGCCTTTGACTCAAGCATGTGAACACGGGTGACCGGTTACTCTGGCATGCGCCGGACGTAGCCACATATCATTTGCCCGGATGAGGTTGTTCGGGAGCATTAGACAACTGTAAGCCCTGACAAAGAAAGAGCTTACATTCACCCTCCAGGTCTCCCAACCTCTGGCACCATGTGGCATGGTGCTACCTCCAAATCGCCCAACCCGTCTTTACATGACGACTCTGACTACCGTGCGTCCGCACGGGGCCGGACTCCACACGCCGTAGGCTATATCGGCAGCCTATTATGGGTCTAATCAGTAATTCGGCAATCAAAAACTGGGGGAATGCTCAGATTTTTTCGGGTACAGTAAGGACCTATCCCATGTCAAACGAGGCAGCCCCTTCCTCATAGTGCAATCACAGGTCGCCGGCGGCCCAGCGGATCGAGCGGACGATCAATTGACGGTAGTCCGGATTGACGTACGCCTTCGAGTCGTGGCCGAGCTGTAGGAACACGACCCGATTGTCGCCCGGCCGGGTCCAGCAGACCGTGGCGTCGTTCTTCGGGTGGTCCGTCGTCAGCAGGACGTGATTGTCCTGGGCGAACCAGATGCCTTTGTAGACCTCATCATGGATCGTAAAGGCGCTTAGGCCGCGGGTGATCGGGTGGTCGCGATCGACGACTTTGATGTTCATGTCGTTGTCGTGCGCCCAGGTGCCTGTGGCGAACTGCTTGCCGTCAATTTCCTGGGGCTTGAGAGGATACCGGGCCCCGATGATCTGGCGGTAATCCTCCCACGTATTGAACGCGCCCTCGGCATGGTGCAGGGAGACCAGCCCGACGCCCGCCTTCAGGAGACTCTTGAAGTTCTCCTGCCGCTTCGGCGAGATGTTCTGGCTCATGTTGTACAGCACGATGACATCGTAGTTCCAGTTGCTGACGTCCTCGAACAGCTCGCTGTGGTCTTTCTGGGCGGCCTCGACGTACTGAATGTCACTGTAGCCCTGAAACAGCTTGAAGAACGGGTCGTGCTCGAAGTCATGCCCGCCCGTGACGACCACGGCCTTGATCGGGTCCAGGGGCTTGATCGCGATATTCTTGAAGTAGACGAGGCTCTTGGGGTCGTGGCCCTGAATGGCGATCGTGCCCTGATCGATCTTGCGTCCGGGATTCCCCTTCGGCGGCACGTAATTCTCCTCCTGGGTCCAATCGACGGTGGTCTTGCCGTCGATCTTGATGATGACGTGCTTGCCCTCGACCTTGATGTAGTAGTTGAACCACTCGTTGTCCTTGGAGGGGGCGTCATTCATCACGTCCCGCACGTTGTAAAGCCCGCCGGTCTTCTTCGGGTCGCTGTGGGTCGTGTTCACCTGGCACTCGAAGCCCTTGCTCGGCCAGTCGGTTGGCTGAAACTCGGTGTGGAAGTAGATGCCCGAGTTGCTGCCTTTCGTCGTCATGACGTCGGCCTTGAACTCGAAGTTCTTGAAGTTGTGGCGCCGGACGGGACCGTTGTAGTAGAGGTGGCTGCGGGCGCCGTTCACCACGAGCTGTCCATCCTTGACGGCGAAGGTGCCCGGCTTCTCGCTGGCTTTCCAGCCGTTGAGGGTCTTACCATCAAACAGGGTAATCCAGCCCTCATCTTTGTTGCTTTGGGCAGTACAGCAGGCGGCGAAAGCCGCGCACGCAAGAATCAGGATCGCAGTTCTCTTCAACATCTCATTTTCTCCTCAACTATTCTGTCGGTGTAACGTGGGCTGCGCCCACCATTTTGTCTATAGTCGCCAGGGACTTCGCATCGCGCGGACCAGCCGGCGATTGGCGGCGTCATTGTTGACGAATTGTTCCTTCGCAGGGTCCCACCGCAGCTTCTGCTCGGTCCGGATCGCGATGTCGCTGATCTGGCACAACGTATCGGCCTGGACCGCTACGTCAATCGGGCAGATCGTGTCTTTGCGGGTCCGGACGCAGTCGAGCAGGTTTCTCGCATGGTTGCCGCTCTCGTACAGCCGGGTATCGTTCGGGCCCCATTGGATGTCGAGCAGCTCCTTCGGGCGGGCGTTGATCCCGGAGCGGTCCACGTGGACCCAGCCGTCGGTGCCTTCGAAGGCGGTGCCGTGGTCGGTGGTCCGTCCATAGCGCTTCTTCCATTCCTCCGGGAAGGGGGCGCCGGTGAAGTTCATGGTGATCCCGTTGTCGAGCTTGCAGGTGACGTTCCAGTTCATGGCCGTGTCGCACACGCCGTTGGGGTCGGGCCACTGGCCCTTGCCCTCGATCTCCAACGGACACGGAATCTTGTCCCCAAGGCCCCACAAGGCAATGTCGAGCGGATGCACGCCCCAGCCGGCGATGAAGCCGAGGGCGTAGTCAGAGATGAACCACCACCACGAGTTGGACTCCCGGCCGGGCGTGTAGGCATGATACGGCGCCGGCCCGAGCCACTTGTCATAGTCGATCCACGCCGGCGGCTGGGCGACATTTCGCGGCCCGCCGGACGTGCTGCCGGGCGACCAGACGTTGATCGTCTTGAGCTCGCCGATGCGCTTGTTTTTCACCAGCTCGCAGGCGAATCGAAAGTCCCGGCTGGACCGCTGCTGGGTCCCGAACTGGAACCGCGTGCCGTACTGCCGGCAGGCGGCGCGAAGCGCCTGGTCCTCGGCTAAGCTCAAACCCATCGGCTTTTCGACATAGATGTCCTTGCCCGCCCGGACCGCCTCCAGGGCCACCAGGACGTGCCAGTGGTCGCACGTCGCGATGGAGACCACGTCGATGTCCTTGCGGGCGATCAGCTCGCGGAAGTCCGTGTGGGTGGCGCAATCCTTGTTCTTATAGTAGTCATTGACCAGATTCTGCGTGGCCTCACGGACCGGGGCCTTGAGATCGCAAATCGCAATGACCCGGCAATCCTTTTGCGCCAGGAAGTTCCGCATGACATAGGTGCCCTGCGGCCCGGTGCCGACGCACCCGACGGCGATCCGCTCGCCCGCCGCAACAGCCCCCGATTTGCCCAGTGCGGTCGAACTGACGACATACGGAAATCCAATCGCGCCCAGAGCTATGCCTGTGGATGTCCTCAGAAAGCTTCGGCGTGTGACATTCGCGTGCCGGACCATGACGTTTTTCTCCTCACAAACCCGAACTCAGACCGTCAGAACAGAGGTTCTCACCCCCAAACTCTAACCCAAACTCCCCACGCGGTCAAATCAAAAGCGGGTATCAGCAGGAGGTCTGCGACCCTCTATCAAAGATAGCGGTCGATGTCCAAAGCGGTGTGGAAAACGCCGAGTATCTCGATCAAACCTTCACTGCGGATCAGCTCTGCCATCGGTGGATTCGCTTGCCCATCTCATCGTTGGAGATGACGCGGCCGCCGCGCATGTCCGACAGGCCCCGGTCGACCATGCGTTCGAACGCCAGCTCACGCAGGATCTCATCATAGGACGCGTCATCCGGCTGCGTCTCCAGAAGCTCCCTGATTCTCTCTTTTGCGGTCATGCGTTTCATGCTCCACGATGTCTATACCATGCCAACAGTATACCATTTCACACCCTTACCGCCAACAATCATTCCGCGAGACGCGGTTTTCTGCTGTGTCTGTTGCTTTGCCCGACGTACCGTGCTATCCTCATTCCCGTGAGCGAAGTCCGGGAGTTTCTGGGCCACAATGATGTGGTTAGGATCGTAGCAATGCTCTCTCCACAGACGTCTTAATTGTGGCATTTGAAGTGGTGTTCAGGGTGTTATACCGATCCATATGAACAGTGTTAGCGTCAAGAAGGAGAAAGTAGATGCCATATGAGACGATTCAGTACCCGTGGAGTGGCAGCATCGTATATTACCTCAGCTTTCAGCGTCCAGGTGACACATCTGAAACCCCTTTCTACGTCGGTGAGTCAGGAAGACATGTGGGTAGACTCGGGGATTACATCGCGGCGAACTTCGCAGCGCTGGTGGACTTCAAAGTCGGCGTCGCCGCCAGGTTTCTGCAACGGAGAGGACTGATTGTGCTGTTCAGATACCAACAGGTGCCTGAGAATGAGAGAATGAACGTGCAAGCGTCTCTCATTCAGTCTCTCGCTAGGGACTATCTATTGCTGAACAATAAACTTCCCCAGGCAGAACTCGGCAACAATCCGGAAACGGCTCGGGGCATGATTGAGAACTTTGTCCAACAACACATATTGAGTCAATGACACTAACCATTGCGTCCACCCTATCGCACGGCACGTGCGCGAAAGGTGACGCATCACGTTGGGCCCGCGCCGAAGAGCGAGGACAGTATGGGCAAAGCCAAGAAGAACGCCGAACGGGAACGGCGCATCGAGATGGAGATCATTGTTGACGCCTATGATGCACAAGAGCAGGCGATGGGCTGGTATTGCTACCTTGAAGAGAAGCTGCAATTCCCGTTTACCGCCACGTGTGTCGCCGAGAGGGCTATTTCGCCTTTGCACAAAGGCGATGAAGTCGAGATTCTGGGCATGGCTCCCGAAAAGGAATGTCAACACGAGATGTTCGTCATGATGCGGTGGGAAAGGCGAGGTCTCGCGGTTCCTTTGTCACAAGTGAAACCGATCAGCGAGACGGATGAGGATACACGAGAAGCTGTCGCGGACTGGCATTACTGGGTGGGCCAGGGACGTGTGCTGTAGGGAAGTGAGTATCTCGCACACGGGGGGCTCGGGAATGCCATACTCACCGAGAGGGTTTTCGGTTGACCGCCAGGCGTGCGGCGGTTAGACTAGACCATATTGCAGGAGTATTACCGGTGAACCCGACAACGACTTCCGTCTTCGACTTGAGCCCCTCGGAGAAACTCCAACTCGTGGAGGATTTGTGGGATGACCTCGCGGCGACTCCCGAGGCCATACCAGTCCACGACTGGCAGAAAGAGGAACTAGCCCGGAGGAAAGCCAACCTGATGAAGAACCCCGCCTCAGGACTCACGTGGGAAGAAGTCAAACGCAGGGTCCGCCGTCATGGCTGCTGACTTGATCCTTGCGCCGGAAGTGGAGCGGGACCTCGCAGAGGCGTCTGCCTGGTACGAAGCGCAGCGGGCGGGCCTGGGAGAGGAGTTGTTGAGTTGCGTCGACGCGTGCATCGCTGTGATCCGCCGCATGCCTGAGATGAACGCGGCCGTCCACCAGCAGTATTGCCGAGGGTTAGTACGCCGATTCCCGTATGCGGTTTTCTATGAGTATGCGGCACGTACCGTGACCATCTACGGCGTCTTTCACACCTCTCGCGATCCGGACAAATGGTGCCAGCGCCTTCCTTGAGTTGGAAGGTCTCCGCTACGAAGAGAGCGGGTTTGCAGACGAGACTTGTTTAGGGCGAATACCTATCAAAGGAGATGACATGAACCGAGAGCAGATTCTGGAGTTTCTGAACGCCAATCCTGTGTGCCATCTGGCCACCTGTGAGGGGAGCCAGCCGCGGGTTCGCGGCATGATGGTGTACCGCGCCGATTCGTCGGGCCTGATCTTCCATACGGGCAAGTCCAAGGCACTCTACAAACAACTGCTTGCGAACAAGCAGGTGGAAGTGTGCTTCAACAGCCAGGACACCCAAGTGCGGGTTGCCGGCGTCGTGGAGATCGTAGAGGATATGGGCCTCAAGAAGGAAATCGTTGAGGCGCGGCCTTTCATGAAGCCTTGGATTGAGAAGCACGGGTACGACCTGCTGGTGGTCTTCCGGGTGAGGCAGTGCAAGGCCGCGATTTGGACCATGGCGACGAATCTCGAGCCGACGCAGTATCAGAAAATGTAGCATGGGCATCTTGCCCATGTGTTGTAGGACGGTGCTCGCCCCGTACTACTCCAAGAGAGGCCCGGCTATCCGCAGTCCCCTATTGCTGCTTGGAAGGCCATATCCAGGCGTCGTTGTCGGTCCTCTCACCAGAACAGTTGCTGGCGAGGGTTCTTTTTTGAATCGCCCGTTTTATGGCTGAGTCAAATTCCGAATCTGTGTAAGTGCAGGGATTTGCTATTGTGGCTCTCACCCGCAACTCTTTCCAACTTGCCTTTCCGGTGGCCTGCGATGTCTCAACCACAGCTCTCTCAATTTCGCGAGGGTCAACAATCTCCTTTTGGGGCTGGTTCGGAAAGAGATGCCCGACGACAAAACGAGCGCCAACAAACTCCCGCCGAGCCTTGACCATAGCCCGATTCATTAGGTCAATCGCATCGGGGTGGCGCGAGCCAAAAGTGAGGTGATATTTGGGCAGCTTATCCTCGTACTTTTCACGTATGGGATACTTGATGACCCATTTGAACCACTGACGGAGTTTCTCAGCATAGCCTTGTGCGAGTCGTTCCACGCGATCAGGATCAGACGCCTGACCGCCAGAGACTATCTCCTGCCAGTACGTGCCCCCGGCGATGGCATTCCAATTGAGCACCGACGGATGCTCAGGCTGCAGGATGTCATCCACAAGGATGTGACTGGCCAAGCCACAGACCGCTCTCAGGAATCCAGTGCTCATGAAGTTGATCAGAACCTCGACGCTTCGTCCCTGTTCGAGTTGGCGATATACGGACTCCAGGTCTTCAAAAAGCAGGTCGCTGGGTCTGATCGGGTCCAGGTATATGAAGACAGTGCGATCGCAAGCCAATTCCGAGATCTCTTCGATGTACTGCTTGAAGTCTCCCTGTCGCACTTGCACGGGGACGCTCAAGTCTCGCGTGTTAGAACTGAGGCGTTCGCACAGAACAGGATCCTTCTCAATGTAGAAGCCCTGTACCTCCATGCCGCGTTCTTGCACCGAGTGCAGTCTGTGCGAGATGATTAACGGACTTCCCCGCTCTCCGTCGTCAAACTGGCCGGGTCCAGCGAAGCAGTCCACAACAAGAATCGGTCTTCGTAGTCTCGCGACCTTGGCCAAGTAAGGTTCGAGATAGTAGTCGAGGATGAGGTCCTTGTATCTTGACCAGGGCTTCTTCTCACGGAAGAATTCCAGCGCATCTGTCACGTGTGATTTCCCTCCGCTCTTGGCGTTGTTGGTCCACAGGCGTTTCGTCCCAAATTCTATTTCCCAAGGTGCGGCCGTTCGCTTTCTTGTTGATGCCGCCCCATTGTTTGAAGAAGAAGGGGATTCTCTTGGCGAGACAGCAATCGCGGATGCCTGTTACCCATTCAGGTCGCATGGGACGCGCGCCGGGGCCGGACTCGCCGCCCACGATGGCCCAGTTGACGCCGTCGAGGTTGATGTGCGAGACGGGACCCAGCAGTGGTTCAAATGAGATGAACTTGACCGCCGCGTCAGTTTGCCTGAGGTGTTCGATGCGAGAGGCGTAGTCGGCGTTCTCGACGGTTACGCCCATCCAGACGTTGTCAGGCCAGAGGAGTTGAGGGCTGATCCGGGCGAGTCTCTCGGAGCGTTTCGTCAGGATCTGGAAGCAGTGCTGCGAAGCCCGCCGCATCACGTCGAAGACCTTCAGGATGAATTCGAGGGGCACGTCCTTGTGGAACAAGTCGCTCATCGAATTGACGAAGATCATTCGAGGCCGCCGCCAGTGGAGAGGGACCTCCAGCATGTGCGGCTGGAGCGTGGGCCGAAAGCCGTTACGATAGTTGGGCTGCCCCATCGCCTGAAGCCGCCGGGACATGCGTTCGGCATAGCAGTTCAGGCACCCCGGACTGATTTTGGTGCAGCCGGTCACCGGGTTCCACGTGCATTCGGTCCACTCGATCTTCGAGTTCGCAGCCATCCACCTGCCTTTCGGAGTCTTGCCCGACTGTAACGGAAGATGGCGGCGGGATCAACTGCGCGTTCATTTCCCTGGACCTGT
>Ga0315286_10003747_pt1 | contig 14455 bp, 11 predicted proteins | sample YL17G10_0_MG_FD_205038 | JGI IMG/M metagenome (GOLD analysis project Ga0315286, IMG submission 205038) | Sediment microbial communities from Yellowstone Lake, YNP, Wyoming, USA - YL17G10_0 | ecosystem: Environmental > Aquatic > Freshwater > Lake > Sediment | place: USA: Wyoming | collected...
GACCGAATCGATTCTTCTCTCGTATACGAAACCCCGCGGCCGCTCGTAGCCGCGGGATTTCCCGTCTCCGTGTTTTGCTTGTCTCCCGTTTTCGATTGCGAAGGGCATTGCGGTGGACTATTTTTCGTAGTACTATCGCTTAAAGGGGGGACCAATGGCTCGATGTCGGAGCATCTGCGCGCTCTTCTTCGTCGTTTCGCTCGTCTCGGGTGCCTGTTTCGCGGAATCATACCGGTCATACGACGACTTGAACGCCGTCGCGATCGTGATATCCGATCACGCACCTGCGACCTTCGCCGGCGCGCGCGCGATCGTGGAGTCGTCCGGCGCATACGGCGTGCAGATGTTCCCTCCCGATGCGATTTTCGGCTATTTCCCCGTCCGTCCCGGGCTCTCGAGCTTTTCGGGGCTCGACGTCGCGCTGTGCTTCGCCCGGGGCGACCTCATGGGGAAAGGGCTCGACGGAATCGTTCGGCGCGTCATCGGCGACCTTTTCGATCAGAAGAAGCTCCTCCAAGCCGCGCCTCTCGAAGAAACGGGTCCTTTCGAGGACCGTCTGCTCCGGGTTCCCGAGGAGATCGTCCGCGCGACGATGCCCGCGAGGGGCGGTCCCCGCCAGGGTTCGCCGATGGAGCTCGCGGATCGCAGCATCCGGGAGAATTCCGAATTTCTCGTCGGGAGCGTTCTCGTCAACGTGATCTTCCCCGAAAGCCAGGGATCGTCGGAAGACTGGACCGATGACGAGATCGCCGGCGCCATGAGCGGGATCGCTCTCGGCATATCGCAGTACATGCAGCGCTCTCTCTGGTTCAACGATCTCAGCTTTGTTTACAATTATAGTAATTTCAAACGGGTTCCCGTCGCGATGGAGCCGATCGAAAGCGAAATGAGCACCGACGACATATGGATCGGAGAGGCGATCTCGAATCTCGGCTATTCAGGCGGAGCGTACTTCGGTGCGCACGCGCTCAACAACGCCACGCGCAACAGCTTCAAGACCGACTGGGTGTTCACCGCGTTCGTCGCCGATATGAGCAATCATTACAGCGCCACGCCTCCGAGCCCGGATCCCGGCTGTTGGGGCGGCGCCGGCTACGTCGCTTACGCGTACCTTGGCGGGCCCTATCTGCTCGTGCCGTATCCGGCCTGCCGCTACGGATACGGGCTCGGCTTCGGCCGCGTCTTCATTCACGAGATGAGCCATATCTTCTGGGTGCTGGACGAGTACAAATCCGCGGCGACCCACTGCACGGAAAAATCGGGATACCTCGCGGTCGCGACGAGAAATAGCCTGTTTGATACATGCATGGTGCAGGTTCCGTGCATCATGCAGACTGCCTCCCCTCCCTTCTCGGAGCCGCTGCCGATATGCGATTACACACAGGGCCAGGTCGGCATTTCGAGCGTGGAGATCAACGCAACTACGTATCTGAAGGTGTATGCCGTCCGGCCCACGGTGGAATTTCCGAGCATGCCGGGGACGTTCGACACGCTCCTGCCCGGCGAGGATTACTTCCTTTCGATCGAGATACGGAACGCCGCCGTTCCGAATCTCAACCCGCAGCAGATGGAGCCCCCGGACCGCCTCGACTACGCTCCGTACATCAAGGGGGGATGGATCTCGATCAACAAGCAGGATTGGCGACTGGAAAGCCCGGCCGACGGCAAGTGGGGGCACTCTTCGCGTGAAGATATCGCGAAGGATATATCGACCGAACTGAAGCCCGGGCTCAACACGATAGATTTTCGGACGGAGAATCGCATCGGGCTCAGCGCTACGGCGTCGAAGAATCTGTTTCTGATCGGGCTCAAGTTCGACCAGGTGTACGCGATCGCCGCCGAAGGAAGCATGCGGATCGCATGGACGACCGCGGTGGGATCGTTTGAGGCCACGTTCGACGTGATGCGCTCGGACCTCACGACAGGGGAGGCCGAAACGCGCCTTGCCACGGTATCCGAGCCGGACGGAATCGGCAACCGCCGGGCATACAGCTACATCGATACGACGGTGCTGGCGGCGCACAGGTATCGTTACAGGCTCGACGGCAAATTCTCGATCGAGTTCCGCGGCGAAGAACATGACTATACGTTCTCATCGCAGGATGCTTCGGCGACGGCGAGCGTTCCGGTCGAGGAGGGCGTCGTTTCGAATCTGCTTCCCAATCCGACGAGGGGCGCCGTCATGTTCACGGTGAACGTGCCGAAGAGCTCCGGCAGCGCGAATAGAAGCCGCGCGGCGGCGGAGGAGGGGGGCGCATCGTCGGTGAGCGCGCTGGGCGAAGTCAGGACGCGCGTCGAGGTCAGCGTCTACAACGTGCGCGGGCAGCGTGTCAAGAACGTCTATTCGAACGCCGTCTTCAGCGGCTTCATGACGCTCGCGTGGGACGGCACCGATTCGTACAACCAGGCCGTTCCCGCCGGAGTCTATTTTCTGCGGGTCATCGCGGGGAACGAAACCGCGGTCAGGAAGGTCGTCATCCTGCGCTGAAGGTTGGAAGCTTGCGATTTCGATTATTCGGGGAATCTTGTTGACAGCCGAAAGGAGACATGCTATAAGCCCACCATATATGGTATGGGTCGGGCTCGAAAGCTACACCATGTAGGGTCTTGAAGCGGTTATCCCTGAAAGGGAGGGTGGACATGACGAGAGTGGATAAGGAGGATACACTACTTCAGAAAGACAAGAACTACGTGAAATTCCACCGGCTGCTCGCGAAAGCGGAAGCCGAGGGCAGGCTGGACGGAAAGCATGTGTGCCCCGTGTGCGGCATGAGATTTCTCTCGGCGAGAGAAGCCGACGAATGCTGCAGGATCGTTTCGCAATAGCGGCCCGCGGGGGCGTGACAACGGTTTTGGGGGTGGATCCGGTGACGCAGCGCAAAGTCAAGACCAAGAAGGATCACGGAAAAACGATAGAGCAGTTCTGCTCCGTGTGCAAGAAGACGTTCGAGATGCCGATTGTCGAGGAATCGGATAACCAGGACGTTCTCTGGCTCAATTGCCCCGGCTGCCGCGGGTACCTTCCGCACATGCTCAACCAGGAAGATATCGATGAGGCCGAGGAGAGCGAGAAGGAAGAGGCCGGCGCGAAAGGCGAAGACCTCGCTATCGAGGATCTCTCCACGGAGGACGCGCGCGAGTATCAGGAGGCGGGAGACTATCACGTGGGAGAGGTCATCTACCACCGCTCCTGGAACGACTACGGAAAGGTGATTGCCAAGGAGACCCTTTCCGGCCACCGAAGGACGATTGTCGTTCACTTCGTGAACCAGGGAAAAACCCGCTTGCTGGAAGGCGTCGTGTAGAAGGGCTGCCACGTGAGACTCGCGTCCTTCCTGATCTCCGTAGCCGTCGCCGCGGCGGCGTATCCGGCCGGGCCGCTCGGCGCGACCGGGCTCTACACCGATCTTCATTCCTTCTTTTCTCCGGGCGATTCGTCGCGCGCTCTCGTCGTCATCCGGCAGAGCGAATGCGACCTCGGCACGAGCCGGGCTTCCCTTCTCACGGGTGATCTCGTGATCCATCCCCGTCCGCGATTCGAGATTCAGATCGGTCTTCAGTTTCCCGCGGTTCGCGATCACGAGGGCATCCGGTACGGCGTGGGGGACCTGATGCTCCGCGCGTCCGCCCGGATCGCCGGCGATTCGATCGGCGCGTCGGGACTGTTCGCTCGCGCGGACGCGCGGATTCCGACGGGTTTCGAAGCGCTTCGCCCGTTTTCGGACGCGTCGTTCGAAGGCGAGGGGGGGCTCGAGGCGTGTTTCGCGGCACGGGTCTTTGCCGTGAGGGCGGTGGGGCTCTATACGCTCGCCGCCGAGAATCGGCAAACGGCGGATTTCTCGAATGACGGACATTTGACTCTCGCGGTATCGATCAGCGCGGGTCGGTCCGCCGTGGGCTCCATCGGCATATCCGCTTTTTTTGTCCGCTTCGATAACGGGGAGGAACGGAACATGTACGCCCTTTCGCTCGCCCGCGAGCTCTCGCCGCAGCTCCTGTTCGAGCTGGCCGGCGCCCTGGAGGCGGGAAACGCCGCCTCGCGCGTCTTCGATACGTCCCTTTCGGCGTCCCTCGCGTACCGTTTCCCGCCGCGCTCGCCAGCGGCGCGCCCCGATTCGACCAAACCCTGATGCATATTGCGATTTCGCGCCGCTCCCATAGTTTCTCATGATTGAGCAAACGCTTCCGAACGCCCCCGTCGTTTCGCGGGATTCGAGGCACACGCCTTGCGTTTATCCCTCGCAGAACTAGAGGCAACATGCAACCGCGCTGAAAAGGACGTTATCCGGTGTCGAACGAATGTACTCCGACCGCAGGGCCAGGATGCGGGAGAACCCCCGCCGGGGCCGCCGATATCGCGTTCGTCATCGACGACGACCGGCTCATGGCGGCTCTTCTCGAACGGCACCTCGCCCGTCGCGGCATCGGGGCCATCTGTTTCGAGGATCCGGCACGCCTGCTCGACGCGCTTCCCTCGGCGAAACCGGCGTTTCTGTTTACCGATCTCGACATGCCGCTCATGCGCGGCACGGAGCTCGTCACGCGGGCTCGCGCGGGCGGATTCGGGGGGCCGATCGTTCTTGTGACCGCATCCCGCGAGCGCGAGGATTTCGCCGCCGCCGTCGCGAACGGCGCCGATGAAATTCTCGGGAAGCCGCTGAGGGACGCCGATCTCGACTTTATCGTGGAAAAGATACGCGTACTCGCGCGACGCTCTCGTGCCGCGGTCGCGCCGCCGCGGGATCTGCTCGAACCGATCGGCCAGGGAATCATACTGCTCGACGAAGAGTGCGTCCCGCTCCATGTCAACAGGCGTGCGCGGGAGATTCTCGGCGCCCGCGACGAGCGCGAGGCCGGAGAGATCCTCGAACGAGAGAATCTCGCCGCATGTATCATAAACAATCGCCGCGCCGGGGAATCCATGAACTTCATCGATGTGCCGGTTCCGGGCGGAAAAGCGGCATCGCGCGTCGTCGGTTTCGAGATTCACGAGTGCGCCGCCGGCCCCTCGGGCCGTTCGTACCTCGTGCTCATGCACGATTTCTCCGAATGGCAGAAGCTCGACGAGCTTCATTTGCGATTCGCGACCTGCCTTTCGCACCGTATGCGGACGCCGCTCACGTCGGTGCGCAACGCGGTCATGATACTGAGCGAGAAGGGAAGGCTCCTCGATAGCGCCGAGAGAGAACGGTTTCTCGACATCGGATACCGCAACATCGAGAAGCTCATCAGTTCGTTCGAAGATCTCCAGAGTTCGTTCCTCATCCAGATCGGAGAGGTCGACGTCTCGCGGTCGCTGATCAGGATCGGCACGGAGATCGGCGAAATTCTCGGCGATATGAAAGAGCGCGGAGCGATCGGCGGATTCAAGCTGCATGCACCCGATATCGCGGCGCTCACCTGCCGATCGCGGCTCAAGAAGTATATTCTCACCTCCGTGGAAGCGATCGGGGAGTGGCTCGGCGAGATTCCCTCGATCGAATGCTTCGTTGCGATAAACGACGCGTCGGGAGAGGCGGGGGAAGAGCCGCGGCTCACGATATCGATCCGGCCGCGCGTCGACTCGCGCGGCGGGCGGAGACATTTGAAGGATCATTGCGCCGAGGGAGACATCCCCAAGGGATTCATGCTCGAAAAGTTCGCGCGGGCGCTGGACGGCGTTCACACGACGACTGACCGGGACGCGTTCTGCCTCAGAGTGCCGTTGGATCCGCCTTTCGACCAGGGAAAGGATCTCGTCCATCCGCTCCATATGATGATCGAGCGAGCAAAGCTCGATCGCGTCCCGCTGCACATCATCTCGACGCGAATGGCCGGAGCCGCGTCCGACTCCCGGAAATTCGCGCGCCTGTTCGAGTCGAGTCTCTGCGCGCTCTGCGGCAAAGACGAGTGGGTGGTCGTGCGGGGCCGGGAGCGGGGGGAGTTCGACGTGCTCGTCGCCGGGGCCTCGCGCGAGCGCATCGACGACGCGATGCAGAGCCTTCGCGAGCGGTTCTCGGGCTGCTGCAGGGAGCGCGGCGAGGAGCTCTATCCCGCGATTCGCTGGGAGATCAGGTACAGCCGCGAGGCGGATGCGTCCGGCGAGCCCGTGGAATGTGCGATGCTCGAGACGCTCGTCTAGAGAATAATCAACAAGGGAAAAATCAACGGTGAGTCGAAAGCGCTTCTTCGCGCGCGCCGATTTCCTCGAGCTCGTGCACGGAATCCTCGTGCGGCTTCATCGAAAGGAGGAGCAGGCTCAGCGGATCCGCGATCGTGCGGCGCACGTTCGGAAGATGATTGTGGAAGAAGAAGCGGCCCGAGCGAATGTCCATGAGCTTGTGGAACGCGAGTTTGCCGGTGAGCCCGTCGCACCGCGCATGTATGATCTCGCCCTTCTCGAAATAGATCTCCCCCTTCGCGTCGGAGCTCACGACGATGAGTCGACCCGTTCTGAGGTTGCCGTTGACGAGCGACACGATGTCGAGGATGGGGATAAGGGTGATGGTCCCTTCGAGAGGGTAGCTCCGCCGCGTCATCCTTCGCCGGATGTCGATCGCGAGAAAGCAGAGAACGGCTCCGAGCACCAGAAGCGCGAGATGAGCGAGGATGAAATGCCCCGCCGCGGAGAACGCTCCCTTCGAGCGATCGATGGCCTTGCGTCCCTCCGCGACGACCGCGGGCGCCGGTTTGCTTTCGCGCGCTTCCCTCTGCGCCGCCTTCTCGTCCTCGGAACGATTCAACTCGACGAGCCGTTCCTTCGCCCATGAGTTCGCGGGATCCGCTTCGATAAGCGCCTGGAGGGCGGTCCGTGCCTTGCCGGTCGCTGTCGACGTCGTGTCGAGGAGGGCGATCTGGGCCTCGGCCAGAAGCTTTTCGATCCGCGCGTTGTGCGATGATCTTTCCATTCGGGCGGACAGGGAGGAGATCTCGGCGTTGCCGGGATCGATCACGCGCACTTTCTCGATATACTGTTGCGCCGTTTTCGGGTTTCCCTTTTCGATGTGGCACTGTGCCATCGCGACGAGCGCGGCGGGGTCATCGGGCCTCAGCCCGAGATATGCCGATAGCTTGGGAATCGCGAGGTCGTATTTCCCCGAGTTCATATGCCCGCGCGCCTCGGCGAGGATCGTGCGCGCGAGGGAGCCCTCGATCTGCGCGAGCTTCTCCCGGGCCCATGAGGCCCCGGGGTCCTGCCTCAGACCGCGGATGAGGAGCTCTCGCGCGTAATCGAGCTCTCCGCGCGACTCGTAGATCTGCGCGAGCTGCCAGATTGCGGACGTGAATGCGGGGTCGCTCGAGAGCGCATCCTTGAGCAGTCGTTCCGCTTCCACGTCGTCTCCGCGCGAAAGGGCTTTCTGCGCGTCGACGAAGAGCGCTTCAGCCTGCACGCGGGAAGCCGGCTCCGGCTGCGCCCCGGCGGGCCCCGCCGCGAGCATCAGGGCGAACACGCATATCATGACGCGAAAGCTCATTCCAATCCTCCGAAAGCGCCTTTTCGCAAATACCGTTCCATATGTGCCGGAAATGATTGCGGAACAAGCGATTTTGGGAATTCTTTTCATTTATTCGGGCCCGATTCGCCTCGGCCAGCCGCCAATGCGGCGGCTAACTGAACGCCTGCCAAGTCTATGGTTGATTTCGGAGCTTCGAATTTGATACGATGCCCAACGTTCACCCTAACAGGGGGTAGCGATGCAGCCCTTTCGTGAAGTCTTTTGGAATATCGGCTATCATTATGTTTTCTATTCACTTGCGGCATTGGCGACGGGCGTCTGTCTGTACGGTCTTTTCCGGCGCTGGCTGTTGTGGCGCTCGGGGTGGCGCGAGAAGCGCGACGGCGGCTTCGACATGGGGCTCGTGCTCCGGCGCATCTTCCTGAATACATCGATCTTCAAGGGGGACCCCCTCGGCGGCATCACGCACGTGTGCATCATGTGGGGTTTCATCATTCTCTTCTTCGGCACCGCCCTCTCGACGATCGATCACTGGATAATCTCTTACCTCAGGGGCGACCTGTATCTTGTCTATGCGTTCGTGCTCGACATCGCCGGAATCGCCCTCATGGCAGGCGTGGCGCTCGCGTATCTCCGGCGATACGTTTTCAAGCGCGAGAAGATGGTCACGATCGCGCGCGACACGACCGTACTCGTTCTCCTTTTCTTCATCGCGCTGACGGGATTCATGGTCGAAGGATTCAGGCTTCGCGCGCAAACACTTTCCTGGCGCGAGCCGTCCCCGGTCGGGCAATGGATCGCGGGCGTTTCCGGCCTGTCCGTGCCGGAGGCTATCGCCGCGCATCGGCTGTGGTGGTGGATCCACGCGGCGTCGAGCCTGTTCCTCATCGCGTATCTTCCGTTTTCCAAGTTCATCCATGTTTTCGCGGCGAGCTTCAACCTGACTCTCGAGGGGATGCGCTTCAATTCGTACCTCTCTCTCGAAGAGCGGGAGGCGTTGAAGAGCGATTTCAGTTTCCGTCATCTCGTCATGTGCGACGCGTGCACGCAATGCAACCGCTGCGCCGTCGTCTGCCCGAGCAGCATCGCGAAGGAACCGCTCTCCCCCCGGAAGGTGATCGACGAGACGGGGCGGTTCGTTCGCCGGAAGAGCGGATTCGGCCTCGTGCCTCATCCGGGAGAAACCGCGCTCGCGAAGGCCAACGCCGTCGAGGGGGATCCGGTCTGGTTCTGCACGACGTGCAGCCATTGCCAACGCGAATGCCCCAACGCGATAAGCCCGATGGATGTGATCCGGGAGATCCGCGCCGCCCGCGTCGAGGGGGGCGAGGACGTGCCGGTCAACATCCAGGAGATGCTCGAATCGGTCTACAAGTTCAAGAATCCGTGGCAAGGGGCGAAGGGGAAGCGGATGGATTGGGCGTCGGGGCTGGATGTTCCCGTGCTTTCCGAAGGCGCGAAGGAATCGCGATGCTTCTACGTCGGCTGCACGTTCGCCTACGACTCGCGGCTGCAGGAGGTGCCCCGCTCCGCCGTGGCCGTCTTCAGGGCTGCGGGTTTCGGATTCGCCGTTCTCGGGAAGGACGAGGCGTGCTGCAGCGAGTTCATCCGGGGCGTCGGAGAGGACGGGCTCTTTACGGAGCTCGCCGAAGGGAACGTCGACGCGTTCGACCGGCACGGGATAACGGAGATCGTCACGCCGTGCCCGCACGGTTTTCATACCTTCACGAACGAGTATGCGCGCATGCGGCCGTCGATGAAGGAGCGCAGGGTGCTGCACGTATCCCAGGCGCTCGAGACGATCCTCGCCTCGGGCGCGCTCGCGCTCGAGAACCGCGGGGAGCGCACGGTCACCTTCCACGACCCGTGCTTCCTGGGGCGGCGCAACGGCGTCTATGACGCCCCGAGGAACGTGTTGAAGTCGATCCCCGGTGTCCGGCTCGTCGAGATGGCGCGTTCGCGGGAGAAGAGCCTCTGCTGCGGCGGTGGAGGCGGAAGAATGTGGGTCGAGGCGGGGGAAGGCGAGAAGATAGCGGAAATACGGGTGCGCGAAGCGGCCGGAACCGGCGCCGGAACGATCGTCACCGCGTGCCCCTTCTGTTTCAGCAACATGGATGACGCGGTAAAGACCGCGGGCTTCGAGGGCCGGATCGTCGTGAAGGATCTCACGGAGCTCGTGGCCGAGAGCCTCCCGGGCGGCAAGACCGGCTGAGAAAGGAGTCTCCGAATGGAGATTCTCGTGTGCGTGAAAAAGGTGCCCGATACGGCCGACGCCGAGGTCGTTCTTAAACCGGGCGGCACCGGCATCAAGGAGGACGACCTCGCCTCCGGCATCAACGAATGGGATAACTACGCCGTCGAGGAGGCGATCAGGATCAAGGAGACGCACGGCGGCACGGTGACCGTCGCGACGATCGGATCCGCCGAAAGCGAGGACGTGCTCAGGCGCTGCCTCGCCATGGGGGCGGATAACGCGATCATGATCGACGACGCCGCGTTCAAGGGCGCCGATCCCTATGGAATCGCGCGGGGGCTTCGCGGCCTCGCCGGGAAGGGTTTCTACGATCTCATTCTCGCGGGGGCCCAGGCGGGGGACGACGGATTCGCGATGGTGGGGCCGGTGCTCGCCGGATACCTCGGCTGGCCGCACGCGACGCTCGTCACCTCCATCTTCCTCGAGGGGAGAATGATCAAGGTGACGAGGGAGCTCGAAGGAGGCCTCGAGGAGATGCTGAAAATCGAGCTTCCCGCGGTTCTCACGATCCAGACCGGCATCAACGAGCCGCGCTACGTTTCGATCATGGGGATACGGAAGGTTCGCGCGAAGGAGATTCCGGTCCTCGATCCGGCCGCGATAGGACTCGCGCCGGGCGAAACGGGTGTGAACGCGAATCTCGTCAGGCGCACGGGACTCGCCGTGCCTCCGGCGGGAAAGGAAGCCGAGATGATCAAGGGCACTCCCGCGGAGATCGCCCGGAAGATACTCGATATCGTGAAGGAAAGAGGGGGGGTGGTGTAGATGGCGAAGGTCTTCGTCGTCGTCGAGCACCGGCAGGGCGTGATACGGGATGCGACGTTCGAGCTCATCTCGCTCGCGCGGGAGCTCCAGAGCGCATCCGGTCTCGATCCGGCCGCCGTCGTTATCGGGCGCGGGGTGAAGGGTTTCGCCCAAACCCTCTCGAAATACCTGCCGCGGACGATCGTCGTCGAGAGCGAAACGCTCGCCGACTTCCGTTACGAGACGCACGCCGCCGTTCTCAAGGACATACTCGAGAAAGAAACGCCTCTGGTGACCCTTTGCCCGCAATCGGCGTTCGGTATGGAGCTTTTCCCGAGGCTCTCGGTCGAAAGCGAACGCCCATGCGCGACCGATTGCATCAAGGTCGGGATGGAAGGAGCGGGCCTTTCCGTCGTGCGGAGCATCTATAACGGAAAGATTCACTCCCGCTCCACGTTCGCTCCGTCGGGCGGCTACCTCGTCACGGTGCGGTCGGGGAGCTACGCCCCCGCGGCGGAAGCGGGAAGCGTCGGCGCCGTCGAAGACCACCCGTGTCCCGCTTTCAAGGCGCCTTTCAAGACGGAGTTTCTCGGCTATCGGGAGGCGGCGGTTGGCGCCGTCGACATCTCCCAGTCGCCGTTCCTCGTCTCGATCGGCCGCGGGATCAAGGACGTCGAGAATATCCCGAAGGCGCAGGAGCTCGCCGACCGGCTGGGCGCGGTGCTCTCGTGCTCGCGTCCCGTCGTCGACAAGAAATGGCTCGGGAAAGAACGGCAGGTCGGCACCTCGGGGCGCACCGTGAAGCCGAAGGTGTACCTCGCCCTGGGGATCAGCGGCGCGTTTCAGCATCTCGCGGGTATAAAGGGATCGGGGGTCTTCATCGCGGTCAACCGCGACGCGAAGGCGCCGATTTTCGCCGCCGCCGACTACGGCGTCGTCGAGGACATGTTCAAGATCATCGATGCGTTGAAGGAACAGATCGGCTCGTAGCGACCCGGAGGAGATCATGGATTTTGAATTGACCAAGGAGCAGAAAGACATCAAGCAGGCGGCGCGGGAGTTCGCCGAAGGGGAGTTCGACAAGGATCTCGCGATCAAGCACGACAAGGAGCACTCCTTCCCGCGGTCGATCTGGAAGAAGGCGTGCGAGCTCGGATTCGTCGGGATTCATTTCCCCGAGGAGTTCGGCGGGCAGGGGCTCGGCGTTCTCGAGAACGCGATCGTCGTCGAGGAGTTCTGCCGGAGGGATTCCGGGATCGGAACGGCGCTCGCGCTCAGCGATTTCGCATCCGAGATCGTCATGCGCCACGGGTCGAAGGAGCAGAAGGCGCGTCTCCTGCCGGCGATCGCCTCCGGCGCCATGATATCGGCGGGATGTTTCACCGAGCCGAACCACGGGAGCGACATCACGGCGATGGACACCTCCGCCGTGAAGGAGAAGGACGGCTGGCTCATCAACGGCACGAAGACCTTCATCACGAACGGTTGCATCGCCGATTTCTACATCACCCTCTGTCAGACCGATTCCGCGGCGCAGCCTACCTATCGCGGGCAATCGCTTATCCTCGTGCCGAAGGGGACGCCGGGGCTCGATTCGGCGGAGGTCGGCGACAAGATGGGAATCCGGATGACTTCGACCGCGGAAGTCTCGTACAGCGGGGTCAAGGTGCCGCTCGAGAACGTCATCGGCCAGGAAGGGAAGGGGTTCTACCAGGTGCTTGAGTTCTTCGACGAGAGCCGCGCCGAGATCGCCTCGACCGCCGTCGGCATCGCGCAGGGCGCATTCGATCGCGCGCTCGAGTATTCGAAGCAGCGGCAGCAGTTCGGCCAGCGCCTCGCCGACTTCCAGGCGACGCAGCACAAGCTCGCCGACATGGCGACCTGGATCGAGGCGGCCCGCCTTCTCACCTACAAGGCGGCGTGGAACTTCGATCAGGGGAAAATCGATCCGAAACTCACCTCGATGGCGAAGCTGTACGCGGGGCGGACCGCCGTGCTCGTGACCGACGAGGCGGTGCAGATCCTCGGCGGCTACGGCTATATCCTCGAGAACGAGGTGGAGCGATACTACCGGGACGCGAAGATCACCGAGATCTACGAGGGCACCAAGGAGATTCAGAAGAACACGATCGCGGGAATACTCATCAAGAAGAAGTAAGGAGGCGGATATGCCGCATGGATTGGCGATTCGATCGGCTCGCACGGCGTTTGTCGTCGCGGCCGCGCTCATGCTCGCGCTTGGCCTCGCGGGTTGCGCGAAGAAAAAAGAGGATCCGAAGCAAAAGGCATCGGAACAGACCGAATTCGCGTCGAACGTCACGATCAAGAGCTACACGTCGGCTCCCGACGTCGAGCTCAAGGCGCTCGACGGGAGCTCCGAGCGCCTCTCGAGCTACCAGGGGGATATCGTGATCCTGACCTTCCTCGCGACCTGGAACAAGGAGAGCGTGGCGCAGGTCGCCGAGCTCAACAAGCTCCAGGCCAAGCTGCAGCGCTACCGGTTCGCCGTTCTCGGCGTCTTTACCGATAAGGACGGCAAGGCGTCGGTCCAGGATTTCATGCAGAAGAATCCGGCCAGTTTTTCCGTCTACTATAACGGCGATGAGGTCGTCAAGGCTTTCGGCGGGCTGCGGCGGATACCGACGACGTATATCCTTCTTCGGGACGGGAGCATTTACGTCAAAGAGGCCGGTCTCCGTTCGATGCGGCAGCTCGAGGTCTTCACCCTGCAGATCAACGCCCAACGGCTCTAGGGAGCGATATGCCCGTCAAACTGACTCCAGAACAGCTGCTCCTCATCAATCTGCTCCTCCGCGTGATCGTCATGGCCGGAATCGCGAGCCTCGTTCTCGGATTCCGGTTCGTTTCCAATTTTGTTCTGGGCCGGTCCGTGTCGGTGATGGACCGCGTGCGGATGGGCGTGCTCCTCGCGGCGATCTTCATCGCCTGCGTCGTCGTGCGGAAGTTCACCTACCAGGGCGCCATGGATCTCTCTCTCGAGGGGGCGCTGCTGGCGGGATTTCTCGGGGGCGTCTGGGTGGGCACGGGAGTCGGAGCCGCGATCGGCGCCGTATGCTGGCTCTTCGGCGAGCACGTCGCTCTCCCCTACTACGCGACGGCGGGATTCGTGAGCGGCGCTCTCGTCACGCTCCTGCACGCGCGGGGCGAGATATGGAGTTTTTCGCTCAATCCGTTTTACCTACTGTACAATTTCGTCGCGGGGCTCACGCGAAGGCGGCTCGATAGAAATTTCATCCCCTTCATAATCTGCGTCGTCTTTGTGTCGGCCCGGTACGGGCTTCTGAGGCGGTTCTGGAACCGCAAACTTCTCTACGGATACATTCCCGCCGACGATTTTCTCACCGCGCTCGATCTCGCCGTCGTCGTATATACGCTCGGCATCGCGCTCAAGATGGCGTCGAACGCCCGTCTCGAGATACTGCTGCGGGAGGAGGAACGCCAGCTCATCCACGCGCGGCTCTCGACGCTCCGGAGCCAAATCAATCCCCATTTCCTCTTCAATACCCTCAATTCCATCTCGGCCCTTATCCGGACGGACGCGGATAAGGCGCGCGAGATGACGCGCCAGCTCGCCGCGATATTCCGCAAGTCGCTCGACGATTCCGGGGACACGCACTCGCTTCGCGAGGAGATCGCGTTCATCGACGATTATCTTTCCATCGAGCGCGTGCGCTTCGGCGACGAGCGTCTCGTCGTGATCAAGGATATCGATCCGCTCGCGAACGACGCGCAGGTTCCGATCATGATCCTCCAGCCGCTCGTCGAGAACGCGATCAAGCACGGAATATCCCGGCGGGTCGACGGAGGGGTGCTCCGCATCGGCGCGAAAGGCGCCGGCAAAGGGATCGAGATCGAAATCGAGAACGACGGCCCGCCGTTCGAAAGCTGCCGCCTCGAGGAGCTCACCGCGCGGGGGTTCGGCCTCAGGAACGTGATCGAACGCCTCAAGATCTACTCGTGCGGAGCGGGGCGTTTCGCGATCGTGCCCCGGGGCGACGGC
>Ga0315286_10003748_pt1 | contig 14453 bp, 9 predicted proteins | sample YL17G10_0_MG_FD_205038 | JGI IMG/M metagenome (GOLD analysis project Ga0315286, IMG submission 205038) | Sediment microbial communities from Yellowstone Lake, YNP, Wyoming, USA - YL17G10_0 | ecosystem: Environmental > Aquatic > Freshwater > Lake > Sediment | place: USA: Wyoming | collected...
GGCCGGCCCAGAATGTCTGACCATCACGCTATCGAAGATTCGGCAGAAGGTGGGGCTCGGATTTTTCCCGATCAGGCTGTGATTAATCATCCCTAACGATGGGATGAGGCAAAATCGGCACTTGAATACTCATTTAACGAGCGCAGCAGAAAAGCAATTTCTTATCAATAAAATTCAGGGGAGAAGTATAAGGGCAACGTCTTGGGCAGTGGAGTGGTGGGGCCGACGAGACTCGAACTCGCGACCTCCGGCGTGACAGGCCGGCTCCTCCCCGAGAAAAACCCGTTCATGTGACACGTTTGTGTATTTTCTGTATAGCCATACAGGAATTAAATACCAGCTCACACTCTATGAAAAGACCCCGCACTAGATAGGGCAATCATGCCAACCGCCGATCTCTTAATAAAAGTCCGCATTTCCCCCTCCTCTAGATAATCGAACGGATAGGGATTCCCTTTTTCATACCGTATAAAATCCCCGCCCCTCAGGTTCGAAACCTATGCCTCCGCTCGCGAAATGATGATATTCTTGTCCATGCAGCGATTTCAATCACCATGAAAAACGCCGCGTCCCGGCCCCATCAGTAACCGGCCTTGCCTTCTGGCTCCAGAAACGTCAGCCACTCAAGAGAGAGGAGTCGCCGGATCAGACAATAAATGGCTCCCTACCATACCTAATCATACCCGGTTTTCATCACTCGCAGTTATGGCATTGACAGCAGGCTGATGCCAATACTATCATGAAGCCGGAGTGGCGGGAGACATCATCCTACAGCGAGGCAGGATAAAATAGCCCTGGCATGACAAGGAAAACGCGAATGAAATCAGGGAGAGTCATCATCTCGGTTCTTAGTCTGAGCTTGCTTTTTTCCCCCCTGTTAAATTGCCGAGGCCAAGAACAAAAACACGAATTCGGAGTGTTAACCGCTTTAGCCGACAAATATAAGACCGATAAGGGATCCGGCGGGCATCATTATACGAATGTCTATGAATATTTCTTCTACCCTATTAAAGACAGCGTTTATAAGGTCCTCGAAATCGGTGTCGCTGAAGGCGCTTCGCTAAAAATGTGGAGAGATTATTTTCCTAAGGCCATCATTTATGGAATCGACATCAAAGACAGGTCTCGGCTAAATTCTAAGGCCATCAAGACTTTCATTGCCGACCAGGCAGACAGAAAGAAGCTCCAAAATTTCATAGATGCCTCAGGAGCTGGTTTTGATATAATTCTGGATGACGGCGGGCATACTATGGAACAACAGCAAGTCAGTATTGGATATTTGTTCAGATATCTAAAACGGTATGGATTTTACATCATCGAAGACGTCCAAACATCTCTTGACACTGGTAATCGCAGCAGTATTGGGGCCACGGCCAATGGAGAAAATACGACCTTGACGATGATCGATAATTTTATCAGAACTGGAAATATTAAAAGTCAATTTATGACGCCGGAAGAAGAAAATTATCTAACGGCCAACATCGTTTATTGTGTTCTGTCGAGCAGAAGAAAGGGGCAATCGATCACTTGCATCTTTAAAAAACAGGGCACTTCCTAGACTCAGCTCCCCCGGTCAATTATTTCTCATGATCATCTCTCAGATCGGGGGGAAGTCCGGATGAATTCCGGCTCCTCGGGCATCACAGACGTTCTTGTGCCGGATCTTGCGGACCATCTTGATTTCGTTCCGGAAGCACTCGACCACGCCGGAAATATACCGCCGGCCGGGCGGCAATGTCAATCTTCGTGAAAAGCAGCTCCATGCGTTACTAAAAAGCCCTCTAGGATTCATTTAGATTTCTTTAGTCCCCCTACCCCCCTTGACCTAAACAAGGGGGGAGAGGAAGGCCAGCGTCGTTGAAAGATCACCGAAACGCCTCAAAGAATTTGTTGAATTGTCTTAATCTCCCCTACCCCTCTCTTATTAGCGAATTAAGAGGGGACTTGGATAATGTAGACGTTTCAGGCAGTGGCATGGCGGGGCCGACGAGACTCGAACTCGCGACCTCCGGCGTGACAGGCCGGCGTTCTTCCATAGCCCTTCAGCCCGACGAGCCCACTGCGCAGAAATTGTGCTCAAATTGTGCTCAGCAGATGCCTAAAACGGTATAAGGGTGTACAAGATTGTGACAACTTTGAAGTACTGGGGATGGTGATTAAACGGCTGATTTCTCTGGGAATATGGGATAGCCAGCGAGAGGGATCGAACCTCCGACCTGCTGATTACGAACCACTCTGACAGCCAATATTCGTGACGTACCGAGCGCTAAAATGGGCATAAAACCGTAGACAGGCACTTAATGCCAGTTTCCCTGTGTCGGGCTCCAATGCAGTTGCCGTGGCTTTTGCAGGGGCGCATGGGGAGGAATGATACGGATATGCCGTTCGTCGCGGATGCCAAAACCAGATCCTATTGTCATCCTTTTCCTCGCTTGTCCCGTATGAAGATTGAACATGGAAACTTTCCTTGTCATCAACGATCCTCACGGGAGGCTAAAAGGAGAAAATCTATGAAAGCCAAGAAAATGAAAATTATGGTCATCGCCGTCGTGGTTATGGCCATCGTCGCTATAGCCGTAGTGCATGTCATTCCCGCGGTTCGCAATCGCAGTCATAATGTCGCCCTAGGAAGGGAATGGGCGGGCCTCTTGAAAAAACACCCTGCCTTCTCGGCTAAACTCCCGGGATATCGCGTCGACGTCATTTTCCAATATGCCGCTCCAACGGATGACGATCTCACAAGACTTCGCGATACATACGATCTGGAAACGATCGCCGGTCAGGGTTCCGAAACCGATCGGATCATCAACCTGACGCGCTGGGTATTTCAATTGACCGGGCACGCGAATAATCCCCGGATCCCGAAGGAATTGAACGCCTTCAGCTTGATCCATATAGCGCAAGTTGAAAAGATGCAGATCAATTGCTCCATGAAGACGATCATCCTGAACGAGGTTTTCCTGGCCGTGGGATTCTCTTCCCGTCAGACGCATCTCTTGCCCCATTCCCGGGAGGAGGATGAAAGTCATTTCATCACGTCGGTATACTCCCGCACGCTCGGGAAATGGATTCTCATGGACCCGGATTTCGGCGTCTATGTTACGGATGAAAAGGGGAACATTCTGGGGATATCGGAAATTCGAAGCCGTCTGATTGCCGGTGAACCTTTAGTGGCCAAAGATGTTGTCAGCACCGGCGCAAGCCTCTTTGAGAAAGCACGGACAAGCTTAAGGGACTTCATCGAAGGAGCGGACTATCTCTGGTATCTGAGAAAGAACATTTTCAAAATTCGATGTCCGCAGGTCAGCACGTTCGACCAAAGATCGAAACCGAACAAGGTGTATTTCGAATTGATCCCCGACGGGTATCGCGGGGAGCTGCTTCAAGAGCCCAAGATGACCGAGAGAGGGAAGATCGTTTACATTAACGACGAGGTCCTATTTTGGCAGGAACCCGCGGGGCCATTGGGCCCGGCGGCTTAATGGTCGACGCGCTTCCTCTCATTCATGGATTCGAATCGCGGGCCTGTTTGTCCTCGTACATTTGTTGGTCGGCGACCGCAAGGGCTTCCGCTAACGGGCTCTGTTGAGCTATGCCGATGAGGATTAAACGGCTGATTTCTCGGGGAACATGGCTGGAGCCAGCGAGAGGGATCGAACCTCCGACCTGCTGATTACGAACGAACTGCCCTAGCGTTCCAACTTACTGATAATAATTACATTAGACGGACTGCAAAATCGATTGTGCTCAGATTGTGCTCACCGGCGGCGTTGCTCCGAACTTGTGATCAGTTGCCCCTCAGCCCGGCCAGCGTTCTCGTGAAGACTAGAACTTCAAGGTAGCCTTGATCTGTGTCCAGCGCGGGAGCTGGCGCGCCCAGACCTGGCCGAATAGAGAATTATCCGCGTTAGCAAATGAAACGGGACGCTGGCTGTTCATGAGATTGTATACATTGACGCCGAGGCTAAACGCAAGGCCCTCCCTGAGCCAGAATTCTTTATCGACCGCAAGATCCACGTACCAGTGAGGCGGGGTCGTTCTCACGCCGCGCCCCTCGGGAAATGTTAGAAAAGTCCCTAAGTCCGACCATCCCTTCTTTGCCCAATGATAGCCGGAAAGATACTCAATGTTGGTTGAGATATGGATATCGTAAGCCGCGAAGTACGTCCCCGATAGCTTGACGACATGGTCCACGCTGTAAGGAAGGAATCCGTACCAGCCTTCATCACCGAACCCTCTTCCGCCCAATCCGGCGAGTATCACGTCATATAATTCTTTATTCGCCGCCCCTTCCGGCATCATCGGGCGGTCGCCGAAAAGGCTAAGATCATACCAAGCCCAATAGGGGAGGGTCCATGTATGTAACTCAATAGAATTGCCCGGATTCGTCCCTTTGGCCTGGGACCATGTATAAGAGGCGTTGAGCATGAGCCGGTCCCGGATTCTCCCGTTCAGTTCGACTTCGAGGGCACGGTAGTTTCTTTCCTTAAGCTCAAAATTGGTAAGGTAGTATTTATATTCCGATGGCGTTCCTGGATCATATAGGGCGATATCCTCGATTAGCTTATGAGAATAAGAATAGATTCCCCTGAATTTGAGAGCCCAATTCTTCCCGAGCTGCCGGTCGAATTCGAGGAGAAACTTATTCAGTTTATTAGGCTTTAGGTTGGGATCCACTTCCTCGGGCGTAGTGGTCCCACTCTGTTCCCAGAAGAAAGCCCAATTGGCGGGGTCCTTCAATTGGGATCCTGTTGGGCTTTCGGGTCCTGCCCAGTTATAAGCACGATAATTGTATGTACTGTGCGTATTCAACCATGTCAAAGAACCAGTGGAGATGGGCATGGAGTACATCCCATAGCCGAATTTAAGGACGTTTCGGCCGTCCCCTGTCAGGTCAAAGGCCAGAGAAGCCCGCGGCTGCAGGAAATCCCCAACTCCCCAGCTCCAGACTTTTGTCCCGACATCATTAAAGGCCTGCTGTGTATCGGTCCTCAACCCAAGCATGAAGAAAAAACGGCCCAGAACGAAATTGTCTTCGGCATAAAACCCGAATCCGCGGGTCGTATCTTTTGTTTCACCGACTCCGTGTTCAAGCAGCTGAAGTGGAATCCCAGGACTTGCCCAGGTGATAGAAGCGCCATTGTTAAACTCGTTCCCCGGCCAAGGGTCGGCATCGAGACCGGTAAAATGATATGACTCGCTGTATCTATTATCGTAGTAGCTCCAGCCAACCTTGATCTCGTGGCTTCCCCAGCGGTCGAGATCAAAATAGTGGGTCACCCCGATCGCCAGGTCCGTCCGCCGCTCAAGCGACCGGTGGCTTTGGTCGGTGTTGTTTGTCGTTTGGACGATGTCCTGCCAAAGATAGGACGGGGGGCCAAAGTCGCCGCTGAGGGGCTGCAGGTTAGTATCGTTCCGGTTCTGGCCCCAGACTGCGGTCAGGAAAGTGTTTCGGGATAGAATCCCCCGGTAATTGAGCCGATAGGAATATCGAGTATAGGTTGCCTTTGTATAGGTCTCTGGGACGCCGATCCCGCCTGACTGGTTAAGAGACTTGTCTAGTGTCCCGCTTAGGGATAGGGTGTGGTTTTTATAAGGCGTAAAGGTGATCTTCCCGAAGAAGTTGTTTGTGCCGATGCGCTTTTCCCCGGGCGGCACCGTCAGCCAGCCGATAGATTGCTCTGTGGAGGTGTCGGAGCTTCCGAAATAGTCATTAGATATGAAGAACCAAAGCTTGTCCTTGACGATCGGCCCGCCCAGGTTCCCAAAATACTGTTGGAGAGAGGTCTCCGGTATACTGACAACCGATAGTTGCTCCTGCCTTTTGGCCCGGAGGCCCGAATCCTGGATGAATCCCCCGAGTTCTCCGTGAAAAGAGTTGCCCCCCGATTTCGTCACGATGTTGATAAAGCCGCCCAATCCCTGTCCGAATTCGGGAGCAAACCCGTCGGATATTATCTGCACCTCTTCCCAGGCGTCATAGTTGAGCCGGACACCGGGATCATTGGAATTAACGCCTTTCGTCGAAAGGCCGTCCACGAGCCAGTTGTTCCCCGCGTCGCCTTCTCCACGGAAGCTCGGCAGACCAGCTTCTGCTCCCCCCAAGGCCGAATTCGCTCCTCCGGAGACTGTATTGGCCCTTACTCCCGTGACTCCCGGCGTGAGGCCGACGATCTCCGCGATCGTCCTAGACTGGATCGGGACGAGCGAGAGATCATTGCTGTTCAGCCGGTAGCTTGTGTCGGCCTTTGTCTTATCGATCGGTGAGTTCGTGGCCACGACGGTGACTTCCTCGCGGATCGCGGCGGTCTTCAGGGCGATTGACAGGCTTGATGTGAATCCCAACCGGACTTCGGTTCCGGTCATTGTCAACTTCTCAAATCCGGATAGCTCGAACGTCAGGGAGTAGGTCCCGACGGGAAGAAGGGGAAGGCGAAAGTATCCGGCTCGATCCGACACCGCGGTTCGCGAGCCCTGGAGATTCGGGCTCCAGGCCGTGATGGCGACGCCGGGAAGGACTTCTCCCTTCTCCTCTGCGATTTTCCCCTGGATCTCGCCGGTCTGTTGAGCCTTCAAGGTCTCGCAGAGCAGAATGAGAATGAAAAAGGCAGCTGCTGTCCTCAGGAAGATTTTCATTTCCATACCCCCCTTTATCGAACCGGGCCGAGGAACCGGTCGAACCACTCGAGGTTCACCTTCATAAAGTCCTTTTCGAAGCCGGCCAGCGTATGGTCACCATCGAATTGGATGCGGCGCTTCCGGTCGGGCGGTGTCGCCATAGAGCCCAACAGAACGTCCTGGCCCCAGTTGTCGGAAATGCCGTTGACCAAAAGGACCGGCACTGATATGTGGCGGGCAAGGCCCAAGATTTCCCGATCGATCGACGGGTTTCCCTCCAGACTGCCCAAGAGACCTCCGCCCTGGAGCACGACCGCTTTGAGCCGTTGCTCCACGGCGCTGACCACGATGCCCCCCTCCGCTCCTCCGCTTAGCCCAAGAAGACCAAGGCGGTCTGCCCGGATGTCTTTTCGGGTCTCCAAGTAATCAATCGTCCGAAAGATGTCCTTGGCCACCAAGCTCCAGCTGGACAAGGACCAGTCGCCCGCATTATCGGGGCCCCCGCCTCTCTCGAAGATGCCCTTGAAGATGGGGTAGACCACAACACGCCCGTCCTTGACCAGGTAATCCCAGTAATTGAGATCCATAGTGTTGTGCCCGTCCTGGCTGCTACTCACCATTAATCCGAAGCCGGGGTGAACGTAGATCACCGCCTGCCAGGGCGGCGGCACGTTCCTGGGGATATATAGATAGGCGATGACCCGCTCATCGGGGTAAGCGGCATTGAACGTGACCTTTTCTATCCGCCAGCTGGGCAGGGCATCGTCGGTCCATTCGGTCTTCTCGTCGAGGGGCCTTTTGGCGTATGACAACTGATTCTGCCAGGTCTTCCAGGCATCCTCCGAGAATCCCTCAACCTTCGACCAGTCGACAGGCGGATTCGTTGCCACCGGACGATCGAGTTGCGCGTCTACGGGGTCGGGTCCCGCGGGTTTGATGCAGCGGAATCCCGTCGTCGCGTTGCGGTCAAAGGGGGATCTCGCACTCTCGCCCACGTTCCAATACATGTAGCCGGGGCCGTCGGCCGCCCCGCCGAGCGCGAACCGTTTTCCTCCCACGGCGTTCCAGCACCACTCCCGGGCGTTGCCGGCCGTGTCATACAGCCCCCAGTAATTGAGGCTGCCGCTATAGCTCCCAACAGGAGCTAGCTTGCCGCTGAAGTTAGACGACGGTAGAAAGTCGCCGCCCACCGCTGTGGCGCTGGCAATAGCGAAGTGGTAAATCGACGGCAACCGTTTCCCCACGAACCTGGCATAGGCTGCCGCTTCGTACCAGCTCACGCCCGTCACGGGGATTTCATCCGCGCCCGGGTCGTACGTGCCCACCTGCCAGCCGGCCGGCCCCGGTCGCCCCGTGGTGTCGAGGAAGCTCGGCATCGCTTCATCCCAGGTCAGGTTCTTCCCGTCCCGTTCGAAGGGCTCGGTCCAGTATTCCCGCCTCTGGTAGCCGCCGGCATCAACGAAGCGCTTATACTCGCGGTTGGTGACCTCGAGCGCATCTGCATAGAAACTGCCGACCTTGCCCGGCGATTTAAGAAGGAAGAGCGGGTTGTTCGATGGGTTCTCGATCCGAGCCATCCCCTCCGGAGCCTCGCCCTGCCGCTCCAGCACCATAACTCCGCCCATGGTGAAAAGGTCCCGGTCAAACGCAGAGATCGACTGGCCAAACTCGCGTGTTTCGTACCCTAGCGCCTGTACTTTGAAGACCGAGTACCCGAACGGCGTGGGAATGGGCTTTCCAGCCTCGCTGAGTCCGACCCAGTCTGCATCCCCGCCCGTCGGGGGCCTGGCCAGCACCTCAGCGCCCGCCGGCCGGATCTCCCTCGCGAGATGACCCGCGAAGCGCGGACGGAGCTTCTCCACGATCGGGTCGCCGTGTATGACTTTTTCGATCTTCCGCGCGAGCAGGAACGCCGGCCAATAATCTCGGGCGTCCGCCAGCCGCACGAGCTCCGGCACCCACTTGTTACGGGCGGTCCGCGCGCGGGCGCTGCGGATTCCGAACCAAGTGGCGCCCGCAGCAGCCGCCACCAACAGCATGACCGCCGGGACCGCGAACCGGGGATTGCGGACCAGGACCCGCATGGAGATACGGTGATGCACCAGCGTGTCCAGGCACGCCGCTAGGTCCTTAGATAATTCGTCCGCCGAAGGATACCGGCGCGCCGGGTCCTTCTCGAGGCACCTCTTCAGGATGCGGTCCAGCTCCGGCGGCACATCCTTGAGGAGGGTGCTTGCTGCCGGGGGGGTCTTCGTCAGGATCGCAGACAATATCGAGACCGGAGTGTCCCCATCAAAGGTCCGACGGCCGGTGACCATCTCGTAGAGCACCGCTCCGAACGAGAAAATGTCGGTCCGTGCGTCGACCGGATTGCCTTGGGCCTGCTCCGGCGACATATACGGCACTGTCCCGATGATGGCGCCCGCATCCGTTACCATCATCCCTGTCGACGCCTGCAGCGTCTCTTCCGGACCCGGTTGAGCTGACCGGAGCTTCGCCAACCCGAAGTCGAGGATCTTGACCAGCCCGCGCCGGGTGATGAACAGGTTCTCCGGCTTGAGATCCCGATGCACGATCCCCTTCTCGTGGGCCATCGCCAGGCCCCGGGCGACCTGCACCCCGTAATCGATCGCTTTCCGCATCGGCAGCGCCCCGCCGGAAAGGCTCTGCCTTAGCGACTCCCCTTCCAGAAGCTCCGTGACTAGGTAGGGAGCACCGTACTGGCTGCCCACGTCGTAGACCACCAAGATATTGGGATGGTTCAGCTGCCCGGCCGCCTTGGCTTCCTGCTCGAACCGCCTCAGCCGCTCAGGATCAGACGCGAACTCGGCAGGCATCACCTTGATGGCCACGTCGCGGGCCAGGGAATCATCATGGGCGCAATAGACGACGCCCATGCCGCCCCGGCCGATTTCGTCGACGATGCGATATTTCCCCGCAACGAGGCTTCCCTTCGTCAGGGCGTGAACCGGAGTCTCCAGAGTCTTGGTCAGAGAATCGGGAAGCTGACCATCACGAGTGAGCCGCGTCGCGCAATTGCTGCAAAACCGGGAGGTGTCGGGATTATCGGCGTGACACTTCGGGCAATTCATGGTTCCACAAGCCCAACCTTGATTGGCAAAAGGATAACGCCGTTAGGAAGGGAAGTCAATGGGAGGCGTCGATGCCTCGTCCAGCGTCCTTTCTAGGGAAATGCTCGTTTATGTTGGAGCTAAGTGGCGTGCCTGAGAGGATTCGAACCTCCGACTTTTGGATCCGGAGTCCAAGGGTCAGGCTTTTCAACTGACTCTTGATATGGCGATTTCTATTGGCGTGGCGATCTGCTTTACACTCGGTGTGGCCACTTGTGGTGCCGCAAGTGCTTTTAGCGAAGGAATGTCGAGTACTGAGATCGCCTGAGCCGTCTCCTCATATTTTGTACGTCGTCAAATGGTTTCGGACTCGTTTGCAGATTTCTTAAGCTACGGATTCCGTTTCTCATGATAGTTCAGCTGACGCCGTTTGGCAAGGGTTCAAGCATCGCCGTACGGCTCAGCTCCCTCCTCATCTTCATGGTCTTCTTGCGGACCTTTTCCCTCTTTTTCAGGATCCCGCGGTCCCTTCCGTAATACTTGTCTGCAGGGACCATGTTGTCGATGGCCTCGTGATACCGCTGGTGATTGTAATAATCTACCCACTCCCGGATCCTTTCAGCCAACTCGGCGGGTGCATAGTAATTGTCCAAAAGGATTAGGTTCTTCATCGACCGATGGTAACGCTCGATCTTCCCCTGGGTCATAGGATGATACACCTTCGTCCGAACATGCCGGATCTCATGGGTCTCGAGATATTTCTTCAACTCATGAGAGATAAAACAGGCCCCGTTGTCGCTGAGAAGCCTCGGCCGTTGGACCACCTGGACATGCTCGACCCCGGTTTTTGCGATGGCCATGTCCAGCGTGTTTTTCACGTCCTCGGCCTTCATGGTCCGGCAGAGCTGCCAGGCGATGATATAGCGCGAAAAGTCGTCCATCACCGTCGACAGATAATACCAGCCCCACTGGACCACCTTCAGGTAGGTAAAATCCGTCTGCCAGAGTTCGTTCGTCCGGGTTGTCGGATGCTCGAACCTGTCCTTGGCCGAAACGACAGTGAAGGCGGGGGATGTGATCAGGTCGTAAGCCTTGAGGATCCGATAGACGCTGCTCTCTGATATGAAGGTTTCCCTCTTGTCTGTCATGAGCCAGGCGATCTCGCGGCAGGACTTTTCCGGATACTCCCTGGCTACCTCCACGACCCGCTCCTTCTCCCACTCCGGAATGGCGTTCCACACCCGGTGGGAGTCCTTTTGATTCGATGCCAGTCCATTGTAGCCTTCGTCCTGGTATCTCCTGTACCACTCATAAAAAGAGCTGCGGGAAACATCCATCTCTAGCAATGTCTGTTTGACGCTTAGGGAGGACTCTTCGACCATCCGGATGATCTCCATCTTCTCAGATTGAGTGAATCTCATGTATCGATGGATCCGGATTCCAAACCCTGCAAGGTTTTTTTTAGCGTCCGGTTCCGGAGTGTCAGCTCCGCCACAACCATCTTCAGAGAGTCGTTCTCCGTCCGGAGCTCTTTAACCTCATCAGAGCCCGCCTCCCGGATGGTATCGCCGTTGAGTTGTCTCTTGCCGGCTTCGAGGAACGCCTTGCTCCACTTGTAGTACATCGTGGGATGGATGCCTTCCTTCCGGCAGAGGTCGGTAATGCCGGCCTCGCCCCGTAGGCCCTCAAGGACGATCCGGATCTTTTCCTCGGCCGTGAACTTCCGGCGCGTCTGACGCTTGATCTCCCGGACAATCGATTCAGGTGAGGTTCCTTTTTTCCCTGTCATTCATTCCTCCTAGCTTGGTTTTGTCATTGGAAACCATCGCTTAGAAGAAATCAACACCTGTCCGAATTTTGCTGACGTCAAACATGCCTCAGCAGGAGGACCAACGGAAAAGCAACGTCTTCTCCGCGTCAAACGCATATCACAGACCTTGCTAAAAATCGCCTAAAAATGGAAACGGTGCTAAAAACTGATTGCTAAGAAAAAGAGCAGGGAATCAAGGAGAAATTCACAAACTCTGCTGGGTCATCTTGTAAGAAAATCATAAACCGGCTTGAACGCATTTAGTGCCTTTATTACTGTCCTGAGGAATTCAGCCCTTTTTATATTATCCTTGTGCTTCTGTTCCTTGTAATAGAATTTCGTAATAAAGTTCACTTCCTTATTAATTGAAACAGGAGCATCCTTTACTGCGGATGCAAAAAGCTCAAATAGCTGTCGATTTTTCTTCACCTTATTATGATTCTCTTTTTTCGCTCCAAACTCAGTTGTGTCTAGGTCCACTTCGAGCTTTCCATCCATGAATGGAATCCTCCGGGCAATAAAATGCCTCTGTTGAAACAACAAAACTAGATTGGGCAACTTCTGCCTGAGTTCTGAGAGGAGAGACTCTAATTCTGCCCGTTCTGAAGTCATGATTGACTTAAGCCGATGCCAGCCTTGAACGCTTTTGTCCGGAACTATGAGGAGTAAGTTTAAACTTCTTTCATCCAGTCCTACGGTTAAGTGTATTCCTTGAGTAAACCGTTTTACGTCTTTAGGGGCAAAAACATCCCACGGGTCAGAAATATTTCCCTTATGTTTGGTTAGTTCAGGATATGTTTTTCTAACCTCAGGACTAATCTCCTGCATAAGTACATGCAATATCCTCCGGGCCTTCTCCCTAACGTATCCTTCCGAGAAGTCAATGCCTTGAAAGCCAGCAAGTTCTTTCATCTCGATATACTCCTCGAAATTTTCAAGCAGAAACTGTGCTACAGAATCCGTGTTCACCCTTTTTTCGTTTTTTGCAAAACTATAAAGTTGTCGCCACCCAATCCACCTATAAGAGCCTTCTTCTCGTTTCCATCTAGGGAATGGGTCGCAATCGTCAGGCGTAATCAACAACCCCCAAGCACTTGTATCAGGCTGGAATTTTCTGTTGGCCTTGGCTAGGTGCCCAAGAAGTTGACGGTTTCTTGCAGAGCTCTTCTTAATTTTGGATTCAATGACGACCACATTGGCAACACTCTTATCCTTGCGTTGGAGAATGAGCCATCCATCTGGAACACTGTCACTTGTTTTCTGCATTTCAGGGGTATCTGTGCCCTTCCTATATGGCACCACTTGTTCCGACAGCTCTATGAACGATATTTCCCTTGTTGATATTTCAGGAATAAAGCGGTTTAGAAAATGCTCCGCTATTCGAGTTGAGGTTGCCAAGGTCTGAAGAAGTGCATTTGTAACACGATTTTCTTCTACCCCATATTGGTCAAATAAGTTTGGTAAATTGTCTTTATTAAGTTCCATATCTAACCTGCCCCTGCTCAGTGTACCACCTCTGAAGCGAGATATTCAAGCATTGAGCTTGTTTGCGGCCGTTGGGCGAAGAATAGTATTATGGCTATGCAAGGAGGGAGATATATGGCAGACCACGAGTTTCACCTGGCAATTGGGGAGCTTATCAAACCAAACGATATCGAGCCAAAGGATTTTCCTAAATCCACGCCGCTGATAATATTGAAGGACAAAGCCTGTGACAAGGGGGGCCATACAATACCCCTCTACAGCAGTTCTGCTAGTGTCGAGACGCCAATTGAACTCTGCAACGTCGATATGCTCATAGAGGTCGGCGGAAAGGCTAAGGTCATCGTCGAGATTGAAGAATCCAACGTTACGCCCGTTCATATTTTCGGCAAATTTTTTGTTACGGCGTTGTCTAGCGAATATGGGGACAATGAAGGTAACCGTAAGCCATTCTCCCCACCTGTGTTATTCATCCAGATTCTGAAGGCTGTAGATAAACCAAAATCTTTGAAGCCAAGCCAATGGGACCGCATCGCCGACTCTATCCGTAGTATTTTGATATCCCCACTTCATGAAAAGAAATGGGAATACCAGCTGTTTCAGGGTTCGAAGGCGGAGTTTGTGGGAGACGGCAGTAAGGGCAAGCTCATCACTTCAACCATCAAAGAACATCTGGAGCAATAACCGCAATAACCGCTGGTCTGTTAATTCAAAGATAGATCTTCCGTAAAGGCCGACCTTGGACTTCCCCGGGGTGAACAGGTATATTCTTCCCCGTGTAACGTCGGTGTAACAGATTTTGCTAAAACTCGCCTACTTCGGACTAATGGTGCTCAAACGAAAAACGAAGGAAAATGATGATTCATATGGGGAAAACCTGGATAACAGGTGGCGGGGCCGACGAGACTCGAACTCGCGACCTCCGGCGTGACAGGCCGGCGTTCTAACCAACTGAACTACGACCCCGCGAGGGCTCGCTTATTATAGAGATTCGCCGGGGGTTTTTCAAGGGCTAGTCCCTCCGATGGGCGAAACGACCCCATCCTTTCCGGAAAAGCCCAAGGAACTTGCCGGGATACATCTCTGCCGCGGAGCGGATGCCGGCCTCACCATTGAGGTCAACGATCATAGGCACGGCGGACGATATCCAATTGTCTTTGCAGGGCCTTGATGCTCACCTGGATCGATCGGACCTGCTCTTTGACGCGTCCCCTTTTCTTATTGACCGCTTCGATATCCTTTATCCTCGCTTGATATTCACGATGGCTCCGGCAAAGGAATTCCGATATGGATTTGCCCTCCTTCCAGTACTTTTTATAATAATAAACGTTCCCGCGGATGACGCGTTTATAAACAGACGCCGCCGGATGATCCTTCAGAAAACGATTCATCGACACCAGGCGCTCCCGGCTTCTTTTCAGCTCTTCGTCCAAATATACGAGATTGGCTTCCAGCGGCACGTTACACTATAT
>Ga0315286_10003750_pt1 | contig 14450 bp, 4 predicted proteins | sample YL17G10_0_MG_FD_205038 | JGI IMG/M metagenome (GOLD analysis project Ga0315286, IMG submission 205038) | Sediment microbial communities from Yellowstone Lake, YNP, Wyoming, USA - YL17G10_0 | ecosystem: Environmental > Aquatic > Freshwater > Lake > Sediment | place: USA: Wyoming | collected...
CTGCGTGAAGCCCTCGCGGTTTGTGGCGGACAAAACCTCGACCTTCGGCCTCTCGAGAACCGTCAGCCACGGCCCCATCAACTCGTGCCACTGCTTGAGGATCTCGGCGCGACGACGCGGCCAGTCGGCGGCGCTCCGCACAGGCGTGCCGTCGTTGAAAAGCAACGGCGAACGATAGGATCCAAGCTTGCCCGCGAACTCGGTCGGCGGCTGGAAGAACGGCTCGAGGAGAGCCACCTGTTCATGGGAAGCCTTCACATCCAACGGTTTGACGCGCATCGGGCCCATGAACCTTCCCGATTCCCCCTCTCCCGTCCTCCGGACACCCTCTCCCCATCCGATGGGGAGAGGGCGGGGTGAGGGGTACGGTTCATGGAAAGACCCAGCCGACGCTTTCTCGTCTTCAAAATACTCGTTCAGCACTCGGCACAGTTGTGCGCCGTAAACCTCCCAGTGCCGGGCGCAGGGATAGTCTTTCAAACCCGCGATCCAACTCGCGTTGAGCTCATGCACCACGGCGTCGATGCCATACCGCGCCAGCCAGCCGTCCCCGAGCGTGCCGCTATTCTGGAAGGACGGCGGCGTGGTTCCTTCCGTGAACCAGGTGTAGCGACGCAGCAGGTCCTCGAAGACCTTCATCCGCGCGAGATGCCGATCCAAGCCCAGGATGGGCGACCGGCTCAGGTGGAGTTTGCCCGCGCCGTCGTTGTGCAACTCGAGGGCAAGATGCGGACCTTGACCTCGCGCGATCATCCCTTCCAGCCAGACTTCGAGTGCGTGGTTCTCAGGCGCGAGCTCCGGGTCCGCAGGTCGGTCCCAGTCGCGATTCAGGTCCTTGCCCTGGAGATTGAAGCGGGTCATCCCGCGGGCGACGCCGTCCTTGTTCGCCATCGGCATGACGTAAACGCAGTAGTGCTCGAGGAACCGACCGGCATCGTCCTCGAGCAACCGGCGGATGAGGCCCTCAACGACCCAGTTCCCGCCGGCCTCCCAAGGATGGGCCCGAGCGCGGAGGAACACACGGAACGGCGCGGCTGGGTCGCCAACCCGAACGATCTCCAGGGTCCGTCCTTCGACCGTTTTGCCGATCGGCGTGATCTCGACCGCGGGATGATTCCGGATCGAGGCCAGCAGTTTCTCCAGGTCGGAGAGACGATACGGTTCGACCCGGGCCACATACAACCGGGGTCCCGCCAACTCCATCTCCATCTGCAGGCGGCCCACGGGCACCTGCTGGATCGGCACCGGCCGCCAATCCCGGTCGTTCGTGGACACGAGGGTCACGCTCTGTTCGCGGGCGATCGAGCCCGGCTGTCCGTTCCAGACGTTGTCCAGGTTGTTCCACACCAGCGTCAGCTTCGCTCCCGGCCGGCCTTGCAGCAGGAAATGCCAGTGACCGGCGGCGCGGTTGGGCGAGGCCCGCTCGTGATCATAAACCAGATGGATCTGAACCTTGCCGTCCGGGTCGATTTCGTACCACAACGGCGAGGCGTTCTCGAAACTGGTGTCGATGAAATCGAGGCCGATGTCCGGCCGGCTCACCGACGCGGTTGGCGTGGGGGTCACGAACGTGGCTTGGCGCACTGAGAAAGCGTCGTCGCCGGAGAAAACGAGGTGCAGCGTCCGGCCATCGGCGCTGATCCATTTCGTGGGGAAGCTCGCGGTTTCGCCCGGCCCGACATCCCACGGCTCGGTGGAGAACGCGGTGGTCCACGGCCCCCATGGCTCGGGCGCGTCATAAATCGCCAGGCCGCCGCGGAAGCGGGTGTCGATCCTACCTTCGCGGTCGCGCGAGTCGGGGCCCGCCAGGGGTTGCACCAGGAGGTAGCGCTTGAGCGCGGCGTGGTAGCTGACTGACGCGCGATGGCAGTGGCCGGCATGCACGAAGACCGCGCCACGTTGCCCAAGGTCGCGAGTCCACACGGGCTTCCCGCCCGCGTCCAGCCGCGCGAAGAACTCAAAGGCATCGCGGTCCCGAAGACGCGACTTGGGCACGCGCGCAAGCACCAGGCGATCGACGGCCTCGTAGGCGGAGTCCGCGTCGGGCGAGTAGAGGTAAACGAATCCGTCGCGGGCGTCCGCGTAGTTCCTGCCGAAATTTAGGAACGTCGGGCAGCCGAAGCTGTTCGTGAACTTCCAATCCGCCCAAGTCCAGGAGGTGCCGTGATCGTCTGACCAGGCAAGCTGGGCGTTGCCGACGTTGCGGGCCCAGAGGTTGAGCACGCCGTCCACGCAGAGCAGGCCGCTGGCTTTTCGTCCGTTCGGCCCCTCGCCGCGCGCCTCGCCGCTGGGCGAACGGACGTTTTCAGCGGCCAAGTCTGGCGGCCGGCCGGTGATTCTGGCGAACCCCAGGCTGAGCTTCTCCGGCGTGAATGGCTCGAATCCGTTGCCGTCGCCGTAGGCGGCGTAGAGGGCATCGTCATCGGCCCAGGTGAGCGGCCAGTTATCGCTGCCTTTGGCTTGCCGGACAATGGTCTCTGTGGGCGCCCAACGGATTTCCGCAATGACCGGGCTGGGCGGGTAGGGAGCCGCGCTGGTTTTCGGCGGGCGGTTGGACATGGCCTCGACCAGCGGTTCGAAGAGAACGCGAGCCCGGTAATCGTGATACTGCGTGAAGACATCCGCCTTGCTCACGGGCGGTTCGTCGGGTCCGGGTTCGAGGGTCTGCCCGTTGCGAACCATGATGAGCTTCAGGCTCGGGACCACCAACAGCACCTGGTCGCCGGCGCCGACGCCCCACACCGCGTCCTTCGGCAATCGGGCGTAACGTCCGCCCGCGTTGCTCCACCAGCCCATGCCACAGTGGCCGGGCAGGCCCGCATCGCCCGTGACCGCGCGCACGGCGGCTGCGCTGAGGATCTGTCGTCCCTCCCAATCGCCCTGACGCAGCATCAACCGCCCGATCCGTGCCACGGCTCGGGCCGTGTAGCTGCCGCCGCCCCAGGCGCCCACCAAAGGCAGGCCGTCCACCGTGAAGGTCTGGCCGTAACCCGCCGACCATTCCGCGTCGGGCACACCGATGGACCGCATCACGCGCTCACGCAACAGCGTGCGGATATCCTTGGGTTCGGTGTCCTGGAGGGCAGCCGTGACGCAGTAGGTCAGCATCCCGATGCCCGGGTTGCTGTATTGGAACTTGTCGCCCGGTTCGAAGAGCAGAGGCGTCACATCACGCGCGAGGCTGAAGGGGTCGCCGGGCGGCTCGAGGCGTTTCCAGAAATTCCCTTTCCAGCCGGTGAGTTGTTCGTGCGGCAGGCCGTCCGCTTCGGCGTCGTCCAGGCCCGACGTGTGCGAGCCCAGATGACGCACGGTGATCTTCGACTTGCGGAGGTCCTCCCGCCATTGTGGCACGAACTTCGCGGCTGGGTCATCGAGGGAGATTCGGCCGTCCGTGATCGCCACGGCGAGCGACAATCCGCCGACGAGCGCCTTGGCGAGCGACGCGGTGCCGTGCCGGTTGGTAGCGGAGAGGCTGGGGGCATACCATTCGCAGACGATCCGGTCGTTGCGGATGACGAGCAGCGCTTTCGTGGCCTTCGCCGCCATCCGCTCCTGGAGCGCGTCCAGTTTCGCTGGGGACAGGTCCTGGCTCTCCGGGGTCGCGGCGTGCCATTCAAAATCCGCCGTCTTTCCGTTCTCGGGCTGGGCCAGAGCCGGAAAGACAGTGGCCAAGGCAAGCCACCCAAGAAGGCCCGTTCTCCGCGTCAGAAGCGATGTCATGGTGGGTCGGGGCCAGCACGGGGCTCGACCTTGACGGTCCCGAGGCGATACCAGCCATCCTCGCCGCCTCCTCTGATGGCCAGCTTGACTTTGGGTGCTTGGGAAAGTGGATCCAGAAGCGCCAATCCCAGCTCGTAGTCCCCAGCCGGAAGGTCCGCGGGAACGGCGACTGCGCTGTCGAACACGTTGTCTCCCGGAAGCCACTTCGTGATATCGGCCCCGGTGAGCAACACCTCCGTTCGTTGGTCATTTTTGAACCGAAGTCCCAACGGGAATCGCCGGTAGCAGGGCGCCACGCCCTCGTTATCCCACCAGGAAGTGAAGGTGAGGGGGCCGCCCGGCTTGACCGCCGCCGGATAGGTGAATTTCCGGAGCACGAACCGGTAGCCCATGCGTTTGAGCCAGCGATTCACCTGAGGCCACCACTCCGGCGGCACGGGCGAGGACTTGGCGTTGAAGGAGGAGATGTGCCACTTGAGGGACTCGTCGATGATGTGGTCGATGTCCCATCCCTCGTTCTTCCAATGCTGCATCACCCAGCACGCTTCCATCGTCACGGGCGCCCGCCGCCACGCCTCCTGCATCCCGGTTTGGATGAGCGTCTGCGGGTAGTAGTCGTTCATGTGCGACCAGGTCTTGCTGAAGCCGCCCAGGTCGCCGAGACAATCGACGCGCCAGCCGACCGGCCGTTTGGCCAGTGCGTACCGCGTGGCCTTCTCGTCCTGAAGCTGCAACACCAACGGGGTCGTGTGGAATGCGTCGAGGTAGCAATCGAGCAGTGCCTGTCGCGTGGCCTCGGTGAGTTCCTCGGAGCCGGCGCCTTCGCCCCAGGCGCCCACGACGGAAACATCGACCAGCTCCAGGTCGGGATGCCCGTCGTAATGGGCGCCGAGCGCACGAATCAGCCCTCCGAAATGACGCAGATAGAGCGGGTTCTCCGGGTGGACGCGCCATTTCTCGACCGGCAGACTCTTTTCGATGTCCTGCCCAATCACCAACGTGCGATACCACGCAGGCACGTCGCTGTCCTTGCCGGTACCGTAAGGCGCAATGCGCAGCAGGAGCGTTTGCCCGCGCGCCCGCGCGGTGGCCAGCGCTTGGTCGAACAGGTCCCAGCGATACGCTTTTGGGTCCGGCTCCACGAACTTCCAATAGACCCGGAAGTAGGCGATGGAGGTCAATGGATGGTCCTGGTTCGTCAGGCTGCCGGTGAATGGCTGGTACTCGATGGGAAAGCCTTCGGTCCACTTCAGTCCGTCGTTCAACCGATCGCCGTTGAACCGCTGAAAAGTCGTGAACCCGATGCCGGGATTGACCAGCACATCCTCGATCTCCTGGGGGCGGACGACGACGAGGTCGGCGGCCAAGGCAGAGCCCAAACAGGCTCCGAGCACCAGGAAGCCGCGGAGCAGTCTGCTCAGGACCGGCCCCCGTGGGCACCGGGGACGCATGGGCAGTGCGCGAGAATGCCCGCGAGCGGGCTTCCGTTCGCGGTCGTCGTGGGCGGGGACAACCCCCGATTCCAAAAACCGGTTCATGCGTGAACCGCGGTCTGAACGTGCGGCGGGTGGCAACCCGACCCTGCGGCACCCGGAGGCAGTAGAAGCCTTTCGGTTCGAGCGGTCAAGCCGGGCCGAACCGTGCCCCGATCACTCGCCTGCAAACCAAGTTCCCCAGAACACGCACCCCGGTTCTTGAGGCGCGCCCAAGCATCAGATACTCTCCTCAACCGAAATGCGACGCGCCCTTCCGCTCGAAGTGAATCGCAAACCCTCCGGGTGCCGATTCCTGCTGTGTCCGATCCTCGGCTGCCTGTGTCTCTCGGCACCGGCAGCCGATTGGCCCACCTATCAACGTGACAATGCCCGCAGCGGCGTCACCGAGGAATCGCTGCCCACGCCCCTGACGGCCGTGTGGACCTACCAAGCTGCGCAGGCGCCCCGCCCGGCATGGCCGGCGCCGGCTCCGCGCGACATCTGGCATGACCTGCGTGAACTCAAGCCGCTGGTGACCTACGATCGTACCTTCCACACCGTTTCCGTCGGCCAAACCGTGTTCTTTGGCTCGTCGGCGGACGATTCCGTGCGGGCGCTGGATGCCGCCACTGGACAGGAGCGATGGGTGTTCTTCGCCGAAGGACCGGTCCGGCTGGCCCCAGCCGTGGCGAGCGGGAAGGTTTACGTGGGCTCCGATGACGGCAGCGTTTATTGCCTGGACGCAAACGATGGATCGCTCCTGTGGCGACACAGCATCGACGCGCGGGCACGCCGCTGCGCCGGGAACGGACGCATCATCTCCACGCTCCCGGTGCGCAGTGGAGTCCTCGTCGAAGGCGGCCGGGCGTATTACTTCGCCGGGCTGTTCCCCGACGAGGGCGTCTATCGCTGCGTGCTGCGGGCGGATGACGGCAGCGTTCTGGCCAAGGAGCCGATCACCCAGGTCTCGCCGCAGGGCTACTTGCTGGCCTCGCCGACTCGTCTGGTCGTGCCCACCGGAAGGACCACCCCTGCGCTGTTTAGCAAGGAAACCGGAGAATGCTTCAGTCCGGGGGGCGAGCTCGGGGGAACCTACGCCCTGGTCAGCGACGAGCTGATCTACACGCGCGCCGACCGGGAGGGGAACCTGGGGCTCGTCGATCCGGCCCGGCGCGAGCGGATTGCCACGTTCGATGGACTGCACATGATCGTCCAAGGAGGAACGGCCTATTTGCACACCCAACGGGAGCTCGCCGCGCTCGACCGCATTCGCCACACCGACCTGGCACGTCAGCGCAACGCCGTTGCCGCCCGGCTAGAAGCGCTCCAGGAGCGGGCGAAGGGCGGACTGGCGGGCGAAGCGCTGGCCGCGTCTCAACGGGAGCAGGCCGAGGCCAAGCTTGCCATCCGCGAGCTCGAGACCGCCATGGAGGCTTGCTTCATCTGGAGGCAACCCTGCGCATGTCCCTACCAGTTGATCCTGGCGGGTAATCTGTTCTTTGCGGGAGGTGACGATCAGGTGGTCGCCCTCCGCCAATCCGACGGAAAGCCGGTCTGGACCGGCGCCGTCACGGGAAGGGCCTACGGCCTGAGCGTCGCGAATGGCAGGCTCTTCGTCAGCACGGACCGGGGAACCATCCACTGCTTCAGCCACGGCGGGCAACCGCACGGCAACGGCGCCCACCGGAGCTCGGTTGTCTCCCCGCTTGCGAACGATGCTCTCTCCTCGGCATACGCCGCGGCCGCCGAACAGATCGTCACCCACACGGGGATCCGGAAAGGCTATGCCCTGGTCTTGGGGAACGAGCAAGGCCGCCTGGCCCTGGAACTGGCGCAGCGGACCGACCTGCACATCGTCGCCGTGGAGGACGACGGAGCGAAGGTTGCCACGGCACGCGCGACGCTGGCCCAGGCCGGCCTCTACGGCACCCGGATCGTTGTGCATCACGGCACTTTGACCTCGTTGCCCTACGGGACGTACCTCTTCAACCTGATCGTATCGGACCGGACGCTGCGCACCGGGCCACCGCCCACTCCGGCTGCGGAAGTCTTCCGCTTGCTCCGCCCCTGCGGCGGAGTCGCCTACTTCGGTCAACCGAAGGGCCTTGCGGACCCGCACCAGCCAGCCCGGCTGCAGCGGTGGCTGGAAACCGCCAGCGTCACCAACGCGAAGGTCCTCGACCACAACGGCCCCTGGGTTGAAATCCGCCGTGGGCCCGTCCCGAACAGCGGCGAGTGGACCCAGCTCTATGCCAACGCGTCGCACACGGCGTGCAGCGGCGATCAACTCCGCGGGCCGATGACCCTCCAGTGGTTCGGAGAGCCGGGTCCACGCCAGATCATTGACCGCCACCACCGTCCCATGTCGTCGCTGGTAAAGGATGGGCGGGTGTTTGTGCCGGGCGATGACATCGTGTTTGGCGTGGACGCCTACAACGGCACGGCGCTCTGGCAACTTGCGGTCCCCAACCTGCGGCGGGTCGGCGCGCTCAAAGACTCCGGCAACATGCTGGTCGCGGAGAAGCACCTCTACCTCGTGGCCCGGGACGAGTGCTGGCAGGTCGACGTGGAACGGGGCGAACGGACGGCCGTCTTGAAAGTTCCCCAACTCACGGACGGCGAAACCCATGACTGGGGCTACCTCAATCAAGTCGGCGACCAACTGTTCGGCACCGGACAAGCCGCCGGGGCCTCCTTTCAAGAGCTGCACAAGGATATGGTCAATCTTCTCGAGGGAGACTTTCGGCCGGTCATCGTGAGCCGATATTTCTTCGCGGTGGATCGTCACACCGGGAAAGAGCGTTGGACCTACCGCGCCGGGGCGATCATGAACAATGCCATCGCCATCGGAGACGGGCGCGTCTATCTCGTCGAGTGCCGCAGCGAGGCGGCGCGGGCCGACGGTGACGGCCGCCTGGGCATCCGGGAATTCTGCGCCGGGGACACGTACCTCGTGGCGCTCGATCTCGAGACGGGCCAGAAACTCTACGAACAGCCCGTCCGGTTCCCCTTCGAGCACATCATGTTTCTGAACTGCGCACAGAATACCGTGCTCCTCACCGGCACCTACAACGCAGCCGATCGCGTCTGCTATGGTCTCTTCGCCTTCGCGGGCGACACGGGAAAGCCGAAGTGGGACACGCGCTACGTGGCGTTGGACGTGCGCGGCAATGAACCCGCACCGACGGAAGGTTCACACGGAGAACAGTGGCAGCACCCGGTCATCCTCGGGGATCGCATCTACTCCCGGCCGTATGACTTCGACCTGCATACCGGCCAGAAAGGGAGCAAGAAGATCTCACGGGGCGGACACGGTTGCGGCGGGTGGACCGCTTCTGCGTACTATCTTTACGGACGCGGCAGCAACCCGCGCGTGTACGACCTGGCCCTGGACGCCACCGACGGGGACCCCTTGACGCAGGTCTCGAGGCCGGGCTGCTGGCTCAACATCATTCCCGCCGGAGGCTTGGTAGTGATTCCCGAGTCCAGTTCCGGCTGCACCTGCTCCTATCCGTTGCAGACGTCGTTGGCGCTCGTTCCGCGGCTGGTTTCCAGCGCTCGACCGTAGCCGGCGGCGGCGCCGGACGCGGCCGGGAACAGGGAGAGAACCGCGCAACGGAGTCTCATGACTGCCATGACAGGCGTTGGGTTCTTCGCGTGGTGGGAGCTTGCCGAAACGGAAAGGGGATTCAAGACCAAGCGGGCCGGAAACTCCGCCCTGGAGGGACAGCGGCAGGTCCCTGCGGCCGCCGGGCGTTGCCGGGACGATAATAGCCGGGTCGTCTCGGTGCCACCTTGCATTCCAGCTGACCCGCAATTAGCCTGTGCGCGTGCTGCGTGGCGAAGCGTTTCTCCGGTGTTGCGGGTGGATCCCGTGGGTCGCAGCCATACTGGTTTCGAACACCCTCTTGTTCAGCTCGCCAGCCCCCGTCGGCAGTTGGGATTTCGAGAACCCGCAGAACCTCCTTCAAGCAACCGAGGGCGCAGCGCTGACGCTCCACGGCAGCCACACGGCCGTGGCCGGCCCGCGGGCCGGCGACCAGGCGGTGCGCATCGGCGTGGGCAGCCACTACGAGTGCGCGCACGGCATTCTCCCCAACGGAACGGGTGCCTTCGTGAACCGCTATTCGCTACTGGTGGACTTCCGCGTCCCCGCCCTCGGCCCCTGGTACTGCTTCTTTCAAACCGAGCCGGCCAATCAGAACGACGGCGATTGCTTTGTGCGCGCCCATGACGGCGCGGTCGGAGTGGGCCAGACGGGCTACTCCACGACTGCGGTCCAACCCGGGACGTGGCAGCGGTTGGCGGTGGCGGTGGACAACGAACACGGCCGGTACCGTCTCTTCGTGGACGGGGAATTGATCCTGGACGGCAGCCCGCAAGCCGTGGATGGCCGGTTCGCCCTCGCGCCCACGCTGCTGTTGTTCGCCGACGAGAACGGAGAGGATGCCGCGATGGATGTGGCGCGTGTCGCGATTTACGACCTCTGCCTCACGGCGGCGGACGTCGCGGAGATGGGCGGCGTGACCGCGGGCGACCCGGCCAACCCGCCGCCCCAGGTGCTCCCGACGGCGACCGGCCCGACCCAGACCCTGACCGGTCAGACCGACACTTACGGCTTCACCGCGACCGACCCGGACGGCGAGGCAGTGAGCCTCCGCGTGGACTGGGGCGACGGCGACGACCTCAGCCCGTGGAGTTCCCCGGCGGCTTCGGGTGTGCCGAGGACCTTCACGCATGCCTACCGCCAGCCGGGGAACTACCTCATCCGTGTGCTGGCGCGGGACGCGCGCGGGCGGATCGGAACCTGGACCGCAGCGCATGCGATCTCGGTTTCCGGGCCGGCCCTCGTGGAGTTCCTCACGCCGCCGTATCTCCAGAACGTCCGGACCAACGGCCTCACGATCATGTGGGAGCTCGACGTCCCGGTGGACGGCGAGGTCGAGTACGGGATCGCGCCGGACTTCGGCGATCGCGCGGTCGCCTCGCACGCGCCCTCCGGCGCGGGCACCGAGATCTACCGATGCCAGCTTGCTGGGCTGGCAGCGGGCACGACCCACCAGTTCCGCATCCGGGTGGGCGGCCGTGAAGGTCCGGGCGGCGGCTTCACCACGGCACCGCTGGGAACGCCCGATTTCTCGTTTGCGGTGTGGTCCGACAGCCAGGGTTCAAACCACGGCGCCTATCCGGCCGACCCGCTCGAGCCGACCAAGGCGATGTTCCGGCACATGGCCACGAACGCGATTCCGTTCGCGGTGACCTGCGGCGACCTGGCGGAAGACGGCGGTTCGTACGGCGACACCCGGCAGTTCTATCTGGACCGCGTCGCGCGACTGCTGGGCGTGAAGGTGCCGTGGTTCGTGGCGTGGGGGAACCACGACGGTGAGCGCGACACGGTCATCCGGCAATTCGCCGACCTGCCCAGCCAGCAGCGGCCGGGCTTCGGGCCGGGTTACGGGAGCTATGCCTTCGACTACGCGGGCTGCCACTTCATCTGCCTCGACCTGGCGTCGGTGGGCGGGGACATCGAAAGCTGGCTGGAGCAGGACCTGCAATCGCCGGCCAACCGTGAGGCCCGCTTCACTTTCCTGTTCATCCACGTTCCGCCTTACTGCGAGCTGTGGATTGACGGCGATGAATCGTTGCGCGCGACGCTGGTGCCTCTGATGGAGATCTACGAGGTGGATGTCTGCTTCAGCGGCCACACGCACGAGTACTCGCGGGGCGAACTCAACGGCGTTTCCTACTGTGTCACCGGCGGGGGCAGTTGGCTCGATCTGCCCGAGGTGCTGGTCCGCGACTGGGAGCACATGACGGTGGGCGGGTACCACGCGATCCCCGGCGTGACCCGACCCGGCCCTGAGCACGGCGGCGGCTTGGTGAACGAGTACGTCCGCGTGGACGTGCACGGCGACACCCTCACCGCCTCCATGATCGGGTTCGCGCCGGACGGCAGCGAACTCGGCGTGCTCGACCAGTTCACCAAGACTCGCGCGAGCGAACCGCCAGCGCCGGAAGTCCTGCACGCGGAGGATTTCGAGGGCGTGCCGGAGTTCGCGCTGCCGGAGGGTTGGGTGGCGACGCATCGGACCACCGTGGATGTGAACTCGTCCGACCCCGAGAATCCGCGGTCCAACCCGTATCTGACCTGGACGGTGGTTTCCAGCGAGCGCCTGGGACGGGTCTTCGGGAACAACCGGCTCTCCGTGCCCGCGGTGGTTCAAGGCCGCTCGGTCTATGCCGAATCCGATCACCGCAGCGGCGTGCAGCTCCAGTATCTGACCACGCCGGATTTCGACCTGGACGGCGCGACCCACGTGGAAGTGTCTTTCCGGAGTAATTACCTGCAGAACCAGGACAGCCTTGCGGCCTTGGAATACTCGGTGGATCAGGGCCGGACCTGGCTGCCCGCCCTCTGCCTCCTCGAGGTGGCAGACGTGGTGCGGACGGCGGACGGGACGACGGTCGATGCGGTTGCCACTTTGACGCGGGTGGACCCCGATGGTGTCCCCACGGCCAGCGGGGGCGCGGCGACGGGCGGCACCTACGGCGAACACGTCCTGAGCCGGCCTCTGGCGAACCTCGGTCCGTTCATCGAGGCCCGGGTGAACGACGATGCCGTCGGGTCACGGCGCGTCGAACGGCGACGAGTCGTCGGGGCGGACGGGCAGGCGACGGTGCGGTTCCGGTTCACGCTCGTCGGCACGGCGAGTTGGTTCTGGGGCATTGATGATTTCCAACTCTGCGGCGTGCGTTCCGCCGTGGACCCGGTCCAGATCACGGGCGTAACGGCGGTGCCGGAGGGCCTGCGGATCGAATGGACCGGGCCGGCCGGGCCGTATCAACTCCAACACCGCGCGACCCTGGCCGAAGGCACCTGGCTCGACCATGGTTTGCAGGTGGGCGCGGCGCAACGCTCCGCGGTGGTGGCGGCGCCCGGGCTGACCGGATTTTTCCGCGTGCGGCTGGCCAGGTGAATCGCCCGTTGGGACCTGTTCGTGCGAGCGTCCTGCAACCGCGATGCCCATCCCGCGCAAGGCTGGCCCCAACTTGTCCAGGAAGCTGCTCGAGCCCAGGCGCCACGGTCGGGAGTCTCACCTTGGTTTCCGCGGAGCAGCGGTTACGCAGAAGGCTGGATCGGCGCGCTCGACGAGGTTGCTTTTTACGCTGATGCCTTGTCTGAGTCCTCGGTGCCGGCGCACTCTGCCGCCTTTGTTGCGTTCACACCGCCGACTTCACCGTTGCCGCCCGGATCAAACTGCCAAACGGCAGCACCTCGCTCCGCGGGATCTGCGTCTCGCCGGACGGCCTCTATGCCTGCGCGGTCCACACGTTGGCCCACTACCCGTTCCCGACCACGCAAGTGGGTCGAGGGTGGATGAACACGAGCGCGCTCAGCATCCTCGACCTCGCCGCCTTGAGATGGCTGAACACGGTGCTGTTGGATGAGGTTGACCCTGGGGCCGCCAACCCCTGGGACGTCGCCTGCAGCCGCGACGGCCGAGGGTTGTGCGTCAGTCATTCCGGAACACACGAGCTGAGTATCATCGACCGGCCGGCCTTACATCGAAAACTCGAGAGCGTCGCCGCCGGCCCACTTGCCTCCGATGCCCTGTCCGGGCCACAAGACGTGTCGAGCGATCTATCGTTCCTCGTGGATTTGCGCCGACGGGTCCGGCTGCCGGGCAACGGGCCTCGAGGGATCACGGTGGTCGGCCAAACGCTCTGCGTCGCCGAGTACTTCTCGGATTCGCTGGCCGCGGTGGAGTTGGGCGCCGAGCCGAATGGCTCTTCCATGACGCCGACCTCTGCTTTCAACCGTGGCAAAGCTGCGCCAGTTGCCACCCGGACGCCCGCGTTGATGGCCTGAACTGGGACCTCCTCAATGACGGCCGGGCGTCAACCCTCGAGGATCTGGTCACCCGGTTCAATCCCGGCGATCGTCACGGTCACACCTTGAACTTGAGCGAGGCGGAACTCGAGGAGTTGGTGGCGTTCCTGTTGTCGCTCTGAAGCACAGTGCTCAGCGGACTTGTCGGTAGGTCACGACTCGCGCCAACGGTTTCCCGGGCAGGGTCAGCCAGAGTCCTTTCACCATCAGTTCGCGGCCCGACAGCTCATAGGGATTGGCGTCATCCACGTCAGTTACCACGTATCGGGAACGCGGATCGAGGCCGCGGAGTTTGAGGCGCGCCGACTCCTGGAGACTCTCCGGCCGACGAAAGGCCTGCACTAACCCTCCGCCGAGATCGGCGCGATGAAACTGCCACGCGAGCCAGGCGTCGGCGGCTTTCGCGTAGGGTGTCAGCGGGTAGTAGTCACCGAGGAAACAGGGTTGGAGGCGGCGATACTGCGCGAGCGTGGCTTTGGCTTTGGCGAACGGGAAGTCGGCCCGCGGCGGCTCGGCCTGCGCGGCGTCGAGGTTGCCGAACAGGCCGAAGGTGACCGTGCTGGAAATCGTGCTGCGCCAGGCATAATCGCTGTCGTGGCCCGGCGTCACGGCGCCGGTGGAATTGAGCGGGACCCAAAACGAGAGGCCGTAGGTATGGCACTGTTTGCCGCCCAGGTCGCCCGGGAAGTCAGTCCGCCAAAAGGGCGTGCTGCGCGAAAGCGTTTCCAGGTCGATGCGCCGGCCGCCACTGGCACAGTTGTCGATCAGCAGCCCCGGATGCCGACGCAGCAGCTCGTCCCAGAAAGCATAGAGGCCCTCGACCCAACGGATCTCCGTGATGCCCTGGCGATCGGGCGTGTCCGCGGCACGCCAGAATTCCAGCGGCGCGATGTTCGCGTCGTGCCGGTAGCAGTCGAGGCCGGACTCAGCAATGCGCGCGGAGATGAAGTCGGTGAGAAACCGCCGCGCCTCCGGGAGGGCCAGGTTGAAGAGCCGGTCGCCGTCCACGATCTGGTTGCGGCGACTCTCGGAAGTGACCCAGTCGGGGAAAGTCCGCTGGTCGCCCCAGTTATAGACGCGGCGTTCCTTCGGCACTTCCAGCAGCCACCGCGGATGTTCATTGAACCAGGGCGTGCCCTCGCACACGCGCTCCGGTTCGAACCAGAGCAGCAGCTTACGACCCGACTGGTGCAGCGCGTCGCTGATCGGTTTGAAGCCCTCCGGGTAGAGGTCCCGCTTCACGCGCCAATCGCCGGGGTTCAGCCACCACGCGCCGCGACCAAACCACTCGGCGTCGATCCAATAGAACTCCACGGGCAAATCGTGCGCGACGATGGCGTTGATGTTTTCCAAGTGATTGGCGG
>Ga0315286_10003752_pt1 | contig 14446 bp, 9 predicted proteins | sample YL17G10_0_MG_FD_205038 | JGI IMG/M metagenome (GOLD analysis project Ga0315286, IMG submission 205038) | Sediment microbial communities from Yellowstone Lake, YNP, Wyoming, USA - YL17G10_0 | ecosystem: Environmental > Aquatic > Freshwater > Lake > Sediment | place: USA: Wyoming | collected...
GAAGTCAGAAAACTGCTCCTTGGCCTACTCCGCTCTTTGAAAAAGAAACCCATCACTCATCACCCATCACTCATCACATCTCCATCATGAGCATCGAAACCATCTGGCTCGCCATCGGATTTCTCGGCCAAGGGCTGTTTTTCGGCCGCTGGGTGATCCAATGGATTGCCTCTGAAAAAAAGGCGGCGAGTCAGGTTCCGCTCTCGTTTTGGTACATGAGTCTGATCGGCGGGCTCATCACGCTGGCCTATGCGATCTATCGAGAAGATCCCGTCTTCATCGCCGGACAGAGCATCGGGTCTATCGTCTACATTCGCAACCTGATGCTGATCTCTCGCGCGAGCCAGGCGAAACATCTCGCCGGCCCATCCCCTCCACAATCATGACTGCCCGGAGTTCGGCACGCTCATCTGATTCAGTCATCACACGATCCTAACGCCTCTATGACCACTACCGGCCGCTCTCATTACGCCCTGCTCCTCCTCGCGCTCCTGGCGCTGTCGGGGCTGTTGTTCTTCTTGGGGCTCGGCGACATGGGCCTGACCGACCGTGACGAGGGACGGAACGCCGAAGCCGGGCGCGAAATGTTCGAATCGGGGGATCGCCTGACACCGACGTTCAACGGTGAGCTGCGCGTCGCGAAACCGGTCTTTCTCTATTGGCTGATGGATCAGTCGTATCGCCTGTTCGGTGTCAACGAGTTCGCCGCACGATTCCCTTCAGCCCTCTTCGGCGTGGGCTTGATCCTCATCCAGTACCTGTTTCTCGTGCACCAGCGCGATCGAACCGTCGCACTCTTCGGCGGCTTGATGCTCTTGCTCAACCTGGAAATCCTTGCACTTGGACGCATGGCGCTGACCGACAGTGTCTTGATTTTTTTCACCACAGCATCGCTGTACGGATTCTGGCTTGGACTGCATGGAGCAGGCGGTGTACGCCGATGGATTTGGGCGTTCTATATCGGGATGGCTGTCGCCACGCTAACGAAGGGACCTGTCGGGTTCGCCGTGCCCCTCATCGCAGCGGCACTCTACCTCACCTGGACGCACCGGTGGCGGGACTATTGGCAGAGGGGGGTTCCCCTTGCGGGCATGCTGCTGTTCATTCTGCTCGCTGCCCCCTGGTATGCCGCCATGTTCCTCGTGCATGGCGACGCCTATGCCACAGGCGCGAAGGCCCATACGATCGGCCGATTCCTAAATCCGATGGAAGGACACCAGGGCACCATCTTCTTCTATCTCCCCGTCCTGCTCTTAGCCTTCTTTCCTTGGAGCGCACTGCTTCCTGTCCCGCTCTATCGCACACTCAAAGATTGGTACCTCATACGTCGTGCGCGTATTCATCCAGACCCTACAGGAACATCCGAACTCGACCTCTTTGCGGCCCTTTGGCTCGTAAGCGTCTTCGTGTTCTTCACGGCCTCTGCGACCCGCCTACCTCACTACATTGGCCCATTGTTTCCCGCCGCCGCCCTGTTGACAGCCTCGTACTGGTCCCGGTGCCTGCACGATCCGACGACGAGAGGGATTCGGGGCTCCATACATCTCATGATGGGACTGGGGTATCTCTTGGCGATCGGCTTTGCCTGCCTCCCCACGCTCTACGCAACCTACGCCTCCAAGATGGTGCGGGAGTTCCCCTTGGCCGGACAGGTGGATCTCGGCAGCGGTCCCTATCTGGCTGCGACCCTGTTATTACTCGGGATGACGTTGGTGGGATATCTTGGATTGAACGACGAACGGCGCGGAGGAGCGTTCTGGGCGGCGGGGGCGACCTTGGCCGGTCTGGTTCTGATCGTCATCGTGATCGTGACCCCACACATCAACCGATATGTGGTCGCGCCCCCGCAGGAACTCGCCTATGCCGCAGGACTAAACCTGGATCGCCAGGATCAATTCATTGCGTATGGCACCACGAGACCGTCGTCCGTATTTTATGCGAAACGCAAGACGCTCTTCGTACCCATTGGGGAGGAGGACAAGATACGCGCGGCCCTGAAAGAGCCAACGAGAGTGATGATCCTATTGCCGGAGAGCGCACAATCGAAGCTGCCGGCGGAAGCAAGCGGGCTGGTTCCCATTCTCAAACGCTACGGCTACGTGCTGCTGGCCAACCAGCCGATGGTGACGATTCCAGAAGGTGCAACCCCGCCACCTCCACCCAGCATTCTCGGCCATTGATTGAACGGTTGGTCTGGTCTATCTGGTCTGTCTTGTTTGTCTGGTTGAGCCAGATGAACCAAATAGACCAAACAGACCAGACTACATCGGCACGATGCCTTTCAGGGCATAGCTCGCCACCAGCACCAACAGCATGGCCGCGACGAACAGACCCTCCGCCATGGCCGGCCATAACCCCACATGACCCTCCGCCATGGACTCGACCTGACCAGGGAGACCGTCCAACCAATGTGCAGCACAGACGAGCAGCACGATGGTCGCGATAAATAGGGAGCCGGTCGTCATCCCTAACCCCAGTCCCACGAGCCCGCGAGCCAGCGGTCCGGACAGCCAGGCCGGGCACCATGACGATCGCACCGTCCACAAGACATGGCCCACGAGTCCTGCCAGGGCGAGCAACAGGCCGCCCCACAAGAGCTGTTGGAACGGCCAGGCCTCCGACGGAAGATGCACGATCGTCCAGACGAGCGCGAGCGTCGCCACGAAAAATGGCGTCATCCGACAGACAGCTATGCCAACCGATGAATGCCATTCGCGCCAGGGATGGGCTGCAACCATCCCCATGACACAGCCGAGAGCCGTTCCTCCGGCCACGTCGGTTAAATAGTGAGACCCGCGGACGATCCGACTGGCGGCAATGGCCACTGCCACAGCGAGAATGGGCCATCTCACTCGCGGGAACTTTGTGGCCAGCACGGTTGCGACCGTGATCGCCGCCGCCGCATGCCCGGACGGGAATGAGTCCCATCCGCTGCCGGCGGCTGGGGAAAACTCAAGGTTGCCGGCGTGCATGAACTTGGGGCGGGGGCGGCCAATGGCATGTTTCAAAATATTGGCGCTCAACGCGGCAAGACCGTGCGCGATGAGACTCTGCCGGCCGGCGTCCTTCCACTGCGGATGTTTCAATCCATACCCGACCGCCAGCAGCACGAGGCTCAGGATCACCAGAGACTCTCCCTTGCCGAGGCGGTCGCCGATATCGCTGAACTGAACCAGCCAGGGATTGGGGACAGAGCCGACCGATGGATAGAGGGAGCGGACGAACCTGGTCAGTGGCACATCCCACTCATACAGCCCCACGAATGCAAGCACGAGGGCGGCACATGAAAATGCCAGGGGTACGAGGCTAAACAACCGCACAGATACGTGATGGGTGATCGAGGCAGGGTCGCGGTCTTGGTTTATGTGATCACCCATCACTGATCACCGCTTTAAGGCACCCAGTCGGCGAGAAAAACATTGAACTCACCAGGCGTCTTGGCCTGGCGATCCGAGACCCAGACGAGGCTGGTACCATCCGGCGAGAACATGGGGAAACTGTTGAACTGTCCGTCGAACGTGAGCCGCTCGAGGCCTTGGCCGTCCTCACCGATCACGTAGAGATGAAAACTAGGTCGGCCTCCTTCGCCCCTCGTTTCAATATTCGATGAGAAAATGATCCTCTTGCCATCGGGGAAATAGAACGGCGAAAAATTCGAGGCGCCGTTGGACGTGACTGGTCGCTGGCCACTTCCATCCGCATTCATCACGAAAATTTCAAGTTGCCCCGGCTCCACCAGCCGCTGGTTGAGCAAGCCCTTGTACTTGTCAATCTCCGCCTGATCGGTGGGATGTGACGCCCGGTAGACGATGCGCTTGCTGTCCGGCGAAAAGAACGCCCCGCCATCGTAGCCGATCTCATTCGTCAACCGCCGGGGCTTCGAGCCATCGAGGTTCATGACATAGAGATCCAGGTCCCCGTCTTTCACGGACGTCCAAACGATCGACTTGCCGTCCGGCGACACGGTCGCTTCCGCATCGTAACCCGGCGTGGAGGTCAGCCGCTGCATCTCCTGTCCATCGATGCGTACCGCATAGAGATCGTAGTCGTCCAAAGCCCAGCGGTAGGCCCCTTCCCGCTTCGGCTTCGGCGGACAGTTCGGCCCCGACGCATGGGTCGATGAGTAGAGCACGCGGCGATCGCCCGGGAAAAAGTATCCGCACGTCGTGGCGCCCGTGCCGGTGCTCACCAATCGAACGGTCTCACTGTCCAGGTCCATCACGTACATCTGATAACAACCCAGCCCGGCGTCGGCCGGTTTAAGCGTGGCCGCGTAGGTATCTTTCATCCAATTGTTCGTGGATTGGAAAATCAATTTGTTCCCACTGAAAGAAAAGTAGGCTTCGGCATTCTTCCCGCCCACCGTCAGCTGGCGAATATTCTTCAGATGCCGCTCAGCCTGGTGCGCGGGAACCACCCGAGCCTTCGAGGCAAGGCCCTCTGCCTGTCCCGTCTGCTCACCCAGCAACAGACAGACGAGTCCAATCATGCACCACTTACCGAATGGGATTGCTGGCATCGAGACGCACCTCCGTACGATCGTTTGCGAGTGGCCACTCCCCGCGGGTGACCACCGCTCCATCCTTGAACAACACGAAACTATTCCACCCGTAATAAAAGAGCAGCCGCGCCATCTTCGCCACGGCCTGCGGCGTGGCCGCATACAGTACCGTCACGACGCTGCCTGGACGGTCAACCCGGTGGCAACTGACCAGGAAGGCCAACTCCGGCCCTTCGTGCGCCGTCCCCATCACCGTTACACCCTTGTCGTTCAGGGTCACGCGCTCGCCACAGTGCCTGGCCAGGGTCGATTGGATACCCGAACGGGATTCCGGACCGCCCAATACTAACACCGAACCTTCTTGAGGCAACAGCCCGTCCTGAGCCAGCGGGGCGATCACAGTCCGGTCTTCGATCGGTTTCTGCTGTTCCTGGGCTTCGATGCGCGTGACCACGTCCCGAAACGGTGAGGGATGGTCCGGCTCATCCGTAAACGCCGTCAGCACCGATCGCCGCCGATCGGTGACATAGTGGGTGAGCACCGGTGGCAACGATGACCGGGCAATTCGTCGGACGGTCATGAACTCGGGATCGATCGCGATCGCGATCGGTCGCGCGGGCAAGGTCACGGAGATCGTCTCGCGCAGCGCTCGCAACGGCACAGAGAGAAAATGTTCACGGTCACCCTCCATGCGAATCAGCAACTGAAGGGGAAGACGAAAGGGCTTGTTGGATTGGACGATCGTGGCCTCCAGTTGAAAGGCTTGCGTCGGCTCCCCCGCTACCGGGCGGGCGACAACCTCCGACAATGACAGCACCGGCGCCCCATCCTGTTCCACCCATTGCGCGAAAAACCATCGGAGATTCTGGCGGCTCTCTTCTGCAAAGACCCGCTCAAGATCGCGCCATTCCGCATGCCTGCCACGATACTGCGCCACCAGGATCTTCAGGGCTCGCCAGAACGTCTCGTCTCCCACCTCCTGGCGCAGGAGGTGAAACAGCATGGCGGATTTTTGATAGCCGATGGCATTGTCATGCTCATCCAGTTTCTGCGTGAATTGCGCGACCGGATAGTCCCGCTCCGACGGCACATGGAGATTGTAGCCCTGCACCATCAGACGGCGTTGGTCTTGTGCCTGCGCGCGATCTCCCATCAGTTCGTGCCAGTAATAATTGGCCAGATACGTCGTCAGGCCTTCCACCCAATTCCCGCGCTCGGCGCGATTGAAGACCGCATTGCCAATCCACGAATGCACGATCTCGTGGCCAAGCGCGTAGGGTTGCACATAATGCCGCTTGATGATGCCGCTCCCCAGCAGGGTGAACGAGGGCATGCCGAGGCCGCTCGCAAAGAAATTCTCCACCACGTCGAACTTCTCGAACGGATAGGGGCCCAGCAGAGGGATGTAGGCGTCCAGGTAGCGCGCGGTGGCATCAAGATATTCCTCGGCCAGATGCGCATCATCGGGAAAGAGATAGGTCGAAAGCCGAATCCTCTGACCGGTCTTGGCCGTCCAGTCGCGAAACGTCGTAACAAATTTGTTCGCCACAAATGTGACGGCTTCGCTCGGCTGCGACACGGCCCATTCCGTCATCACCATCTGATCGCTGCGACAGAGCCCGGCGGGACAAGCGCGCGATTCACCGGCCTTCCCTTGGGTCACGACGGTCCATCCCGCCGGCACGGCGACCAGCAGCGCATAGGTGCTGAGTGATTCCGGGATATCCGGATACCAGTGGCTCTCGCTGCTCACATAGACGCCTTCCGGCCCGATATATCCGGCAGTCTCGCTGGGCGTCACAAAGCGAAGATGGCGGGGATCTCTAGGCGGATCGTTGATGACGCCATGATAGTGAACATCCAGCGTCACGAATCCGGCAGCCACGACCTGCGAGGGAATACTGACCTCCTGGACCGACTCCGGCGCGGAACCATGCTCGAGTTCAAACGGCACATCGTGAATCAGGGGTTCCGTCCCGGCCGATTCTTGCACGAGTGCAATGTGATCGATCTGGAGCGTGGGTGCGAGGGAGAAACGAATCGGAGTCTGTGACTCCGGCACCTCAAGGGTCAGCCGGTCCTTTGCGATGAGAGCATGTTGCTCGGGGACGATCTGTACGAATAACTCGTGATGCCGAATGACGACTCGCGGCAGGACTGGGTCGGCTGCGCAGGCGATACCGAGAGCCCCGTGACTCAGGAGTGCGACGAGAAACAGACAGGGAAACGTGACAATCCTGCTTCCGATTGGCATCGGAAGAGTTTTAGCATTCGCGACAGACGAGCACAAGCTGGATGGACGTCAGCAATTGCTCCAAGTCGATCGGCTTCCCGATGACTTCTTGCGGCCCCACGGCCCAGGCTTCATCGAGACTCTCTTCGTCGTGACTCCCGGTAATGATGATCACCCCACCGGTATATTCGCGTTGGCGGAGTTGCCGGAGTACCTCGACGCCGTCCATACCGGGCATGAACAGATCGAGCAGGATCAGGTCGGGAGGCGCTTGTTCCACCATCGAGAGGGCATCGGGGCCGTCTTTTACGCCGAGTGCCCGATAGCCGCGGAGACTGAGGAACTGAACGAGCAAGTCGCGAACCAACGGCTCATCATCGACGACAAGGATCGTTTCCCCCGTATCGGCCACGGCTGCGCTGCCCGCCACCGACAGAGCGGGAGCGGATTTAACCGGAAGCTGCACCACCCGGTTGACGCATTCGACCAGCACATCAAGCGACAGGCCCTTTCGGATAAAATCGGTCACGCGTAATCCCCGCGCTAGATTTTCCTGCTCCTCGGTTGCTCCGCCACCCAGGATGATCACCGGCGCATGGGGATCGTATGCACGGATTTCTTTGAGGACGGTCAGCCCATCCATTTCAGGCATGCGAAGATCAAGAATGGTGACGCGCGGGGCATGCTGGCGGAAGAGGGTCAGGCCTTCGATCCCGCTCGTCGCCGAGAGCACCTGATACCCATGTCGGGTAAAGACGGACTGCATCAGATCGCAGTTCATGCGATCGTCGTCGATAATCAGAAGCTTGACCAAATCTCAGCCTCACAGACAGGACTGCGCGGCGCGCGCAAGCGAGATGCTGGTTAATGAGGAGACTCAGCCTAACACAGACAATGCCGGCGGAGAAGAAAATGATGTGATCTCACCGTGGGTTACGCAGAGGGCGAGGCTGTCGTCCCGAGGAGTGCGTCCACGAAAGCGTTGCTCTGAAAATCCTGCAGATCCTCAACCGACTCCCCGACTCCGATCAGCCTCACTGGCAACTTCAGTTCCTCGGCAATCGCGACGACGATCCCTCCGCGCGCGGTGCCGTCGAGCTTCGTCAGGGCCAAGCCGGTGACGGCGACTGCTTGATGGAATTGACGGGCTTGGGACAGCGCGTTCTGCCCGACCGTGGCGTCCAGCACGAGGAGCACTTCGTGCGGTGCACCAGGACATTCCTGCGCGATGACTCGCGCGATCTTGCGGAGTTCGTCCATGAGATTCGATTTTGTGTGCAGCCGGCCGGCCGTATCGATCAACACCACGTCCACCTGCCGTGCTTTGGCCGCGGCAATCCCATCGAACGCTACGGCGGCTGGATCGGCTCCATGGCGGTGACGGATCACATCTACGCCGACTCGGTCGGCCCAGACTTGCAGCTGATCGATCGCCGCCGCGCGAAAGGTATCGGCAGCCACCAGTAACGGTACTTTCCCTGCCTGCACAAGCCGTTGCGCAATTTTGGCGATCGTGGTGGTCTTGCCTACACCATTCACGCCCACCGCCAGGATAACGAAGGGCTTGGGACCTTTCGCGAGCAGGGAATCCAACGACAGCCCTTGCACGGGCGTCAGCACATCGAGCAGGGTATCCCGCAATACCGTATGCACCCGACCGGGCTGTGAGGCATCGGTCCCTTGAAGCTGTTTCTTGAGGCGCTCCATCATACGATCCACGACGCGGGCACCGAGATCGGAGGCAATGAGGGCTGCTTCGAATTCCTCCAAAAGGGCAGGATCTGCCGCACGGCCAAGCAGCCGATCCAAAGACCCGCGAACGACATCGCGCGTTTTGGTGAGCCCGTCACTCAGTCGCTGCAACCATCCCATAGATCTACTCTTAATGTGTTCGATTCGCTGGTTTCGGCAACCGCACGATCGACCGCAGAATCATCCGCTCACGACGATGCATCCGGCGCGCTTCTTTTTCACTCCGCTCATGATCGTAGCCGCAGAGATGCAGAATGCCATGGACCAGTAAGACGGTAAGCTCTTCGTCGAGCGACCGGCCTCTCTGTCGTGCCTGGCGCTGTGCGGTCGGGATGGAAATCACGACGTCGCCCAATGGCCTGGGCATAAGGGGTGAGGCGTGAGGCGTAGGGACTTCCCGCATGGCAAAGGCCAGCACGTCGGTCGTGCGATCCTTGCCCCGATACAGATGATTGAGACCCCGCATCCGCTGATCGCCCACGAATAGGATGCCCAGTTCCGCCGACGTTTCCCCGACATCGGAAAGGATGGCCCGTGCCAATCGATCCAAACGCGCCTGGTCAATCGTCACACGTCGAACCTGACTCTGCATGCGGACCGGCATTGTAACTACTCAGGTGTTCAGGCTGAAGGCCGAAGGCTATATATTATCTCGCAAAGCACGAATCAAACCATTCAAATGCCCGCCGTATTTGAGAAGTCAGTCCAAACTCCTCAGGTGTTTAGACTGAAGTCTGAGGCCTTCAGCTTGCTCACCTGAGTAACTACCATCTGCCAACTCAAATACCCGAGGTTGTGTGTGATCACGCATGATTGCTCCCTAAAAGCCTTCAGCCTGTCTACTAGAGTAGTTACCCTGAATTAATGAGACTGGCCCCAAGGGCCCGTGAGCGGTGAAGAGGGGGTGGCAGGTTTCGGCTGCTTATTCTGCGGCACCGACAACGGTCGACGTCCCGTCGCGCCGGATGAGGGACCGGAAGACTGAGTGGGGTTCTGATGCTGATCGTAGGCTTTGATAATGTCCTGCACCAACTTGTGACGAACCACATCCCGCTCGTTGAAATAGACGAATTCGATGCCCTCGACGTCGCGCAGAATCTCCCGCACCTCGATCAGGCCGGAGACCCGTTCGGGCGGCAGATCCACCTGTGTGATATCGCCGGTGACAACCACTTTGGAATGGAAGCCAAGCCGCGTGAGGAACATTTTCATTTGCTCTGCCGTGGCGTTCTGCGCTTCGTCGAGAATGACGAACGAATCGTTCAACGTGCGGCCCCGCATAAACCCGAGTGGCGCGATCTCGATGTCGCCCCGCTCGATCGCCCGCGCAGCCCGTTCCATATCCATCATGTCGAACAACGCGTCGTATAGGGGGCGGAGATAGGGGTTCACCTTGGCGTACATATCGCCCGGCAGGAACCCGAGCTTCTCGCCCGCTTCGACAGCCGGCCGCGCGAGAATGATGCGGCTCACTTCTTTCTTCAGCAACGCGCTCACCGCCATCGCCATCGCCAAATACGTTTTGCCGGTCCCGGCTGGGCCGATTCCAATCACGATGTCGTGCGTCTCGATGGCTTCGATATAGGCCTTCTGCGTCGGCGTTTTCGGCGCAACGAAACGTTTCTTGGTAACGATGGTCGCCGCGTTGGTGAGGAGTTCTTTGATCGAAGTCTCTGGACTCTGCCGGAGCGCGTTCAAGGCGTGGGTAATGTCGTCCGGCTGAAGGACCATCCCGTCGTTGGCGAGGGTGGCGAGTTCCGTGAGGACACGTTCCGCGTGGCGGGTGGCATCCGGCGTACCATCGAGGGTGAGTTCTTCGCCGCGCGCCGAGAGGCGCACACCGAGGTCTTCTTCGATCAGCTTGAGGTGCCGGTCGTGGTGACCGAACAAAACGGCGGTATTGGTGCCTTCTCGTAGTTTGAGTTTACGCACGCCTTGCGTTTGAGTTCCTTCCTCGTCTATTAATTTTTATTATAGCAAATATAATGCAGAGACAACTAGAGGATTCGAGAGTAGGCCTAGAATAATCAGCGCGGAGCGAATTAGCCTTTTACGCTGGTGGAAGCGGCGGGTGAGAGATCAAAGTCTTGGAATGCGGACCCACCGTGACCATCTTGTACCAAGATGCGAACGCGATGCGTTCCGCTCACATCTGGAGCAACCTGCCAGGAAATCATTCCTGTGGCTGGGTCAATGGTCATCCCCGACGGAGCAGCGTCCAGCAGGTATTTCAAGCTGTCCTTGTCATCATCGATGGCTTCAACGCCGTACACGAAAAACCCTTTCTCAAACTTGCTCGGCGGATGGGACGTAATCCTGGGAGCGTTGTTTCCCAAGGCGATGGGCTCTGATAATTTTGATTTACCGACCCCGCCCGCATCGTGCGGTATCGCTTCTACCGTGATCGAGTCGCCTCGAGCAAAGGCCCCCGTGTCAAGTGTCGCATTATCTCCTTCCACTACGAGCGTGGCATTTCTCCGCCATCGATATACATAATAAATCGCATCGTGGTCGACATCAACGCCTTCTGCTAAGGCGCGCATCTCGTTTCGGTCCGATCCAGTCGGCTCGATCGCGACCTTTACCACTTCCGGCGGAGTATTCCCCACGGTTGCCGGTTCGGTCTTATAGGGTTTCCCTGATGTTTGCCCGTCGGAGGCGACGATCTCTACCTCAACTTTGTCACCGAGCTTGAGGAACGCGGGCGACAACGTCGAATGAGTTTCCCCCTCGACGCGATGCTCGTTGATAAACCATTGATAGCGCAACGTCAGCGGATTGCGACCTGTATCATCGGCCTCTATCTGAACTGCAACAGGGCCGCTCAGGATGAGGGGGGTGGGAAAAACCACGGCCCGCTGAATGACAGGTGGAGGGTTTCCGCTCTGGGAGACAACGGAGCCTGGCGCAACTCCCGTCTGGTTGGACTCCGAAGAACAGCCGACCAAGAGGGCCACAAGCAACATGCCGAGCCATCGTGCAGGACCGGCGCTCTTCGGAGCACGGGATGTCTCACCCCGTGCTCCGAGCCGGCTCACAGTACTTCTGCTGAGCACTACCGATAGATCCACGAGATAAAGTGACTACGCGGGTCGAGACTTCCGCCAACTGTGTTGCTTTCGGTACACAACAAGGCGCCCGTACTGGTGTTGTTACAGATCTTGATGGGAGCACCTCCATCCGATCCACTGCCGATATGCGTCACACCGCCGAAAGCCAACCCTTCTCCAAGCGAGACTTTGCCGGAGACGTTTACGTTGCCGCTGGCGCCAGGAGTCGTGCCGATGATGGATTCCTGATAGGCAGACCCTGTCTGGTAGTACAGCGAGTAGAGATAACTCGTCCCCGAGGACGCGCAGATATCATTGGTCGGAATGAAGGTGGGGAAGTAGACAATGCCGCCGAACACCACGGGACTGGCCAGCACTCGTTCTCCATTCGGCGCCCCGCTCTGGGGCAGGGTCGTGTACCAGCCGTCCTTACTCTGGATCAGCGAGATCAAGCTCGTAAAGGACGTGGCGCCAGTCACCCCCGTGACCTGGTTCGTGCCGGCCGTTTGGCCACAGTCACCCTGCCCGACAATACACACCGTGGCCGTGCTGACATTCAGCAAATCGTCGTCCTGACAATTTGTCGAGGTCGACTGCGTACAAGTCAAATTGATGACGGAGTCTTTCATGCCGACGAAATACTGTGGCGTCGTATCCGTCTTATCGGCCGCGCTGTAGTAGCGTCCCGTCCCGGCAAAGACCCACACCTTTGCGGTATCATCAATCGCAATGCCGGGCGCCGTTGCGATCGGCCCTAACTCGATCGTGGGCGCTACGCAGGGCGCCGGCGCGCATGTGCCGGTAAACGTATCGAGAATCTCCGTTGGGATCCGGTTGGCACCGGAGGAGATGCCCCAAGCCGACGCAGCTTGCGTCCCAAAGACCGGCGGCAGACCCCCGGAGATCGTCTCTCCCAGCGTCAGGCGATACAGCTTGCCTCTCCACGGCAGGCTTCCATCGTCGGCGACACGACCAAAATAGACCGCGTCCGTTCGATAGTCGAGGTTTCGGTCGAACGAGGCCATGTCGCCGATGAAGGAATTCCAACTGCCGATAGGGAAGCGCCGCACCAGACTATGCGAATATGAAGCGGAAGCGCCGATGGATGTGTATGGGCCAGGACCGGTGGCCAAGTCAATGGCCCAGACCTTGGCGCTTTGCGTCACGACGCCACCGTACCCAGTCGGGCCAGATCCGACGACCATGTACCACTTCGCGAGTGTGTTGCTGACAGTGCTACTGGCGGTCGAAGGATTGACTCGAACGACTTTCGGAAGACTGGTCGTCAACCCCAGTCCTTCATCGGTAAAGGACATGAGCAGTTTTGGCGCCACCTCAGGATTCGTGATGTCGAGCACGAAATAGGCGCTATAAAACGTGCGCGTTTGGACCCCGCTGCCGAAGTTCGCGGTCACATTCATGGGCGGGGCGCCGGTTCCACCGACACAGGTCGGAGCCGCCGGGGACACTGCACCACGGCAACTGCCTCCCATGCGCATCCCACCGATCAAGATCGTACCCCAGCCGTTGGGATGGTCAACGTCCACCGGAAAGATGCGGGCATCCGCTATCGTCGGTTGCAAATCTACAAAATACACGTGCTGGTAGTCGGCTCTTGCGAGCCACTGCAGTTGCGGCAAGAGCTGATTGGGGATGAACCCCCATAACTCATCGCCTAACTGCGGGCCGGCGCTGTTATCCGTCAGCGTTCTTGTAAACCATCCATGCTCGACGATCGGGCTGGCGGACGTCCCTGTAGTCGCATCATCGCCGGGATGGTAATACCCGCCGTTGAAGGCATGCAGCATCCCATCGTTGGCGCCTGCGTAGATGACCTGCCGACGGTTAAAATACTTGAACAGATAGGCCTGATAGCTGAGATCTCCATACTTCGCGTCATACCGATCCGACGGGCTCGCGACCACCTGCGGAGCGGAGTGAATGAGATCGCCTAACTTCCAGGTCTTCAGTGTGCCGCTTCCGGCGGGTACTTGCAACCGCCGCTCTCGCAGTTGGTCAAACTGGTTGCCCCCTGACGTGCAGACAGACGGTTCACACCCACGAACAAATTCTATAATGTTGTCCTCCGTGAACGGCGCGGCGCCTGGGCGCAAATAGGGCTTGAGAACCGGTGCGTTGGCCTTCGTGAAGGGGATTTGCTCACCGGCATCGACCACTCCATCGTTATTGGTATCCACCCACGTGAGGATCGTTCTCGTGCTGGAGTCCTTCAACGCCAATTGAGCCCCTGCCTCCCACACCGGTTTGATGCTGCTCAGAAGACTGTCGCAGGGAAGGCAGTCGAGACTATTGATGACGCCATTGCCGTCTTTATCGTCCGGAAGACCATCTCCGTTGAGATCGTCGTAATAGTCGACTTTGACGAGATTGGCGACGGTGTCGTACCTGGTGACAAGGATCTTGTCTTCCGTGTACTTGAGCTTCTTGTCTTGGACTGTGTCTTCCCGGAGATTACCAAAGGTGTCGATGAAGAGGCTCTGGGTATAGCCGGTCCACAGGACATCCTTCAGCGTGGCCGTTTCGATCGTACTGGGATAGAAGTACGATTGATACAGGGCACCTTCACCAGTCGTGGAGGTCGCCAGCACGGAGACCGACGATCCTGCCGCGCTCTTCCTCAAAATGCTCGAGATGGTCGACAGCAGCTTGTCTTGCAGGTCGTCCACGTTTGAGGACTCGAAATAGGCGTCAGGAACTCCGTCCGGCGTGGCCACTCCCGTAAAGTTGTTCTCCTTGTCGTACTCGGTGACTTGGGGAAGGCCGTCGGCGTTGGCATCTTCGAAGGCCCCCTGTTGGGCCGTGTGCATCAAGATTTCTCTGCCCGAGATGTTGCCGAAGGCGAAAAACGTGTAGATCGTCAGATTCTGCGTGCCAGGCAGACAATGCCCG
>Ga0315286_10003753_pt1 | contig 14440 bp, 8 predicted proteins | sample YL17G10_0_MG_FD_205038 | JGI IMG/M metagenome (GOLD analysis project Ga0315286, IMG submission 205038) | Sediment microbial communities from Yellowstone Lake, YNP, Wyoming, USA - YL17G10_0 | ecosystem: Environmental > Aquatic > Freshwater > Lake > Sediment | place: USA: Wyoming | collected...
TCCGGCCTCATCGGCGGCAAGACCGTCGGCATGCTCGTGGCCCGCAGCATCCTCAAACGGCACTCCCCCCGGTTCGTCGATCTTCTCGAAGAGCACGATTCCTTCTACGTCGGCTCCGACGTGTTCTATACATACCTCGTGCGAAACGGCGTCTGGTGGCTTCGGCAGAAGCAGCGGAACCCCCAAACGTTCCTCGAAGGCGCCGTCCAGGCCCGGCAGCGGATTCTCATGGGCCAGTTTCCCGACTACATCCTCAAGCAGTTCGAGCAGATGCTGGACTACTTCGGCCAGTCGCCGATCATCGTCCGCTCCAGCTCACTGCTGGAGGACAACTTCGGCAACTCGTTCGCCGGCAAGTACGAGAGCGTTTTCTGCCCAAACCAGGGGCCGCGCGAGCGCCGGCTGGAGGACTTCCTGTCCGCCGTGCGAACGGTCTATGCCAGCACGATGAGCGAGAAGGCCCTGCGTTACCGGGAACAGCGAGGTCTCCTGGATCACGATGAGCAGATGGCCCTGCTGGTGATGCGGGTCTCCGGCGCGATGCACGGCCGCTTTTTTTATCCGCAGGCCGCCGGCGTGGGATTCTCCTTCAATCCCTACGTCTGGCACGAGACGATCGATCCGAAGGCGGGCGTGCTGCGGCTGGTGTTCGGCCTCGGCACCAGAGCCGTCGACCGCTCGGACGACGACTACACCCGGCTCGTGGCTCTCAACGCACCGCAAAGGCGGCCCGAGTCCAACTTCGAGGAAGTCCGCCAGTACGCCCAGCGGCGCGTGGACTACCTCGACCTCCAGGCCAACCGGCTGATGTCCAGCCATTTCCTCGACGTTATCGGAGAGAGCACGGATGTGCCCGTGGAGATGTTCGCCTCCGCCGACGAATCGGCCGATGCAGATATGAGAACAGCCAAGAAGACATGGGTGCCGACCTTCGACAACCTGCTCTCCACCACCGGCTTCGTCAAAGACATGCGAGAAATCCTCCATGTCCTGCAGGAGGCCTATGAGTATCCCGTGGACGTGGAGTTTACTCTGAACTTCGTGGGCGACAGTGCCTACAAGATTCACCTCGTCCAGTGCCGGCCCCTGCCGGTCAAAGGAATCGAAGCCCCGAGACCCTCCCCCGCGACCGTCTCGAAGGCCGACATGATTATCGAGGCCAATGGCGCCGTGATCGGCCACAGCCGCCATGTTCGCATCGACCGGTTCATCTATGTGGTTCCGTCCGTGTACGGCCGGCTTGGGCTTCAGGATCGGTACGAAGTGGCACGTCTGATCGGCCAGATCAACCGGGCCGATGGACCTCCCGGGCCAGGCGGCACGGCGATTCTCGGACCGGGCCGATGGGGCACGAGCGATCCTTTCCTCGGCATCCCCGTCACATTTGCGGAGATCAGCCGGGCTTCCGTCCTCTGCGAGATCGTCACCATGCACGAGCACTTGGTGCCGGACGTCTCCCTCGGCACGCATTTTCTCAACGAGCTGGTGGAAACGGACATGCTGTACGTCGCCCTGTTTCCACAACGCGGGAGCAACCACCTGCGCACGGAATGGTTCGAGAACGCACCGAACGGGCTACTTCAACTGATACCCAAAGCAGGCAAGTGGACAGATACCGTCAGGGTGGTCGAAGTGCCAGGTTCTCCACGGGGGAATGGCGGCGTTTTCTTGGACGCCGACGCGTTTCAACAGAAAGTCATGTGCTATCTCACACGATGACGCCGCAACGATCAGGGCTTGCCTGACGAGGGTCCGCTCGGTCGGAAGCGACATATCAATTCGACCGGCTCTGATTTCTGCCCGGCCCGGTCGTAGATATATACCCGACTGCTCAGCCCGTTGGGTTCGGGGATTGAAACCCACGCCGCAGGCAAGGTCTTCCTCCAATCCTCCGTTGACAATGGATCGCCCGTGCCCAGCCCGTCACCCTTGAGGTACTCATCCCATTGTTGCGCGTCCTTCCGTTGGCCACTCTGGCGGATCTGCACGGGCACAAAATGGAACGGAATGAAATCAGACTGCTGACGGTGGGCGAAGACCGGGTACTCCTCGAAACACGACTGGCTCACGCCGTTGGCATCATGCCAGCGTTCCTCAATCCCAAAGCCAAGAACATCCAAGCCCTCGTCGAAGAGATTCAAGCACAGCACCGGCGGCGACTTCACGGGCTGTGAAAGCAGTGCCAAGAACAGGATCGGCTCGCCGTCGATCTGGTCGTTCCGCCACTTTGCCAGAGCAATCAAGGCACGCTGCTTGATCTCGGGCGAGGACTCTTTTAACCACCCGGTGCCTTGGCTTAGGTTCCTCAGCCCCTCCTCAACCTCTCCCGGCCCGGGAACCACAATATAGTATACGCCCTCGCGTCTTCCGAAGCAGTAGGAGCTTGCCGAATGCCTGACGGTCTCGTTCTCGGGGACCCATTCGATCTCCATCAGCCCGAGTGGCTTGAGCGTCGCGTGCTCCCATCGTTCCCAATCCTTCCGCCCCAGACGCTTGCGGGAAATCCGCTTGATGCTCCATTGGAGATTGTACTCAAGCGCCTTCCGGGACTCCCTGCGGTTCAGCGCCCCTATGGGCCCGTCCCCCATCTCAACGAGCGACAGGATGGCATCCACATCCTTCGCATCGTGCGCCTCTCGGTACGCCTGAGCCAGTGCCTGGAACGACGTCCTGCCTGCCCCGGGACGTGTACTGCTGCACGATAGGGATCCTGCGATGGCAAGAGTGCCGAGCACTAACAGAGTCCGATGGGAATACACCAAGATTCCCTCCTGTGGTTCGGTTCCCGACAAATCCCGCCGTCGCCACCCCGCTGAGGTGGTCCTCCGGAGACGGAACCGAATCACCGCCGAGTCGCGGCTACCCTTCGATCTTGTCGATGGTGACCTGCAGGTGCTTTTGGCGGTGGCCGATCCGTCGCTGGCTGCTCTTGCGCCGGCGGAAACTGGTCACGTAGAGCTTCTTGCCCTTCACCACGGCCTTCTCAGGGGAAGGGAACGAGGCAATGACCTTGGCGCCCTCGATATAGGGCTTGCCGATCCGGTTGTTCCCGTCGCCGCCGATGAACAGGACCTTATCCAACTCGATCGTCTTGGCGTCCGGGGCCAGGTCGGTCAGTTCGATCTCGATCTGGTCGCCTTCGGCCACTTTGTATTGTTTGCTGCCTTGCTCGATTACTGCGTACATCGGAAACTCCCGGTCCAAAACTCTGAATCTCGGAAAAACTTATAGGATAGAACCCAACGATCCTTTTGTAAAGACTTTTCTGCACGATTTGCTATTTACTATTTACGATTTACGATTTACGATTCGCGTCCATGTGCTGCGCATTGTGCCACGCGCGTGGTCCAACCATAAACCTTAGATCATAAATCATACATCTTAAATCCTATCGGGGGTGCCTGGCATGAAGTTGGCGATGGTGGATGATCGGATCGCGTCCTTTGAAGACCTCGACCCCGTGCATTTTGACCGCGGGTTGTACTTTGGTGATGGCGTCTACGAGGTCCTGCGAAGCTACAACGGCAAAATCTTTGCCCTGGAAGAGCATATGGAGCGGTTTGCCGCGAGCCTGGCGGCCATCCGCATCACGAACATCGACGTCGGGGTGGTCCGCGAGCGGGTGGAGCGGGCCTTCAAAGCGGCCGGTTTTGCCAATGCCAAGATCTACTTCCATGCGACCCGCGGCTCGGAGCCCCGAAGCCATACGTGGAAGCCCGATCTCAAGCCAAACTTCTTCCTGACCGTCAGTGAGCTGGTGGACAATCCCCAGGAGAAAGCCAAAGGGATTGCCGTTTGCACCCACCCGGACTGGCGGTGGAAGCGGTGCGATATCAAGAGCCTCAATCTCCTGCCCAACATCCTGGCCCGGCAGGACGCCGCCGACAGGGGCTATGACGAGGCGATCCTGGTCGATGATGCCGGCTTCATCACGGAAGGCGCCGGCTCCGCCTTCTTCGCCATCATCGGAAAAGCCCTCCAGACCGCCCCGCTATCCGCCAACATTCTGCCGTCGATTACGCGCAAGTTCGTGGTCAAGGCGGTCAAGAATATCGGCCTGGCGGTCGAGGAGCGATGCCTGACCCCCAAACAGGCGACCGCCGCGGACGAGATGTTCCTCGCGGTCACCACCAAGGACATCGTCCCGGTGGTCCGGTTCGACGACGCCGTCATAGGCGACGGCACCCCCGGCCCCTGCACAAAGGCCATCACGGCCGAATTCCGGAAATTCACCACCTGACCCCGACCCCAAACGCAGCTCATCGCGTTTGGGGCCAACTCTCACCTGCCGGAAAACATCAAACTATCATGTCAGCGGCCAAGCCACCGACAGCCATGAAGCCGTGTCACACGGTTCCTTTGAAGAACAGGAACAACGCCAGTACACAAACCAGCATGATTGCTCCGGGCACCACCCAAACCTGACGCCACTGGAACTTGCCTTCCACACGGCACTTGTCCATGACACGGCCGGCGAGCAGCGTTCCCAGGAACAGCCCAATGCCGCTCTGGGCCGTAATCGTCAACGCCTGCGTTGAAGCGGCGGTTCCCTCCGGAGCCACGGCGCCGGCGAACACCTGGCCGGCGATGATGAAGAACACGTACGCCAAGCCGTGGAAGGATTGCCCAACAACGATCAGCCACGGCGGCCTTGGGGCTACATAAATGACATACAGGATCAGCCACGAGGCTGTCCCGATCGTCAGGGTCCACTTGTAGCCGGCCGTGGCAATCAACCAACTCAGTGCAACCAGCGTCGCGATTGCCTGCATGGCCTGGGCAACCGCCATGGCCGCCGGAACATTCTTCGAGGCGATCCTGTTATCTTGCATGAACTGGGCCGTGCCGAGGAAGTAGAACTGCATCATGCCGGCGGCCGCAATGGATATCAGGATGAACACCAGGAAGGTGGGGTTCCCGAGCATCGCGAGCGCCTTGAGCATGGGGATTTCGCCCGATCTCGCAGGGAGCGTCTCCGGCATCAAGGAACTGACCACCGCCATGACAACCGACAGCACGCCCGCCAGAACGAGGCAGTCACGTCCCTGTTCGGCGGTCTTGGCGACCCAGCGCAGACCCGTCAGGAAGTAGCCGGCCAGCGCCCAGGCAATCGGAGCCCACATGAAGATGTATGCAGACTTCGCCGCATCCACTTTGTTCGCCGCCAGATGATGAAACATGAGCGAATTCACCAGTGGTATGGTTGCCGCATAGCACAGAGCGTACAGCAGCATCACGACAAACAGAACGCGGTAGTCTTTTTTCCAGGCCGCGACGAACAGCAAGAACGCGCCAACCAGGTGCGCCGCGGCAAGAATAAGCTCCGTGTTCACCCACTGATCCGCGAGTTGCCCCGCTACCAGCGGCATGAAGATGCAGCCCAGCGGAATCGCCGAATAGATCCACCCCGTCTGCTTGCCGCTGAACTTCAGCGGTCCCAGGAGCCTCGCCGCCAATACGGGATACCAGGCACCCCACACGGCAAACTCCAGGAACATCAGTGCGCTAAGCTTAAGGTACAGTCCCAAGTCCATCCCGAACATACCGATCTCCTTAAACCGAGGGACGTTCTATTTGCACGCCGCCGTGAGCCGCTCGATGGTCAGCTTGATGTCGCCGAAGCGGTTATCGCCCGCCTCCCGCTCGATGGCCATCGCGCCGTCGAATCCGACCTCGTCGAGAACGTCGAGGAATCGCTTCACGCCGACCTGGCCGTCGCCCCACGGGACCTCGGCGCCCCACGTGCCTGGCTGCTTCGTTCGGGTCGCATCTTTGACGTGCAGATGGCGAATCCAGGGTGACAGCACTCGCACCGCCTCAATCGGATCCCCTTTGTCATAGAGAATCATGTTGGCGGGGTCGAAATTGACACTGACGGATTGGTGGTCCAGCTTCTCGAGGAAGTGCCGCAACTCCTTGGCATTCTCCTGGCCGGTCTCCAGCAGCAGGATGACGCCGTTGTCGGCTGCGATGTTTGCCAAGGCTCGTATCCGGGTGTAGATCTTCTCGGCGTAGGCCTTGTTACTCTCATCGATAAAGCCGGCGTGCATGGAGAGGTACTTGACGCCGAGCTTGGCCGTCGCAATGATCGCCCCGAGGAACAGGTTGTGGTTCTGCTGCCACTGGGCATCCGGGACGACGCCCCCGGTGATCTTGATGCTATCGAGCGTCGAATAGTCCTCCTGCGGGAAGTCAATCATCGTGCTCGTGATCGTCCAGTCCTGGGCTTGGATCGTGTCGAGGCACTTGCCGCTGCTGTCCTCCACAGCCGGGCGAATCCCCAAGTGCACGTGCCGCAGACCGAGTTCCTTCATTGCCTTGGCGACACCCTGCACGTCCGTCCGAAGTGACCAACTGCACACGCCTACCGGCCTATTCCTGCATCTCATATTCATTCTCCCATCTCGTTCCGAATGACTTGCCCTACCGGATCACAATCCTCTCGTTGCGGCGGATCGATTCCTTCTCGGCTTCCACGATCCTCACGGAGTCGCGGGACTGCTCCAACGTAAGAATCTCGTCCACGGGCCGGCCCTGCACGAGCTTGACGAAATGCTGGATTTCCCGCAGATATCCGTCGCCGTCCGCCACCTTGGGCGTGAACTCCTGGCCTGCCGCCGGACAGACCCGGAACATCGGCTTTCGCGTCAAGTCATACACGATCGTGGCCTTCTCGAGGACCAAGTTGAAGCTCATCTCAAAGCCGAAGGCAGGCGCCATGCCCCAGCCTCCCTCGGCCACCACAACCTTGTCCGGCCCGTATTCGTACTCGGTGACCAGGTGGATCAACTGCCCGCCAGGGGCCTTCGCCCCGTGGCTGCAGACGGCCTTCGGCACGCCGAAAAGGTACTGCACATAATCCGTGTCGTGGATATGCAGGTCGAGCGCGACGCCGCCGCTGCGCTTCTCATCGACGAACCAGTTGTCCACGCTCCAGCCGGGGGCGGCGCCCAGACGCTGGAACATCGCGGCCACGACCTTGCCATACCTGCCGCTGTCGACGATCTCCTTGGCTTTGGCATACTCGGGCCAGAATCGCACGCAGTGGCCGATCTGGAGGACTTTGCCGCTCTGGCGGGCCGCCCGGATCATGCGGCCGCAATCGGCTACGTTCAGGGCCATCGGCTTCTCGCACAACACATGGACCCCCCGCGACAGGGCCTTCTCCGTGCACTCGGCGTGCAGATACGTGGGCAGCGTCAGGGAAATGGCGTCCAGCCTGGCCTTGGCGATCATCTCCTCGATGTCCTCGAAGAACTCGATGCCCGTCAGGTCCATCTCGCCCTCGGCGCCTTTGATGTTGCCCACGGCTTTCTTGATATCCTCCTTGATGTTCGGGTTCGCGTCGCAGATCGCGACAATGCGCGCCCCGCGCAGCATCTTCCATTGCCGAAAGTGCATCCGCCCCATGAATCCGAAACCCACGATCCCTACTCTCAACACTGCGGCACCTCCCGCGCATAGCGCAATCCCAAGGACTTACCCCCTGCTGAATTCTCAAGCGTCTTCTTCTGCCTGGCCACCACTCTGCACCCTGACATGGCTCGGCCTCCAGGTTCTCTGTGGCGGGCGATTCTACCAGAACCTCCACGTCTCGCCAAACGATTTCTTTCCGCTCCGGCAAAAAACCATCGGCAGCAATCGTCCCATAACGCCACAAATTGTCGTTTACGATTTGCGATTTACAATTTACGATTTGTGTCTGTGAGCCGCGCAGTGTGCTGCAGGCACGATCCAATCGTAAATCGTAAATCATAAATGGTAAACTCCGACATGACACCGAAAGAGCGGATTCACGCGACCATTGTGGGCGAGTCCCATGGCCGTCCGGCCGTCACGCCCATTTTCATGTCCTGGGCCGCCGGCTTCATCGGCCGCACCTACAGGGACTACTACCTCAACGGCGACGTGCTCGCCCAGTCACAATTGGCCGTCGCGAAGGCGTTCAACCTCGACCAGGTCAGTGCCATCAGCGACCCGTGGCGCGAGGCCTCCGCCTATAGGATGGAGTTCGACTACCCCGAGCATGGTGTGGGAAGGCCGCGCAAGGTCTTGGTCCAGTCACCGGAGGATGTCTCTCGCATCAGGCCCTTCGCCATCGAGCAGGCCGAGCGGCCCGCCCAGCGGATCGAGAGCGTGCGAAAGATGGCCGAGGCGATCGGCCGGACGCACAGCGTCCTCGGCTGGGTGGAAGGTCCCCTGGCGGTCTACGCCGACCTCCGGGGCGTCGAGAGCATGTTCCTGGACCTGGTCGACAACCCGCCGATGTACCTCAAAGCCGCCGAGATCATCATCGAGAACCAGATTCGCTTCGCCCGGGCGCAGGTCGTTGCGGGGGCGGACATGGTTGGCGTCGGCGACTCGGTGGCCAGCCTGATCAGCCCGCGGATGTATCAGCGGTTCGTCCTGCCATTCGAGAAGAGGCTCTTCGATGCGATCCATGAGGCCGGGGCTGCCGTCAAGCTCCACATCTGCGGCGACATCCGCAACACGATCCGATTCATGGGCCAGACCGGCTGCGACATCATCGACGCCGATTGGATGGTCGCGCTGGATGAGGCAAGAGCAGCGATTGGAGCGAAGACCACGTTGGCCGGCAACTTCGACCCCTCGGCAATCCTGCTGCAAGGGACACCGCAGGAGGTGGCCGACGCCGCCCGCAGAAACATCAAGATGGGTGGCCGCCGGTTCATTCTCCAGCCGGGCTGCGAGGTCCCGCCAGGCACTCCCGAAGCGAACATCCGGGCCTTCTGCCCCTGTGAAGGGTGCCTGATCCCTGAGTTGCTCGGCCTGGAGGCAAAATGAGAGAAAGGTCGGTCGATGCCAAAACAGACGCCGATAAGTCCCGGCGATAAGGCGGACAGCCGGTTTTCGACCACCCACTGGAGCGTGGTTCTGGCGGCGGGTGCCTCCGCCGCGCCGGGCTCCCGCGAGGCCCTGGAGAGGCTGTGCAAGACCTATTGGTATCCCCTGTACACCTATCTGCGACGGCGCGGCTGCGATGTGCACCAGGCCGAAGATTGCACGCAGGGCTTCTTCGCCGCCTTGCTGCAAAGACACGCCTTGGAGCGCGCCAGCCCGGAACAGGGCAAGTTCCGGTCTTTCCTGCTCTCCTCCCTCAGCCACTTCCTGGCGGATCAGCGGGATCACGCCCAGGCACAGAAACGGGGAGGCGGCAAGGAGATCGTTTCCCTGGATGTCGAAGACGCGGAGACTCGATACAGGCTCGAACCCGCGCACGACCTGACGCCGGAGAAGCTCTTCGAAAGATCCTGGTCGCTCACGGTCCTGAACAACGCGATGGCCCGCCTGAAGGCCGAATTTGCCGAAACGGGCAGACAGAAGTTGTTCGAGTCCCTCAAACCCCACCTTCCAGCGGGCCGAGGCCCGGCCTCGTACAAGAACGTTGCCGCCAGGCTGGACATGACCGAGGGGGCCGTGAAGGTGGCGGTGCATCGTCTCAGGGACAGATACCGGCAATTGGTCCGCGACCAGATCGCGCAGACCGTCTCCACGCCCGAGCAGGTGGATGAAGAAATCCGCGAATTGTTCGCCTCTCTCGCCGATTGAACTCCAGCCGTCGGTCTTTCTGCGTAACCTTTCGTGAAGTCTTCCTTAGTAAACCGTGGAAAGAACTCCCGCGTGCGAAACAGCGTGCTCGGGGACCTGGACCTAAAGAGCGGGTTTTCAAAGGAGGACGTTATGGTCGCGAACAAGAGTTGTCAAGAGTGCGGGGCACCGCTGCCCGAGAATGCCCCGGAAGGGCTGTGCCCCAAGTGTCTCATGCTGGTGGCGATGGGCGAAAGCCGCGCCGGCGTGACTCTCAACAATCCTGCCAAGATCGACGGTCTTGGCACGATCATTGGCCGGTACGAGCTTTTGGAGCTGATCGGCGAAGGGGGCATGGGACTGGTGTATCTGGCGGAGCAGAAAGAGCCGGTCAAACGCCGGGTCGCCCTCAAGATCATCAAGCCCGGCATGGACTCCAAGCAGGTGATTGCCCGCTTCGAGGCGGAACGGCAGGCCCTGGCGGTGCTGGACCATCCCAATATCGCCCACGTTTTCGACGCCGGCGGCACCGAGACCGGCCGGCCGTACTTCGTGATGGAATACGTCAAAGGCATGTCGATCACCCGCTACTGCGACGACAAGAAGCTCACGATAGAGCAGAGACTGCGCCTGTTCGAGCAGGTCTGCGAGGGTGTCCAACATGCCCATCAGAAGGGCATCATCCATCGTGACCTCAAGCCCTCGAACATCCTGGTGACCATGCAGGGCGACCGGCCGGTTCCGAAGATCATCGACTTCGGCATCGCCAAGGCGACGACCCAATCGCTGACGGATGCGACGGTATTCACGTATCAGGGCCAGTTGCTGGGCACGCCGGAATACATGAGTCCCGAGCAGGTGGACCTGGCGACGCAGGACATCGACACCCGTTCCGACATCTACTCGTTAGGGGTGGTGTTGTATGAGCTACTGGCGGGGGTCTTGCCCTTCGAGAGCGAATCTTTCACCAAGGTAGGTTTGGCGGAGATCCAGCGGACGATTCGGGAGGACGAGCCGGCCTCGCCCAGCATACGGCTGACACAGATGGGAGACAAAGCCAAGGGCATCGCCGAGAGCCGCGGCACGCATGTAGTACCCCTGGCCAGACGCTTACATCGCGAGCTCGAGTGGATACCGCTCAAAGCCATGCGCAAAGACCGCTGCCGCCGTTACAAGTCGGCCTCGGACATGGCCGATGACATCCGCAACTACCTCAATGGCAACCCCCTCATCGCCGGCCCCGAGACGACTATCTACCGAGTCCAGAAGTTCGTCCGCAAACACGCCGGCTCGGTGGCTACAGTCGCACTGGTGGCAGCGGCCATCGTGGTAGGTCTGGTCGTCAGCACAGCGATGTACTTCAAGGCAGAGGAGGCACGTCAAAAGGAAGTTGTTGCTCGCGCTGAGGCAGAGGATGCTCGCGAGAAGGAGGCTACCGCACGTGTACGGGCAGAGGAAGCTGAGAAAGTGGCAGAGGAAGAGGCCGAATCCTATCGCCGTTTGTCCTACAACCATGGCATTGCGCTGGCCGACGCAAAATACCGGGAGGGTGATATCAGGGGTGTTGGCAGACTCCTAAAGGATTCTCCCCAGGACCTTCGGGGCTGGGAATGGCAGCGCCTTAACAACGTTTCAGACCAAGCACTCATGACTATACGCGGACATAGAGGTTCGGGGATCAGATCCACAGTAATTAGTCCTGACGGCAAATTGATAGCCTCCGGCGGCGGGGACTCTCCCATCAGAATCTGGGATTTGGCAACGGGCGCCGAGCTAAAGATCCTGCGGGGGCACGCTGATCAGGTTTGCTCTCTGGCATTCAGCCCCGATAGTAAGCGAATCGTGTCCGGCAGTGAGGATAAGACAATCAGAGTATGGAACGTAACCAGTGCAGAGGAGTTGATGACCCTCCGCGGTCATAACAGTACGGTTTTGTCTGTGGCGTTCAGTCCTGATGGCAAACGGATCGCCTCCGGCAGCAAGGATAATACGATCAGGATTTGGGATGCACAGACCGGAGCTGAACTGAGGGTACTCCATGGATACGAGTACGGCGTATACTCCATCTCATTCAGCCCGGACGGCAGGCGGGTTGCCTCGGCCGGCTGGGACGGGGGCATCAAGATTTGGGATGTGGCAACCGGTGAACTTGCGGCTTCTTACGGACAAGATGAGGATGTCGCCTTTGTGGCTTTCAGCCCGGATGGCCAAAGTATCATCTCGGCTGGAGGAGCAGATAATGTTGTCAGGATAAGAGATTCTGCCGGTGGTGCCAAGCTGACAACGATGCGAGGTCATACCGGATGGGTCGATCACGTAGCGTTCAGTCCTGACGGGAGAAGGGCCATCTCCTGCAGTGATGGGGATAGTACAATAAGGATTTGGGAAGCAGAGACCGGAGTTGAACTGAGGGTACTCCGTGGACATAAGCACGGCGTAACATCTGCCTCATTCAGCCCAGATGGTAGTCGGATTGTATCGAGTAGTTGGGACTCAACGATCAAGGTATGGGATGCATACGTTGACCCCACCCGGATGCTGCTGTACGGACACAAGAGCACGATAACTGGGCTTGCATTCACACCCGATGGGAAGCAGCTTGTCTCTGGGAGCCAGGATGGGATTATTAAGATCTGGGATGTTGCCAGTGGGGTGGAAAGACTCACTCTTCATAAATATGAAGGTCTGGCTGGGCGCGTGGCGATCAGCCCTGATGGAAAACGCATGGCTTTCGGTCTTGCAGACAGGACAATTAGGCTCTGCAATGTCACAAGCGGCCAAGAACTTATGACCCTCCGAGGACATGAATCACCGGTCTATGAAGTAATATTCAGTCCGGATGGCAGGCGCATAGTATCAGCAGGCGGCCGGGACAAGACAGTCAGAGTATGGGACGCTGGGAGCGGCAGCGAAGAAATGATTCTCCGTGGGCATCACAGTCAGGTGCGATCCGTCGCAGTCAGTCCGGACGGCCGATATATTGTGTCAGGTGATGAAGATGGGCAAATGAGAATCCGGAATGCGAACACCGGCAAGGAGCTCATGACACTCCGTGCGGGCAGTCAAGCTGTGCTGCAAGTGTCCTTTAGTCTTGACGGCGAGCGGATCGCCTCCTGTGCTGTGGACAGAACGATCAGGGTATGGAGCCTGGCAACCGGCGACGAACTATCCACACTGGAGGGCCACACCGACTGGGTAACCTCCGCTGTATTTAGTCGAGATGGCAAACGTGTCATTTCAAGTAGTCCGGACGGAATGGTCAAAGTGTGGGATTGGGCTAGGGGTCAAGAATTGATGATGATACCCGGTAGTACTTCTATCTGCGTGGGTGCGATTAGCGCGGATGACCAAACCTTTGCCGCGGGCTGTGACGATGGAAGCATTGTACTTCGACAGTGCAAGAGACTTCCGGAAGAGCATGAGCTTCGCCAGATAGCAGAAAGGGCGCGAGCAGTTGTCGACCAGCTTCACCATAAACACGTCTTCTATTATGAAATCATTGACAAACTGAACAGTGACACAACCCTTGAAGGATCAGTGCGTCGAGTTGCCCTACAGATTGCAGATGCCCGTCGCTGGGAAGACACTGACAAACTCAGGACAGAAAGCCGGGAGATCACCCGTTCTCCGGATGCGGATGCCGCAGCCTACCAGACGGCGATGGAGAAGGCTGAATTGGCGAACCATCTGGAGCCGAATGACCCGTCTACACTCGGCGCACTGGGTCTGGCCCAGTATCGTGTGGGCGCATACGAGAATGCTCTTGAGACGCTGAGAAATGCTGAGAAGATGAGGACTGATAGTGACAGAGAGGATGATCCAACTAATGTGGCTTTCATGGTGATGGCTCATCACAGGCTTGGCCGGGCTGAAGACGCCAAGATCACTATGGACCGGCTGCGGAGCCTGTTTGAGCAGGGGCAGTACGACGACAATCTTCGAGCACGAGGCTCCCTAATCGAAGCGGAAAGGCTATTTGCCGGGGAGAACGCGGGACTTGATGCCGTGTGGGAGAACATCAGGATAGGAAAGGTCGATGATGCAGCGAGAGTTGCAGGAGAGATGCTGTCAGCGACAGATCCTGGGATTACCAGGCATTTGGAGGGAGCCGTCAAATGGTTGGGCAGAGTGTACTATCGGCGAGGGAAAGAGCGTCTGGGTACTCTCTCTGAGTATTCCGCAAAGATCGCTGATTTCGAGGCGGCAGTTCGTTTTGATCCCAATAATGGGTCCGCACTGAACGACCTTGCGTGGTTGCTTGCCGTCTGCCCAGATAGTGAGCACCGAGATGCGGTACGGGCCATCAAGTTGGCCACCAGGGCCTGTGAGCTGACGAGCTGGAAGAACCATGAGGACGTCAGCACCTTGGCTGCTGCTTATTCAGAAGCTGGTGACTTTGAGGCTGCTGTCAATTGGCAGAGGAAAGCGGCTGAGCTACTGCCCGAAAATTGTCCTCCCGCATTGAGAGCGAATTATGAGTCCAGGCTCGCGGTCTACGAGTCTCGCAAGCCATATCGAAAAGGCAGTCTCTGGAGTTTTTCAGACGGAGAACTGGTCGCCCATTGGACCTTTGACAGGGTGGAAGGCGACAACGTCCCTGACTCTGTAGGAAAGGACCGGTACGGCAGGCTCGTGGGCGGCGCACATATTGTGTCTGACCCAGAACGAGGCGACGTCCTTAGCCTGGACGGCAAAGGTGATTACGTGGACTGTGGGAAAGATTCATCATTGCATATCACTGGATCCATCACATGTTCCGTCTGGCTGAAGGCCAACATACCGGAAGAAGATTGGGAATTCCTGTTACAAGTCGACGCGTGGTATCTCGCTGTGGACAAAAACAGCACCGAGTTCGGGGGGACATTCACGAAGGGAGCACAGGACGCCAGGT
>Ga0315286_10003757_pt1 | contig 14435 bp, 12 predicted proteins | sample YL17G10_0_MG_FD_205038 | JGI IMG/M metagenome (GOLD analysis project Ga0315286, IMG submission 205038) | Sediment microbial communities from Yellowstone Lake, YNP, Wyoming, USA - YL17G10_0 | ecosystem: Environmental > Aquatic > Freshwater > Lake > Sediment | place: USA: Wyoming | collected...
CTGCCGGGCAATCATTCCAAGGATCCGTATGTCCCTCGAACGCTCGCTTTCCATCGTCAAGCCGGACGGTGTCCGCAAGAACGTCATCGGCGACGTCTACCATCGCTTCGAAAAGGCCGGCCTGCGCATCGTCGCGGCCCGCATGATGCAATTGACGCAGGCCCAGGCCGAGGCGTTCTACGGCGTGCACCGCGAGCGTCCGTTCTTCAAGGACCTGGTCGCGTACATGGTTTCCGGTCCGGTCATGGTGCAGGCCCTCGAAGGCGAGGGCGCCGTGCTGAAAAACCGCGACGTCATGGGCGCCACCGATCCGAAGAAGGCTGCGCCGGGCACGATCCGCGCCGATCTCGCCGACAGCATCGAGCAGAACGTCGTGCACGGTTCGGACAGCGCCGAAAACGCCGCGCGCGAAATCGCGTTCTTCTTCTCCGAGACGGAGCTCTGCCCGCGCTGAGCGCGGGCGAACTCGCGCTGCGGCGCGTGGTCCACGAACCTATGGGCGAAGCAACGACGTCGACTGCACGCACCAACCTGCTCGGGCTCACCCGGGCAGGGCTGGAAGCGTTCGTCGTCGCCATGGGCGAGAAGCCCTTCCGCGCCCGCCAGTTGTTCAAGTGGATGTACAAGCGCGCCGTGGGCGACATCGGAGCGATGACGGATCTCGGCAAGGATTTCCGGCGTCGTCTCGCCGAAATCGCCGAGATCCGCACGCCCGACATTCACGCGTCGCAGGTGTCGGCGGACGGCACGCGCAAGTGGCTGCTCAAGCTCGAGAGCGGCCAGGCGATCGAGACGGTGTTCATCCCGGAGCCGGGCCGCGGCACGCTGTGCATCTCGAGCCAGGTTGGCTGCCAGATGGACTGCGGCTTCTGCTCGACGGCGCAGCAGGGTTTCAACCGCAACCTCGACATCGCCGAAATCGTCGGACAGGTGTGGCTCGCCAACCGCGAACTCGGTTATTCGCCCGATGGCGACCGCGTGATCACCAACGTAGTGTTCATGGGCATGGGCGAGCCGCTCGCGAATTACCGCAACGTCGTGCCCGCAGCGGAAATCATGATGGATGACCTCGGTCTCGACCTCTCGCGCCGCCGTGTCACGGTGAGCACGTCGGGCCTCGTGCCGCAGATGATCCGCATCGCGGACGAGACCAACGTCGCGCTGGCCGTCTCGCTGCATGCGCCGAACGACGAACTGCGGAGCCAGATCGTGCCGATCAACCGCAAGCATCCGATCAAGGAACTGCTCGACGCCTGCTGGCACTACGTCGAGAAGCAGAATGCGCGCAGCGTGACGTTCGAATACGTGATGCTCGACGGCGTCAACGACAAACCGCAGCACGCCCGCGAACTCGCGCAGCTGCTGCGCGGCCACCCGGCCAAGGTCAACCTGATCCCGTTCAATCCGTTCCCCGGCACGACCTTCCGGCGCTCGAGCGAGGAGGCGATCGAACGCTTCCGCGACCTGCTGATCAAGGGTGGCGTGATGGCCACGATCCGTCGCACGCGGGGTGACGACATCGACGCCGCCTGCGGCCAGCTCGTCGGTCGTGTCAACGACCGTGTCACGACGCGGCTCGGTCAGAAGACCTTCCCCATCGCCGTGGTGCAAGGTTGATGCGCCGTCCTTCATGCCTGCCCTTGCTGGCCGCCTGCGTGCTCGCAGCCACGGTGCCCGGTATGCCGCGCGTCGCCGATGCTGCCGCGCCCGGCAGTCGCGAGGCGATCGACCAGGCGGCTACGGTCAACACCGAACTCGCGCTCGCCTATATGCGTGAAGGCAACCTCAAGGCCGCACGCGAGAAGATCGACAAGGCCCTGCAGCAGAACGCTCACACGGCCGGCACGCAGATGGCCGCGGGCTTCGTCTACGACAAGCTCGGCGACAAGCGCAAAGCCATGTCGCACTTTGAGCAGGCCGTGAAGCTCGGTGGCAAGGACAACCCCGATGTCGTCGCGAACGCGGCCGTTTACTTCTGCATGAACGGTGAACCGAAGCGTGGCGAGCAGTACATGCTGCAGGCGGCGGCCAGTCCGCTCAACGCACGCCCGGACGTCGCGTATACCAATGCCGGCCGATGCGCCCGGGGTGACGGGCGGCCAAGAGACGCCGAGCAGAGTTTCCGCAAGGCGCTCGCGCTCAACCCGAAGCATCCCGATGCGCTGATGCAGATGGCGGAGCTCGCGCAGGAAGGCGGCAACGGGCTGCAGGCACGCGCGTTCCTCGAGCGCTACACCGCCGTCGCGCCGGTGTCGGCGGCGACGCTCTGGCTCGGCCGCAACATCGAGCTTGGCCTCGGTGATGCCGCGCAGGCCGCGCGCTACTCGCAGCGCCTGAAGAACGAGTTCCCGACGTCCGAGGAAACCGCGCGGCTCTTTGAAGCGGAACGGGCGAAGCCATGAACCCGCCCGACGCCGATGTCACCGAGCTCCCCTCGAGCCCGGGCGCGCGCCTGCGGAGTGAACGTGAAGCGCAGGGCATCAGCCACCAGCAGGCGGCGGAATCGCTGAATCTCGACACGATGGTGCTTGCGCACCTCGAAGCGAATGACTTTGCCGCGCTCGGCGCGCCGGTCTTCGTCAAGGGACACTTGCGCCGCTACACCACGATGCTCGGACTCGACGGGGACGAATTCGTGTCGCTGTACGAGCACTCCAAGCAGCAGCTCGGTGAGCCTTCGCTGGTGCCGAAGTCGCGGCTCGAAATGGCTCCGGTGCGCGGCAAGCCGCGTTGGCCCTGGGTGGTAGGCGGCGCAGCGGCGTTCTTCATTGCCTCGGCACTGTTCGCGTACCTCTCTGAGCACGGCCTGCCGTGGGTCGACACCACCCAGGACGTGCCCACTTCACCGGTCCTGCGGGAAGTGCCTGCCACGACCACGCAGGTGCTCGCTGGGGCAGCGACTGCAGCGATCGCAGGATCAGCCGAGCCGTCTTCCAGCCCAGCTGCTGCCGGGCAAACGGCCGGCCCCGCGCCGTTTACTTCGAATCCATCCCCGGCGCCTGGCGAAGGTGTGAAGGTCACGGCCCCGCAGTCCGCTGCGCCGGCCGCTGCGGCTGCACCCATCGCGCTGCAACCTGGCCAGGTCAACCTGCAATTGCGGTTCTCTGCCGATTCCTGGGTCGAGGTGTTCGACGGTTCCGGCAAGGCGGTGCTCTACGATCTCGGCAAGGCCGGGACCGAGCGCACGCTCACGGCGACCGCTCCCTTGAGCGTCACGATCGGTAATGCCACCTCCGTCGCGGTGACGGTCAATGGCCGCGTGCTGCCGACCCTGCCGCGTGCGCAAGGGCAGGTGCTCGCGCGTTTCAGCATCGGTCCAGACGGATCGCTGCGTTGAACCTGGTGAGCGGACGATGAGTGAAACCCTGCAGGCCGTCCGCGGCATGAACGACGTGCTGCCCGACCAGACGGCGGCGTGGCAGCAGCTCGAACGCGCAGCCCGCGAAATTTTCGCGCAGTACGGCTACCGTGAAATCCGGTTGCCCTTGCTCGAACGCACCGAACTCTTCAAGCGCTCGATCGGCGAGTTCACCGACATCGTCGAAAAGGAGATGTACACGTTCCGGGACCGTGGCGACGATTCGCTCACGCTGCGGCCCGAAGCGACGGCGGGCATCGTCCGCGCCTGCATGTCGAATGGCCTGCTGCACAACCAGCGCCAGAAGGTCTGGTTGATGGGCCCGATGTTCCGCTACGAGCGGCCGCAGAAAGGCCGGTATCGCCAGTTCCACCAGATCGACGCCGAGGCCATCGGTTACCCAGGGCCGGACGTCGATATCGAACTCATCCTGATGACAGCCCGCCTGTGGCGCGTGCTCGGTCTGCGCGGACTCAGGCTGAATCTCAATTCACTCGGCACGCCGGAGTCGCGTGTCGTGTATCGCGCGAAGCTGGTCGAGTATTTCCTGGCGCACGCGGCCGTGCTCGACGCGGACAGCACGCGTCGACTCGAAGGCAATCCGCTGCGCATCCTCGACAGCAAGAATCCTGCGCTGGCCGCGGTCATCGCGGGTGCGCCCCTGATCACGGATCACCTCGACCCGGAATCAGCCGCCCATTTCGCGACCCTCTGTTCACAGCTCACCGCGGCCGGCATCGATTTCGTCGTCAATCCGCGCCTGGTCCGCGGGCTCGACTACTATTCGCGCACGGTGTTCGAGTGGGTAACGACCGACCTCGGCTCGCAGGACGCGGTCTGCTCGGGCGGGCGGTACGACGGCCTCGTCGCGCAGCTTGGTGGCGAGGCAGTGCCGGCGATCGGCTGGGCCCTGGGTGAGGAGCGTATCGTCGAGCTGATGCGGCTGCAGGGACTCGTCAGGGACGAAGGCAGTCCGGACGTCTACCTGGTGCTGGCCGGGCCCGCGGCGGAAGCGGCGGGGCTCGGGCTCGCGGAGCGCATCCGCGACGGCGCGCCAGGCCTGCGCGTGGAGACGAACTGTGGCGGCGGCAGCTTCAAGTCACAGCTGAAGCGCGCGGACAGGAGCGGTGCCCGCATAGCGGTCATCGTCGGCGACGACGAAGCGCCGCGACGGGTCGCAGCGGTCAAGGCATTGCGCGGCCGGGAAGCAGCGCAGCGCGAAGTTTCATTCGATGAGCTTGCAGCGGAAATTGGCCGGGAACTGCAGGCGCAGCCGGCATAATCACAGCGAGCCGTCCCGGCGGGACGGCAGATGGAGTGGGTGAAGTGGAAGATCTCTCAGACAACGAACGCGAAGAACAACTGCGACGCTTCTGGGTCGAGAACTGGCTCTGGATCGTGGGCGGCATTGCCCTCGGCCTCGGCGGCCTGGCGGGCTGGCAGTACTGGCAGAAGATGAAGCTCAATGCGTCCGAGCAGGACGAGGCGTCCTACGTCGCGGTGCTCGACTCGCTCAGCAGGAATGACAAGGACGCGGCCGCGAAAAAGGCGGGCGACCTGCGTGGCCTGCACCCGAAGTCGCCGTACGCCGACCAGGCCGACCTGGCGCTCGCGCGCTTTGCGGTGGATAAGCGCGACCTCGATGAGGCCGCGCAGCGCCTGCGCACGGTGGCCGAATCCTCGCGCGATCCCGAGCTGCGCCTGATTGCGCAATCACGCCTTGCCCGCGTGCTCTCCGAACAGGGCAAGCACGACGACGCGCTCAAGCTGCTCGACGTCACGAACGCCGGTTCCTTCACGCCGGTCTTCCACGAAATCCGGGGCGACGTGCTCGCGGCCAAGGGCGACATCGCCGGTGCACGCCAGGCCTACGATACGGCGCTTGCCGCAACGACCTCGGTCCAGGCCCAGGCGTTCGATCGCGAGTACGTGGAACTCAAGCGCGATGCGCTGCCCGCGACGGCCGCTGCGCCGGCTGTGGCGCCAACTGCTGTGCCGCCGGCGGTTGCTCCGGTGGCAGGTGCCAAGCCATGAATTACCGTCGTCCATCACTGGTCGCGGCCGCCTGCGTGGCGAGCCTGCTGGTCCTGGTCGCCGGGTGCGACAAGGACAAGAAGGGCGTGGAACCGCCCGCCGAGCTGGTGGACCTGAAGCCGACGCTCGCGGTCCAGAAGCTCTGGGACACGGGTGTGGGCGGAGGCGGAGAAAAGCTGCGTCTCGCGCTTGGGCTGGCGCTCGATCGCGGCGTTCTCTACACCGCGGCGCGCGACGGCAAAGTCGTTGCGCTTGATCCGGCTTCGGGTCGTGCGAAGTGGTCACAAGACACGAAGGCCGACCTGGCCGCGGGTCCTGGGGTCGGCGCCAGCGTCGTGGCAGTCGGCACGAGCGACGGCCAGGTGATCGCGCTGGACGTCGCGTCGGGCAAGGTCTTGTGGAAGGTGTCGGTCAGCAGCGAAGTGCTCGCCGCGCCGCTCGTCACGGGTGATCGCGTCATCGTGCGCGCGGTCGACGGCCGCGTGCACGCGCTCGAGGCGCTGACGGGCAAGTCGCAGTGGACCGGTGAAGAGCCGGTGCCGAAGCTGTCGCTGCGCGGCACGGCGCCGCCCGTGCTGGCCAAGGACAACGTCGTCGCCGGATTCGATTCGGGCAAGGTCGTCGCATTCACCCTCGCTGCGGGGGACATTGCCTGGCAGGCACAGGTCACGACGCCGGGCGGTCGCTCGGAACTCGACCGCCTCGCCGACGTCGACAGCGCCGTGCAGGTCGACGGCAACGACGGTTTCGCCGCGGGCTTCCAGGGCCGCGTCGTCATGCTCGCGCTCGACTCGGGCCAGATCTGGTGGAGCCGCGATCTTTCCAGCTACCGCCCCCCCGCGCTCGACGACACGCAGCTCTACGTCGCCACGTCCGACGGCAGCGTCGTTGCGCTGCGTCGTCGCGACGGCGCCGTGGTGTGGCAGCAGGACGGTCTCAAGCGCCGCGGTCTGAGCGCGCCGGCCGTCGTCGGCAACGCGGTGATCGTCGGCGACTTCGACGGCTACCTGCACTGGCTCGATCGTGACTCCGGCAAGTTCATCGCCCGCGAGCGTCCGGGCGGCGAGCGCATCAGCATGCCTCCAGTCGCCGACGGCAACCGCGTCTACGTTATCGACGATGGCGGTCGCGTCGTCGCCTATCGCAGCGGCGCGCCCGCGGGTCGTTGATGTGCTGCCGGTCGTCGCCCTGGTCGGGCGTCCAAACGTCGGCAAGTCAACGCTTTTCAACGCGCTGACGCGAACGCGCGACGCACTCGTCGCCGACGTCCCGGGCCTCACCCGCGACCGCAAGTACGGCTATGCCCGTCACGAAGGCCGCTCGTGTGTCGTGATCGACACCGGCGGCCTGGTCGAATCCATCGTCGGCGGCATCGAGCGGCTGATGGCCGAGCAGACACTGAAGGCAGTCGAGGAAGCTGATCGCGTGCTCTTCGTGGTCGATTCCCGCCAGGGCTGCACGCCGCAGGACCTGCACGTCGCCGACCTGCTGCGCCGCGCCGGCAAGACCGTCATTGTCGTCGCCAACAAGGCCGAAGGCATCGATGACGACATGGCGCAGGCCGAGTTCCATCGCTTCGGCTTCGGCGAGCCGATCGCCATTTCTTCTGCGCACAAGCAGGGTCTGGACGCGCTCATCGAGCGCGCGCTCGCAGGTCTCGACGGTGCGCTCGATGCGCCTGACGTGCTGGGGTACACCGCCGGCACGATCCGCGTTGCCGTCGTCGGCCGCCCGAACGTCGGCAAGTCGACGCTGATCAACCGGCTGCTGGGCGAAGAGCGCCTGATCGCATTCGACCAGCCGGGCACGACGCGTGACACGGTCGAGGTCCCGTTCGAGCGTGACGGCCTGCCATACGTGTTGATCGACACTGCCGGCGTGCGACGCAAGTCGAAGGTCAACGAGACCGTCGAGAAGTTCAGCGTCGTCAAGACGCTGCAGGCCATCGATCGCGCGAACGTCGTGATCGGCGTGCTCGACGCGCACGACACCGTCGCCGAGCAGGACGCGAGCCTGATGGGCCTCGTCGCCGAGCAGGGCCGGGCGCTCGTCATTGCCATCAACAAGTGGGACGGCATTCCGCAGGACCAGCGCGATGCGATCCGCGACGGGCTCGACCTGCGCTTCGACTTCCTGCGCTTCGCTTACGTGCACTTCATCTCGGCACGGCACGGCACCGGCGTCGGCGAAATGATGGAGTCCGTCCTCAAGGCCTACCGCGCGGCCATGAAGGAGCTGCCGACCAAGGACCTCACGCGGGCCCTCGAGCAGGCGCTCACGATCCACCAGCCCCCGCTGGTGCGCGGCCGGCGCATCAAGCTGCGCTATGCCCACCAGGGCGGGCGCAATCCGCCGGTGGTGGTCATCCACGGCAACCAGACCCAGCACGTGCCCGACACCTACCGCCGGTTCCTCGAGAACCATTTCCGGGAGACGTTCCGGCTCAAGGGCACGCCGATGCGGGTCGAGTTCCGGACCGACGAAAACCCGTTCAAGGGCCGTCGCAACGAGCTGACCCCACGCCAGGTTCGGAGCAAGAAGCGCCTTATTTCGCGGTCCCGGGGCGGCAAGAAGGTTGGCAAGCGCTGACAGGCCGGGTGGCGGACGCGCGGGACTAATAACCGCCGGTTCTGACCGGGTATCCTCTCAAGCTAGTGGCCCGACGGGCCGGGTCTAGACTGGACTCATGCTCATGGCCGTCGCCCGCACATCGCCGACCGCTGCCCACGACCTGCCGGCTACCCGGCTGGCCCTGTTGGACGAGCCGCTGCGCCTGTATCGCGGCGGCGTGATCGAGCACCCCGTCATTGCCTATGAAACCCTGGGCACGCTGAACGCGGCGCGCGATAACACGCTGCTGTTGTTCACGGGTCTTTCGCCCTCCGCCCATGCAGCGTCCTCGCCGGCCGACCCGAAGCCGGGCTGGTGGGAATCGATGATCGGCGCCGGCAAGCCGATCGACACGAGCAGGTTCTACGTCGTCTGCGTCAACTCGATCGGCAGTCCCTACGGCTCGTCGAGCCCGGCCTCGATCGACCCGCGTACCGGCCGGCCGTTCGGCATCGCGTTCCCGGAAGTGTCGCTCGAGGACGTCGCTCGCGGCGGTTTCGAGGTGCTGCACGCGCTCGGCATCGAGACCGTCGCCTGCGTGGCGGGTCCTTCGATGGGCGGCATGACCGTCCTCGCGTTCGCTGCGCAGTTTCCTGGCGTGGCGCGCAACATGATGTCGATTTCCGGCGCCACGGCGGCCAACCCGTTCGCGATTTCGCTGCGTTCGCTGCAGCGTGAAATCGTGCGCAACGATCCGGCCTGGCGCGGGGGCAATTACGAGCCCGGTCGCGGTCCGCGGCAGGGCATGCGCATGGCGCGCAAGCTCGGCACCATCACGTACCGCTCGCACGAGGAATGGGACCAGCGCTTTGGCCGTCGGCGCGTGGCTGAAACCACCGGACAGCCCGGCGATTTCCGCGCGCAGTTCGAGGTCGAGTCATACCTGGAGCACCAGGGCCAGCGGTTCGCCGACGTCTACGACGCCAACTGCTACCTCTATCTTTCTCGCGCCATGGACCAGTTCGACCTCGCCGAACACGGCGCGGGCTCGCTCGATGCGGCATTCGCGAAGTTTGGCGGCGTGCAGCGGACGCTGGTGCTCGGCGCGCAGACGGACATGCTCTATACGATCGACCAGCAGGCGTTGATCGCCGAGCATTTGCACAAGGCCGGTGTCGACGTCGAATTCCACGGGTTCCCGTCGCCGCAGGGCCACGACGCGTTCCTCGTGGACAACGCTCGTTTCGAGCCGGTGATCGCCGCCTTTCTGGCGAAAGTCGGCGAAGGGGACAGGGGTTAGGGGATAGGGGTTAGTCGGAGGTTGGGTAGCTGCGATCCGGGAAATCTCTTCGTCGCCAGCGGCGTCCTCCGACTAACCCCTAACCCCTAACCCCTTCCTCCAGTCACTTCCCGAGCAGCAGTTCGGGATCCACCATCGCCCGGTTCACGCTCACGCCCCAGTGCAGGTGCGGGCCAGTCACTCGACCGGTGGCCCCCACCAGGCCCAGCACGTCGCCTTCCTTCACCAAGTCACCCGCCCTCACGTCGATGCGACTGAGGTGGCAGTACATCGTGAGCACGCCCTGGCCGTGGTCGACGAACACCGTGTTGCCGTTGAAGAAGAAGTCGCCGGTTTCCACGACGCGGCCAGCGGCTGGATTGCGGACCGGTGTGCCGGTCGGCGTGGCAATGTCCATGCCGCTGTGCGGTTTGCGCGGCAGCCCGTTGAAGATGCGACGCTTGCCATACGAATCCGAACGCTCACCCGGCACAGGCACGGTCCAGTGCCACGTCGGTGTCATGCTCTCGCTGTAGGTGGCCAGCGCGCGTTCGGTGCGCTCAGTCTCGGCGTCGATGCGCTTGAGGTCCTCGGGCAGCGGATCGGCCTTGCGCGCTTCGACCGTCAGGTTCTGGGTGGCGTATTCCTTGGGCGCGACGGTGAACGCGATCTCGCGATCGTCGTCGCTTGCCGACGGTGTCACGAGCCTGAGCACTTGCCGGCCGGGCGCAGTCGCGAGCGGAATGCCGACGATTGCTTTCCAGCCGTCCACGGTGCTAACGATCGGCGCACGGTACTCGCCGAAGTACACGGCACCGGGCGCTTCGGTTCCCGTACCGAGGTCGAGGATTGCAATGCCACCGGGCACGCGCGTGTCGCGCGGCAGCGTGACGTCATCTGCAGCGCGCGCCGCAGATGCAGCGAAGCCAAAGACAGAAACAGCCGCGCACAGTGCGACGAATGCTGGCATAGCCCGGCGACGCCCGGTTTCGGGTCGGACTGCTGTCGGGCGGACCGTGCGCGGACTCGTCACAATTTCTGGCTGCGTCACTTTTTCGGCTTCGCTTTCTTCTTCGGCGCGGCTGCGGGCCCGGTCTGCGCCGCGAATACGTCCGTGACCGTCGCACGAACCGAGCCGCGCGCCACGCGCGCGTCGATGCGTGTGCCTGGCGCAAGCGTCGACGCATCGGTGACGACGTGCGAGCCGGAATCCGTGACGATCGCGTAGCCGCGCTCGAGCGTCGCCAGCGGACTGACGGCATTCAGCGTGCGCATCGAGCGTTCGAAGCGTTCGCGCGCTGCCTGCAGGCGCCACTGCATCGCGACCGGAAGGCGACGCTGCGCAACGTCCAGTCGCTGCTGCAGCGGCGCGAGGCGACGCGCAGGGCTGCTGCGACCGAGGAGGGCTTCCGCGTTCGTCAGGTGGACGCGAGCGCGTTCGAGCCGGGCACGGACCGCGCGCTGCAGGCGCTGCTCGAGTTCGTCGAGGCGCTGCGCATGCTGCTGCAGTCGTGCACGCGGCGAGAGCCGGTGCAACGACCGTTCCCACTGTTGCAGTGCTTGTCGCAGCGACGACAGCTTGCGGCGCAAGGCCTGGACCAGGTTGCGCTCGAGCGCGCCGTAGGCGCGCAGGTATTCCGCGCCGTCCGGAACGCTGCGTTCCGCCGCGCCGGAAGGCGTCGGTGCACGCTCGTCCGCGACGAAGTCGGCAATCGTGACGTCAGTTTCGTGGCCCACGCCGCTGATGATCGGAACGCCGCACGCGTAGATCGCGCGTGCCACCGATTCCTCGTTGAACGCCATCAGGTCTTCGAGCGACCCGCCGCCCCGGGCCAGGATCAGCACGTCGCACTCGCGACGCGCGGCGGCGAGTTGCAGTGCCTGCACGATTTCGCGCGGTGCCGCTTCACCTTGCACCGCAACCGGGTAGACCAGGACCGGCACGGCCGGGAAGCGGCGCCGCAGGATGTGCAGGATGTCGCGCAGCGCCGCGCCGGTCGGCGAGGTGATCACGCCGATGCGACGGGGCAGGGTGGGCAGCGGCTTTTTCCGCGCGGCCTCGAACAGCCCCTCGGCCAGCAGCTTGCGTTTGAGTTCCTCGAAACGGCGGCGCAGCGCGCCTTCGCCAGCTTCCTCGAGGTGATCGATGACGACCTGGAACTCGCCACGGGCCTCGTAGAGGCTCACGCGACCCCGCGCGAGTACCCTGGCGCCGTCCTTCACCGGGAAGCGCACGAGCATGCTGCGGTTGCGGAACATCGCGCAGCGAACCTGCGCCGCTTCGTCCTTCAGTGAGAAGTACCAGTGGCCAGAGGCGGGGCGCGCCAGGTTCGAAATTTCGCCCTCGAGCCAGACCGAACCGAGCCCCCGCTCGAGCAGCATCCGTGCCTGCGCATTGAGCTGCGAAATCGAGAAGATTTCGCGCACCGGGGCGGCCGGCGAGGGCGTTGCGTCGTCGTCGAACCAGGAATCGGCCATCGCGGCATCTTACCGGCCGGGGAGTTGAGCAACACATCGTCAAGTGACGCCTGTTCGCCGGCCAGAGCCGTTCCCTACCGACATCGTGGGTTCGGTCCTCCCGAATCGCGGCCGGAGCCCCCAGGGATGGGTTTACGGCGTCCCCGGCCGCGATTCGGGAGGATCGGACCCCGATGCCGGCGCCATTCGTTCAAGCCGGCGAGCACCAGGCCGCCACGGTGTTTTACGCAAAGCGTCCCGAGCGGGTACAATGCCGCGCTTCCTTTCGCTCCGGGTCGCCAAATGCTGCGAATTCTCGAGGAAGCCCTCACCTTCGACGACGTCCTGCTCGTGCCGGCCTACTCCCAGGTCCTGCCGGCAGAGGTCAGCCTGTCCACGCAACTGACGCGCGGCATCAAGCTGAACCTGCCCATCGTCTCGGCCGCCATGGACACCGTCACCGAGCATCGCCTCGCGATTTCGATCGCGCAGGAAGGCGGCATCGGCATCCTCCACAAGAACATGACCATCGAGTCGCAGGCGCGCGAAGTCGCGCGCGTGAAGCGCTTCGAGAGCGGCATCATCCACGACCCGATCACCGTCCGGCCCGAGCAGACCATCCGCGAGGTGCTCGAGCTCACGCGCTCCAAGAACATTTCGGGGGTGCCGGTCGTGCGCGACGGCAAGGCCGTCGGCATCGTTACGCACCGCGACCTGCGTTTCGAGACGCGCTACGACGCGCCGGTCTCCGCGGTCATGACGCCGCGCGAGCGCCTGATCACCGTGCGCGAAGGCGCACCCAAGGAAGACGTGCTGATGCTGCTGCACAAGCACCGCATCGAAAAGGTGCTCGTCATCGGCGACGACTTCCAGCTGAAGGGCATGATCACCGTCAAGGATTTCCAGAAGGCCACCGAGTTCCCGCGCGCCTGCAAGGACGAGCGTGGCGCACTGCGCGTCGGCGCGGCCGTCGGCACGGGTGCGGACACGCTCGATCGCGCCGCGGCGCTGCGTGAAAACGGCGTCGACGTCATCGTCGTCGACACGGCCCACGGCCACAGTCGCGGCGTGATCGAGACGGTCAAGCGCATCAAGGCGAAGTGGCCGAACCAGCAGGTCATCGCGGGCAACATCGTCACGGCTGAAGCCGCGATGGCGCTGATCGACGCCGGTGCGGACGCCGTGAAGGTCGGCATCGGTCCGGGCTCGATCTGCACCACCCGCATCGTCGCCGGCGTCGGCGTGCCGCAGATCTCAGCCGTGGCGAACGTGGCTGCCGCGCTGGCTCCGCACGGCGTGCCGCTGATTGCCGACGGCGGCATCCGCTTCTCCGGCGACGTGGCCAAGGCCATCGTCGCGGGCGCGCACTGCGTGATGATGGGCGGCCTGTTCGCGGGCACCGAGGAATCGCCGGGCGAGGTTGAGCTGTACCAGGGCGCTTCGTACAAGTCGTACCGCGGCATGGGTTCGCTCGGAGCGATGGCCCAGTCGAACGGCTCGCGCGACCGCTACTTCCAGGACGCCTCGGCCGAAATCGAAAAGCTCGTGCCGGAAGGCGTCGAAGGCCGCGTGCCCTACAAGGGCAGCATCGTCGCGATCCTGCACCAGCTCGCGGGCGGCTTGCGTGCTGCGATGGGTTACACGGGCAGCGCGAACATCGACGAGATGCGCACGCAGCCCAAGTTCGTGCGCATCACCAACGCGGGCGTGCGTGAGAGCCACGTCCACGACGTGACCATCACCAAGGAAGCCCCGAATTACCGTGTCAGCTGAGCAAGCGTCGACGACGGTGCGTCCGCCCGACATCCACGCGCACCGTATCCTGATCCTCGATTTCGGGGCGCAGTACACCCAGTTGATCGCGCGACGCGTCCGCGAAAGCGGCGTTTACTGCGAAATTCATCCGTGGGACATCAACGACGCCGACGTTCGCGCGTTCGGTGCGCGCGGCATCATCCTCTCCGGCGGCCCCGAGTCCGTCACGGACGCACAGCCGCCCAAGGCGCCGCAGGCGGTGTTCGAGGCCGGCGTGCCCGTGCTCGGCATCTGCTACGGCATGCAGACGATGGCGCAGCAGCTCGGCGGCCGCGTCAGCGGCTCGGATCACCGCGAGTTCGGGTACGCGCAGGTCACCGTGACGGCGCCTTGCCGCCTGTTCAATGAATTGTTCGATCACCGCGATCCGCAGGGTCGCGCCGTGCTCGACGTCTGGATGAGCCACGGCGACCGCGTCGAGGAAATTCCGGCCGGTTTCGTGCCCGTTGGTTCCTCGGCGAACGCACCGCTCGCGGCCATGGCCGACGAAGCGCGCCGCTATTACGCGGTCCAGTTCCATCCCGAAGTGACCCACACCCTGCAAGGCGGGCGGATGCTCGAGCGCTTCGTGCGCGAGATCTGCGCGTGCGAGGCCCGCTGGGAACCGGGCAACATCATCGCCGACGCGGTCGCGCGCGTGCGCGAGCAGGTCGGCAGCGACAAGGTGCTGCTGGGCCTGTCCGGCGGCGTGGACTCGTCGGTCGTGGCGGCGCTGTTGCACCGCGCGATCGGCGAGCAGCTGGTTTGTGTGTTCGTCGACCACGGCCTGTTGCGCGCCGACGAAGGCGACCAGGTCATGAAGATGCTCGGCGAGAACATGGGCGTGAGGATCATCCGCGTGAACGCCGAGGGGCGCTTCCTCGACGCGCTGCGCGGCGAGGCGGACCCGGAGCGCAAGCGCAAGATCATCGGCCGCATGTTCATCGAGGTGTTCGACGAGGA
>Ga0315286_10003758_pt1 | contig 14435 bp, 15 predicted proteins | sample YL17G10_0_MG_FD_205038 | JGI IMG/M metagenome (GOLD analysis project Ga0315286, IMG submission 205038) | Sediment microbial communities from Yellowstone Lake, YNP, Wyoming, USA - YL17G10_0 | ecosystem: Environmental > Aquatic > Freshwater > Lake > Sediment | place: USA: Wyoming | collected...
TTTTCCCAAAACCTGTTATAATACAAATATTAAATCTCTCCTGCAAACTTCAAGGGGCAACCCGGAGAATGGGGAAAGAAACAATCGTATGAAAAAGTTTTATTGTATTACTTTTAGACAAACCCTATTTTTTAGATAGTGGTTTTTTATTTTTTAAACACCCGCCATGTCCGAAATCACAAAACCGAAATTCACCCATCTCCATGTCCATACCCACTATTCCCTCCTTGATGGTCTCGCTAAGATCGATGATATTCTTGATCGCGCCAAAGAACTGGGCATGGATTCGCTGGCCATCACGGATCACGGCGTACTTTATGGCGCCATTGAATTTTTCATCAAAGCCAAGGAACGCGGGATCAAACCAATTATCGGCTGTGAAATGTATCTCACGGCCGGCGATCACAAAAGTAAAAATAACACCGCGGAAGATAAAACCAGATACCATTTGATTCTGCTGGCTAAAAACGAAAAGGGCTACAAAAATTTAATGAAACTTATTTCCATCGCCCATCTGGAAGGCTTTTATTACAAGCCCCGCATCAACCGCGAACTTCTGCGCCAATATTCCGAAGGACTCATCGGACTTTCCGCTTGCGCCGAGGGCGAAGTGCCGGCCACCGCCATTTCCGGCAATATGGAAAAAGCAGAAAGATTAGCCTTGGAATATCAGGACATTTTTGGAACAGGCAATTTCTATTTGGAACTGCAATATCATCCGAAATTCCCCAACCAAAAAATCGCCAATGACGCGCTGGTTAAAATTTCCAAAAAACACAATATTCCTTTGGTTGCTACCAATGACATTCACTATGTCAACAAGGACGACGCCGAGATCCAGGATATTTTGCTCTGCATCCAGACTAACAAAAAAGTCGCGGAAAAGGACCGCATGTATCTCATGGATTTTGAGCTCTATCTTAAAAGCCCGGAAGAAATGGCGGAGCATTTCAAAGATTTTCCCGAAGCGCTAGCCAACACGCAGGAAATTGTTGAAAAATGCAACCTGGAAATTACTCTCGGAGAAACCCAGCTCCCCCAGTTTGCGGTGCCGGACGGCTTTACCGACAGAAGTTATCTGCGCCATCTCACTGAAATCGGCCTCAAAAAAAGATTTACCCCGTTAAATCCCCGCCTCAGCGGGGACGCCCCTGGCGTATTTAACGGGGTTCGCAAAGAACCAGTGACTCAAGTAATGCTCGACAGGATGGAATACGAACTGGCGGTTATTGAAAAAACCGGCTATGCGTCCTACTTTTTAATTGTCCAGGATTTCGTCAACTGGGCCAAAGACCAGGGCATTGTGGTTGGACCTGGACGCGGGAGCGCAGCCGGTAGTTTTGTTTCCTATCTCACCGGCATTACCAATATTGATCCGATTAAATACGACCTGCTCTTTGAAAGATTTCTGAATCCAGAAAGAGTTTCCATGCCGGATGTGGATATGGATTTTGCTGACGACCGCCGTGATGAAGTTTTGGATTATGTGCGGCAAAAATATGGCAACGATCATGTGGCGCAAATAATCACTTTTGGAACTATGGCGGCGCGCGCCGCGGTGCGCGACGCCGGCCGGGCGCTCGGATTCCCCTATGATTTTTGCGACAAAACCGCCAAAATGATTCCGATGTTCTCCACTATCCAGGACGCGCTGGAAGAAGTCAAAGAATTCAAGGATTGGCACCAGGAAAATCCGGATGCTAAAAAACTCATCGACAGCGCCCGGCATTTGGAGGGCGTCGCCCGCCACGCGTCGATGCACGCCTGCGGAGTCGTTATCACCAAGGAACCAGTAACGGAATACACGCCGCTCCAGAAAATCACCGGCAAAGGCAAAGATAAAAGCGAGGGCACGGTAACCCAATATTCATCTTCAACTAAATACAGCTTCGTGGAAAAAATCGGACTCTTGAAAATGGACTTTCTGGGGCTAAAAAACCTCACCATCATTCAAAATACTTTGCGCATTGTGCGCAAAACCAAAGGCGATGACATCAATATCGATGACATTCCGCTCGACGACCAAAAAACTTTCGCGCTGCTCAAGCGCGCGGAAACTACCGGCGTTTTCCAGCTGGAAAGTTCGGGTATGAAAAGATATTTGAAATTGCTGAAGCCTTCCGTTTTTGAAGATATTATTGCTATGGTTTCTCTTTACCGCCCCGGCCCGATGGACTGGATTCCGGATTTCATTTCCAGAAAGCACGGCGAGAAACAAATAAAATATTTGCATCCATTGCTCGAACCGATCCTCAGCAAAACTTACGGCGTGGCCGTGTATCAGGAACAGGTTATGCGCATCGCGCGCGATCTCGCCGGTTTCACGCTGGGCGAAGCGGATGTTTTGCGCAAAGCCATGGGGAAAAAGATTTTCGCCCTCATTCAGGAACAGAAACAAAAATTTATCGACGGTTGTATTAAACAAGGCATTCCTGGCGCCATCGGCGAAAAAGTTTTTGAATATATCGAGCCGTTCGCGGGTTATGGTTTCAACCGCTCGCACGGCGCTTGTTACGCGCTCATCGGCTATCAAACCGCCTATCTCAAGGCGCATTATCCGGCTGAATTTATGGCCTCGCTCCTCACCTCTGACGCTGATAATATCGATCGCATTGCCATCGAAGTATCCGAATGCCGGGACATGGGCATTGAAGTTCTGCCTCCGCATATTAATGAAAGTTTTGAAGAATTCGCGGTGATTATAGATCCGGAAACCAAAGCTGAACGGATCCGCTTCGGGCTCAACGCGATCAAAAATGTCGGCCACACCGTGGCGCATGAAATTGTCGAGGAAAGAAAAAGAAACGGCCAATATAAAAATATCACCGATTTTGTGGAGCGCGTAAGAACCAAGGATCTCAATAAAAAATCCATCGAGGCTCTGGCCAAGGTGGGAGCGCTGGAAGGGCTGGGAGAAAGAAATCAGATTCTGGCTTCAATGGAAAATATTCTATCTCACGCCAAAAACTTTCAGGCTTTGCAAAATTCCAATCAAGGCAGCTTGTTTGGAGCCAGTGATATTGAACTGCCTCAAATAAAACTGGTTGACGCTCCCCCGGCCGAAGAAAAACAAAACCTCAACTGGGAAAAAGAATTGCTCGGTTTGTATATCAGCGGACACCCGGCCAGAGAGTATCAGGAATATCTGGAAAAAATGGGACTTCCCATTGGAAAAGTAACCGCGGAAACGGTGGGCAAAAATGTCACCCTTGGCGGAGTCATCACTAAAATCCAGAAAATTTATCTCAAGAATCAAAAAACAATGCTTTTTGCCACCCTCGAAGATACTAGTGGCAAAATTGAAATTTTGGTTTTTCCGAAAATTTTGGAGCAGACGCTTTCAGTTTGGGAAGAAGAAAAAGTAATTCTCGCCAGCGGAAAAATTTCTGATAAGGATGGCGTTTTCAAATTGCTGGCGGATTCCGCCAAAGCCGTCACCGCCGAAGAAGTGGAAAAATTGAAAAGAATAATGAAAACACAAAAGTCTAATGGTCACGGCGCACAGAAAACGAATAGCGGAATCTTAAATTCCGCTATTCGCCCTGAGCCTGTCGAAGGGACTACTAAAAAAATCGTCATAACTCTCCCTGCTAACTCCGGCGCGGATGACATTAAAAAACTTTCGCAATTTTTTGACCAATGCGAACGCGGTTCGGCGAAAGTATATCTTAATATAAATAATTCAAGACTGGAAACCCCTTATTGCATCCAAAACAGCGAGAATCTGAAATCCACACTTGAAAACGCCGTTTCCAACTGCCGAGTCGAAATATACTAATTTTGCCTTAAATAAGGCTCCCAAAAACCACGAGGAATGTAGTTTGATACCTAGTCGAGGCTTCGCCTCGACTTTTTAACTTTCAAAAATCATCTTTTTATACACCGCGCGCGTGGTTTCCACATCCCTTTTGCAATATTCCAAAATTTCCTGGACTTTTCCGGCTTTAAAAAAATTCCAGACTTGCGAGCCGTCGATGCCGTCTTTGGGCGTGGGAATGCCAAGCGCCAGCGCCAGATGCTCAAGGCCCACGGTGTTATTTGACCATTTCACCCACTCTTTCATCGTGTCAAAAATCGGATTGTTGCGGTAGCGCGCAAAAGGCAGATTCAAAAGATTTTGCGGCGGCTTCACACCATTAATAATTGATCGTTGGAAAATAAAGCGCAAGTCAAAATCCATCACATTGTGACCGATGAACAGGTCGGCATATTGCGCTAGATCCCAAAACTGCTCCAGCGTCTTTTTCTCGTCGTTTTCATTGTATAAAACTTTGACTTCCTCATCATCCACTGCATAACCGATGCATAAAATCCGGCCATAAGCTCCGTCAAAAGAAGTTTTCAGGAGATATTCCCCAAAATCATCATCCTTCTTGCCTTTTTTATCGTGCATCATTTTGAGTATTTTGTGATATTCCTCCGAAGCCGGCAGTGTTTCAATGTCCAGAAAAAGTTTTCTCATAAAATTAAATTGATCTAATGATTTATATTTTCATTATAACACCAAATCGCCATTATTAAAAAAGCAAAATAAAAACCAGCCCTAAGGCTGATCTTTATTTTAAGTCGCTACTATAAAACAGCTTCTTTGGCCGCCTTAGCTAAGCGGAATTTTACTACGGTTTTGGCCGCAATCTGGATTTTAGCTCCAGTTGCCGGGTTTACGCCCATGCGAGCCTTGCGGTTCACCTTTACCATCTTTCCAAAGCCCGGAACGACAAATTCGCCGCTTTTCTTGACCTCAGAGTAGGCCAGTTCTACTAATGTGTCCATGAGAGTCACAACATCTTTCTTCGCCATTCCCGACTTTTCGGCCAGGGCAGCGATGATTTGCGACTTGGTCATTTTCGCCATAGTTTTTGTTAGTTATTAATTATAAGCCTAATTATAGCACTTTCTAAAAACAATGCAATAAATATGGGGGTTTTATTCGCGCCCTGTCAAGGGGCACTAAAAAAGCCCTTTATTTCTGCTTTTTAATCCGGCGCTGGACATACCGGTATAAAATGTATAGGGCTGCCGCGCCGGCAAGTATTACCGCCGAGAAATACAATATTTTTCCGCTCAGCAATATAGCGCTCGAATACACCACAAACAAAGCAAACACTATTTCCGTCAGAATTGTAATCAAGAGATACCTCCAAAAATGATAGCGAATAATGCCCAGGGTATAACTAGCCGCCTCCGAAGGAATAGCCAGGCGAAAAAGAAAAACCAGCCAAAATTGAGAATTCGCCGAAATCCGTTCTTTGTAGTAATCTACTTTTTCCAAAGGAATAAACCGCCTGATTATTCTTTCCGAGAAAAAAGAGCCGATAAAATAAGCGATGATTCCGCCGATAATCCAGCCTAGATACAAGAGCCAAAATGTCGCGAAGTTTCCCCAAGCCATAATCGCCGACGGAACCAGCGGGACGCTGCTAAATGGAGACAGCAAAACAGCCAGAGCCGAAACCGCGACAAAAATAAACCCTCCCAAAATTGCGTTTTCCCGAAAATAATTGCCGATGTCATCGGCATATCTTACCAGCGCGTTTTGCGCGGAAGAAGAAGCATAAAACATAAGGCCCAGAATGACCGCAAAGGCCGCGACCTGCAGGATTGTTTTCTTTTTCATTTTTTAATTATAACACACCTGGCTATGCGTTTGTTTGGGTTTCGCGGTAAAAATAAAAACCGAAGCTAGCCGGTTCTTTGTGAGAATTTTTGACCTCAAAAATATCGAAGTTTTTGATTTCGTGGGAATGTTCAAATGTCACCATTTCCACTCTGGAAAGGCTCGGCCCCTGCCGGCACCATTGCAGAAATTTTGTGAGATGCACCTCTTCACCCTCAGCTTCAATGATAATTCCGCCATTGGGCAAACGGTCGGCATAGCCGCTTAAGCCCAATTTTTGAGCAAGTTCTTGAGCCATTTGCCGGTAAAAGACCCCCTGCACCCGCCCATGCACCTGAATAATAATGCGCTTTTTCATGGCTTTAAAAAAAGAAAACCTAGCTTGATTAAGATTCTCTCAAGCTTAAAACAAGATGTCTTTTTTGGCAAGTGTGGGGCAAGTTTATTGCTGTGTTCCCTGTGATTTAGAAATCCCTGACACTAGAAAATAAATAGCTGACAATCCAACTAAAATATACACGACGCGGGAGATTGTTGACATCGCGCCAAAGATCGCCGCTACTAAATCAAAATCAAACAAACCCACCAAGCCCCAGTTGAGGCCGCCGACGACTACGAGGATGAATGCTATCCAGCCGATTGGTCCCATTTTCATATCCACTCACCTCCTCTCTGTCCGACAAAAATTTTCATATTTTTGACTTTCGCCTGTTCGAATTATAACACAAAACTGAAGAAAGAAAAAAGCCACTTAAAGTTTTTAGTTCTTTAAGCGGCTCATATAGTTAAAGATAGATTTTTGGAATTACCCCTATACATCAAAAGGTATTTCCTTTGTAAGTTTTACAATTGTAAAATTGTTAGAGCGACCAGTTGATTCTGATGTTTGTCTACTCTTATTGGCCAGAATACCAAATGCTCGTTTTTTAGCGAGTTTATCCGGATCCGCTCCCTTGGCAAGTTCATTTGGAGTTATTTGAAACGGTTCGCTACCCTTGTATATTACCGCTCCAAATTTGTCGCGCCCAATCATATAGACTGTGTAATTATTCAATTTCACGCCCCCTTTCAATTATTTTCACTATTGTTTATAATAAGAACTACGACAACCAAGATTATCATAAATCTAAATATATGTCAAGAGCCAATAAATTAGAGATTTTGCGCCACTCCGCCTCGCATGTCCTGGCCGCGGCGGTTTTGGAAATGTTTCCGGACGCTAAATTCGGCATCGGCCCCGCCATTGAAAACGGGTTCTATTACGACTTTGATCTGCCCCGCACTTTGATTCCTGAAGATTTGCCGATTTTGGAAGAAAAAATGAAAGCAATCATCAAAGCTAATTATCCCTTCGAAAAAGAGGATATTTCCGTCGAAAACGCGCTTGAACATTTCAAAAAAGCCGGCCAGGATTACAAAATTGAACTGATAAAAGATCTGGAAAAAGACGGCAATAAAAAAGTTTCGGTTTATAAGACGAATGGGTTTGTGGATTTGTGCTCCGGCCCGCATCTGGACTCCACCAGCGAAATAAAAGCCGAAGCCTTGAAGCTCACCCGCATTTCCGGCGCCTATTGGAAAAGCGATGAAAAAAACAAACAACTGCAAAGAGTTTATGGCGTCGCATTCGAGAGCAAAAAAGAACTAGAAGAATATTTTAAAATGTTGGATGAAGCGCTATTGAGAGATCACAGAAAATTAGGCAGAGAATTAGATTTGTTTTGTTTTTCAGATATGGTGGGTTCCGGCCTTCCCTTATTCACTCCCAAGGGAACAATCATAATTGATGAACTGCAAAAACACGTGGAAACAATTTGCAGAAAATACGGTTTTGAAAAAGTAATGACGCCGCATTTGGCCAAAATAGATTTATTTGAAACTTCCGGCCATGCTCAAAAATTTTCCGATGAATTATTTCATGTTACTTCAAAACATAAGCAAAATTTTGTTTTAAAGCCAGTTCAGTGTCCGCATCAAACTCAAATATTCGCTTCTAAGCAAAGATCCTACCGCGATCTGCCTATCCGCTATATGGAATCAGGAAAACAATATCGCGCGGAAAAACCGGGCGAAATTAGCGGGCTAAACCGAGTCATTGCAATTACTGTTGAAGACGGACATTCTTTCTGTCGCGTTGATCAAGTGAAAGAAGAAATAAAGAGCATGGTTAATATTATCAAGGACTTTTATAGCGCCCTTGGATTATGGGGAAAACACTGGGTGTCGCTTTCAGTAAGAGATCTTAATCAACCAGAAAAATATATCGGCGATATTGAGGACTGGGATAAGTGCGAAACAATGCTCCAAGAAGTTTCAGACGAAATGAAATTAGATGCTCAAAAACGGGAGGGAGAAGCTGCCTTATACGGACCAAAACTTGATTTTATGTTTAAAGATGCAATTGGAAAGGAAATTCAAATACCAACAGTCCAGCTTGATTTTGCCACTGCGAAACGATTTGGCTTATTTTATATTAACGAGAAGGGAGAAAAAGTGGCTCCGGTCATGGTTCATCGAGCCATACTAGGATCCTACGAAAGATTCATGGTATTACTTATCGAACACTTCGCCGGTGCGTTTCCAGTTTGGCTTTCGCCTGTGCAAGCCATTGTCCTCCCGATTTCTGAAGAAAAATTTGGAGCTTATGCTAAGCGGGTCAAAGAAAAATTAGTTTTTGCGGGCATCCGCGCTGAAGTGGATGATTCGAAGGAAAGTCTCGGCAAACGTATTTCCGAAGCCGAGAAACAAAAAATCCCCTATATGCTCGTGGTTGGAGAAAAAGAAATGAGCGCTGATTCCGTCGCTGTGCGAAAACGCAGTGATAAAAATCAAGAGGTTATGAAAGTGGATGAATTTGTTGAAAAGATAAAGAAGGAAATTGACAATAAAAGTTAATTTTATTGTCATCCCGAGCAAGCTTGTCCTGAGCTTGTCGAATGAGTTGAGGGATCTAATAAAAAAGCGAGCCGGCGGAGTTTTGCCCCGTCGGTTTCAAATTTAAAATACTTTTTGAATCTTTTTTATTATTTCATCCATGGCGGTGTGGTGCCTCTCAACAATCTTTCTCAACATCATTGCATCTGCAATAAGATCAAGAGTGCTGGATGTCTCAATGCTTTCAATATCTTTGAAATAAACTACTGTCCTTGAGCTGCTGTGATCTTTCTGAAGCCTGAAAGATTTTTTGTCCATACTCACAATAAGACCGCTTTCACTTTTTGTTCCCGCTGGTTCTAAAAAAGTAAAAACTGCCGGACGGTGTTTTTTTGGAATTTTGAGCAAATTTTCAACAATGTTCTTGTTTTTTTGATATGCTCTTCCTTTTCGTTTTTCCTCTAAAGTCAGAAGGTCTTTTTTGTTCATATCGCTGAAGTGTTTTGAGTATCCTCTATCAATCCTTTTTGCTTTTTTCTCCATCTCTCTTCCCTCCTCTTGATTTTTGACTTTATTTGAAGTATCCTACTAGATACTTGTTTGTTAAGATAACTTAATGAAAACTAGCAAAAACAGCCGAAAAAGTCAACTTTATTTCATCAAGACTTTTGGTTGCCAAATGAACCATTCCGACAGCGAGCGCATCGCCGGTTTTTTGGAGTTGCATGATTTCAAACCGGCTAAAGACATTCGTTCGGCAGATTTGGTTATTTTCAACACTTGCGGCGTGAGACAAATGGCAGAAGACCGCGCTTATGGCCAAATACATAATCTCGCGAAACGTGGAACGCATAACACAAAACGCGCAACGATTATTTTAACCGGATGCCTCGCTAATCGCAAGGATGTGCAAAAGAGATTAAAAGGCAAAGTTGATTTATTTTGTGAAATTAAAGAATTTCCGCAAGCAATAAAAAAACTACTTGGACATCCAATGTCCAAGTGCGAACAAAATTATCTTAACATTACGCCAAAATATTCCACGTCTTATTCCGCTTTTGTGCCGATCATGACCGGCTGCAATAATTTCTGTTCCTATTGCGTCGTGCCTTATGCCCGCGGCAAAGAAATTTCACGGCCAGCAGATGCAATAATCAAGGAAATAAGTAATCTGGCTGGCAAAAATTATTATAAAGAAATTATTTTACTTGGCCAGAACGTCAATAGCTATAAATATAAAAAAATCAGCTTCCCTATTCTTTTGGATCGGCTGGCTAAAAACAATCCAAAAATAAATTTTAAATTTTTAACTTCCCATCCAAAAGATTTTTCGGAAGATCTTATGAAAGTTATCGCCAAAAATAAAAATATTTCTCGTGAAATTCATTTGCCGGTCCAGGCTGGAAGCGACAAAATTCTTAAAGCCATGAACCGTCCCTACACCCAAAAATATTATCTGGGTTTGATCAAAAAAATTAAAAGGCTGATCCCCGGCGCCAGCTTCACCACTGACGTGATCGTCGGCTTTCCCGGCGAAACTAAAAAAGATTTCGAAGAATCGGTGAGAATATTCAAGCAAGTCGAATATAGTGAAGCCTATATTAACAAATATTCTCCCCGCCCCGGCACGGCCGCCTGGAGCCGGAAAGAAACGGTTGATCTTTCGGAAAAAAAAGGGAGAGAGAGAATTTTAAGATCATTAATTGGTTATGAAAAAAAGAAATAACAAAGTCATTGTCGTTTTAGGCCCCACTTCTTCCGGCAAATCGGAAGTGGCCGTTAAGCTTGCCAAAAAATTCGGCGGCGAGGTAATTTCGGCTGACAGCCGGCAAGTTTATAAATATATGAACATCGGCACCGGCAAAATTACAAAAAAAGAAATGGCTGGAATAAAACACTGGATGCTGGATATTGTCAGTCCGAAAACTGATTGCAATGTCGCCAAATTTAAAAAACAGGCGGATAAAATTATCGCGGATATTTTAAAGCGCGGAAAACTGCCCATCATCTGCGGCGGCACCGGATTTTGGATTAAAGCCATTGTGGACAATGTTAATTTTCCAGAAGTAAAGCCGGACAAAGTGTTGCGCAACCAGTTAAGTAACAAATCCGCTTCTATATTATTCAAGATGCTTGAAAAATTAGATTCGGAGCGGGCAAAAAATATTGATAAAAATAATAAAGCTAGATTGATTAGGGCAATAGAAATTGTCCGAAAACTTGGCAAAGTTCCCGCTCTTAATGCCCCCTCTCCTTATCAAGGAGAGGGTTGTGAGGTTAAGTTTCTGCAAATTGGAATTGATATCCCAAAAGAAAAATTACAAAAAAATATTCAGAAACGCCTGAAAAAACGCTTTGCACAAGGCATGATAAAAGAAGTAGGGGTTTTGCGCGAAAAATATAAATTAAGCTGGAAAAAAATCCAAAGCTTCGGCTTGGGATATTTTTGGATTCCTTTATATTTGCAAAATAAAATATCCAAGGAAAAATTATTTGAAAAGATCTATCTTGCCGAGAAAAACTACGCCAAACGGCAAATGACATGGTTTAAAAAAGACCAGAGAATAAACTGGCTTAAGGATTATAGGAAAATTGAAAAACAAGCGGTAAAATTTATAAAGTAAGCGAGCCTTGAAAATATTCAAGGCTCTTAAAATTCTGTCTGCTGCATCATGCATACGCCTCGTTAAGACGAAGAAAGTTAGGACTGTGCGGGAAGCATGTTATGCAAGACGCCTTGCTGGTAATGGGATTTTCGCATCCTGTGCAGTTTTTTTCATGGCAATGAGGACATTCTTTGCAAATACAAATTTTGACTTTTTCTTGCGTTTCTTTACTCTGCAACGGTCCTGACATTTTGCACCTCCTCGTATAAATTTTAGGAACTAAGTTTTTTCTTTAGCATCTCTCCGACTATTTTCGGATTAGCCTTGCCTTTTGACGCCGCCATCACTTGCCCAACTAAGAATTGCAAGGCATTTTGCTTGCCTTTATTGTAATCTTCAACTGATTGCGAATTGGCGTCAAGCACTTTTTGGACAATTTCCTCCAGCACGCCTTCATCGCTCACTTGCAAGAGCCCTTTGGTTTCGATAATTTGGGACGGGTCGCCGCCAGTTTTGTACATTTCTTCCAAAACCGCCTGCGCCACGCTGGAATTTATTTTTCCATCCGCAACAAACGCAATAAGCTCCGCGTAATTTTCCGGAGTGATTTTTACTTCTTCTATTTTATGCCCGTTTTTTACCAGATGCTTTTGCAATTCACTGACCATATAGTTGGCCGCCAATTTCAAACATTTTTCCTCGCCCACTTGAAATTCCTTGCAGTCCAATTTTTCTTTTATTTCCGAAACCACCTGTTCAAAATATTCAGCCAATTTCTTGTCGCCCACAATCACATCCACGTTTTCACCGGACACGCCGTATTCAGCAATAAATCTCTGTTTTTTGGCTTCCGGCAGCTCTGGCAGGCTGCGACGCAGATTTTCAATATAATTCTCGTCAAATTTAAGCGGCGGGATATCCGGCTCCGGAAAATAGCGATAGTCATGGGCTGACTCCTTAGTCCGCTGGGAAACAGTATCGCCCTTGGCTTCGTCCCAGCCGCGGGTCTCTTGGACGACTTTTTTGCCTTCTTCCAAAAGCCCTGTTTGGCGCTTTATTTCAGCCTCAATCGCCTTTTCTACAAACTTGAAGGAATTTATATTCTTGACCTCGACCTTGATTCCGCTGAGCTTTTCCTCGCCCTTCTTGTAAAGCGAAATATTGGCCTCACAACGCATATTGCCCTTTTCCATGTCTGCGTCCGAAATGTCCAGGTAACGGCAAATCTGCTGCAATTTTTGGCAAAATAGGCGAGCTTCCGCGCCGGTTTCGATGTCCGGCTCAGTCACCAGTTCCATCAGCGGCACGCCAGCCCGATTGAAATCAACCAGGGAATAATCCGCGCCCTTGGGATGCATCAACTTCCCCGTGTCTTCTTCAAGATGTATTCTGGTAATGCCGATTTTTTTTGTTTGAATATTTGAATTTTGGATTTGGTTTTTGTTTGGGCTTTGGGATTTGGAATTTGGAATTTCCAGAACTCCGTTCTGGCATAGCGGCTGGTCATACTGCGAAATCTGATAACCTTTCGGCAGATCGGGATAAAAATAATTTTTGCGGTCGAATTTGGAAACTTTGGCAATTTCACAATTGAGCGCCAAGCCGGCTTTCTGCACAAACTCAATCGCCTGCCTGTTCGGCACCGGCAAAGTTCCGGGTTGCCCTGTGCACACCGGACAGATATTCACATTAGGCTCCGTCTCCAATCCCATGCCGTTTTTGGAATCACAAAACATCTTGGAGGCCGTTTTTAGCTCCACATGAATTTCCATTCCTATAACTGGTATGTATTTCATAGAATCTACTAATCAAATTACCTCTATTCTACATTAAAAACATTTTCTGTTCCATAGTAATCTCTCCAGTTTTCATTATAAAATTTAAACATTCTTTCCAATCTTTCCTGGGAAAGCTCCTCCAGTCCAAGATCCCCCATAAAACTCAAAATTCTCTGCTTAGCATCTGACAATTCATCCTGTTTCTCGGTCTGGATTTCAAATTCTGAAAGATATCCGTACCCGGCATTTCTATCAATTGTAATGTAAAAATCATCTTTTTTATATTCCTCGCGATCCCTGGACCACTTGGCTTGATAGCCAAATCCGGATTTCTCCAAAATTTTGTCTAACTTATCAATAGAAACGCCAACCCTTTCTTCAAATTCCATCCGCAGAATCCCGTTTGAAGAAGTAGTGTCATCAACAGAAGCTTTCATAACCAAAAACACTTCGCCATTCATCTCTCTCGTCCTGATTGAATGGTTTTTTCCTTTCTCCAATATTTTTTTTAAGTTTTCTTTTTTCTCCAAATCAAAAAGCGGCAATAATTTTTCCTCCAGCTTCGCAAAATCACTGTCATTCAAAAAATAATGATTAATCTGGCTATATTTATTTGATAGCTGAATTCCTTGTTCTGTCAGCCTATCCCGCAATTTCTGCGCGTTTTCTTTCGTTTGCAACAAGCTTTTAATTTCTACTTCGTATTTCATATGTTTTATTTTATCAATTCTACGAAAGCATACTTAACACCGGCTTCTTCGCGCTCTTCGCGCGAAATTTCTTTTTTAAATTCTGAATAATCCGGAAAAAACGCGTCAGCGTCCGCCGGCTCGTCGTCCACCAGCGTTAAATACAGTTTATCGGCAAACGGCAGGGATAATTTATAAATTGTCGCTCCGCCAATAACAAAAACTTCTTCTTCGGTATTTTTATATTCATTCAAAACTTCTTCCAGATAATTACGAACCTCACAGCCCGGCGCCTGATAATTTTCTTGCAAAGTTACCACGATATTTTTTCTGTTGGGAAGCGGCCGGCCGATAGACTCAAAAGTCCGGTCGCCCATAATCACCGTGTGCCCCGCCGTAATATCCCTGAAATGTTTGAGGTCATTCGGCAAATTCCAGATTAATTGGTTTTTGCGCCCGATGGCCAAATTTTTGCCCACCGCGCAGATCATTGAAATCATAACTTTTTCAAAATAAATTTATTCTTTAGCGCAGGCTGACTTCCTATCATAATTTTTCTTATTTTTTTCGTCATATCCACCAATGTTCGCGATCTCGGCTTTGAGCGGCGGATGTGGGTTATAATTTTCTAAAATTATATCTTCCAGTTTAAAATCGTCTATATTTTTTACTTCTAGATTTAATTTCAGCGTTGGAAATGGCTTCGGCTCTCTTTGTAGCTGTTCTTTCACTTGGTCAAAATGGTTGGAATAAATATGCACATCGCCGAAAAAATGCACGAATTCTCCCACCGGCAATCCGGTCACTTGCGCCACCATCAAAAGCAATAAGGCATAACTAGCGATGTTAAACGGCACGCCTAAAAATGAAT
>Ga0315286_10003764_pt1 | contig 14428 bp, 10 predicted proteins | sample YL17G10_0_MG_FD_205038 | JGI IMG/M metagenome (GOLD analysis project Ga0315286, IMG submission 205038) | Sediment microbial communities from Yellowstone Lake, YNP, Wyoming, USA - YL17G10_0 | ecosystem: Environmental > Aquatic > Freshwater > Lake > Sediment | place: USA: Wyoming | collected...
GGGTGCCACACACTGGCGCGGCACTCACGTTTGTCGATCCTGGTCTCGGAGGTAGCGGGTACCTGCAGCGGATCGCCGAGGAGTTCCACGTTGTCGCCCGTCGTGCTCTCGACCATCTTGATCACCCAAGCTGCGACCGAGCGTGCTATCGCTGTCTCAAGTCGTATCAGAATCAGCGATTCCACGACTTGCTCGAGTGGCCGCGCGTTGCGGCCGATCTGGAAATGCTTGCGGCGTTGGCGCCCGCGAAGCGTCCTCTTGAAACTGGAGACATCGACGACCCTCATCCTTGGTTGGAGGCATTTTCGGCCGGCGTAGGTTCACCTCTCGAACTCAAGTTCCTGCGGTTGTTCGAGCAGCAGGGATTTCACCCGCAGAAGCAAGTGCCGGTCGCTCCTGATGATGGCCAGGCTCCGATCTCGATCGCGGATTTCGCGGTTCCTGAGCAACGGCTCGCAATTTACATCGACGGGGCCTCGTTCCATGTAGGCGACAACCTGCGGCGCGATCGCTTCATTCGTCGAAGGATTCGTGAGGGTTCGGCCAAATGGAAGGTTGTGACGCTAACGGCCAGCGACTTGGCGCGTGGAGGGGACCTGGTCCGGTGGTTGTTGACGGCACCAGAACTCCTTCCAACAGAAGCGACAGTCCTTGCCGAGGTCGCACAGTCGTTGGGCGACCAGCGAATCGCGGAAGTAAGCAAGGGCCTGCTGGAGACACTGCTGGATATGCCGAGCCGCGGCGTGACCCTTGCTGATGCCATTCGAATTGCTGCGGTGCGCGGCCTGGGCGCGGCTGAGGCGTACCTGGCGCTTGAGCGTCTCGCCGCGACGAAGTCACTGCGTCTTGAAAGGTCGTTCGTGGACAAGACGAGCGCGGTTCCGCACGTGCTTTCAACCAGCCAAGTGATTGAAAAGATCCGGGCGTTCGAAGGCGATGAGTCTGCACTCGAGAATTGGGCCAGAGGCGTGAAGGTGGTCTGGACGCTTCCCGGGTGCGGCTGGTAGAGCCATGTGTGGAGAGTCATGCGCCGCGATCGCAATTGGGGCGTGCTAAACGCGAGTCGTCAGGCGTGGGTGTAGAGTAGTCGGCTACGGTCGTCAACTTTGCCCTTGTGCAGGGTCCCGGCGAGGCGGTAGCCTGCCTTACATGAGGTAACACATGCACCGAATCGTGATCTTTGCATTGGCTGCAGTTGCCCTGTGTCGCTCCGGGTTTGCCCTTACTGACGACTTTACCATGCCGCTCTCCGCAGATTGGGCCGCGCCCAGCACGCCGCTGGCTGGATCGAGTGTGACTGCACAGGTCACCGACCCTGCGGCGCTCGACGGAGCCGCGTTGGTGCTGGTGTACCCCGGACGCACCGACCCCTTATACAGCGGACCGGGTTGGGCGACGGAGCTGCAAACCGCAGCGACTCGCGGCTACGGCATTTACGAAGCGCGGCTTCGCCCGGCTCGCGCGCCGGGAGCTGGCGTTGTTTCCGCGTTTTTCACTTACTTCAATGATGGGCTCGATCACGACAGCGACGGCCTCATCGACAACCACGAGATCGACTTCGAGTTCGTCGCCGCGGAACGGTCGGTGATTTACCTGACGGTGTGGACCGCATACCAGGCTGGCGAGAGTGGTGAGGTGTTCCGAAAGGTCACGCGCAAGATCAACCTCAGGACGGGGCGCATGTGGCAAACGCCGCCCGGCGGTGAGGGGACCTACGACCTCGTGCAGATCGCGCCGCTGGGGTGGCGGGCGCTGCGTTTCTTTGCCGCGCGGGCGTACCGCACCTATCGCTTCGACTGGGAGCCGGCGGAGGTGACCTTCTCGATCGATCTCGAAGACGGCCAGGGCTTCCGCACGCTATGGGATCTGACCGGGGCCCCGAACGTCGTCATTCCGTCCCATCCCGCACCGTGCTTCATCAACCTGTGGCACAACGCCTCTCACTGGCACACCGGCCGACCCGCCCGCCCGCCGTTTCGGCCGGTGCGTTTTCGAATCGATCGCGTCGACATCCCGTGACGCGTTGATGGAAGCTTGGGAAACACGCTAGCGGAGCCACGACTACACGACCCCCTGCGCGCGTAGCTGCGCGATCTTCTCGGCGCTGAACCCGAGCCCGGCCAGCACGCTGTCCGTGTGCTCGCCGAACTGCGGCGGTGCGGTTCGCAGGGCAGCCGGGGTGTCGCGCAGCTTGATCGGTGTACCGATGGTCATCGCGCGCCCTTCCGGCGTCTCCAGATCGAAGACCATCTGCCGGTGACGGAGCTGCGGATCGGCGAAGGTCTCCTCCAGCGTGTTGACCGGGCCGAAGCAGATCTCCTTGTCCCCAAGCTCGCGCATCCATTCGGCGAGCGTCTTGGCGCGAAACGCGGCGCGGAAGAAACGGAACATCTCCTCGCGCTTTTCACCGTCGTCCCATTGCGGCACGATGAAATCCTCACGCCCGAAGTGCCGGCACAAGGTCGTCCAGAATTGCGGTTCAAATGCACCAATAGTGATATGACGCTGGTCCCGCGTCTCGTAGACGGCGTAGCATGGGTAGCGTCCCGTGAGCTGCTCTCCGCCACGCGCCGGGAGTTTCCCGGCAAACAGCCACATGACGATGTGATACGCATTCCACGCCACGGAGCCGTCGAGCATGGCGACGTCGACGAACTGGCCACGTCCCGTCCGCGCGCGGGCGATGACGGCGGTCAATATCCCGACCGCGGCCATCAAGGCGCCGCCGCCGATGTCGGCGATCTGCACGCCCGGGATCACCGGCGGACCACCGGCCGCACCGACGAAGTTCAGCACGCCGGCGTACCCGAGATAGTTGACGTCGTGGCCGACCCGGTCGCGGTACGGCCCGTCCTGACCGTAGCCGGAGATCGAACAGTAGATCAGCCGCGGATTGCGCGCGCGCAGTGTCTCGTAATCGATCCCCAGGCGCTGCGGCACGCCCGGCCGGTATCCCTCGAGAACGATGTCGGCATCGCTCGCCAGGCGCAGGAAAATGTCGCGGCCCGCCGCGCTCTTGAGATTGAGCGTCATGTGGCGCTTGTTGCGGGCGAGGAACGGAATACCGACGCCCATCGGATCACTGGGATTGGCGATGGCCAGCACATCGACGCCGAAGTCGGCGAGCAGCATGGAGCAGAACGGACCGGGCAACTGCCGCGACAGATCAAGCAGACGCAGGTGCGCGAGGGGGAGCATGGCAAGGGTCTGAGGGGTCAAGGGTTCGGGGGTTGGAAGGGTCACGCTTACAGCTCTGGCTCGAAGCAGTTCATCCCATTCTTCGAGGACACGGTGCCGGCGCTGCCGACTGCCTCGCGGGACATGAGCGCATCGTAGATGGAGCGGCTCTCGGGTGGATTCGCCAGAAAACGGCGGCCGTCGGCGAGGCGGCCGATGATGATTGCCCGTATCGGCGTGCCTTCGCGGTCGTGGAGGACGGTGTACGTTTCGATCTGGGCACGGCCCTGTGGCTCCATCGCCAGCGGCGGGCCGGGCAGGCGGTCGAGCTCGGACTGGTAGACTGCGGGATCCTCGCGTACCCATGGTCCATCTTTCGGGGTCGCACTGTAGATGCCGGTCGCATGCTTGGTCACGTACCAGCCGAGCGCGCTGACCAATCCGATCGCGCCTCGCGTCTCCCGTACCTTCGCCATCATGGTGGCAATGGCGTGCATGCCGTAATTGTTTCCCGGACCGCCGTGGTACGGCAAGCCCCCAGTCACCGTGAGTGAGCGCGGGTCGTTCTCCGCGATGCCCAGCATGTCACGGGCGATCTGCACGGCGCTGGGAAAGCAGCTGTACAGATCGAAATGGTCGATGCGGTCGACGCTGACGCCTGCCATGGCCAGCGCCTTCTGCCCGGCAAGACGAAGGGCGGGGGAGCTGTGGTAGTTGACCCGTTCCGACACGAACCAGCGGTCATATGCGTCGCCGCAGCCGCGCAGGTAGACCCAGCGCGCTGGATCAATCCCCAGCTCGCGGGCGTGTGCCACGGAGGTCATGAGCACGGCGGCGGACTGATCGACGTCGATGATGGCGTTCATGTACTTGGGGTACGGGAAGCCGATCAGCCGATTCGTCGGTGTGACGGTGACGATCTCCTCCGCGCTGCGTTCCTGTTGAAACCAGGCGTAGGGATTCTGCGCGGCGACGGCGGACATCCGGCTGCACAAGGCTCCGAGGCGGCTCCGGTGCTCACTGAGAGTGATGCCGTAGTGCGCTCGCAGTGCGTTCTCGAACAACGGGTAGATCGCAGCCGGCGCCTGCAACCCGTGGGCCGTCTCATGGTCCGTCGTGCCCGGGCGCGGATCGCCGACGCGGGTCGGTACGCCGGTGCCGTTGAGGTTCCAGCGCAGCTCGGTGTTCGTGCGGCGCGCACGGATCAGCGTATGCACGGCTTCGGCGCCGGCGAGTAGCGCGAGCCGGACGCCTCCGGCGGCGATCTGGGCGGCGGTCTCGTTGACCAGCCACTGCGGCGTATTGCCGCCGACGGTGGTGTACAGCTCCTGGGTGGGATGGGCCCCGAGCTGTTCGGCGAGCGCCTGCGGCGCGTTGGGGTAATGCCAGCCGATGATGTTGACCACTGCGAGCGTGTCGAGCTGTAGCAGCAGGCGCGCGTCGGCCCCGGCGTCCGCGGCGGCGCGGCGAGCCGTTTCGACCATCATCAGCAGCGGTTCTTTGGCTTCGCCGGGGTCGACGTCCCGTTGGGTGAGTTGTCCGGCACCGATGAGTATCGGAGTGTGATCTTCGCTCATGCTGTGTCCTTCCCGTGCGGCTGCGCGGCCAGCCCCGGGCTTTGTACGTTTGCGTTCTTACCACGGGGCTCTCGTCATCGACAACGATCGTGGTGACGTCATGGTTGGCGATTCGCCGCGGCAGCGATAAAGAACGTCCATGGGGAGGAGCGTGCGGTGAGCAACGCGTTTCTGGTCGGAACAAACCTGTACTTGCGCCCGCTCGAGCGCGCAGACGCGCCGCGCGTGACGCCGTGGCTCAACGACCCGGAGGTGCGGCGCACACTCGCGGTGCATCGTCCAATAAACCTGCAGAGCGAGGAGGAGTTCATCGCCAAGGTCTACCAAAGCGAGCACGATCTGGTCCTCGGCATCGTGCTCAACGAAGGCGATACGTTCATTGGCGTCACGGGGTTGCACCAGATGGACTTCACCAACCGCCACGCCAGCTTTGGCATCGCGCTCGGCAACAAGAGCGTGTGGAACCACGGCTATGGCACCGAAGCCACCGTGCTGATGGTGCAGTACGCTTTCGACACGCTCAACATGAACCGCGTCTGGCTGCGGGTCTTCGAGTACAACGTGGCGGGGATCAAGACGTACGAGAAAGTGGGCTTCCAGCGCGAAGGCGTCCTCCGTCAGGAGGTTTACCGCGAAGGCCGCTACTGGGACGCGATTGTGATGGCGATCCTGCGTGGGGAGTGGGAGGGAAAACGTGCGTGACGGGTGATGCGTGATCCGCCAGCACAAAATCGATCGTCCAAGGTGGCAATCACGAACCACGCTGTCCTTAACTTCGATCTGGCCTTTTGCAGTATGTACCGGTAGCATTTCCTGTTGTGATTGCGGTCGTTCTTGCTGCGGGTCGAGGAACGCGGATGGGTGCGCTGACGGCCACCACGCCGAAGCCGCTGCTTCCGCTGTACGGCCGGCCGATCATTGAGCACATCCTGGCGGGCCTACGAACGGCCGGGATACGGGAAGCCGTCATCGTCACCGGCTATCGCGGCGAACAGATCGAGGCGCACCTCGGCGACGGCCGGCAATTGGACATGCAGCTGACCTTCCGCCGACAGGAAAATGCGGAGGGTACGGCGCGCGCCCTGCTGCTGACGCGGAACGCCGTCGGGGAGCAGCCGTTCGTGCTGTCCTGGGGCGATGTGGTCGTTGACGGGTCGCTGTACGCAGCCATGCGCGCCGAGTTCGATCGGGTGCCGTGCGACGCGCTCCTTGCCCTCAATGCGGTCGACGACCCGTGGCGCGGCGCCGCAGTGTACGTGGACGAATCGTGGGGTGTGACGGACCTGATCGAGAAGCCGCGACGCGGCACGTCACACACGCGCTGGAACAACGCCGGCATCTTCGTGTTCACGCCGATCATCTACACCTACGCGGAGCGCCTGCCGATCTCCCCACGCCAAGAGTACGAGCTGCCGCAAGCCATCAGCGCCATGATCGCCGACGGCCGGGTGGTCCGGGCACATCCGGTGCGCGGGTTCTGGAGCGATCTGGGGACACCGGAGGATTTGGCGCGGGCCGAGGAAACATTCGTGAGACGCGCTGCGCAAGGCGTGAAATGATGAGGACGCGTGCAGCAGAGATGACCGACGCACACACCGCGGCCTTTCAATTGCCCCAGGAACAGGAGCGTGCGCAGGCTCTTGCCAGCCAGTACCGCATCGTGTACGGCCGCGCCCCACGTTTCGTCGTGCGTGCTCCCGGGCGGGTGAATCTGCTCGGCGAGCACACCGACTACAACGGGTTGCCGGTGCTGCCGATGGCGATTGATCGCAGCATCATGATCGCCGTCGGCGCGCGCGCCGACCGGACAGTGCAGTTGTCCAACACCGCCCCCCAGTTTGCACCGCGCAGCTACGAGCTTTCCGACACGATCCCTCCGTACGCGGAAGGCGACTGGGGCAACTACTCCAAAGCCGCCGCGCAATGCTTGGCGCGTCACTGCGGCCTCGAGTTCCTACACGGCGTGGACTGTCTGGTGGACGGCAACATCCCGAGCGGTGCCGGCCTCTCGTCGTCGTCCGCGCTCGTCGTGGCCAGCGCCTTGGCGCTGGTCGCCGCAAACGAGCATACGGTGCCCTATGAAACGATGGCCGAGCTGTTACCCAGCGCGGAGCGCTACGTGGGGACGTTGAGCGGCGGGATGGACCAAGCTGTTAGTCTGCTGGCGCAAGCCGGCCATGCATTGCGAGTCGACTTCTTTCCACTGCGGGTCCGAACCGTGCCGTTGCTGCCGGGCTACGGCATCATTGTGTGTCACAGCTTGGTGCGTGCCGAAAAATCGGGGGCCGCCAAGCGCGGCTACAACCGGCGCGTGATCGAAGGTCGCTTGGCGTGCCGCGTGCTCGAACGCGCGCTCGGGAGCAGCCTGCCGCGGCCGCTCCGCACGCTCGGCGATCTGGCCGTATTATTTCCGCATCGTCCGTTGCTCGACTTCCTGCCGTATCTGGAGGCGCATGTCCCGGAGCGTCCGCTGGCGCTCTCCGAGCTGGCGCAGATCATCGGGACAAGCGTCGAGGGGTTACATGCAAGTTGTGATATTCAACCAAATGTGGGTGATCACTTCACGATTCTGCGCCGGGTTCGCCACGTCCTCTCCGAGGCCGAACGTGTGAACCGGGCGGAAGAAGCGTTGCGGGCTGGGAACGCGGACCGCTTTGGCTACCTGATGGACGCCTCGCATGTCAGCTGCCGGGACGATTACGAGATCAGTTGTCCGGAGTTGGAAGCGCTCATCCAGGCTGCGAAAGAAGCCGGGGCTGTGGGAGCGCGGCTCACCGGGGCCGGCTTCGGCGGCTGCACTGTCAACTTAGTTCCAAACGACGGCGTACGGGCGTTTCTGACCCGCGTCGATCGGTACTTCTATGCGCCGCGGCTCACGCATTCCGAGCGTGTCACGGATTATCGCTTCTGTTTCCGTCCCGAAGCCGGCGCCGGCGTGATGCGACTCTAGCGTTAAGTCGTGCGGTTGCGGCGCGGCTCCTCAGCCCGGACAGTTCGTCCGCGTCGAGCCGAACCTCGTCGTCGAGATTCTCTCGCCCTCGACGACCAAGCGCGACCAGACGGAGAAGAAAGAGATCTTCCGTGGCCGGAAGCCTGCCCTGATCTACTATCTCGGAAGATCGTCGCCTGGTAGCAAGAATTTCGGATTGCGGATTTCGGATTGCGGGTTCCGCAATCCGCATTCCACAATCCGCAATGGGTTGCGGGCGAAGCCCGCGCTAGGCCCCGTCGAAGGGTGGCCACAGAGAAGGGGACCCGTAACGAGGCGGGCATGCGCGACTAACACCATAACGACCTGATCCGTTCTATGTATTCCCCGGCCCGCGCCGCGCCGATGCCGGCGAGCAGCACACGCTTCATGTAGGTCTTCGCATCCTCCAGGCGCACGGTGAATTCTACGACGCCTGAACGGATCGCGGGCTCCGCAGCGCGAATGGCCTGCTTGTGCTCCACCACCCACTGCTCGAACGCCTCCGCACTGACGGCAGTCTCACGCCAGAGATCGGCCTCTGAATACGACAGCTCCGTGAAGCGCTGCACGAGAAAGTTCACATCAAGGAACGCCAGCAGGTTGCCGGCTTTCGGCCCGGAGTCGCGGTCGAGCAGAACCCGATAGATCGCCTGAAATGCCTGCGGTTGTTCGATGGGCGTCAGGCGCGCGACGGCAAAGATCCTTACCTGTAGCGCATCGTCTTCCCACGGCGTGGATGCTAGCGCGTCGGCGAGCTGGTGGAGGAAGGCACGTTGGGTGGCGGTCAGCTCGTGCGCGCGCGGCGGGAGCGTCCCCTGCAGAACGATCTTCTCGTCCTCGCTGGCGTAATGATCGAGCCAGCAGCGCGCCGCACGCACGCGCTGCTCCACGTGCCGGCGCTCTATGGGCGTGAGCGGCGCGCCCTTGCGCTTCTCGATCTCGTTCGTGAGATCCACATGCGGCAGTTGCAGCAGCGCCATCACCAACGGGAAGTTGACGTCGTAGAAATCGCCTTCGGGAACGATCTCGGACAGGAGATGCACGCGCTGCTCTTCCTCCTTCACCTGCGGATCGTGATAGGTGCGCCAGTGGTGGCGATCGAAGTCGTTGAACAACTTGACGATGTATTTCTCGTCGGGCGAGAAGTTCACCGGCTGATTCGGTTGCGAGCGGATCATCAAGAAGCGTAACACTTCCGGCGGCAGCAGGTCGGCAATCTCGCGCGCCGCCGCACCGACGCCGCGCGACGAGCTCATCTTGGCGCCGCCGACGAGGAAGAACTCGTACGGAATGTTCAGGGGCGGCTCCTGCCCGAACACTCGTCGCAGACATTGGGCAGCGACGTCCCGCGAGCCACCTTTGGTGTTGTGGTCTTTCCCCGCGCCTTCGATCGTCACGGGCAGCGTCTTCCACTTCGCCGTCCATTCCAATTTCCACGGCAGCTTGCCGCGACCGTCGAACGGCGACACCTTGCCGTGGTATCCGCAACCGTGTGCCCATGTCACCAGATCGGGCCGGCAGGTATAGACGACTTCCTTGCCGTCGTACGCCGTCACCTCGGTGGTGCCAATGCGGCCACAGCGCTCGCAGATCACCTGAAACGGATACCAATTCTCCGGCCGATCCGAGTTGCTGACGACTTTGTACACGTGACGCACGACGGCGGCGTTGCGCAAGATCGTGTCGATCGCCTCGTTGAACCTTCCGGCGCGGTAGATATCGCGCATGCGGTACGTCTCCGCTCGTACCCCGAGCTCGCGGAACACGCCGAAGAACTCGCGGATGTAATGCTCGGCCATGTCGGGTGCATCGGAGCCGGGCGGCGGCGGCACGTTGCACAGCGGTGCGCCGAGGTACTGTTCGAAGTGCTCGGCCTGTCCCGCCGGCAACTCGTCGAGCGGATCGTAATCATCGACGCCGTAAAGATAGCGCACCGGCACCTGGCGCTCTTGGAGCACGCGGAACATGGCGTCGTGGATGAGCACGCCGCGCAGCGCGCCGACGTGCACGCGGCCCGACGGCGTCTTCGAGTCGTTGATCGTCTGCGGCCCGCTGATGCGGGCGGCGAGCTTGTCACACCAGAGCATTCAGTTTGCGACCTCTCCCGTGAACGACGGATAGGGTTTAGGGAACGCCCGGCATCAGGTCAATGCTTTGCCTACCAGTGCGGCTCTCCGGGGAACCCTCAGCCTCAAGCCCGCTAGCGAATCTCGATCTGCTCCGGCATCCTTGCCAAGAACGTCCCCGCTTCGAACGGCGGGGCGACCACGGTCAGGGCGTTCTGCCACGCCGCCGGCAGACGCACTGTGGCGCGCGTGCCGAGCAGCTCCGTCACGCGTTCCAGCAGCCCTTTCGGGTGCGGATAGAAGACGAGTTCCACCTCCTGCGTGGCCGGAATTTCCGCGGCCGCCTTCGCCGCCTGCAGCGCCGCTTGAAAGCCACCCAGCTCATCGACGAGACCGTTGTCTTTCGCTTGCGCACCGGTCCACACCCGCCCGCGCCCGATCTCGTTCACCTGTGCGGCCGACAGCTTGCGCCCGGCCGCGACGCGATCCGTGAAGACGCCGTAGATGTGATCCATTTCGGCGATGATCTTCTGTCGCGCCTCGGGGCTCAGCGGCGTGGTGAGATCGTACATTTGCGCGAACGGCCCGCGCGCCAGTGTTTCGGTGGTGATCCCCAGCCGGCCGAGGAAGCCGCGAATGGTTGGCCGTACCACCAGGACACCGATGGACCCCGTCATGGTGCCCGGCTGCGCCACAACGCGCGTCGCGCCGGCGGAGATGTAATAGCCGCCCGACGCGGCGACATCCGACATCGATACGATGACCGGCTTCTTCTTGCGCGCCTCCTGCGTTGCGCGCCACACCAGGTCGGAGGCCAGCGCCGAACCGCCCGGGCTGTCGACACGGAACAGAATCGCCCGCACCCCGTCGTCCTCCGCCGCGTCCTTCAGAGCCTGGCTCGCCGTGTCGGCGCCCAGCACGTCGCCTTGCACCGTGCTCCCGCTCTCACCAGTCGTGATATTTCCCACGGCGTAGACCACCGCGATCTTCGGCCCGACGCCGAGCCCGAGCGACGACTCGTCCACTTGCACGTAATCCTTCATCGGTACCAGCGGCGTTTCCTCGCCGCCGATCTCGTCACGCAAGTCCTGGAGGTATTTGGTGCCGTCGCTGAGGTGTGCCGCTTCGAATTCGGCGGGCACGACCGGACAGCGAGCGATGAGATCTGTGATCGCCGCGGGCGCCAGTCGTCGGCCCTGAGCCAAGCCGGCAATGAACTGCGCGTCGATGCTGTCGAGCAGGGAGTTCGCCATCTCGCGATGCGCCGGTGTCATCTCCTTGTTGGTGATCATGTCGCCGAACGTCTTGTATTCACGGATCTTCTCGACATCCATCTGGATATCGAGCTTCTCCCACACGCCGCCGAGAAAGAAGAACTGGGCGGCGAGACCGTTGAGCGGCGCGGTGACGCTCGGCGAGAGATAGACGCGATCGGCGACCGTCGCCAAATAGTACTCCTTGTTGCTGCCACTCACTTCTTGTTCGAGAAGCGCCACCAAGGGCTTGTCGGATTTCTTGTACTCGAGCAGCGCGTCGCGGATGTCTTGGACCTTCGCCCAGCCAATCTCCAGCGAGCTGATCCGGACGATTACGCCCTTGATCCGTTGGTCCACCTGCGCCTTGCGGACGGTCGTGAGCACCTCGAGCAGCGTGCGCTCGCGATGGTGCAGCAGTGTGCCGAGCAACCCTTCAGGCGGCGCTTCGGCGTAGCGGCCACGGACGTCGAGCAGCACGTAGCTCCCGCTCCGGATACTCGGGCCGCGCAAGAGGCGGCGCGCGATGAGCCCGCTGGCGCCGATCAGGAGTAGAAGAATGAGAATGTACCGGAAACGCCTGCGCATGATGATCTCCTACTGAGCGCTCTCGCTGTTCGTTCGCGCTCACTCGATTGACGTGGTGGCGGACAGCACGTGGTGGATGATCGACAGATCGACGCTGCCCCACAGACCCTTCACCTGCGGGTCAACACGCTCCATCACCTGCAAAGCGCGTTGGTAGAGGGCATGGGCGGCTGCCGTCGCCGCGTCACCGGCTCCCGCCAGCGTGCCGTGCACTTCGCACTGCACGCCTTCGAGGATGAGCTGTGTGTAGCGGGTCAATTCGCCGGAGCCCGCCAAACCGTCGGGCAACGCCGCGAGCCGCTCCGCAAGCGCCGCGAGCCGCGGCACGGCCGCTTCGATCTTGGGAAGAATCCGCGCCGCACTCGCGGCCGAGCGTGGCGGCCGTCGAATATCACCATAAGTGACTACCTGCTGCATGACGGCCGTCAATTCTGCAAGTACGCTCCGGGCAAGCTCCGCGCGCGGGCCGAAGCGCGCGCAGTAGTCGCCGGCGATCGCAGCCGCCTGGGCGCGTTCCAGCGTGGCGCGGGCAAACACGGCGAAGTTCAAGGGATACGCCCACAGGCTGAAGGCGCCGAACTGCAGCATGGTGATTTCACGGACACCCAAGCGCGCGTAGTAGTCCAGATCCGCGGCAATGACTTCCCCCAGCGGCACCGGGCAACCACAGAACAGGATGGCGTCGCCATAGTACTCGAACAGCCGTACCCGGCCGTCGAAGAGATCCACGTGGCGCTCGAGCGCGGCAGCGTAGCGGCGATTTGTAGCGCATTCGGGGTCGTTCAAGGCGTGTGCGTAGCAACGCTCGCGCGGCGCGAACTCGGCGACAACGTTGGCCTCAGGTCGCAATGCGACATGCGGTTCGATGGTGTCGTGGTACGCCAGATAGCACACGGGCCGGTTCAGTCCTGCTTCAGCGAGGGCGCGGGCCACCGTGTTGCACGTCTTCAGGCTTTGGTCCTGCACGCTCATCGCCGCGCACGCCGTGCAGCGGCACCAGGCCCCGCTCCAGACGTCGGCGCCCCAGAGGTGCAGCACCCGCAGCTCGGGGTATTCGCGGACGTAGGCGACGGCATTGCGCGCGGCCGTAGCGAGCGCCGCCGCGCTGCTGGCGCACAGATTCCCGAGATCGGTGCGCCCGCCGGTGGGCGCCTCGGGAAAGTACTTCGGATGCTCACGATACAGGTCGCGCGGGAGTAGGAGCGGAATCACGTGACCGCCGTACTCGAGGTCAATGCCGCGACGTTGGAACTCCGGCAGCAACTCCGGGATCGTCAGTTGCGTATCGAACGGCTGGCTGACGAAGAAAAACCCATTCGCGCCACTCTTCGCCATCCAGTCGATGAAGGCGCGATCCTCGCCGAGTCGTGAGGCGAACTGCTCGGGCTGCGTGTAGTGGTAGGTCATGATGTCGGTGCAGTAGCCGCGTACGGCGAATCGCGGTGCCCGGCGCGTCTCCTGCAGCTCGACCAGGGGTGTCGCGAGCCGCGGCACCTGCTCCGCTTGCGACCCATGCGGAGACCAACGGCAGCCAAACTGCTCCAGGAGCACGTAGGTCGCGTGCAAGAGCCCGCGAGGCGAGCCGGCTGTGAGTCTGACGTGTCTTGGCGTTGGTGAAATGACGAACTCATCACCATTCGTCGCCGCCAGCGCCGCCGCCGGCGTCCCATCGTCTCCCAGCACCAGCCCATACGGCGCGACCGACGCGCGTTCCTCGATCGGCACCTGGATAGCCGTCAAGGCCTGCAGGTACCGTTGCAGCTCCGCTGCCGCGAATCGTACGGGCGCCTCGGCGCCGGCTGCCACTGCGACTGTTCCAGACTGCAACGCTGCCGTTTCAAAAGCGACTCTCTCTTCACGCATCACGCATCACGTTTCACGCTTCTCCTACCGCAGCGATCCGGCTGTGCCAAGCCGGTCGGGGCGACGGTGGTAGCCCATTAGTAATTCCAACCCGTCATGCGCCCCGTACCGATATCGATCGACCTGCAAGGTTTCCCCCTCCTTACCAAGGAGGGGGCGAGGGGGAGGTTGTTCCAGCGGCGTCAACCTCTCCCTGGCCCTCTCCTTCGTAAGGAGAGGGGACCCGAGGGTGACCACACACCATTCAATCTTGACCGATTTCCGCCCGACTTCATGCTTCAGCTCAGCGATGCCGAGTTCGAGAACTTGAGGTCACAGTTTGCAACCTCAAGTCAGTGGGGTGGCCACCGGTATCCGCCGTATGCCTCACCGAGCAAGGCGTGGCGATGCTCTCCAGCGTCCTGCGCAGCAAGCGGGCGGTGCAGGTGAAGGGCCTTCGTCCGGCTCCGTCACCTGCTCGCCTCACACGGCGATTTGGCGCAGAAGCTCGGCGAGTTGGAGCGACGGTATGACGCCCGAAGGATTCCGAACGAACATGGCAATCCGTCATGCCCGCAATCCTTTGGCGGGCATCTACCACATGTGGAATGGATTCCCTGAACACTGCGGGAATGACGAGAAACAAGACGGACGCTCCTACCGAAATCACTCATTGACATGTTATCATGGAATTGCTTTACTTAGTGTGCAGTTTGCTTCATCAGAGGTTGTGCGCTTGTAAGGGTTGCTTTACGCGGCCCGATTTTTCGGACAAACTCTTTCATCGTAATGCCGGTGCAGCCAGGGAGAAAGCATGGTTCAAACCAGTAACCACAGCCAAGGAGGCATACCCGGAGTTTGCGGCCGATGAACGAGGTTCACCGCACCAGATGGAATGACTACCATCCGGCGCCGGGTTCTGCCTGGACTGTACACGACGCACAGATGCCCGAG